>Ga0315294_10000581_pt1 | contig 39346 bp, 33 predicted proteins | sample YL17G13_40_MG_FD_203626 | JGI IMG/M metagenome (GOLD analysis project Ga0315294, IMG submission 203626) | Sediment microbial communities from Yellowstone Lake, YNP, Wyoming, USA - YL17G13_40 | ecosystem: Environmental > Aquatic > Freshwater > Lake > Sediment | place: USA: Wyoming | collected... | reverse complement strand
GAACTCCCTCCATCAGGACATGTCCCCCGGTCAGCACCGCCACGACCAGGTTCTGGACGACATTCTCCTGGCCCACTATGGCTTTCGCCATCTCGCGGGTTATCCGGTCCATTATCTCTCTAGCTGCAGGCATCGCTTGGGCTTCCCTTGGCCGCTATGAGCGCGATTATAGCATTTTCGGCGCGCAGAGCCCCATGGAAATATGGGGACAGGCACGCGGCTTTGCCCCCTGAGCCACATTGAGGCAGTGACGCAGTATGCGGGGCAAAGCCATGTGCCAGTCCCCTTGTCCATGCAGCATCCAGTGATGGCAGGCTGAATAGCCTGCCCGACGTTCAGGAGGATCTTGCCAGGCTACTCTGCCAGCCTCTCGATTCGCTCTTTTGGACTGATGATCGACGACACCCGCACTCCGAAGTTCTCATCGATGACGACCACTTCGCCCTTTGCGAAGAGCTTTCCGTTCACGAGCAAATCCACGGCTTCACCTGCCAGCTTCTCGAGCTCGACAAGGCTTCCGGGGGACAGGGCAAGTATCTCCCTTACCGACAGCTTTTTCCGACCGAGTTCCACCGCGACCGACAGGGGCACATCGAGGATAAGCTCAATTCCCTTGGTCTCGCCGGCTGCACGCCTCTGTTCGAGCTCCTCGAACCTGGCCGTCTGGACATTGGGGTAGGCTCCCGCCTTGCGCAGATCGGGGGGACGCTCCTCGAACGGCACAGGGGCGGCCTCCCGCTCCACCCTGACGGCTGCGGCCCCGACCGCCGCTTCCTCCGCTTGCGCCGACGCCCTCTTCGCGCTCGGATGTTTCTCCGCCAAATCGTTCAGGCTTCCGTCGGTCAGAAATATCCCAAGCTCCCCACTCAGATCGTCGATCCCGGCCGCAATCCGGATCAGCCAGACGCTCTCCTCGGCGCCCAGACCCGCCTCGCTCCTGAGAGCGTCCAGCGGGCTCCCCTCCAGAAACTTGATATCCTCGTGCGTAACACCCTCGATCTCGAACTCCTGGGTCAGTGCCGTGTCGAATGCTCCGAGTATGTTATTGAAGGCCTCGACGAGGGCGGACACCAGCGCCTCATTCAATTCTTCCGCACCCTCCTGTCCCATCATCCTCTGCGATATTTCCAGCGCCACAGCACGTCCGATGAAGCCGGCCCAATGGGTATCGCTGAGAGCGGGCTCCCTGAAAGCGAAGAACGGGCAATCCTGAGGGAGGGCTCCGATCCACCCTGCCAGGTCGCCGCGCACCGGCTCGCTCGCGGCAATTTTCACTCGGCTTGAACCGATCAGTATCGGCACTATGTTCTCGAACGACCGGACGAACATCTCCCCAATTCGCACGGCGACCGACCTCCGGGCATCTCCGACACCGCTCTGCTCGGCCTTCAGCCTGTCTATTTCGTCTTGTGATAGAGCCATCAGCTACTCCTCATGGAAATCCATTATCGCAATTCCCTTGTGCCGGCCCAGCAGTCCCGGGCGGGCGAGAAAGTGAGGGTTCGGATCCTCGCCCACATACACCTTGAACAAGTCATTAAGCCTTGTGGGCAGCTTCACAATGTCTCCGGAACCCAGACCAAGAACCTCCCTGACAGTCAGGAACGCTCTGCCCACCTCCACCCTGATATCGAGGTCCGATGCTCCCAGGCAGCGAAGGAAACTCTCCGAACTCCCCTTAAGCTCACCCTGATCCTCTTTCGCCCGCCTGAAAAAACGCTCAGTTGAAAGCTCGTTAAGAATGGGTTCAAGCAGCGTGTAAGGCAGACAGAAACCCATCATCCCCTTGCTCTCCTCGATCCGCACCTCCAGCGAGATGAACAGGGTCATGTCGCTCGGGGGCACGATCTGGGTGAACTGTGGATTGTACTCGATCGCCTCCAGTCTGGGATTCACCTGGAACAACTCCGCGATTGAGTTTTTCAGGACTCTGAGCGCGTCGCTAACCACATTCACGATGAGCGCTTCCTCTATCTCGGTCAGTTCCCTGACCTGCGCGGCGCTCGAGGCAGTCCCGCCGACCAGCCTCTCGATAACCGCGAACGCAACCGGCGGCGACAAATCCAAAATCCCGTTCCCCTCCAGCGGCTCCATCGAAATGATCGCAATCACCGAAGGGTTGAATGTCGATTTGATGAACTCCTCGTACGGCAACTGATCGATCGAGGCTATCTCCACATGCACCAGGCTTCTCAGCTTCCCCGACAGGAATGTCGACCAGCTCCTGGCAAAGCTTTCCATGAGCACATGCAGGGCACGGATCTGGTCCTTGGAGAACTTGTCGGGCCGCCTGAAATCATATTCCTTGACGCGGCGGGCGCCCTTTGCGCTGGGTGCCTCCTCGGGCATCTCCTCCACGTCAAGCGCGGAAAGCAGCGCATCGATTTCCTCTTGTGAAAGAATCTCAGCCATAACAGAATTTCCGCGCCTTTTCCTCTGCGCGGTCGCTTACATGTTCCACTCAGATATTATATCGACATTCGGCCGAATAGGCACACGTTTCCGACAGGGGAACTTCCCGCCCTACTGCGCAACGAATGTGTCGAAATAGAGGCCGATGGCCTGGCCGGTCTGCAATTCCTGGTTTATCACTCCCATCGCCTCACGCGCCACTCGTTCCCTTCCCTGGGTAGTGCAAATCTCATCCCAGTTGAGATTACTCATGGCCGTGGCCACTCTCGATGTCAGCCTGGGGAGCTTAGTCTCCAGTTCCTTGATTACCTCCTCGTTGTCGACCTCGACTGAGAACGCGTACTTGAGGTATGTGAACGTGCTGTCCTCGGTGACGGCAAGGTTGACGATACCCTCGGGGAAGTTTTCGAAGTAGATGTTGGTCTCAACAACCGCCCCTTCTTCCCCTTCCGGCGTGTTCTCCTCGGTCGCAGCCTGAGCGGCCTGCATCTGCGCGAACAGGAGGTATCCGCCCACGCCGACTCCGGCGAGACCGATAAAGACGGAGGCTATCACAAGGGGCATTATGAACCCGGGCACGCCCTTGTGCTTGGCTCCGGTGACAACTTCAACGGTGCCGCCGGATTCCTTGGATTCGGTTTTTTCCTGTCCTTTGGTTTTCCTGCTATCGTCAGCCATGATCGTTTCACTCCCGTGAAAACCTGTTCCAAAATCGGACTAACCGCCCACGGAGCTCTCCCCGGAGCCGACAGTGCTCACAGACGAGTCGTCGGTGGACCCTTCTGTCTCGGATGCAGCCTGCTCATCGGTCGTGCCCATGACTATGCCCCTGCTTTCGTCACTCTCAAGGAAGTCAAGAGCATTCTGACGGGCCTCTGCCTCAACTTCTTCAGGCGCGTTGAGAACGATTATGTCCACCCGGCGGTTCCTGGCCCTACCCTCAAGAGTGCTGTTGGGCGCCACCGGATGGTAGAACGCGTAACCCGCGGCGGTCAGACGTTCAGGGGCAATTCCGCCGACCTCAATCATGTAATGCACTATTTCGGACGCCCGGCCTGTCGAAAGCTCCCAGTTTGACGGAAACTGCGCGGTACGGATCGGTGTCGAGTCAGTATGCCCTTCCACCTGGACTGCGTTCGAGATATCGCTGAGCTCCGCCGCTATAGACTCGAGGACGGGCAACACGCCGGGCTTCAGCTCGGTGCTCCCAGGATCAAAGAGCGCCGTGTCGGCAAACCGGATCACCAGCCCTCTGGCGTCGATCGCGGTCTCGATCGAGCCCCCGTAGCCCGACGCCTCCACCTCTTTCTTAACCCTTTGCTTTATTTTCTCCATTTTAGACTTGCCTGCCGAACCACTAACGGTCGTGCTGCTGCTCGAAGGTATGTCGCCCGGATCCAGGACCATCGCGCCGCCCTCCAACACTCCAAAAGCCCCGTGAAGGCTCGACATGGCCGCCTGGAATTTGGCAAGGTCAAGGGTGGAGAAACTCCAAAGAAGCACAAAACAAGCCCACAGAAGAGTGGTCATGTCCGCCCAGGAAATCATCCATGGCGGCGCATGTACGCCCCCGCCCTCATGCACTGCTTTTTTCTTCTTGTGGGCCATTCCTAGTCTTCTTCCTCTTTTCCGATCTTCCGCATTCTGGGCGGGAAGAAGGCTTTCAGTTTTTCCTGGACGATGCGTGGATTCTCACCGTTCTGAATCGACAGCACCCCCTCGACAATGACCTGCCGCATGAGCACTTCCTCCTGGCTCCTTATAGCCAGTTTTTTGGCCACGGGAAGCGCGACCAGGTTCGCCAGGGCGGCGCCGTAGAAGGTGGCGGTGAGGGCCATCGCCATGCCGACACCAACCGAAGACGGGTCCGTCAAATTGGCCAGCATCGCGATCAGACCGGCCAATGTGCCGACCATGCCGAAGCTCGGAAAGTAGATTCCGAGCTGCTCGAACATGTCGCGTCCGAGCTTGTGGCGGTCCTCGAGAAACGAAAGCTCGATCTCAAGGAGGTCGCGGACGAGTTGCGGATCGGTTCCGTCAACCACCAGCCTGAGCGCCTTCTTGAGAAACTCGTCGCTCAGCTTCGGGAGCTCCTCCTCGATCGTCAACAGGCCCTCGCGTCGCGCTTTCTCCGCGAACGACACGAGAACGCCTATGATCTCGTTTGACTGCTTGACCGGGGTAAACAGAGCATTCTTGGCGACTTTCAGGGATGCAAGCACCTGCGACATGGGAAAACTGACCAGGGTGGCCGCAAGCCCTCCGCCGAGTACTATCAGCATGGCGATAGGGTCCCAGTACATGATCAGGTTGCCTTCGGAGCTTTCAACGCACGCGTAGTAGATCATCCCGAAGCCGATCAGGAAACCAAATATGCTGGCGATATCCATTACCGGCTACCCTCCTTGCTGAAGTAGATCATGCCTTCGAGCGTTCGCCTTCTGTAATCGATCACCCGCTCAACAACGACGCTCAGACCTTCCTTCACGAGAAGTTTCCTGCCGTTCGTCATGGTCAGAATGGTGTCGGGCGTGCTCTCCACAGTTTCGATAAGCTCCGCGTTCACGACAATAGCGTTTCCGTCAAATCTCGTGAGAGTGACCATAGGTTCTCCAGGCGTGCAATCCTGTCGCAACGTAATATCGATAACGGGACGTCCGATTGTTAGATAAGAGTTAATGCCCGACCCTGCGAAACGCGCTTCACTACCGGTTTTTCTTAATGCAACTTAGTCAGATCGAATGTCTCTTATACATTCCTACTTTTGCCCGGCCTCAGCGTTAAAAAGAAAAGCCGCCATAGGCGCGGCGGCTCAGGAATCCCGTTGCGTGCTTTTCCCGGAATCTCAGGTCACGATCCCCTTCGTGACACGCATGAACAGATCCTCGAGGTCGGTCTCCTCTTCCGAGAAACTGATGACCTTGATGCCCCGCTCCTTCAGTTTGTCGACGATGTCGGGTATGTCGTCGGTCTCGCCGGCGAAATTCACTTTCAGGAAACACGGCTCGCATATCCGGCAGTCCGAGACCTTCTCTATCGAGAGAAGTATCTCTCTCGCTTCCTCGTCCCTCTCCTTCACCTTGATCTCGAGCACTTTGTATCCCTTGATCTCCCTGAGGATGTCGTCGATTTTTCCGGACAGGACCATCGAGCCGGCCTCGATGATTCCGACCGTGTTGCAGAAGTCGGCGAGCTCGGTGAGGATGTGAGAGCTGACCAGAATTGTCTTTCCCATCCGGCCAAGCTCCTTCAGCAGCTCCCTCAGCTCGATACGCGCCCTGGGATCGAGTCCGCTCGCGGGCTCGTCCAGCAGGAGCACTTTGGGATCGTGGACCAGGCATCTCGCAAGGCACAGCCTCTGCTTCATTCCCCGGCTCAGCTCGTGCACGAAGGACTCTTTCTTCGTCGTGAGGTCGGTAAGCTCGAGCACGTCGTCGATAATCCCCAGCCTCTTCTGCTTCGGGATGCGATAACAAGCCGCGAAGAAGTCGAGATACTCCCACGCCTTCATCTCGTCATAGACACCGAAGAAGTCCGGCATGTAGCCGATGATTTTGCGCACCGCCATGGGGTCCCGGATCACGTCGATCCCGTCTATGAACGCCTGCCCCATGGTGGGAAGAAGCAGGGTAGCGAGTACCTTGATTGTCGTCGTCTTCCCGGCGCCGTTCGGACCGATGTAGCCGAAGATGTCGCCCTGATTGATGTCGAAAGATATGCCCTTCAGGGCCTGCGTCTTCTTGAAGTGCTTGGTCAGGTTTCTGACTTCGATCATTGCCATCGCAATGTGCCTCCCCGGCTCGAGATTCTCTCAAATATCCAGACGAACGAACGGCCCGCAGGTTCGGTTTTTCCCGACCGAAACCGCCACAGCCTAGTCAGCCCGATCGTCTTCCGGGATTTCCTCGACGATCGAGTATCCTTCTTTCTCCAGCCCTTCCGGAAGCTCTTCTCCCTCGCCGAGCTCGATCACTTCCTCAACAATCTCGACGATCTCCTCGCCCTCCTCATCCAGCGCGGCCTTCTTTTTCGACCGCTCTTCCCCAAACGCCTTGTCTTCCGGCGCCCCGGTCCGGACGCACATCTCGTAGATCGCCACGATATCGTCGACGCTCAGAGGCTTCAACCCTCCGAGATACCCGTCCTTGCCGTACATGCGAACGACGTCCTCTGCCATTTTCCGAAAGATCACGGGATCATTGGGTATCCCAAGACTGTCCATGAAAAACCAGGCCCCGATGTCCTCCAGCCATTCGATAAACCGACCTATCACCTTGTCGGCGGCCTCGAACGGATGATGCGACTCCAGCTCCATGGTGAAAACGCGGTCGCCGAACTGGATAATCTTGTCGGGCTTCTCCCGGCTTACGTACTTGAGCCACCTCGGAAGAAGCAGTGCGAGGCCGCGACCATGGGAGATGTCAAAGTACCCGCTCAACGGGTGCTCCATCGCATGCAGCGGGAACGGTCCGCCCCTGGGCTGATTGATGAATCCCTGCAGAGAAATCGCTCCAAGCCAGCTCAGTTGCGACCTGGCCTCGATGTCCTCGGGATCGTCCATGACCGCCTCGAGCGCCTCGATCACCTCGGCGAAAAATCCCTCGGTGCACCTGTCCGAAAATTTCGCGGTCTGGTCCCCGTTGAAATAGCTCTCCAGGACGTGGATCGACATGTCGACCGCGCCGTCACGCGTGTAGTCCGTCGGCACGGTGAGCGTCAGCTCGGGGTCTATGATGCTGACCCTGGGAAAGAGCGCCTCTCCGAACACTCCGACCTTGTCTTTCGTCTCCTCGTTCGTGATGACGGCACCCCCGTCTCCTTCGCTGCCCGTGGCCGCGAGAGTGCTCACGAGCACTATCGGAAGCGCCTCCTCGAATTCCTCGTAGTCGGGCTCCCAGTGCGCTATGTGTTTCCATATGCCGTCGGGATCGTAGAAACCGAACGCGATAACCTTGCTCGCATCCATGACCGACCCGCCGCCGATCCCGATCACCATGTCGCACTCGTTTTCAGAAGCGATCCGCGCTCCCCTCCGGCAGGTCCCAAGCCTCGCGTTCGGCTCCACTCCCTCGAACACGACCGGGTCCATATCCGCCGCCTTCAGAAGTTCCACCGCCCTGTCGACAAGTCCGGCTTCCCTGGCGAATTCCCCTCCAAACACAACCAGCGGCTTCTTACCGTACTCGCTCGCCAATTCCCCAAGCCGCTCGAATTCCCCCACTCCGAAGATCATTCGGATCGGATTGTATAGCTCGAATTTCCTCACTTGGCTCCTCCGTGGCGCCTTGCGACCTAAAATGAAATAACTATCCCTGCATAGACAGGGACGGCGGGGATTGTAGCATTTTTGCCGCCGGGATTGGTATGGTCGATCGGGGCTGTTGAAAAAGTGCGATTTCGCCTAAGGAGGGCATATCAGGCGTGGCACCCTCAGGCGAGTCCTCGAGCCTGAGGGTGCCACCCGATTCAGCATCGTGATAGGTTTTTCAACAGCCCCGCTAGAAAGGTTACAGGCAACGCCAGTCCCCGTTCCCGGACCGTCACACCGCCCCGGCGACACTCCTCACATTTTCCTCGCCCTCCATGTCGCGGGCGAATATGCGAAAGGGGTTGAAGTTGGTCTTGTAGTCGTACACATCGATACCTTCGGCACGCTTCAGTGCGATGACGACGGCATAGGTGATGGGGGTCGCGAGGATCTCGAACCCGCACTTGAAAACGTAATTCGAGACAATGATCGCCATGAGGATATTGCTCGGATTTGCCGGATCGTAGAACGCGATCATGCAGAACAAGAGCGTGTCGACCCCCTCCCCCACGATCGTGCTCCCTATCGTTCTAATCCAGAGAAAACGGCCCTTGGTCGCGATCTTCAGCTTCGCCAGCACGTAGGAGTTGGAGAATTCGCCCGCGAAGTAGGCGATGAGGCTGGCGATCACGATTCTGGATCCCCAGAGGAGGATGCTGGTGTAGGCGTCCTGACGCTCGGCGGTCCATGCCTCGGTCGGACCCGGAATTCTCCCCACAAGCCAGAGCATCCCCATCATCAGCGCGGCGGAGACGAAGCCGGTCCAGATGACCTTCCTGCTCGCTCCGTAACCGTACACTTCCGTCAGGATGTCGCCGAAGATGTAGCTCAGAGGGAAGAGCAGGGTGCCCCCGTCGAACGTGAACAGCCACACGTTGACGAACTTCACGGAGGCGATGTTCGAGATAAGGAGAACGGCGACAAACAGGCCGGTAATGACGGGCAGCCATCGTGTTCGCATGCGCGCATTATATCTCATTTGGCGCTCGACGTTATGGTATACTTCGCCCAAATTCCGATGCTTCGCGCCCGAATCCAATGATCCTGGAAACCATAGTCACCGGACCGCTTCAGGAGAACTGTTTCGTAATCGCCGACGAAAACGCTCTCTGCGGCTTCGTCATCGATCCCGGCTGGAACCCCGAGCGCATAGATCACGTTCTGAAACACTACTCCATCGCAAACGTCACTATCCTCCTCACCCACGGTCATTTCGATCACATCTCGGCCGTCGGCAAACTCAGGGAAATGACCGGGGCGAAAGCGTACATGTCGCCGCTCGACGATTTCCTTCTGGACTCGGTAGGGGGCGCAACGGCGATGATGACGGGCATGGGCGGGGTGAAGGGGTTTTCGATCGACGAGCCGATCGCAGAAGGCCAGGTTTTCACTGCGGGCGAGATCACGCTCAAGGCGCTCGCGACGCCGGGTCACTCGCCGGGCGGAATTTCGTTCTACGACGGGAAAGAACACGTGTTCGCAGGCGACACCATCTTCCGCGATTCCGTCGGACGCGTCGACTTCCCGCAGTCCAGCGGACCCGACCTCCTGAGCTCAATCCTCAACGTTCTTTACAAGCTGCCGGACAATACCATCGTGCACTGCGGTCACGGTCCGATAACGACGATCGGGTACGAGAAGAAGCACAATCCATACACCCTGCATCCGGAGCTCCTCACCGGCGGATTGGGCAGTTTTCTCTAGGAGGGGCCGGTGACAGGCACCCCGAAATCGCGCAACTGAAATCCCTCTCCTCAGTCTCATTCCTGACCGACATATTCTGCCCTCGAACGCTGAGGAGGCGATTAAGGTGAGAAGGCATTCCGACTGGGCTAAGAACGACTGGCTTGATCACCCGTTCTGGGGAGCGACATTCCGTTTCTTCCGTTTCATCCGGCCCGCTCTTGTCCTGGTGGGCGGGCTTGTATTCCTGCGCTTTGCCTGGAGTCTCGGACCTTTCTTTTTCATGATGCTGCTGACCGGGATGGTTTATCTGATAATGCGATACCGCTGGGCCGTGCATGATTCGTCGGGATAGATCGATCGTGCGGCTCAGCTACTAACTCGATGGCTCCCAGACGTATTCTCCCGTCTTGTCGATATAACCCATCTTGTTCCCAATGTACACACACGCGAGACCCTCCGAGAAGGCGTGGCCACCGTCGAACTGCGGGTTTATGACAAACTTGCCCGTCTTGTCGATATAGCCCGACTTACCACCTATTGCCAAAGGCCCTTCCCCCCCAATCCTCACACTCGCGAGACCCTCGGAGAATGGCAAGGCATTATCGAACTGCGGGTTTATGACAATCTTGCCTGTCTTGTCGATATAGCCGAATAGGTCGCGCCCGACTACATCATCCCAAGTTCCCACAACTGCAAGACCGTCGGAAAAGGCCCAGGCATAGCCGAACTGCGGGGCTATGGCAATCGCGCCTGTCTTGTCGATGAAACCCGACTTGCATCTAATATGGACACCCGCGAGACCCTCGGCGAAGTCACAGGCGGAGTCAAACTGGGGCTGTATGACGATCGCGCCGGTTTTGTCGATATAGCCATACTCACCCACTCCACACAGAGCCTCTCCCCCGATCCTCACTGCTGCGAGACCCTCGGAGAAGGAGCCGGCATGATCGAACTGAGGTTCTATGACAAGCGTGCCTGTCCTGTCGATATAGCCCGACTTGCCCTCAATCTCCACAAGCGCGAGACCCTCGGAGAAGTCTTCCGCCCAACCGAACTGCAAGTCTATGACTATCGCTCCTGTCTTGTCGATATACCCCCACTTGCCGAATCCTCGCCTGCCTTCTCCACCGATCCTCACGGCACTAAGACCCTCGGAAAAGGACGAAGCCTCGTCGAACTGCGGGTTAATGACAATCTTCCCCGTTCTGTCGATATAGCCATACTTGCCGTTCTCAACGTCCCCAATCCTCATCATCCCAAGATCCTCGGAGAAAGGCCAGGCAAAGTCGAACTGCGGGTCTATCACAATCGTGCCGGTTTTGTCGATATAGCCCGATTTGCCGTCTACTTGTACCGGAAATAGAGCCGGCTCGCTCGGTTCGACGCTGACAGCCTCGGCTTGATTGTCTTGAGACTCAGACTGGGCGTTCACGATAGCACCGCCGAACAACAGCGGCGACATGAACAGCACAACCGCCAAAGTGATCCTGGTTATCATGCCATCATACCTCCCTGGCCTGCAGGCTTTTCGCACTGACATCATACCCGCTCTGCAGCATGAATCAATGATCGTCCCATCATAGGGCCGGTGAAAGGCACCGCGATTTGAGGGGAATACGAAGAACTATGCGCCGGAGGCGCATTGCTACACTCCGTAGTCATGCGCATCTTGCGCATGGTTCTTAACGGAAAACCGTGTGCCTGTCCCCGCTCGACGGTTACTTTCGTCTTTTTTCCGCGATGGCTCTAGCGATCTGGTAATAATCCAGGATTCTCATAGGGCTCAGGTATTTCGTCCTTACCGGCGCGACCCCGTCTATGTCGCCCAAACCTCCGCTCATCGAGTCGGGAATTTCGAGCTTTATTCCGTACTTGTCCGGGTTCTCGCCGTATTCGCTGCCCGGGAGCGGATGAAAGATGTGAAATCCCAGCGTGCCGGCAGCCAGACTCTCAGCGTACTTCAGGGTGAGCTCGATATCCTCCTCTCTCTCTCCCGGCAGGCCGATCATGAAGGAGCCATGCACCTCGACCCCCATGCTCTCCGCTCGCGCGACAAGCTCCCGCGTCCTGTCGAGATCATGAGCGCGTTTGATCTCTTTCAGAATTCCGGGTGAGCCGGACTCAAGCCCCAGGAAAATCCCGGTCATCCCGGCCCTCACGTAAAGCTCCAGATCCTCCTCGGTCATCAGCTCCGGCCTCAGGCTCGCGCCCCACTGAATGCCCGGATCGGCATCGATGAGGAGTTTCGCGATCTCGCGCGCCCGTTTCAGATCGAGATTGAACGTGTCGTCCGAAAAACTCACTCGCCTGATTCCCCATCGCTCCTTCAACTTGCTCATCTCTTCGACGACCCGTTTGGGCGAGTATGTGCGATAAATCCGCCCCCAGTACGCCGCCGACGCGCAGTACGGGCAGTTGTACCCACATCCGCGAGATGTCTCCATCCTTGCCGCATACCGGTCGGGAAATCCTTCGAGAAGGTCGAATGCAGGCGACGGGAGCGAGTCGAGATTCTCGACGAATTTCCTATGTCTAACCGGATGCCTTGTGGCTTCGCCGCGAACCAGAAGTCCGTCGGGCGGGTTCTTGGCGACCTCCGTCCATCCGCCTCTAATGAAGGTTTTGACCAGTTCGGCGACCGTCAGCTCTGCTTCGCCCAGCGCAAGCCCATCGATATGCGGATTTTCAATCAAGGCGGGAGCGCGAACGGTCGCGTGGATGCCGCCGGCCACTATCGGCAGATCTTTTTTCACCGATTTGAGGGCTTCCGCGATTTCCAGTGACGGGGTCTCGCTGAATGAAAAGGGCATGCCGATCCCGACGATATCGGGCTCCCGAGCCAGCGTCGCATCGACAGTATTCGCCACGGAAAGCGCACGGGAGTAGCCATCGATAATGGTCACGTCGGATAGGTCCCGCACCATCGACGCAAGCATGCAGAGACCCAGCGGAAGGCCGTTGGGATCGGGAGTATCCCGGTACGGACTCGGCGGAGATATCAAAACCAATCGAACCAGAACCCGACCTGCCTTTATCTGGTAAGATACTGGAGATTCACGGTGGAACGAAGGTACAACATGACACAGACAACTGCCCGCGGACTAGTCCTCACCGCTCTAATCCTCTTTGCACTGGCGTGCATTATCTCATTTTTGTCCTGCCAGGGAGGAAAGGGCAAGAGTCCGACCCGAAATGTCCAGGCTGGGCAGACCGACGGGACCGCACAGGAGAACGGCATGGAATCGAGCTCTAATAACACCGGCTCTTCCGAGAAAGCCGAGCAGACCAATCAGTCATCCGAGCAGACCGAGAAGCAGGCACTTATGCCTCCCGCCGAACCTGCCGAGGGTGCCGGAAACGCCCCCGCAGGCGAGCTTTCTCTTGTCATCAGCGTGAGCGGACTCGATGATCCCGTCGAACTCAAGGACGGGATGACGGTCCGCGTGGACAAATCCCTGTATGTCCAGTGCACGATAGTCAACTCCACCCAGGAGAATATCTCGTTCACTTTCGCCACGAGCCAGAAACTGGAGGCGACCTTCGCGGATGCCCAAGGCAACGTTGTCTTCAGATGGTCGCAGGACCGGCGATTCGCGCAGGTTGTGAGCTCCATCGAACTGTCACCCAACCAGCAGTGGTCGCACGAGATCACGGTCCCCATCGGGGAGAAAGGCCTGGCTCCGGGAACGTATTCCGTCACTGTCGAGCTTGCCGGAATACCGCCGCTCGAGACCTCCGTTTCGAGCGTCACCATCGCCCCCTGACATCATTTCCGGCCGATGGGGCGAAAAACAGGCTTTTCGAGCTTCCTATCAGCTTCTTATGACCTCATAAATCACATCTCCGACCGCACCGGTGATAGTAATACTGGCATGAGGCCAATCGTGTTTCATCGGCGCGATCATGACTAAACCGTCAACACTCAATTCGAGCGATCTTATCGACTTCATCGCCGGGAAGATCGCACACTCGGCGACATGGCGGGACGGGTTCAGCGACCTGCTCGAGTTCATAGGCACGCGGCTGGCGACCTCGAGCGGCTATGTCCGCCTGTACCATTACATAATGGGCCGATATCTCGATCCGGTGTCGGTGTGCCGGGGTGAGAGCGATCCGGTGGTGGACGCGGTCTTCGAACAGCTCGCCGACGAGCGAGCGCCGGTCTGCCTTCCGGTCGAGTACTCATCCTACCTGCCGGGCGACATGCAGTACTCGGTCGTCGGCATTCCCTTCGTCAAGAACGGAGAATACCTCGGAGCATTGGTAATCGCGGGATCGGACGGAGGCGGGATGCGCGAGGACCAGTTTCGCGAGCTCCTGGCCTTCTCGCCCTATCTCTTGCCGCTCTTCGAGAGCGCGATTCTTCAGGAGATTCTGCTGTCGAATTATCTTGACGCGATCGAGACGCTGGCGGTGGCGCTCGAGGCGAAGGACCCGTTCACGCGGGGCCACTCCAACATGGTGACCGCCTACGCGGTGGCGATCGCTCGCAAGATCGGGCTCAACGCGGACAGGCTCCAGGCAATCGAGGTCGGAGCCATGATGCACGACATCGGCAAGATAGGAGTGCCGGACGGCATCCTCAGGAAACCGGGCAAGCTCACAGCGCGGGAAATGGAGGTCGTCAAGCGCCATCCCGTGATCGGAGAGGAAATCCTTGCTCCCATGCAGCATCCCCTTTTCGATATCCCGAGGCTGATCGTGCGCTCCCATCATGAGCGCATGGACGGCAAGGGCTATCCCGACGGGCTCAGGGGTGAAGAGATACCGTTTGAGGCACGCATCGCGTTCATCTCGGATGCATTCGAGGCCATGACCAGCGAACGGCCTTACCGCAACGCGCTCACGCCGGAACAGGCTTGCGAAGAGCTACGTCGAAACGCCGGAACGCAGTTCGATCCCGACCTGGTGCCCGTCCTTTGCGACCTCATGGCGCCCATGATCCGCAACGAGCAAAGGGCGTCCGACGAGAGTCTCGCCGCGAATCTCGGCCTGGACCCCAGATTCTGCAAATCCATGGCCGGAAGCAGGAAAGCCAGATATAAGTCAGACTCTTAGTCACCACAATACGTGGGGATTTCGATCGTATCTCACAACCGACGCGCCCTGTCCCAGGGCGCGTTATTATTTGCGACTGCGCTGAATCCCGCCTCCCGGCTCGCTCAAGGGCAATTCGGATTCCCCGGGGGCTAGGGAATTTCCTTTCCGCAGTGCGGGCACTGCGTCGGTTTTGCACGTCCCTGAATTTCCTCAATGAACCCGGAAGCAATGATCCCGGCGGGCAGCGCGAAGAGGGCTATTCCCAGAATGGCCACAACAGTCGTAAGCAGCTTCCCCAGAGGGGTGACCGGATAAATATCCCCATAGCCGACGGTTGTGAGCGTAATAACCGCCCACCACATCGTCGCCGGTATGCTTGAGAAAGTCTGAGGCTGAGCAGGATTCTCGATGTAGTACATGAGACTCGACGAGAAAACCAGAAGAAGCACCAGGAGCGTGAGAGAAACCAGCAGTTCTTCTTTTTTCCGGCTGACGACACGGCCCATCGTGCTAAGCGCGGAAGAGTAGCGACCGACCTTTGCGATCCTGAACAACCTCATCAGCCGAACCACGCGCATGAAGCGCAGGTCCACTCCAAATGAGGGCAACATCAATGCCACATAAAAAGGCGCTACGGCGAGGAAATCAATGATTGCGAGCGGTGTCAGGGCGAACCTGAGCCGCCCCGCGACGGGATTCGAGTATCTCGGGTCGGTGACACAAGACCACAGCCGAAGGCAGTACTCAACCGTGAAGACAATCACCGAGAAAACCTCGAAACCCTTCAGGACACCGCCGAATGAAGTCTCAATCGAGCTGACACTGTCCAGAACCACAGCGACCACATTCAGAAAAATCAGGGAAAGGATAAAGATGTCGAATGCCCGACTAGCCATGTCACCGCGCTTGGCGGTTTCAATAATCTCCCATGTCCGTTCCCTGAGACGCATGTTCTCCCCTGTTCAGCCGTGGTTCTGCATCGATTTCGGCTCAGCAGGAGCTTCGCCCTTCCGATTTCTGCTGGCCGCTGCGCCGGGTACACACCCGACTGAGAAAGCTTATTCAGAGGGCTGAGGCATTTCATTGCCAGCGAAATGGGCTGTCATTCGGCCTGGGAGGGATGAGCGGATTCTCCGGTTTCAGCCGAACCGGATGCACCGAACCTTGAGTTTTCATGGGAAGTCGAGTCTGCGATTCCCTCCTGCTCACAACCCTCTTCGGTTGGCTTTGCTGTTCCTGCCTGTCGACGTCTCTTACGTTCAGGCAGGGAAATCCTGACCGCGCCCATCTCCGTCAAGGCATTTTCGTTCAGGATGCGCCTTATCGCACCTACGACCTCTTCCGGTGATACAAGAACACCCGTCGTTTTCCTGAGCTCTCTCCGAACGAGCTTGATTGACTGCTCGGAAACCAGTATTGCCACGACATTCTCGGGTGTCAACACATTGGCTTTTCTCCAGACATCACCGAGCGCGCCTTTCTTTACGCTCTTATACCCCACCAGAGAGAACTTCTCTGCAAGGATTGCGGGATCGTCGCTGAGAAGATTCCATGAGTCCATGAGCTTCGGTTGAGGGGGCTGTCCGAATGAAACATGGTAGAGTCGCCATTCCTTTCCGTTGGTGAGTATCACCCATTCGGTACCCTTGTTGATTGCGTATGACGAAATCTGTTTCAGGTGCTTCGGCATAAGATCAACATTCACGGCCTTTATCTCGACCATTATGGTGGGTTTCTCGGCATCTCCTTCATCAATATGTATGGCGAAGTCGCAATAGTCCGTGCCTCCTGCACCCGCTACAGCCTCTTCTCTCGTGACATGCTTGAATACGTCGTAACCCATCAGGGAGGCAAAAATCCTTTCGACCCGCCTGCGGGTTTCGGCCTCATTCCCATCAGCCTTCGCGATTTCCTCAATGAGCTCTCGCGCCTCTTTTATGGCGCTCCGAGTTTCCTTGTCGAGTTTTTGCCTGGGCATTGCGGCCTCCTAATAGAACAGCTAACGGCTAATAGCCTATCATATTGAAATGTGAAGTCAAGAAAGGTCTCATCTCAGGAAGACTTCCTCTCGATGGTTAGATGAGGCGCTTTTCCAAGGCGATTTCGGCTCAGCAGGAGCTTCGCCCTTCCGATTTCTGCTGGCCGCTGCGCCGGGTACACACCCGACGGAGAAAGCTCATTCAGAAGACTGAGATGTTGGTCAGGATTCTTCCCCTGCGTCGGCGGTCAACTCGCTGTCCTCTTCTTCGCACTCCTCTACGGCCGCGTCGTCGTCCCCTGACTCCTCGTCGAGAAGGTCCTCATCGATCTCCTCAAGCTCACCATCTACGGACACCGCCTGTCCCTCTTTTTCCCCGAGCGCCTTGAGGAGATTACGCCTGCGCCGACCGGACGGCGGGATGTGTCCTTTCTTGCGGTACTTGGTGATGACGCGTCTCGACAGGTCGTGCCCCTGCCCCACCATGATGTCCCGGATTTCCTCGTCCGAAAAGACCTTACCGGAAGTCTCGTCCCGTAGAATCTGCCTGATCATCTCGATATAGCAGGCCGCCGGGTTGAAGAACACATTGAAGGAGAGAATGGAGTTGTCGGGAAGCCAGCAGTATCTCACTGCGAGAGCGCGGCTCACGGTGGAGGGGTGGACGCCGATTTTCTCGGCTACCTGTTTACGTGTCAACTTTTTCAGATAGAGCGGACCTTTCCTGAGAAAACCCTCCTGCTGCCTTATTATCTCCTCGGTTATCTCCAGCATCGTGCGGCGTCGCGAGTTCAGGTTTTCGATGTAGGAGCTGGCGCGCTCGAAATATTCCCTGATGTGCTTGCGCTCATCGGCGTTGAACGCGTTGCGGTTTACCTTCAGCTTGCGGTAGCTCTCCATGTAGAATCTGCTGATTTTCAGTTGCGGAAGCCCCGAGTCGAGGACCTCGACGACGAACTTCCCCCCGACCTCCCTGATACGGACATCCGCTGTGATGTAGGGGCTGTCGATCGCGGCGTTCGATTCCTGCTCCTCGAACTTGCGCCTGGGATGGATGTGGAAATTGCGGCGCATGTAGTCGATGAGCTCTTTGACGCGCTTGGCGGGAATCCCGACTTTCTTGCCCACGCGAGAGTACTGCTCCCTCGTGATATCGCCCAGATGATGCCTGATGGTCTGTGCGAGGGCCGCGCGATCCTGCTCGGGAAGGTCCTCCGCAAGCTCCGCCTGCAGAGCAAGGACCTCTATGGATGACTGAAGACCGCTGCCCACGGGATCGATCTCGGCCACCTTCCTGCGCACCCGTTTCAACCGGTCCAGAGGCACGTTCAAATCGCGGGCAAGATCCTCGTCGCTCGCGGCGACGAGGCCGGGATTGTCGACCCTGACGCGCTTCAGCGCAGCGCGCTCGAAATCCTCGTCCGCCTCATCGCTCCAGTCGGTGTTGGCGTCGATCCTGTCTATGATCTCCTCGGCGAGAAGCATATCCTCCTCGCTGAGGTCGATGCTGTCCACGGCAAGGCGCCTTTTCAGATGGTCCTCTAAAGTGACCGAGCGAATCATCCCGGCGAACGCATCGGGAAGCTCGTCCTCGGGTATCGATTCGTACGTGCTCGCCTCGTAGCTTCCGGCCGATGAGGAGTAAATCTCCTCCATCATGTCGAGCTTCTCGCTCTGGATCTCCTCCCTGTCCGAGTCCTCGGCTTTCCCGGCGAGACAAGTGGTGCACGGCTGGCCGTCGAGAAGGATCTCGCCGCACCTGGGGCACCTTCTCATCTCCTCGATCTCCAGGGCGGGGTTCTGCGCGACCTCCTCGCGGATGTCCAGCTCCAGCTCGAGGTTGGTCTGCTGAAGCAGCCGGTAGTACTGAAGCTGCTGCAACGTCGGCTTCAGTGTCAGTATCTGCTTCGGCGTGATTCTAAGTCCGATCTGCATCGGAGGTTGCGACCTCACTCCCCTCTGCACCTATTATAAGAGCCACCCCTCATTCAGACAATAGCGGCGTCTCAAGCCCCAGGTCTCCCCATCTCCGACTCTGCGGCGCCCGACATCGATTGTTGATGCCGTTCTTGCCCTACTCACACCCATAATATCGCGACTGCAGTTCACTGACGGTTCGAGACCGTCCGGGGACAGGCACATTTTTAAGCAAAAGATGAATATGTTCGAGATTTCTCAGGCGGGACTTCGGGACTGGGGACGGGCACGAATTTCGCCCCGTGCCGCATGGAAAGAGTCAAGCCGGTGATGAGCGAAATTCGAGCCAGTCCCCGATCTCGTCCAACTTTTGCTTCTTCATATTCGTTTTCTGCTTAAGCATGTGCCATTCGTGCCGGTCCCCGTGTCCTTCCTTCGTTCAGGAAATGACAGAATTCCGCTCTTCCCGGACTTGACACTATTTGATACTTATGGTATTGTTTTGTAGCATGATAGTCAGCCGCTACATGTCGGGCCCGAGTGAGGACCGCGAGCGAATAGAGCGCGGACTTGGTTGACATTCAGTCACCCCGCCGCTATACTCACGGTCTTACTTTGGTCCACAAGATGGTGGCCATTGTTTGGTATATTCGGCATGCCCGGCATGTTGATGTATGCCTCAAGGGGCGGCCCTCGGATTGGTGAGTGGCTGATGCCGGGCGGGCGCGGCGGGGATTATTACAAAAGATCAAATTATGATGGAGGCCAGGCCTTGATCCCTCGTGTAAGCGTAATCCTCCTGACGATCCCGATCATGATCCTCCTGGTCGCGGGCTGCACCGCGAACGGTCCGTCCGCTCCGGACCGCGGCCTCGACACCATGGTCGGCGCAACCCTCTCTGCTCGGGAAGTGCAGATAGCGGTCCGCGAGCTACTCGACTCGAACCGCATCGTTCCCGGGGAGCTATCGCTCAAGATCGCAGAGGGTGAAGACATTGACCCCATTGTTCAGAAGTGGAATCTCACTCTGCTGGACTATAAGGAATTCATCGATTTTTACCACCTCGCTGTGGCCCAGGGGGCGGATCTCGCCAAGACTCTGGCCGAGATGAGGGAGGACCCCAGGATGGTGGTTGCCGAGCCGGTCTACCGCACGTCCATGGCGGCCCTGCGAGTCGACCCGAACGACCCCAGGTTTCTCGCGGGCGAGCAGTATTACCTCGAGAACATGGATGTCCCCGAAGCCTGGGTTATCCAGCCGGGAGACCCCGCGATCGAGCCGGTGCCTCAGGCGAGCGATGTTGCGGTCGCCGTCCTTGACACCGGCATCGACTACCATCATTCGGACCTGATGCCCGACCCTGAGGACGTACCGGACCTGTACGAGAACTACAAGATTTTCCCCGGATACGATTTCATCAACGGCGATGCCGATCCTCAGGACGATAACGGGCACGGCTCCTTGATCGCGGGCATCATCGCCGCTCGCACCGGCAACGCGACCGGGATCGCCTCGGTAAGCTGGAACGCCCGCATCATCCCCGTCAAGGTCCTCGACCAGGAAGGGAACGGCACCAGCGTCGACACCACCGACGGCATCTGGTTCGCGGTGCACACTTTCATGGAAGAAAAGGACAAGCTCGATCCTTTCGATCTTGAGGGCTTCCTGTTCAATAATCCGTTCAACGCGCGGCTCGTCATCAACATGAGCTACACGTACGAGACGCCCAACTCTCTGGGGCCCAGCCAGATGGAGCTGAGCGCGGTGAAATACGCGATCGATCATGGCGCGCTGCTTGTCGCAGCGGCAGGAGACGGCGCCCGACCGTTGAATGACGGAATCACGACGATTTACCCGGCGAGCTACACAGGTGTGATCGCCGTGGGGTGCACCGACCAGGCCAATGCTCTTTCGCCCGATTCCAACACGCTCCCGCTTTCCGCCGATCCTGCCACGGCGGCTTTCTTTGTCGCGCCGGGCATCGACATCGTATCGACCTACCCGATGGCGTTCTCGCAGGGTTACGCGGTCGGGAGCGGGACCTCCTTCTCCGCCGCCTGCGCGACCGGGGTAATCGCCCTGATCTGGGCGCAGTTCCCGTTCCTCTCCCCTGCCGAGGTCATCGACACTCTTGCCAAGGGCGCGGACTCTGATCTGGTGGGTGAGCTGGGCGCCGATTACGTCAGCGGTCGAGGTCTGATAAACGCTCTTGAGAGCCTGCAGAGAAGTTTCACGCCGAATCCCTCGAACGACCCGATAATCATCAGGGCATTCACCAACCCGATCCTGCACGGCGATATCCAGTTCGTCGTACGCAGCCACTACGACATTCTGAACGCCACCGACAGGCCGCCGCCCGTGGACCCCGAGAATCCCGACTCGCCGCTGATCAACGACGGCATGCCCTTCCGCTACATAATCGGCTGGGACTATGACCTCGATGGTGTCGTGGACTTTGAATTCCCGTACGTGTACCTGCTCAACACCTACTACTGGCGGCACGAGATCTTCATCGGCGAACTCGACAGCGCGACGTACGTCGGGCGCGTTCACTTCCCTCAGGACCTCAGCATCAACCAGACTCCCGATCCCCATCCGATGGGGCAACTGGTAATAGAGTTCATAGGCGTGCCTTTCAATCGCAAGGTTGACACAACGCTTCCGCAAACCATCGCCGCATCGACGTCGATAACGATAGACGAGTTCAACTACGATCTGCCCGGCTGAGCCCCGGCGCATATCAGGGAGGAAAATGAAGATGAACATCCGACATACAGCAATTCTGATCCTGATAATCCTCCTGGTCGCCTCAGCGCCGGCATGCGGCGGCGGGAGCGACCCGGTCGTCAATCCCCCTGGGGGCCAGGGCAACACGAGCGGTGCGACCCTCACAGGACGCATCCTGGACCGTGAGGGACATCCCGCCGGCCAGCCCTGGGTGGACATCACTCTCACGGTGACGGGCGGCGGAGCGATCAGCCCGGCCCAGCAGCCCGCCGGCGAGGGACCGGACGCGGGCGTGTTCCAGTTTATCGGACTGCCCACCGGCATCAAGATGGTCCTCGACATCGGGCTGTTCCAGGTCTCACTGGGAAGAAACCTCGGCTACATACACGAGCTCACGCTCACATCCTCGGGAACATACGACCTCGGCGACATAGTCCTTGAGAACGACTACCTGGACAGCGGCTGGGCTTCCTACGTATCCAAGGACTACTCGCTTGCGCTGCTCAATTTCAACCGCGCATTCGAGGACAGGTTCATTCAGGCCGATCTCTCTTACTCGTCCTCCGCGTACACCGGTGTAGGCTGGGTGTATGCCAAGCGAGGCAAGGACAACACGACCGGTCTCTACTACATCGATCCGGACACCGGCCAGTGGCTCGATTCGATGAATTCCTACGAATGGGACCAGGCCCTTCTGAATTTCGACCGGGCGATCGCCAATCCCAACGACTCCGACGCGTGGGTCGGTATGGGCGGGACCTACCTGACATTGGTCGGCCAGTCCAGCAAAGATCCGGTGCTGATCGGCCCCGAAATCCCATTCTACGCTTTCATCAGTTTCTACTTCGATGATGCGCAGAAGGCGCTGGACAAGGCGCTTCTGGTCGATCCCGACTATCGATGCGCGCACGACAAGATCACCGCCGACGATGTCAAGGCCACTTTGCTGTTCCTGCGATGGATTCAGGGGCAGCAGGTGACGGTGCAGGAAGTGAGCGACCTTACTAAGTCGCCGAATCTCAATCAGGGCTCGATGCAGCTTCTGACCGTGTTGCCCGACCTGATCAACTACAATCCCTTCCCGCAGCTCTGACGGTCGGCGCAGTACTGCAAACATCGCCCCGCTTCCCTGCGGGGCTTTTTTGTATCCCTGCGAGCTATGGTATCTTATAGCTTAACATCGATTAGCTGCATGATAGGGAATACAATAAAATAACAAGAAACCCCTGGTCGTCGGCATCTAACTCAGTGCAGGAAATGTCCTGTCTATCCGGCTCGACTCAAGTGTCCAGGAGGCTTTTTCAGATGCTGAAACATCTATCGGCGATCCTCATCCTGTCAGTCTTCTCAGTGACAATCCTTGCGGGCGGTTGTGTTCGCTCCGGCGACCCGGCCTCTCCCCCCGCCAATCCCAGCCTGACATCGCCGTCTCATTCCACAGCCAGGGCAAGTAACCTTCTCTGGGGCGTTTTCCGCGTCTCCATCGATCCGACGACCGGGGACGTGGAAATCCTCCCGCTCAGAACGCCCCAGTTCACGTGCAACGTCACGAACTTCCTCCAGCCTCCCGCCAGTCCCGTTCAGCTTGTCGGGATCGTGCTCGACCCGGGCAAATGCGATCTGGAGGCGGGCTATGTCGAGTGCGACGTTACTTTGAAACATCCCTTCCCGGGGCAGAGGGAATATCGAGGATTCGACGTACGGGGCATTGTCATGGGCGACGGGTCCCTGAGCCTTGAGCACGATCCGTCAGTCGTCTACGCATCCTCAGACGACCTGAGCCTTCTGAACGCCGACGGCTTCACCCGCTGGTGGAATCCCACGGAGTTCGATTCCTTCGGCACCCTCTTCGGCTACCAGAAGGGCGCTTTCGCCACCAAGAACTACTTTCCCGGCGCCACGCTCAACGCGTACAAGTACTTCGCCGATGAGCTCGGACCAAACGAGCCGTTTGTCATTGATCCCGCGAACAGAGGGACCTTTGCGACCACACCGGGCGTCAACTCCCGAAGGTATGCCCTGCAGTTCCCGCTTGCAGATGGCAAGCCCCGGTTCAGCTTCGCGTACGCAATCGACGCAAGCTGGGCTAGCCCGGATCCATCAGGCGATCCCTACTACCCGCTCGAAAGCTTCCCTCCCGAGGCGAACTGCGCCGAGCCCTACAGGATAGCCGTCACCGATTCCGGCTCGTCTGCATGGTACGAGAACGACGAGTTCAACGGCGGCTCCCTGGTCCTGGACATCGAGGTCTTCGACTGGCAGGCGTCCGGAAATCCCGACGGAGTCGGTGGGGAAATTTCCGGACTGTGGCTCGAAAGCGATATTCTGCACGAGCCGATGAATGTCCTGGATTCCGCGACCGTGATCCCCACCGGCCCTGTATCGGCGATTTTCCGGGTGGAGATCACCGATCTCAACCTCACGCACGACGGACCATACGGCCTCTGGGTGATCGCCGAGAGCGCCGACCCGGATACGTACGAACCTGTAATCCCGCACCCCACGTCGCCTTACACGTGGCCCGCCGCCCATCTCGCCGCCTATGCCAACACTGCAATCGAGGTCGGGAGCGTACAGCCGCAGATCGCGCCCACGGTGCTGAGCATCTCGCCGAACAAGGCGACTTTGGACAGCTTCGTCCCCGCACTCATCGTCGGCTCCCATTTCGCATCCGGATGCGCGGTCGAGCTTCGGGAGAGCGGCGGAGCGGAGCCTTTCGTAGTTCCCGCACAGGACGAAAACGTCAATTCGGAAGGCACGAAGATCACATGTTCCATCGACCTCTCCGGAGCGCCGATTGGGCTGTACGATGTCGTCGTCGTAAATCCAGATAACCTCGAGGGCTCTCTGGACGAGGGATTCGAGATTTCGTCCGAAGGTTACATAGTCTTCGTCGATTCCTCCAACACGTCCGGCATCGAGTCCGGGACCCGGTTGCACCCTTACAAAAAGATCCAGACGGCCGTTAATGCCGCATTGGAAGGTTGCAGCATATGGGTGGATGATTCAGGGGTACCTTACAACGAGAAAGTCGTCATGCGTGAGGGCGTCGATATCTTCTCGGTTAACTGGGATGCCGCCGACGGCGATGAGGAAGCTTCGATCATTCCGCCGACCGGATTCGACAGATGCGTTGTGGCCGCCGACGACTCCACAATCCAGGGATTCGAAATCTACGGTGTGAACGGCTTATGGCACGCGAGGTACGGGATCGTCTGCGACGGCGCGTCGCCCGACATCGTCGACTGTCGCGTGCACGGCTTTCTGTTCCTGGACGCGTGCGGGATCAATATCGTCAACGGCTCTCATCCCCATCTCAACAGGGTCACCGTCTACGACATCAACAACAACACCTTCAACGTTGGGTCGAGTTTCCACGGGATAAACATCGACAACTGCCCGGCCGGCCCCTCCGGAGGCGTCGTCATTCAGCACACCCTCGTGCATGACGTGTATTCGAGCGGCTTCTATGACGGCATGAACTGCAAACCGCACGGGATCAACATCAAAAATTCCGACGGGGTGAAAATCTCCAACTCGATAATCTACTCGATTCGCGGGGGGTACAACAATGACGTCAGCGGCATAAGAATCGACGGCTCGAACGACGTTCGGCTTCTCAATATCGTGGTCTTCGACATCTACATGACATACAACTACGGAAACGCCTTCGGCCTGTACATCGTGAATTCCTCGAATCTCCACGCCCGCAACATGATCATCTACTATGTCCGCAAGAGCCTTGCCGAGGCCAAAGCTTATGGCGTTGCGCAATCGGGCTCGACCTACAGCTTCGACTACAGCGATGTGTCTTTCTGCTCCACAGCCCTCTACAACAATTTTATTCCGGGCGACCACTGCATCAGCCAGAATCCTCAGTTCATGGACCTGGGGGCCAAGAACTTCCACCTGAAAGTGACATCGCCCTGCGTAAACACCGGCGATCCGGCGCTCAAGGACCCTGACGGCACCGTGAGCGACATGGGCGCCTACGGCGGTCTGGGCGGGCTTTGGTGAGAGCACCTGCTCCAATAACAGCTGAAAACGCCACGGGTCGGTCGGCGCAGTGGTGCAATGATCGCCCCGCTTTCCAGCGGGGCTTTTTTCTTCCTCTAATCGGCCGCCGAGCGGTCGGACCATGAATTGAGAAGTGAAGCCGCAGGGTGAAAGGGCCCTGCCGGTCAGGAGGGACCCCATACGAACTTGCCCGTCTTGTCGATATAGCCCCATTCCCGTCCTTCACCTAAGAACCCGCTCCGGATCCTCACCTCCGCGAGACCCTTGGAGAAGGACCGCGCGGAATCGAATTGCGGGTTTATGACAAACTTGCCTGTCTTGCCGATATATCCGCTCTCGCCTGCCTCCGAGCCCCCGATCCTAACAGACGCGAGACCTTCGGAGAAGTCATGGGCGCCATCGAATTGCGGGTTTATTGCAAATTTGCCCGTCTTGTCGACATAGCCATATTTGCCTGTCTCATAGTCCCCGATCCTAACGACAGCAAGACCCTCTGAGAAGTCCAAGGTCCAATCGAATTGCGGGCTTACGACAAAGGCGCCTGTCTTGTCGATATAGCCCCATTTGCCTTCACCAAACTCCCCGCTCCCCCCGATCCTAACGGACGCGAGACCCTCGGAGAAGTCCCAGGCCCAATCGAATTGCGGGTTTATGACAAACTCGCCTGCATCGTCGATATAGCCATACTTGCCTGTCTCATAGTGCCCGATCCACACGAGCGCAAGACCCTCGAAGAAGTTGTGGGCATTATCGAATTGCGGGTCTATCACAAGGTTGCCTGTGTTATCGATGAAGCCGTACTTGCCATCCAGGTAGACCGGAAACAACAAAGGCTCGGTCGGTTCGGGCTCGACCGCCTCGTCTTGACTTTCTTGCGATTGCGATGCGCCTGTACCGGTCGGGTAAGCTAGCACCAGTGGAACAGCGAGCATCAATGCCACCGCGACAAGTCTGGTTCTCATTCGTTCCTCCCTCCTTGTGATGCCGGCCCTGGGCGAGACCCGAATGCCTTTCATCATCACATATCATACCATGCATCGTCTGTCCTCGACCAGTCGGTGCCCTCCACAAGCGGAGTCTTCGGAGCTTGTGGAGGTCTTATAACAAAGAAGAGACAGTTGGACACCTCCACAAACTCGCGGACTCGTTTGTGGAGGGCACCGCGTCCGCCAGTGGGCAGCCGAATCCGCGGGTGCCCTCCACAAGCGGAGTCTTCGGAGCTTGTGGAGGTCTCATAACGAAGAAGAGACAGTTGGTCACCTCCACAAGCGGAGTCTTCGGAGCTTGTGGAGGTCTCATAACGAAGAAGAGACAGTTGGTCACCTCCACAAACTCGCGGACTCGTTTGTGGAGGGCACCGGTCCGCCAGTGGGCAGCCGAATCCGCGGGTGCCCTCCACAACCGGAGTCTTCGGAGCTTGTGGAGGTCTCATAACGAAGAAGAGACAGTTGGACACCTCCACAAACTCGCGGACTCGTTTGTGGAGGGCACCGGTCCGCGGTTCATCAAGAACCATGCGCGGGACGCGCATGCTACATGCTCCCGGCGTCAGCGGGGCCGGTTCCCTTAATCGGACTTAAACCTTTTTCAGATTTACGCTATCATTAATATTTTGGGAACTTGAGAAGACATTAAGCGAAAACACCGTCCGGCAGGTTGATAATAATCTAGACTGCCCTTGTGTCGCAGGTTCAAGCTGTGCCACGACGGCATGTAGGGACAACACTGATGATTGAGGTTGAACACTTAACCAAACGGTACGGCAATCTCACCGCAGTCAATGACATAAGCTTCCAAGTCGAGCGCGGCGAGATTCTCGGCTTCCTCGGTCCGAACGCAGCGGGCAAGACGACGACTCTCAGGATGCTGACGTGCTTCATCCCGCCGACGAGCGGGACCGCCAAGATAGCCGGGTTCGATGTGTTTGACGATTCTCTCGAAGTGCGGAAGCGCCTTGGATACCTCCCGGAGCACGCTCCTCTTTATCTGGACATGCGCGTGGGGGACTACCTCGATTTCGTATCCCGGGTCAAGGACATAGACCCGCACGAGCGAAGCAAGGAAATCGATCGCACCGTTTCTCAGTGCGGTCTGAAAGAGGTCAGGAGCCGCATCATCTCCACCCTCTCCAAGGGCTACAGACAGCGCGTCGGCCTGGCACAGGCGCTCATGGGCGATCCCGAGGTGCTTATGCTCGACGAGCCCACGACGGGGCTTGACCCCAGGCAGATTCACGAGATTCGCGACCTCATCAAGGAACTCGGGCTGGGACACACGGTTATTCTGTCCACGCACATTCTGCCGGAAGTATCGATGATCTGCGACAGGATCGTCATCATCAACCAGGGCCGGCTCGTAGCGCTCGATTCCGTGGAGAACCTTACTCGGCAGCTCACCAAGACCCAGATGACCCAGATAAACGTGAAAGGCGACCCGGGGGGGGTGGTCAATGCGCTGAAACAGGTCGAAGGCGTCCTGGCGGTCGACAAGAAACAGGATGCCGACCTTGTGGGCGCAGGGCATGTGTATGTGGTCCATTCGCGCCTCGACTTCGATGTCCGCGAGGAGATCGCAAGGGCCGTTGTCAAGGGGGGATTCGGACTTCATGAAATGCACCCGTACTCCCTGTCCCTTGAAGATATCTTTCTTATGCTTACAAACGAAGGCCCCGCAGCCAAAAGGGGGCGAAAGAATTGAGAAACGTAAACACCATCGCTTCCCGCGAACTGAAATCATACTTCGTGAGCCCCATCGCTTACGCCGTCTCGTTTTTCTTCCTCCTGATCCTGGGCGGCTGGTTCTATTTCATCACAGTGGTAAGCCACCATGAAGCGAGCCTGAGAAGCACGCTGGATATCCTCGGCTACCTCTCGATTCCGGTCGCAGCAGTGATTACGATGCACCTTTTCTCGGAGGAGCGGCACAGCGGCACTATCGAGCTGCTGATGACCTACCCATTGAAGGACTGGGAGGTGGTGATCGGAAAGTATGTCGCGAGCCTTCTTCTGTATGCCTTCGCGCTCGCGCTCACGCTGCAATATCCCCTTTTCCTCGGCATGTTCGGCAATCCCGACTGGGGCACGATTCTCACGGGATACATCGGGGCCTTGCTCATGGGCGCTTCCTTCCTTGCCATGGGGGTGCTCTCGAGCTCGCTCAGCAGGAGCGCGGTAGTATCGGCGATCATATGCCTTCTGGTTCTGTTCGGGTTGAGGTTTCTTGCCGCGGGAGTGGTGCTGGGCGGACCTGTCGGCAAAACTTTCTACTACCTGTCCTTCGCCGGTCAGTACGGAGACCTGGCAAACGGTCTCATAGACACCCGAGACATTGTTTATCTGGTCACATTCATTTTCTTCACGCTCTTTGCCGCCATACGCGTCATCGAAATCAACAGATGGAAATAATCCTCAGGCGGGCATGTCCCGCAGTGGCTGAAAAGTGAACTACGATCCCGACAAACTCAGACAACTTCTCCTCGGCTCCGATGCCGACAAAGAACAGCCCTCGGAGACCGACAAGGACAAGCCCACGCCCACGCATGTCGAGTCGGACATGAGCGGACCGGGAGGCTCTCAGGAGGCTCCCGAACGGCCGGTCCCTCCCTCCCCAGTCGAGGCGAAACCTTCCGAGCCCCTGTCGGAGAAACCCCTCGCTCCACTCCCCGAGCGCCCGGCGTCTCAGGAGCCTTCGCCCACTCAGATCGATCCCTGGAGGATGCCGGCGCCCTCAAAGCCGGAACCGGTTCAGACACAAGCCGCCCCCCCTTCCTCGAACCCGGCGTACGAGACGAGTCCCGCACCCGCAAGAGAACCGGTCAAGACAGCCGCAGATTCCCCGCGAAGCTCGTCGCCCTTCCCGCGGAGAAGCCCGGACCTTACGGCGAGGGCTCCATACCTTCTCGGCTCCAACGAGAAGCCGACTGGGAAACCTGAGCCCGAGCCCAAGCCTGACCCGCCAACTCCTCCGCACAGCAATATCGAGCCGCCCGACGAGCTGGAGAACGTTCCTGCCGGCGATTTCGCACCGCTGAGGGAGGCCCTCCTGTCGCACAGCGGGCAGAAAACGGAGGAAGACGAATCATCGGCTGCCGGAGTGAGCGATGCGCCCCGGTCTGATGTCGACGAGCCCGCGGTGAAATCCGGAGAGAAGAAAGGCCGTCGCGCGACCGAGCCGAAACCTCCGCGTCCGCAGAAACCGATAACGCCGCCGTCGCCCATCTCCTACATGGTGCTCATCGGAGGAGGAGTCTCTCTCGGGGCCGCGACCATCGCGCTTGGAATCGGGCAGACGGGCACTCCGGTTCTGGGTCTCGGGGCCATCGGGTTCGCCCTTGTCATCGCCTTCTCTATGGTGAACCGGCGATGGCTGCGGGCTTCGCTTTCGACCAGAAGCGCCCGATATTCGGCGAACATAACAGTCGCCATCCTGAGCCTGCTCGGGATCGTGATTTTCGCGAACATTCTCTCCTATCGATACCACTACCGCCTCGACCTGTCGTCCGAAGGCCTTCACTCGCTCTCACCGCAGACGATCAAAGTCCTCGACAACATCAACCGGGCCGGCGACGACATCACAGTCATCGCCTTCGCGCCTCCCAAGAGCCGATCGCGGCAGGTCATCGAAGGGCTTGTGGATCTTTACCTGTATCGCTCGTCCCGCCTGAAGTTCAGCTTCGCGGATCCGGACGTTCAGCGCGAGCTGGCCGAGAGCAAGGGGATCACGACGAACCCGTCCGTTCTATTCGAGCTCGGCGGGAACCGGTCCATCGTCTCGGACATGGACGAGCCGCATTTCACATCGGCGCTCATGGCGGTACGGCAGAATCATACGCGACTGGTCTCGTTCCTGACGGGTCACGGCGAGCCGGACCCATTCTCGGACGATGGCTACCAGACCGGGCTGAGCCTGTTCCGAAAACAGCTCGAGCTCGAGGGATATGAGGCGAACATACTTGGCATTCCCGAGGCGAACGGCGTGCCCGCCGAGACGAACCTGGTAGTCATCGCCTCCCCCGAGCGGGACCTCGAACCGCAGGAAATATCCGCAATCGAAGAATACCTCGACTCGGGCGGCAACCTGGCATGCTTCCTTGAGCCCGGAAGGACCTCGGGCCTTGAAACTATGCTGGCCGAGTACGGGATCGGCTTCAGGCAGGGGATCGTGGTCGACGACGAGCACAACGCGTATTCCGATCCCATGAGCCCGATCGCGGTAGGCAATCCAAAGCATCCGATCACCGCCCCATTTCTGGAGGACGGCCTTCTCTTCCTCAATGCGGGGGGCCTCAGCTTCACGTCGACCACGAGGCTACCCGATGTCCAGACCGAGAGCCTTGTCAACACATGGCCGTCGAGCTGGATCGAGAGCTCGGACTCCCTCACCTTCGACCAGGGGATCGACACGAGGGAAGCGGTTAACCTGGCGGTTCTCGCCACGCGGACACTGGAATCTCCGGAGGCCCCGGCCGAATCAGAATCCGGTGAGAGTCAAACCGGGAAGCCCGAATCGGAGAAAGCCCCCTCCTCGCCCGAGGCCGAGGCCGCGCGAGTCGCCCAGGTCCTGGTGGTCGACGACTGCAGCTTCGTCCAGAACGCCAATCTCGATCGCAATTACAACAAGGATTTCGCCATGAACGCGGTCAACTATCTGACCGCTCAGCACGATCTCATCAGCATCCGACCCGCGCAGCGCATGAGTCGGCCTTTGGACCTGAGCCCCGTGCAGAAGAGCCTGATCTTCATGTTCAGCGTGATCATCACGCCTCTGATGATAGCGGGTCTGGGCGGGATCGTATGGTGGAGGCGTCGCTGATCGCGAGAGACCACGTGAAACTACGGTTGCGGCTATGCGTATCAGATACAACATCATTTTCATCCCAATCCTGCTGTTCGCGGGTTTAGCCGTCTGGTGGCTCGGCTTCCGCGAGGAGAAACAGGCGTTAGCGAGAAGGCTTACCGACCGCGCGCTTGTGGACCGAGAGCAGGTCGACATCATCGAGCTCATCCGTCCCGACCAGACCATCCGCCTCGAGAAATCGAAGTCATCCGGCGAAGGGACCGATAAGACGGAAGACTGGCTCATGGTGCAGCCCTACAAAGTCGGATGCGATCCAAAGACCATGGCGGACCTTGTGGACGGCATATTCAAGACCGAGTCGGAACGCGATATCTCCGGCGTTACTCCCGAGCAGTTGAAGGAGTACGGGCTGACGGAGGCGGGTCTTCGCATCAAGCTCGCATCCTCCTCCGGGGGCATACTCATGGACCTCGCCATCGGACTGAAGAACACGTCGGGCACGGACAATTACGCCGCCTTCGCCGATCACTTCGATGATGTCTTCCTTGTGCCCATATACGAGGTCGACCCGCTGATGCTCACCGCGGAAAACCTCAGGGACAGCCGCGCATTGGATTTCGATCCGGAGAATGTGGCCGTGATCCAGCTCTCAAGCTCGGTCGCCGACCTCCGTTTCGAGAAGCAGGATTCAAGATGGATTTTGGCAAGCCCGGAGACGTTCCCTGCAAGTCCGGCCCGCCTGGGCCAGTTGTTCCACGATCTCCAGGAGCTTCGCGCGAAGGAGTACCTTCCCGAGAACGCCGATAATCCCCAGCTTGCCCCAAGTACCGTTCATGTGGTTCTGACATCGCGCGACAACTCGACCCAGGAGCTGACGCTGCACGGGGAGGACTACTCGCGCGGTATTTTCGCAACTTCCACCCGACAACCGTCACCCTTCATTGTCGAGGCCTACATACGGGACCGCCTGTCCCTCGATCCCAAGGTCTTTTTCCATGTCCTGCTCTTCGACTTCGCCCCCGAGCAGGTTCAGCGAATTCACATACGTCAGCCCGCCGCCGAGAATCTCGAGATCGAGCGTACCGGCAAAGGAGCCGAGGACTGGAAAATCCTCAGACCCGAGGGTCGGACTTACACGGATCCGGGCGATTTCGAGAGCTTCGTCAGTACACTGCTCGCCCTGGAGCCCGCCGACACCGTGCCTGTACCCGAGAGTCCCGAGGATTACGGTTTTGAGCCGGTCTACTTCGCTCAAATCGAGATCACCCTCAAGGAGAATTCAGAGAAGGCGACTTTGTTCCTCGGCTCACGCGACAAGAACGGCGACTACTACGCCACTCAGGACGGTCGCGCCTACCTCCTGGTCTCATCAGGTCTCATCGACAAGCTTCTTGCCAGAGCGGCCAAGTTGAAGGGCACGCCGGAATAGCAGCCCCCCCTGTGGGACTGGGGAATGGCACGAATTTCGCCCCGGGCCGCATGGAAAGAGTCAAGCCGGTGATGAGCGAAATTCGAGCCAGTCCCCGATCTCGTCCAACTTCTGCTTCTTCATATTCGTTTTCTGCTTAAGCATGTGCCAGTCCCCTTCTGCATTGCCGGGAAAAACCGGAATCCGCGACCGCGTCCATTGACCGAACTCCATCGACATAATAGAATTAGTGCAGAAGGCGCTCGGAGGCCTCACCCCCCTGTGCCCCACTGACCCCCTGAACGACTTCAGGAGCCACCTCGAAGGGAAAGATTATGCAACGGTCACACTTCGCCGCCGTAATTACTGTTTTTCTACTTCTGTCTCTCTCGTGTTCCGGATTGTCGAGCGATCCCCTCGCGCCCGGATCGAACCGGGGCACTCCCGTCAGCGAACGGACGATCTCGAATGCCGCAGGGTCCCAGCTATGGGGGCTGTGGGAGGTCACATGGAACGCCGAAACCCGATCGTTCGACTCCATCCCGCTGAGAAGCGCCGAGTTCGCGTGCAACGTGATCAGATTCGTCAATGGTCCGCCGCCCAATCTAATAATCCATGTCGCCGACATCGATCCGCAGCCCACGTACATCAGGTTTTCCGTCGATGTGGGTCTGTGCCATCCCTTCCCGGGTCTGGACTGTTTCACGGGCTTCGACGTGATGGGGGTGTTCATGGGCGACGGGTCCGCTGCGTATCCGGGACCTGAAGGTTTTCCCATCCCGGGCCCCGGCGACCAGAGGCTGCTCAATCCCGACGGTTACACTCGGTGGTTTAACGCTCCGGAATTCGCGGGCGCGGGAGATATCATGCCCATTCAGGGCTACTATCCCGGATCAAGAGGCACTCCCGGCTATACGCCGACATCCGTCCTGAATCCCTACAAGTACTATGCGGACGGGTTGGACCCGCAGGCGGACGCGTTCAATTTCCTCATGGCGAACCCCGACAGCCGCGGCGCTTTCAGACCGGGAAGCACGAACTACCGTCGCTTCATCGTCGAATTCCCCACGAATCCCGCAGGTATCAGATTCCAGTACGCCGTCGTGGCCAACTGGGAAGTGAATGTCCATCATCCCGATCCGCCGACCAGCCTCGATGATTTCCCGATCTCGGCCAACTCGCAGGAGGCTTTGCTTGTCGATATCGAGGACTTGAGCACGGCGTACTACGGCGGCCCGACAACGTACGGCGGCGACATCATCTTCGACATCACCCCCTGGGACTGGTCTGCGTCGGCGAGCGGCGCGATGGAAGAGTATTCAATCAAGGCATATTCCGACGCCTGGACCGGGCCGTTCTTTGTCGATATGCTCCCCATCGCGCAAGGCAACCATTTCTGCACGTTCCACGCATCGATACCTGTCGAGTCGCTGACATCCCCCGATTCTCTGCCGGTCTGGGTCGAGATCGCGTACCCCGGGTTCGACTATACAAGCCCGAAGGGAGTTCCCAACGATGCGGATGGGACCCTGGCGTCGTACTTCCTCACCGAGGCCTTCGTTGAGGACCAGACCGCCCAAACGGGCAATTTCGTTTATGGACTTGGCGATTGGGATATCTTTCAGCAGGGATCGACTCCCGGGAACAACAAGCTGCTGGAGAATCTCGTAACGATGCCCGCGGGGGGTCCGTATTCGGAAAACCAGATTGTCATGTATTACGAGGGTCACTCGGACGGTCATGTTTGTCCGGACATATTCAAGGCTATTGTGGAGAACCTCGGTTACACGTTCCAGTATGTCGAGGACACCCCGGATGGCCCTGTCCTTAACACCACCGGCGTCAGAACCCTCGTCATCACCACGTTCTATCCCAAGGATGAGCCCGACTATTTCTCCCCCCAGGAAATACAGGCGATCAAGGACCTTGTGAACGGAGGCGGAGTATGCGCGGTCCTGATCGACTATCCGGGCTCTCATACCAACACCGCTTCCCTGGACAAGCTTCTGATGGACCTCGGAGTGGATTTCTCATGTCCGAACGACATGACGGAGGAGACGAACTACACGACTACCGACATTTCGGATGACCCGATAACTCAGGGCGTGAATGAAATTCACGGCTGGTGGTGGGGACGTTTCGAGGTGACGGGCGATGCGGTCAGCATTGTGAGAAGCCAGGGCGGCCAAACGATTGTCTGCAAGTCGCCGATATCTTAGGACGTGTGAGAGAATGTGGAGGGACAACCACGGGGGGTTGCCCCTACGATGGCTGATGGCCGGCCGGATTGGAACTCAATCCAGGTACAAAAAATCCTTTATGCTCCGGCCGTAATCGCTCTGCTTTATCTTGGCCACGGCGCGGTTACGTATCTGCCGCACGCGCTCCCTGGTAATTCCCTCCATCCTCCCGATCTCGTCCAGCGTCAGCACCGGCTTGTCGAACAACCCGAAGCAGTGCGACAGTATGCGCTTCTCGCGCTCGTCTATCACCGACAGGGCTTTCATGATCTCCTCGTTGCGGATGTTCAGCATCGTCTCCACTTCGGGGCATGAGATATCGCTGTCCGCGACGATCTCCTTGAGGCTGCTGCCCTCCTCCTCGCCGGTAACGGGGCTGTCCAGGGAGAGTATCCTCATGCTGATTTGTCTCAGCTCTTCGGCCTTCTCGATGCTGATGCCCATATCCTTGGCGACGCGCTCGATCGGGATTTCTTCGTCGGCTTCCTTCTGGAGGCGCTGCATGGTTTTCAGGAACCGGTTGATCGTGTCCACCATGTAGACCGGCTTGCGGATGAGCGAGCCGTGATCCGCGATCATGCGGCTGAGCCTCTGACGAATCCACCATGACGAGTACGTGGAGAATTTCCATCCGAGCGAGGGATCGAATTTCTCGACAGCCTTGATCAGCCCCAGGGTGCCTTCCTGCAGCAGGTCGAGGAAATCCACGCCCCGTCCGAGGTATTTTTTCGCGATCGAGACGACAAGCCTCAGGTTCGAGCGGACGAGCCTCTCCTTCGCGCCCCGGACCTCGGCTTCGTCCTTCGAGTGCTTCACAATGCGGGCGAGCCTCAGCTCCTCGTCGGGGGTGAGAAGGGGAATGCGACCGATCTCGCTCAGGAAATACCTTACGCTGTCCTCGAAGTCGGGTTCGGGTTCGGGAGTTTTGCGGCGCTTTCGGGCATCCGACTTCGGGAGGTTCTTGCCCGCCGCCTTCCTGGCTTTCGAGGCGTCCGCGTGCCTGAGATCCTTTGGACGCTCGGATGCCTTCGCAGTGATTTTCCCGGCATCGTCCGACGTCTCAGAAACGCTTACTCGCTTCTTCCCGCGCGCTGATTGATTTGGGGGCTTCTTAGACACTTCCAATCCGAACCCACATCTACCCAGATCTTGCATGGGGATCCTCTTCCCTGCCGATCCTGAAGGCTTGACCTGGGGTTGGGAGGTTTACCGAAATCCGGCGCCAACAAGCAGGCGTGAGAGCTTATTCTACCGTGATTCCCAAGCCGGGTCAATCCGATAACCCACGGCATCGGCATGCGTTCAATACTAATATCGTCAGGGATTCCCCTTCATGTCCGCACTTTTTGCAGGCAGGTCCATCTAATCGCCGAGATATCCGCTGAGACCGGGCTGGAAAACCGGGCCCACACCAACCTTCGAGAGGGACCAGGGGTCTAAAATACCGTAAGAATCGCCTCACTCGTGACGACATTGTTATTGAGAGAATCGCAAGGGCATTTTCGCCGGCCTCGGTGGTACAATTATGCATCACCGAGGGGCCCGGGCCCCTTGTTTTGTGAATCGTGCACAAGAAGCTTGCGCAATTGATCCGCAACAATGTCGACCCGCTCAGCGAGCGATGGTCTGAGATCGTACGCGACTACTACCCCGATCTGCCCCCCCGGGATGTATTCCGGAAGGTCCGCGCGAGCCATCTTCTCCTCGCCAGATCCCTGTTTGAAAAAGACTTTTCCTATATCTACCGGCATCTCCAGACCGAGTTCCGGGAGTGGATTCTCCTCAAGAACAGCTTCAGGGACCTCATGAACCTCGAATCGGTCTACTTCATGCTCATCACTGAGTTTGTCAAATCGAGCGAGCTTCCTCAGAAGGACAAGGAGAACATCGCGCTCCTCGTCGACAGCATCCGCAAGAGCAATCTGAGGGACGATCTGGACGAGATCTACGTGGGGGAGCAGGAGAAACTCTTTGCGCGGCAGATCGATGAGCTCGAGGTGCTCAATGAGGTGTCCGGAACGGACCTTGTGGGCAACCTCCGCAAGGATCCGGAAAGCGAAAAGCTGCTTGGGTCGGCGAGGGAGCCGCACGAGCTTCTCAGGCTGACGCTCGAAAAGGCGATGCAGGTTCTGGGAGCCACCGACGGAGTCCTTGCGTTCAACATGGACGGGGTCCACGACGTGGTGGCGCAGTTCGCCGAGGCGCCCGAGCAGAGGGATCGCGACATCGTCAAGAGGATCACCCTCGAGGACAACGCCGATCAATTCGATCCGAATGTTCTGAGGGCCTTCAGCCATGTCGTAGACCGGGCCATTCTCCGTAACTACTGGAATCCGGACCTGGTGGAGGACCTGAGGACGCAGAACTGCCCCAGGTGCCCGTACCGCGACGAACTTGCCGCAAGCGTGAGAGGTTCGATCGATTGCCCCATCCTGCAAACGCTCAAGGTCCACACGTTTTTCTGCCACCAGCTCGGTCAGGCCGGCGAAAAGGGCTTCTTCCTGCTCGTGAGGGCGACCCCGCCAGCCTTCAGCAGCGAGGACAAGCAGTTTGTCGAGACCCTCGCGGCAGGCATGATGACCATCATCAACAACTACCAGCTATACGAAAGGCAGGTCCAACTGGCCACGACCGACGGCATGACCGGCCTGTTCAATCACCGATACTTCCAGGAAGCCCTCGGCAGGGAAGTCTCCAGGTCGAGGCGATACGGCGACACGGTCAGTCTCCTGTACATGGACATCGACCACTTCAAGAAATTCAACGACACGTACGGCCACCAGGTCGGGGACGAAGTGCTGAAGCTGGTGTCCAGAACCATCAGGCGGAACCTCCGTGAGACCGACATCCCGTGCCGGTACGGAGGCGAGGAGCTTGTGGCGATTCTTCCCGGTACTGAGCTTCAGGGCGCGACGGTGGCGGGCGAAAAAATCAGGAAGGCGGTCGAGGCCCTCAGGTTCCCTGTGGACAACAAAAGCGTCAAGATAACAATCTCAGTCGGGGTTTCGACCTATCCCCTCAACGCCCTCGACAAGGAAAAGCTGATCGAGGCGGCAGACGGGGCCCTCTATCATGCCAAAGAGGGCGGTCGTAACCAGGTGCGAGTCTCCGACGCGGATCCAACGAAGATTGTGGAGGCGGAAGTGTTGGACGAGGGCGTGCAGGAAATCCCTGAGGAAGACGCCGAGGGAAAGGCCCAGGACTCCCCCAGAGTCGACATCGTGGCGGACAATTGACCTGCTGCACAGCCGAACTTTCGTGTCGTTCGCACGGGACAAGCGTTCAGGGCTGCCGGATTCAGTCTTGGTTTTGCAGTAAGTCCTGGAGTGTCAGACCTGCCGTGGAGGCTATGGTGTCAATCAGTTGCCCGACCCTCTGCACAACGCCGGCGCGGTCCAGTGGCTTGAGACCACTCTTTTTCCGCACATATCTCATGAGCACGGCGTAAAGATTGAACCTCAGCAGGTCCGTCCAAGGCTCAACGTTCTCTCCGCTTTCCTCGAGAAGCTGCAGGAGGGCGGCGAGGTCGTGGGTTGCAGGGAACTCGGTTCCAAGATGCGCCAGCCATGCCTTGAGGGTCTTCTCAATGGCTTGCTGGGCATGGAAACCGAAAATGCTCTCCGAGAAGACATTCCTGTCCATCATGCCGGTGAGAGCTTTGTAGTCCTCACAGGCTTTCGCAAGCAGCATCCTGGTGGTTTCAGGTTCGCTCATAGACCACGGTGCCTTCCCTGAAAGCAACCCCGACAATGTGATAGCGGGAATCCCTCCACTGCTCGACCTCATCGGTACTGAAGAGCAGCATGTCGATCGAGAAACCGAATTTCCTCAGGAGATTCCAGAGGTTACCAAGCAGACCCGCCTCGTCGCGGTCTTCATCATTCTTGCACGAGTCCACAATCAGGAAGTCGATATCGGAAACCGGCCCGGCTTGTCCCCTGGCTCTGGAGCCGAACAGGATGATTTTCTCCGGGCTGATTGCGTCGACTATGGTAGCGACCATCTCTCGCAGAGTGCTTTCGGTCAGCTCCTTCAAAACGATCGCCTCCGGCTACCGCTTAGGTCAAGATATCACAGCATGGAGAAGTTGTCACTGTCCAAGAGGCGTGCACGGAGAGACCGGGCGGGCCTCCCACTGCGGACATCAAGACGTAGTCAACCTTCCCTGCTGCGATCGAACCCCCCGGATCAGTATTTTGGTCCCCACAGCGGTCGATAAATGACTCTGAACTCTCACCGCGGCTTTGGTATCTGACTTGGTGGACGGTGGAGGCCGGACATGGCGCTTCGCGAGACCGACATACTCACAGGTTTGCATACACCGGGCTACCTGATCGCCTTCGGCGCGAGGGAGCTTGAGCATGCACGACGCAACGGCTATCCGGTGAGCCTCATCACGATCGATCTCGGCGGTCCTGAAGGGACCGGCTCGCAGGCTGCGCCGGACATCTCGTCCGAGACGGCCAGGAAGCTGGGCGACCTCATCAGGCGGATCGCCGGGGACGGTTCGGTCATAGCCAGCCTGAACGGAAACGAGATCGCCGTCCTGCTGCCCGGTGTCGAGGCTGACAAGGCCTCCAGGATCGGCACCCAGATAAGGCAGGGCATCCGTTCCACCGCTCAGCAGGGACTCCTCCCCCCGAGAGCATCAGTCTCAGTCGGCGTGGCTTCCACATCCGGCGAGCTTAAGGAATTCGAAGAACTCATCCACGCCTCCCGCATATCCCTTGCGCAGTCAGCGGTTTCCTGATTCGGATTCTTCGATGGACCGCTCGCTCACGGGTTTCCGAGCCGCGACAGTAATGGAGCGGTCTCT
>Ga0315294_10000580_pt1 | contig 39372 bp, 34 predicted proteins | sample YL17G13_40_MG_FD_203626 | JGI IMG/M metagenome (GOLD analysis project Ga0315294, IMG submission 203626) | Sediment microbial communities from Yellowstone Lake, YNP, Wyoming, USA - YL17G13_40 | ecosystem: Environmental > Aquatic > Freshwater > Lake > Sediment | place: USA: Wyoming | collected... | reverse complement strand
CGGCAGCCCCTCAGGACGTCCATGTATGACCTTTGCCTATACCATACCGCATCCGACAGACGCAACCTTTGCAGCGGGACCCCTCCGCCAGCCCGGATCCTCCCGGACCGACTGTGATCGTACCCTCAGATCGCGAAGTCCCGCTCGGGATGCCCGGCGCCACCTGTCCCCGCAGGGTCGGCGGCCGCCGTGCGGGCATCCAGAACCTGCCGCTCCATCGCCTCCAGTCGCGCCTCCAGCGCGATGAGCTTTCCGGCGATCACGTCCGGGATCTGGGCGTGGTCCAGGTCTGGCGCATCCTGCGCCGTGTGCGGCTTGCTCCTTTTCACGATCTGCCCGGGCACCCCCACCACCACCGAGTTCGGCGGGACCGACTTGACGACCACCGCGTTGGCCCCGATTCGGCTGTCGGCCCCGATGGTGATGGCGCCCAGGATCTTGGCCCCGGCCCCCACCACCACGCGATCCTCCAGGGTGGGATGGCGCTTTCCCTTTGCCAGGCTCGTGCCCCCCAGGGTGACCCCATGGTAGAGCGTCACCTCCGCGCCAATCTCCGCCGTCTCGCCGATCACCACCCCCATGCCGTGATCGATGAAGAACCCGGGCCCGATGGTGGCCCCGGGGTGGATCTCGATCCCCGTGAGAGCGCGGGTGAGATGGGACACCCAGCGACCCGGCAGCTTGAGCCCGTGCGTCCACAGCCAGCGGGCCACCCGATGGCCCCACACCGCGTGGAGCCCCGGATAGCAGACCAGGATCTCGAGCACACTTCTCGCCGCCGGATCCCGCGCGAAGACCGAGCGAATGTCCTGTCGGATCGTCCGCAACATCCTCCACCTCCCATCACAGCAGGCGCCGGCCGGCGGAGCTGTTCGCCCGCCGGCCGGCATTCCCTGCCCGCTCTATTCCGCCAAGTCCGCGAACAGGGCCGTGCTCAGGTACCGCTCCCCGAACGACGGGATGATCACCACGATCAGCTTCCCGGCGCTCTCCTCCCGCCGCGCCACCTCCACGGCCGCCCAGATGGCCGCGCCGGACGAGATACCCACCAGCAGCCCCTCCTCGCGGGCGGCCCGCCGGGCCGTGCGGAAGGCATCGTCGTTCTTCACCCGGACGATCTCGTCGTAGACCTGCGTGTTCAGGACCTCCGGCACGAAGCCGGCCCCGATCCCCTGGATGGCGTGGGGCCCCTTCTGCCCGCCGGAGAGCACAGGGGAGGCGTCCGGCTCGACGGCCACACACCGGAATGAAGGCTTGCGCGCCTTGATGATCTCGCCAATTCCCGTGATCGTCCCGCCGGTCCCGATGCCGGCCACCAGGATGTCGGCCTTCCCGTCCGTGTCGCGCCAGATCTCCTCGGCGGTCGTCTTCCGGTGGATCTCGGGGTTCGCCGGGTTCTTGAACTGCTGGGGGATGAAGTAGCGAGGATCGCCGGCGGCCAGCTCCTCGGCCCTCCGGATGGCTCCCGGCATGCCTTCGCTCCCCGGGGTGAGGATGAGCTCCGCCCCGTAGGCCTTGAGCAGGACCCGTCGCTCTCGACTCATCGTGTCCGGCATAGTGAGCACCAGTTTGTACCCCCGGGCCGCGCAGACGAACGCGAGGGCAATCCCGGTATTGCCGCTGGTCGGCTCCAGGATGATCGTATCCGGCTTGATCTTCCCAGCCTTCTCGGCGGCGTCGATCATGGAGACGCCGATCCGATCCTTGACGCTGTGGGCCGGGTTGTAGAACTCCAGCTTGGCGACGACGTCGGCCACGGCCCCCTGGGTCACGCGCCGCAGCCGGACCAGGGGGGTGTTGCCGACCAACTGGGTGACGTCGTTGGCGACTCGCATGGCGGAACCTCCGCGTCTCGGCGGGGGACTTACGCCTTCCCCACCGGAACAGAAAGAGGCCAATCCGCTGAAGGCGGATCGGCCTCCAGTTGTCTGGTCAGCGTTTCGGGATAGCGCCGCGCTACCCGAGCCGCAGCTTCCCGCTCTTGTCGCGCTGTACCGTGCGTGGGTTCCGGATGATAAACCACATCCGGTCGTGGCGGACGCGCTGGAGTGCCTTGAGGGTCTCTCGGGCCGTCTGGCCGTTCTGGACCCGAGGGTCGTATGGGGATGCTACCTGAGCACCCGGCGGCTGCTCACGTCTCGCGCGTGGTACGCGTCGACTCGTCCTGCCCTGCTACCCGGAAAGGCGCCACTCCCTGGCGCCGGCTACAGATGCACCGCATGCGGTCCTCCGATCTCCCCAAGAAGCGCAAGCTCTTTTCCCTGTCTCCTCAGACTCAGCCCCTCTCGATGAGCGGTGATCCTCTTATACAAGACCAAGCGGCGCGATGCAAACGCATTGGCGTGGCTGGAAGGATGGGGCCGGGGGCACCTGCATCTCAATCCGAGCGTGTCTATTCCCGTGCCGTCCCTCGCCATCCAATCCCCGCGCTGCTCACACCCTGGTCACCCGGACGACGGCGACCTCGCTCCGGAGCGACGGCCACGACGCGACCCGGCGCCGGCCGCAGAGAAGAACGCTCTCCTCCACCCGGAGACCTAGCTGCTGCAGGGCCTCCCTGAACTGAGGCAGGGTGATGGACCGGACCCGGGGCTGGCCCGACGCGAGCGTGGTTCCGCCGCCGTCCCCGACCATGGCTCGCCAGCGCGCCTTCCAGTGCCCGGCGTTCTCGAACGAGATGATCGCCGAGCGCCCCACCCGCACCATCTCTTGCAGAACCGGCAACGGGCGATTCAGGTATGCCAGGGTCTGGCTGAGGACCACGAGATCGAACATGCCGTCGGGAAAGTCCGCCAGGCCCTCCTCGATGTTTCCGTGCCGGACGGGCAGTCCCTTGGCCACGCACGCCCGCACGTTGGCCTCGTCCACCTCGACGCCCCGCCCGAGCGCCCCTCGTCGGGCCACCAGCTCCGCCAGCAGGGCGCCGTCCCCGCAACCCAGGTCCAGGACGCGCGCGCCCTCGGGCACCATCCGGACGATCACCTCGAGATCCGGGCGCGAGAGACTCATGCCGTCTCCTGTCGTCGCGACTCCGCCAGGCTCAGCGCAGCGCGCCACCTCGCCTTCCAGGAGGCCAGGGGAGAGGCCCTCTCCTCCCGCTCCTTATCCGGCGCCGACCCTCCGGTTGCCGAGGCGTGGTGGGTATTCTCCCGTTCGACCCTGGCCAGAAAATCTCGGGCCAGCTCGCCGAGCCGCTCCACCTCCAGCAGGAACGCGTCGTGGCCGTAGTCGCTCTGGATCTCCAGGTAGGTGGCATCGATGCCGTTCCGCAGGAGCGCGCGGACCAGCTCCTCGGACTGTTCCGGCGGGAAGAGCCAATCGGAGCTGTAGCTGAGCACCAGGAACTTGGCCTGCACGCCGGTGAAGGCCTCGGCCAAATCGGCCCGCCCCAGGGAGAGATCGAAATAATCGATCGCCTTGGTGATGTAGAGGAAGGAGTTGGCGTCGAACCGGGCCGTGAACCGATTCCCGTGATACTTGAGATAACTCTCCACCTGGAAGTCGGTGGCGAAGTCGTAGCCGTACCGCTCCCGCTCCTGCAGTCGCCGCCCGAACTTCTCCCGCATGGACGTCTCGCTGAGGTACGTGATGTGGCCGATCATCCGCGCGACGGCCAACCCGGCGTTGGGCGGCTCCGTGCCGTAGTAGTCCCCCTGGTTCCAGTTCGGGTCGGCGTAGATGGCCTGCCGAGGCACCTCGTTCAAGGCAATGGACTGGGCGGAGGTCCGCGCCGTGGAGGCGAGGACGATGGCGCTCCGGACGCGCTCGGGGAAGGAGACGGTCCACTGCACGGCCTGCATGCCGCCCATGCTCCCGCCGGTCACAGAGAGGAGCGACGGGATGCCCAGGGCTTCCACCAGCCAGCCCTGCACCTCCACCATGTCGGCGACTGTGACCACGGGAAACGCCAGCCCGTACGGCTTGCCGGTCTCCGGATTGATGGAGGACGGCCCGGTGCTCCCCGAACAGCCACCGATCACGTTCGAGCAGATGACGAAGTAGCGGTCGGTGTCGAAGGCCTTCCCGGGGCCGACCGCCTCGTCCCACCAGCCGGGCTTGCGGTCGTCCGGGGAGTGCTGTCCGGCGACGTGGGCGTCGCCGGACAGCGCGTGGCAGACCAGGATCGCATTGCTGCGGTCCTCGTTCAATGTGCCGTAGGTCTCATACGCCAGCGTGATGGGCCGGAGCGTGGCTCCGCTCTGGAGGCGAAGCTGCCGGTCGAATGTGATGTACTGGGTCTGAACGATCATCGCACATCCCCCTCGCGCGCATCCGCCGTCCGGTTATCTCGCCGCCTTCTGGAGCGCCTGATCCACGTCCGCCTTGATGTCCTCCACGTCCTCCAGACCGACCGAGAACCGGATGTAGTCCTCCGTGACCCCCGTCGCCTCCTGCTCCTCCCGGGAGAGCTGCTGGTGCGTGGTGGAGGCCGGGTGAATCACCAGGCTCTTGGCATCTCCGATGTTCGCCAGGTGCGACAGGAGCTTCACGGAATCGATGAATCGCTTCCCGGCTTCCAGTCCGCCCTTGATCCCGAAGCCCACGATTCCGCCGAATCCCGCCTTCAGATATTTAGAAGCCAACGGATAGCTCGGATCGTCCTCCAGGCCGGGATAGGTCACCCAGCTTACCCGCGGGTGCCGCTTGAGATATCGGGCCATCTCGAGCGCATTCTGCGCGTGCTGCTTCTGGCGCAGCGGCAGCGTCTCCAACCCCTGCAGGAACAGGAACGAGTTGAAGGGGCTCAACGCCGGCCCCAGGTCCCGCAGCAGCGTCACGCGCACCTTGCGGATGAAGGCCACGTTGCCCGCCCCCGGGACGTCGTGCAGCGCGTCCCAGTAGATCAGGCCGTGGTAGCTGGGATCGGGCTCCGTGAACTCGGGGAACTTGCCGTTGTTCCAAGCGAACTTGCCTCCGTCCACGATCACCCCGCCGATGGAGGTGCCGTGGCCGCCGATGTACTTGGTGGCCGAGGTGGCCAGGATGTCCGCCCCGTAGTCGAAGGGACGCACCAGCCCGACCCCCACGGTGTTGTCCACCACCAGCGGGATCCCCGCGTCATGCGCGATCTTGGCGATCGCCTCGAAGTCCGGCACGTCCAGCTTGGGGTTCCCGATGGTCTCGATGTAGATGGCGCGCGTCTTCGGCGTGATGGCACGCTGGAAGGCCTCCGGCTTGCGCGACTCCACAAAAGTCGCACTGCGGCCCAGCTTGGGGAAGGTGTAGTGGAAGAGCTGATAGGTGCCCCCGTACAGGTTGTTGGCCGCGACGATCTCGTCCCCCAGCCGCGTGATCGCGAGGAGGGCCAGCGTGATGGCCGACTGCCCCGAGGCCACCGCCAGGGCGCCCGTCCCGCCCTCGATCGCGGCGATGCGTTTCTCGAAGACGTCGGTGGTCGGGTTCATGATCCGGGTGTAGATGTTCCCGGTCTCCTTCAAGGCGAACAGATTGGCCGCGTGCTCCGAGCTCTTAAACACGTAGGACGTGGTCTGGTAGATGGGCACGGCCCGCGCGCCGGTCGTCGGGTCCGCCTGCTGTCCTGCGTGCAATGCCAGTGTACTCAGTCCGAACTGCGTCATCGCATCTTCTCCTTGGGTCGCCGTCAGGGCGTCCACCCGCCGTCCAGAAAAAAGAGGCCATCCCCGCCGCGTGCGGAAATGGCCTCCAGTTGACTGGTCAGCCTGGATCTGCGTCAAACACGCTATGCGAGCCTAAGCTTCTCCGTCTTGTCGATCTGCACCACGCGGGAATCCTGGATGATGATCTGCACCTGGCCGTGGCGGATGCCTTGGATCGCCTGGACGATCTGCCGGACGATCTCTCCATTCTCGGCCAGGGGGTCGCGTCGAGTGGTGGCTCCCTGTGCGCTCATTGTCTCCTCATATCCTATGCATGGTGCGTGTCGGTGCGTCCATCCCTGCCATCCGGAAAGGCGCCATCGTGTGGCGCCTGCGCATCGCCATCATCTCGGTCTCCCGTCTCCGCCTGAAAATAAAAAACCCCCTCTCATCGCTCTGGATGAGAAGGGGCTCAAGCGGATCTGTCCCCCTCTCATCTCTCCCCGACCACTCGCGCTGCACTGGGCAGCCGAACCGTTTGTCGGGGCAGGAGTTAGCACCCTGCACGAATCGCTCAGGGTTGCCGTGGCTTCGTAGGGCCAGTCCCTCTGCCACTCTGGATGAGAAGTTCGCCTTTTGTAAACTAGTGACTCCCTCCTGTCAAGACAAAACCGAAGGGGAAGGACGGGTCAGCGCACCCGGCCGGTGGCCTTCAGCCACATGGCCTGGGCGGCTTGGTGATCCGCCAGGGCCGCCACCACGTTGAAGCGGGCGCGGGTGAGCGCGGTCTGGGCGTCCAGCACCTCGACCTGGATACCCCGCCCGCTGGCGTAGCGCTCCTGGACGATGCGGAACTGCTCCTCCGCCTGCTCCTGCCCTTTCCGGCTCGCCTCCACGTTCTTCTCGGCGGCCTGAAGCATCAAGGCCGCCTGGCTCACCTCTTTCGCCACCTGCTGGCGCGCCTGCATTTCCAGCTCGCGTGCCTTGTCCCGCTTGGCTTTGCTCGTGCCCACCGCGTTCTCGCGCATGAACCCATCGAAGAGCGGAACGGTGACCACGAGGCCCGTCGAGTATCCTTCCGGGCTGTCGGAGGGCATGTCGCGATTCCGCATCCGCTGCCAGTCGTACATCCAGGTGGCCGAGACCTCGGGTAGGTAGCGGCCGTAGGCCGCGCGCACCTCGGCCTCGGCCGCATCCACCTGCTTGGCGGCAGCCTGAACATCCGGATGGGAGGCCAGGGCCTGCTGGATGCCGTCGGCTACCGAGACGGTGGTGGCCGCAAACTGCAGGCCTTCGGCCAGCATGATTGGTGAGGCGAGGTCCACGCTCAGCGTCGTCTTAAGATTGATCAGGGCCAACTCCGCCTGGTTCCTGGCCATCGTGTCCATCTGGATGACGTTTGCCAACTCTGCCTCGTCCCGCAGGACGTTGAACTTGGCGACGCGGCCGGCATCGAACTCCTCGCGAGTCACGCGCACACGCTCCTCGGTCTGCTTGAGAAGGTCTCCGGTGACCCGCGCGTTCTCCTGCTCGCGGACCGCGACGATGTAGTCCAGCCGCGCCTGCATCGCGACCTCGGTCTCCGTCCCCCGGAGCATCTGGGTCGCCGCCTCGGCCCGGGCGCCCGCCGCTTTGTAGCCGTAGTAGGTCTTCCCTCCCGAGAACAGCGGCCACATCGCAGTCAGGTTCAGGTCCTGCGTCCGGTTCGCGCCGAAGACCTGGAAGTTGCGCGCCATCGTGTCCCCGGCAGAGGAGTAGACGCTCGGCCCCATGTTCTGCGTCGTCAGGTATCCGTTGACCGAGGCCTGGGGCAGGAAGCCGGAGAATGCTTCGCGCTTCATCGAGGTCATGACCCGCTCGTCCGCGGCGGCGGCCTTGATCTTCCGGCTGTGCTGGAGCGCCAGCTCCACCGCCTGTTGCATACCGATCGGTCCCTCGATCCTGGGAAGCGACTCGGCCTGTGCGTGTGCGCCCCACAAGAGAAGGCCCACCCCCAGCAGGGCGATCACACATTTCACCCAACCGCCGCAGTTGAACCGCAAAGGGCGCAAAGCACGCGAAGAAAGGCGGCTGCAATTCAAGACCTTCCAGGGATGCATGCCCCGGGGTAGGTCGGACGAGTTGTCTCCTCGACCCAAGAGCGCACCTTGAAGCATCGCACCTCTTTGCGGTCTTTGCCTGCCTGCCGCGACGCGTGCGGCGCAGGCAGGCGAGCTTTGCGGTGAAATACTCCGGCCTGTGTAGTTCACGCGCCTACCCTCCGTGGCCGGCGTGGCCACCCTGCGGACTTTCCTTCGTCGGCATGGGCGTCTCAGGCTTCATGGGTGCGGGTGGCGCCGGCGCTGATTGGTGCCCCCCGTGCTCCGAGCTTCCCATCGTCCCTTTCTGTGGCTCGCTTGCCGGTGCCGGAGTTGTCTTGGTTTCCTTGCGGACGCGGGCGTCTGCGTAGAGCCCTTCGTGCCCCTGCGCCACCACCCGCTCGTCCCCGGTAAGCCCCCTGATGATCTCGACCCGGTCGGGGCTCTCCAGCCCCGTCACCACCTCGCGCGGCTCCACCCGGTCCCCCCTCAGGACCCAGACCGTGGCCTTTGCTCCCAGGCGGGACACGGCGCCCCGAGGGACCGTCAGCGCATCCTTGCGCTCGCCTGTGACGAACTGCATCTGCACGTACTGGCCGGGGAGGAGCTGTCGCCCCGCATTCGCCACCACCGCCTCGACCACCCCGGTCCGGCCCGCCTGGTCCACGAAGGGAAACACCGACGTGACGCGGGCGCCGATCGGCGCCTGGGTGCCGCTGCTGGTAGTCACGACCACGGACGATCCGACCTTGACCGAGGCCAGGTCCTTCTCCCCCACGTTCGCCTGCAGGCGGACCCGGTCGATCTGCGCGATCTTCAGGATGGGCATCCCGGGCTGCACCAGCACCCCGGGAGCCACCAGCCGTTTCACCACGTATCCCGCGCTCGCCGATTGAATGGCCACATAGTCGCGGACGACCTGCGCCGTTCGCAGTTGAGCCTGCGCCTGGGTCACCATGGTTTCCATGGCCTCGATCTTCTTTCGAGCCGACGCCTCCATGGCTTTCATCTGCTCCACCTTGGCCCGCGCCGCCTCCACCTTGGCCTTTGCCGAGACCGCCATGGCCCGGGAGCTCTCAGCGTCCTGCTGGGCGATGGCTCCCTTGGTGAAGAGCCGCTCGTCCCGCGCGGCTACTAATTGCTGGTAGCCCGCCTCGGCCTCGGCCATCTGGAACTCCTTCTCCATCTGGACGACCGCGTGCCGTGCGGCGACGAGTTCGGCCTCCATCTGCGCCCGGTTGGCCTGCGCGGTAGTCAGCATCGCCTCGCCCTCGCGCACCTTGGAGGCCAGCTCCACATCGTCGAGGCGCGCCACCACCTGACCGGCTCGGACCAGATCGCCGGGATACACCGGCATCTCCACGATGCGTCCGGTGACGCGGGGGTATACATCCTCCTCATTGAAGGCCGCCACGCTCCCCGTGTAGGTCACCGCGCCGGCGATCTTTCCCCGCTCGACGGGCGCCAGGACGACGGGAAACGGCGTGTTCCCCGAGGTCACCCGCATGTTCATGTCCATGGCGACCTTGCCCGAGGCCACATTCGCCTGGTACGCCCAGCCGCCTGCCGCCACCACCACGGCGACGGCCAGGATCTTCATCACGACGCGCATTAGACCCCTCCATTCATGCCGCCGCCTCCCCTTTCCGCCCGAACAGCCTGCGGATGCCGGCGCGCAGCAGCCGCGCGACATCATCCGTGTAGGTATGCAGTACCGGAACCACGAACAGGGCCAAGAACGTTCCGATCGTGAGTCCTCCGATCGTCACCGTCGCCAGCGGCGCATAGGCGTCAATCCCCGTCCGCGGGAAGAAAGCCACCGGGATCAAGACCACGATGGTAATGAGCGAGGTCATGAGGATGGGTCGCAGTCGAATCGGGCCGGCCGTGAGGATCGCCTCGTCCCGGTCCATCCCCTCGCGTCGCAAGCGCAGGACCAAGTCGATCATCAACACCGCCACGGTCATCATCATGCCGGTGAGGATCACCACGGCCAGGATCGAGACCGTGGAGAAGGTTTGCCCGGCCAGAAGCAGCCCGCCCAGGATGCCCGTGAGCATCAGGGACAGGGAGACGATCATGTTGAACGGCTCGATCAGGCTCCGGAATTGCGCCACCAGGAGCAGGAACATGAAGATGAGCGCAAGATAGAGCCCCCGCAGGAGGCGCCCGAACGACTCCTCCATCTGGGTCATGTCCCCGCGCAGCTCCACCCCGTACCCCGGCGGGAAGTTGACCTTCTCGTGCGCCTTCATCAGGAGGTCCATGGACAGGTCCATGCTGGGCGGCCCGCCCTTCCGGTAGAAGCCGAGCACCGAAATGATCCGCCGGAAGTTGTCGTGCTCGATGATGGTCGGCCCGCGCCGCTCCTCGATCCGGGCGACGGAGGAGAGCGGCACCACCTCCCCCTTCTTCCCGACAATCTTCACCTGCTCCAGATCCGTGCGGTCCCGCCGCTGGTCCACCTTGTACCGCACCAGGATGGTGAACTGCCGCCTGTTCTCCAGGCGGTAGAACTCGCTGGTGAGCCCGCCTTTCAGGCCGTAGTAGGCCTGGTCCGCCACGTCGCTCACCGTCAGGCCCAGCTCCTGCGCGCGCGCCCGATCCACCACCACGTGGAGCTGGGGCAGCGTATTCGCCCAGGACGTGGAGACCTGAGAGAGCCCGGGGATCTCCTCGGCGAGCTTCGTGATCTGCTCCCCGATCTCGGCGAGCTTCGTGAGGTCCGGGCCGAAGAAGATGACCTGGATCGGGGCGGCGCTCGACGCCATGACGTCGGCCCCCATCTCCTTGATCACCAGCCGGCGAATCCCGGGAATAGTCCGCACGGCCTCCTCCTGAACGCCGTCAATCACCTGCCAGATGTCCCGCTGTCGCTTGGAGGAGTCCGTCAAGGTCAGCATCATGAACGCCGAGTTGACCGATCCCATGCTGTAGCCGGTGAAGTAGGTCCCGCCCGGCTCGAAGCCGACCTCGGAGGAGACCCGCTCGATCTCCGGCTGCTTCCGCAGGAGCTTCTCCACCTCGGCGGCGATCTCGTTCGTCCGGGCAAAGGAGGTACCCGGCGTCGCCTCGAGCTGAACGAAGGCCTGGGAGACGTCGGCCAGAGGCATCATCTCGCTCCCGATCTTCGGATAGAGCGCGATGCCCACCAGGATCGTCGCCAGCGCTCCGGCCAGGACCACGAAGCGGTTCCGGATGGACCAGGCGAGGCTCTTCCGATACCCCGCATCCAGGCGACCCAGGAAGCGCTGTGCAGGGTCCAGCAGCCACCGCTGGAACGCGCCGCGTTTCTGGTCCGCTTCCTCGCTGTGCGTCTTGAACAGGTTGGCCGCCAGGACCGCGGTCAGGGTGAAGGAGACCAGGGCCGAGGACAGGAGGGCCAGGATAATCGCCCAGACGATTCCCTCGAACATGAACTGGACGATCCCGCCCGAGAAGGCGAGCGGTAGGAGCGCCACGCAGAGCATGAAGGTGATGGCCAGGACGGCCAGGCGCACCTCGCTGATCCCGTCCACCGCCGCGTCCTTGGGCGACTTGCCCATCTTGAGGTGCCGCTCGATGGAGTGGATGTCGATGATCGAGTCATCCACCAACCGACCGATCGAGAGCAGGAGGCCGATCAGCGTGGAGCTGTTGAGTGTCATGCCGAACGGCACCATGGCCAGGAGGGCCATGCCCAGCGACACGGGAATCGTGATCATCGAGATGAGCGTGCCCCGGATGTTCCCCAGGAAGAAGAGGACCGCCACGCCGGTGAGGAGGACGGCTATCACCAGCTCCTCCACCATGTTCTCCATCAGGAATCCGACGAACGTGGCGTTGTCGTAGGCCACCTCGAACGTGAGACGCGGGAAATCCTCCTGGATCTCATCGAGCTTGGCCTTGACCCCCTCGATGACCTTGACCGAGCTGGCCTCGGGCTGCTGGACGATGGACAGCTCCACCGCCTCTTTCCCGTTCAGCCGGTAGAGGCTGCGCTGCTCGCGCGGCGCGTTCACCACCTGGGCCACGTCTTTGAGGTAGACCGTGCGCCCCTCCATGCTGCCGATCGGGTAGTTGGCCACCTCCTCAGGGGTGCGGGCGCGGAAATCGCTTCGCACCAGGAGTTCCCGGTCGCCGTGCGTCAGCGTGCCGGCCGGCCGCGCCTGGTTCTGCATGTCCAGCATGTTCTTGATATCGAGGAGGCTCATCTTGTAGGCGGCCAGCCGCTCGCGATCCACCACCACCTGCATCTGGAGCTTCTGCCCGCCGAAGGGGACCACCGAGTAGACGTCCTTGACCGTCTTCAGCCGGTTGACCACCTCGTTCTCGGCCAGCGTGCGAAGCTGGACCGGATCGTACCCCTCCCCCGTGACGGCCAGGGAGAGGACCGGGATGTTCAGCGGATCGATCGCCAGCACCCAGGACGGCTTCAGGTTGGCGCCGGTCATCGGGAGATCGGCCTGGACGACGTTCATCAGCGATTGCACGTCGAAGAGGGCCTTCTTCATGTCGGTGCCGTACCAAAACTCCACCGTGACGATGGAGAAGCCCTCTTGCGAGGTGGAGCGGACGAAGTGGACGTTCTTCAGATCCACCATCCGCTCCTCGATGGACTTACTGAAGTAGATCTCCATCTCCTCCGCCGAGAGGCCGGGCATCATGGAAACGATGCCCACCATCGGGCTCTCGACGTAGGGCATCATCCGGCGCGGCATCTGGAAGAAGATGACCAACACCGACAAGAGCGCCACGCCCAGATAGAACGCGATGACAGTGTAGGGGTGCTCGATCGACCAGCGGCTGATATTCTGCCGACTCTCTTTCACCGCCTCGACTGCGGTCTGCAACTTCTCGGTCACGCGTCTCTCCTCGCGTCAGCCCCCTCAGGGCCAGGACCCATGCGTTGCTGCCGGCCGGCGCCGTTCCCGTGTCGCCGACCGCAGCACCCCATCCCGAACCAGTGCATCGCCAAGAAGACTACGCCCAGCGCAATCCACAGCCCGTAGTCCTGCAAAAGATCCATCACCACTTCCGTTCTCCATCGAATGTCTCGTTGCCGTGATCTCTCCAATCCCCCTGCTGTCCATCGGAAACACAGAGAAGGGATTGCGATCTCTGTGCCAGCATGAAGACGAATCCCACGCCTCGCCCAATCCCCTAGAATCCAGGTCTTCCTCCTCAGCCAGGCCCTCTCGTGGCCCTCGTCCATGCCCTCGGTTCGCCATATCGTCAAACTCCCCCATTTCGCAGGGGACCCCGTTGGACTTCTTGTCAAACGAGGAAAGATCAGGCAGAGAAAGAGGAGACAAAGGGAGAAGTTGGAGGACCGCAGACAGGAAAGGGCCAGCCTCGGACTCGGACGTCACCCGAGACTGGCCCTCGAAATCCCGGGCTACTGCGCTTGCGGCTGGCCCGCCTTTGTGTTGCTCATGACCTGCGTGCAGGTATCGGTCATCTGCTTGGCCTGCTTCACCGTGATGCCGTGCTGCTTGGCGAACTGCTCCAGTTGCTCCTGGGTGAGCGGCTGCCCGGTCATCATGCCCATCATGCCCCCGGACATCATGCTCCCCTGACCCATCAGGGCGCCACCCATCATGCCCATCCCCTGCCCCATCCTCCCTCCCTGGGGACCCGTGGACTGGGCAAGCGTGTAGCCCGCCACGCCAAGGACCAGAGCCAGCACTGCCACCAGAATCCAGAACGTCTTCATGTCGCCTTCCTCCATTTCTTCTGTCTTTGTCTGTCTTTGTTTGCTGATTCGCGCCTCTTCGCGCGTCGCCGCATATAGAAGGCAAGACGAGTGCCAACATCCGGGGACCGGCGACTCCACGGAGGCGGGATCCCAACTCCTTGTTTTAATGGAGGTGGAGAAGAGGAGACTTACGTGTGATCCTCGATCGTCACGGCCACATCAACAAACCCGTCGAAGAAGCACGGCGCCAAGGCGAGACCGCTGGACTTTCTGTCAATCGGACCGCGGAAGGGTTGTGGATCTGCGACGGGCTGGCGTATGGGCAAGTCGGCTGCCCCTGGATCGGTCAGGGGACACGGGAGCGCGCCCTGTTTCATTTCAGCAGGTTGTCTGGGCACTTCTCGGGCGGGGACGGAAGAGGCAGGTCTGCCGTACCATCGCTACCCCGTGGCCGCCCCGGGTGATCGTCGGCTTCGACGGCGGGTGGGGACGGCAGCGGTCTTGCCGGTGCACCGCGGCAGCTCCTCGCGGAGCACACGTCTGAGCGCATCTTCCAGCGATTGGTCGTGGGACTCCAGGAACGCCCGCAAGGCGCCGTTCATCAGAGTCTCTGTACACTGTGATCGCCCGGACTTTGTTTGTGGGGGTGATCCGGCACACCACAGGTGTGCCGTGGACGCGGGTTCGAACGTACTGCCGATCAGCCGGCAGTGTCAAGGCAACGTCATCCGCCAGGGCTCGCCGCGCCGTCGGGCAGACCGGGAAAAGCAGAATGCTGGCGTCCCCATCGTCAGCGGCGCCTCGGCAGGCCACCCCGGGCCAGACGGTAACCGACGAACGCATAGATGCCGACGTTCGCCCCGATCACCAGAAGCCCCAGTGCAATCTGGACGCCGGGCGTGAGTCCCTGCGGGTAGAGGATCGGCAGCAGATAGTGCTCGATGAACCCGCCCGCATAGCCGACCTGCCCCGCCTTGAGTCGCAGTGCCTGCTCCCAAGGGGTTAGAGGGCAGATCCAGCCGGTGAACTCGATGAGGGCACCCCACGCCGCCGCCGGAAGGTGGATCCAGCGGAGGGAGGGGCGCCAGAGGATGAGGAGCCCCCCTCCCACCACGAAGACGACAAAGGCGAGGTGGACGAGGACGAGACAGTCGGCAAGCATCCGGTAGATCATGGCGGCTGAGCAGGGATGGCTCGGCGCGGCCGAAGCGGCAGCCCTGAGCGGTCGTGCCTCGAAGACCTGTCCAACTCTGGCGTGCGCGGAGCAGCGAAATTCGCGTCCTATTCTCTTCTCAAGTTGAAGCGGATGCGGCGGCTCTTTCGTGTGCCGCTCAGGAGCCGCGCCCGGCGAGCCAGATCGTGTGCCGTCTTCCCCCGCGGGAACCTCGCGCCGGCACACAGATCTCGTCCACCACGAAACCCGCCCGGCGCAGCCGCTGGGCGAAGACCCGATGGGGACCGGCCGACCAGACGGCCAGCACCCCCGCCGGCCGCAGGGCCGCGAAGGCTGCCGTGAGGCCGGGCCGGGCGTAGAGCCAGTCGTTATCCTTCCGGGCCAGGCCTTCGGGACCGTTGTCCACGTCCAGCAGGATGGCATCGTAGGCCTGGGGCTCCGCCAGCAGGATCTGGGCGACATCCACCTCGCGCACGCTGACCCGGTCGTCCTGCAAGGGATGTCCGGCCAGGGGCGCCAGGGGCCCCCGGTTCCACACCACCACCGCCGGCACCAACTCGGCCACCACTACCGCGGCCTCGGGCCCGAGTCGGCACAGGGCCGCGGCCAATGTGTACCCCATGCCCAGCCCCCCGATCAGGACCTGGGGTCGAGGCCTGGCGGCGACTCGTGCACACGCGAGTTCGGCCAGCGCCTCCTCCGAGGCATGGAGGCGGCTGTTCATGAGCTCCCGACTGGCCACCCGGATCGAGAACTCCCCGCCCCGCCGGTACAGGCCAAGCTCCCCGCCGCCTCCGGGTACCGCTGCGCTCTCGAGGAACTCCCAGGGAATCATGGACGCTTCATGGGGCTATCGGGCAACTCCACGGAAGGAACATTGCGGCTTCTCTCACTTTCCTCACATCGCGGCGCTCAGGCGGGGCTCGTCCAACCGACCGCCTGCGATCGGTTGAACGCGTGGGGGCTCAGCGGCACGGCGAAGCCGCATCCGATGGCCGCCGTGGATCCGGCGGTCTGCCCGCCCTCTGTTTATGTTTCGGCGGTGAGTCTCCGGAGCTTCTCCACGTCCCCCGTCATCTCGATGAATCCGCACTCTCGGCACATCGTCGCCTTCGTCATGACATCCCCGGATTCGAGCGTCAGGAACTTGGTCCCCTCGGGACGGAACGACATGCGCCGAGGACCGTACAGAGCGCCGGCGGCGACCAACTCGCTCCCACATTTGACGCATTTTGTCATCGGCATGTGCGGCTCCATGGCTACAGGTGAGAACCTCTTCCGCGATCCGCATAACGCCCGGCACACGCCGGGGGTCTCCGATTACACGTACGGCATGCCCTGGAGTGCAGAATGGAATGCAGCACTTCGTTCTCAACGTAGTCGGTGAACCGGTATTCCTGCATCGTATGTATGATACCTTAGCCCGCGGCATACAGAAAGCTCATTCTCCCCCACTATCGTCGAGACACTATGCAGTGTGGAGATCAACGGGGATTATCGACGGGAGACCCCCGAGCCGGTTCGTTCCTTTGGCAATCGGTTGCCTGGGGCTCGGATTCCCCCTTCACGCGGCGGTAGATCGTCCGGGTGGCGATGCCCAGGAGCTTGGCGGCGAGGGTCTTGTCGCCCTTGGTGTAGCGCAGCGTCTCTTCGATGAGGCGATCTTCCGCCTCTTCCAGGGGTGTGCCGATCGAGATCACCAGATGGCGCGCGGCCTGCTCGCTGCCGGTGAGCGTCTCGGGGAGGTCTGCGGGCGTGATGAGGGGCGAGCGGGTGAGGACCACGGCCCGCTCGATCACGTTTTCCAGTTCGCGCACGTTCCCCGGCCAGGCGTAGGTCTGCAGGACGTCGAGCGTCTCTTCGGCAAACCCGGCGATCGCCTTCGCGTTCTTGGCCGCGTACCGACGGAGAAAATGCTGCGCTAGGAGCGGGATGTCCTCCTGCCGCTCGCGCAGCGGCGGGAGCTGGATTGCGATCACGTTCAGCCGATAGAAGAGGTCCTCCCGGAATCGCTTCTCGCGCACCCGGGCGGCAAGGTCCGCGTTGGTCGCCGCCACCAGCCGGACATCCACCTTGATCGTACGCGTGGCACCCAGCCGCTCGAATTCTCCCTCCTGAAGGACGCGCAGGAGCTTCGCCTGCATGGCCGGGGTCAGCTCGCCGATCTCGTCCAGGAAGAGGGTCCCACCATCCGCCAGCTCGAAGCGGCCTTCCTTGCGCGTCACCGCCCCGGTGAAGGCCCCCCGCTCGTAGCCGAACAGCTCCGACTCCAGGAGCGTCTCCGGCAGGGCGGCACAACTCACCTTGATGAAGGGCCGATCCCGCCGGGGACTCCCATGATGGATGGCGCCGGCGATCAGTTCCTTGCCCGTCCCGCTCTCCCCCTGGATCAGGACCGTGGCGGCGCTGGGAGCGACCTGGCTCACGAGATCCAGCGTCTTTCGCATGACGGGGCTCGCCCCGATGATCTGCCCGGTCTCCTGCAGCTCGTCCAATTGCTGCTGGAGCCTGCGGTTCTGCAGCACCAGCCCCTGCTTTTCGGCGGCGCGCCGGATCGTGCGCTCAAGCTGCACGCGCTTGAATGGCTTGGTGATGAAGTCGTAGGCCCCCTCCTTCATGGCCTCGACCGCGTCTTCCACGGTCCCGTGGCCGGTGATCACGATCACCTCCACGTCCGGGGCGAGGGTCTTGGCCGCGCGCAGGAGCTCCTGCCCGCTCACCTTCGGCATCTGGAGGTCGGCCAGCAGGATGTGGACCCCGCCGCCCCGGAGCCGGTCCAGGCCGGCCTGGCCGTCTTCGGCCAGCACCACCTCGTACCCCAGCTTCTCCAGCGTCCGGGACAAGGCCTCGCGGATGGCCGCGTCGTCGTCCACCACCAGGACCCGAATCACGGTCTCGCCTCTGGTCATCGGTTGTGCCCCTCGTCCGGAACAGGAAGGCGCAGGCGGAAGCTGGTGCCGCCGCCCGGTGCGTCCTCGCAGGCGAGCGTCCCGCCGTGGTCCACGGCGATCTGGCGCGAGATGGCCAGGCCCAGCCCGGTCCCGCCCTCCTTGTTCGTGTAGAACGGCTCGAACACCTTCTCCCGATCCTCCGCCGGGATCCCTATCCCCGTGTCGGTGACGGTCACCTCCAGCCACTCCCCGATTTCAGATTGCGGATTGCGGATTGCGGATTGGCGGGCCGACTCCCCATCCGTCGATTCCGCATTCCGCATTCCGCATTCCGCAATGCTGCGGAGGCGCTTGGCGCGGAGCCTGATGGTGCCGCCCTCGGGCATGGCCTCGGCGGCGTTCCGGACCAAGTTGAGGAGGGCTTGCCGGATCTGCCCGGCATCCAGACGAAGCCCGGGCAGCCCCGCCGCGACCGTCACGGCGAGCTCGACCCTTCGCCCATGGAGCTCCTCGCGGACGAAATCGGCTAAATCCTCGATGACGGGACCGATGCTGGCGACATCCAGGTTGGGCTTGGGCAGGCGGGCAAACCGCAGGTAGCTCTCCGTCACCGCGCTCAGGACGTCCACCTGTGACCGGATCGCCCGCACCAGATCCCCCGCCTCGGTCCGGCGCCCCTCGGGAAGTAAGGCCATCTCGTCTTCCAGCAGCTCAGCGTTCAGACTGATCGAGCTCAGGGGATTCCGCACCTCGTGTGACACCTTCGCCGACATCTGACCGATGGTGGCCAGCCGCTCCGACTGCACCAGCCTGGCCTGCGCCGCCTGCAGCGCTTGGTAGGCGCGCTCCAGTCGCGTTTGATTCTCTTGCAGACTCCGATTGAGCTCTTCCGCCCGGGCCCGCGCCAGCCGCTCCCGCTGACTGAGGTATCCGAGCGACCCGCCCAGGAGGAACAGGGTTGCCACGCGGGCGATGAGGTGCTGCCACTCGCCCCCTCCGGCATCCCCGACGGCGGCCACCGCGTAGAGGGCCCCCGCCGCGCCCGCCGTCGAGAGGCCGATCCCCAGGCTGAAGTGTGCGGCAGCCAGGGCCACGAGAAGATAGAACAGCAGGTAGAAGTGGCTGTGGAGGCCCCCGCCGAACCAGACGAAGAGCGAGACGAACGCGAGGTCGAGCCCCACGCTCCCGAGCAGGATCGCCCGGAGCCGCGTCGGCCACGTCGCGATCGTTACGAAGAGGCTGACCTTGTAGGCCACAAAGCCCCAGGCCAGGCTGCCGAGGTAGGGCTGATGCTCCGGGGGATGCGGGATGAGGAGGACGGCCACCATCCCCCCGAGCATCGCGAGCGCGCGGAGGACGACGAAGCTTGATTCCTCGGTGATCCAGAACTTCTCCAGCCGTGCCGGCATCCCTGCCCCTCTTCCCCGGGCCGACGTGAGGCCCCGGGCGAAAACAGTATCGGGCATACGGGGAAAGCGCAAGGGGGAAGAAAGAGACATGCCCGCGATCGCTCAGAGCGTCTCCTGCGGTGCAGTCCGGCAGATGGTGAGCACCGCCATGAGCGCGACGGCGGCGAAGATGAGGCTGGTGGCAATGAAGGCCGCACGGAGCGAGAACCAGACGGCGCAGAAGGCCCCCAGGAGCGGGGCCAGGGTCCGGCCGACGGAGACGACCGAGTTGTCGATCCCGTACACGCACCCCTCGTCCCCACTCCGGGAGTGGCGAGCCAGCAGGGCGGAGAGCGATGGGATGAGGCCGCCCACGCATGCGCCCGTCAGGGCCTGGAGGACCAGGAGCTGCCAGACGCCCGTCACGAAGGCCTGGGGCACAAAGCCCACCGCGGCCACGCTTCCACACCAGAGCACCACCCGGCCGTGGCCGATCCGGTCGCCCAGCCGTCCCAGATAGATGGAGGTCGCGATGCTGGTCGCCGACGAGGCCCCCACGATCAGCCCGGTGAGCGTGGCCACCCTGGCCGACTCCGCGGCCAGCATCGCCACGAAGAGCGGTAGGAGCGGCTCCAGGGTCGCCCGACCGGTCGCCACCAGGAACCGCAACCCGAGCGTGCAGGTCAGCCGGCCATTCGACAGCACTCTTGCCCAATCCCGCAGGAAGTCCAGACCGCCCTGTTCCACGCGGTCCGGCCGCACGAAGGGGTCCTGCACGCCGAGCCACACGCTCACGCCCGAGGCCAGGAGAATGGCCGCGGTCAGCGCGAAGGTGGCCCGAAATCCGACCAGGTCCGCCAGGATGCCGCCCAGCGGGGGACCGGCCGCGACCCCGCTCCACAGCCCCACCTGCAGCAGGCCCATGGCGTAGCCGGTCCGCTCCCGGGGGGCGACCGAGGCGACCAGGGCATTCGATGCGGCGATGACTCCGGTGAGGAAGCCCTGCACCGCCCGCAGGGCCACCAACTGCTCGACGTTGGTCACGAATCCCATGAGCAGGATGATCACGGCGCCGCCCAGCGTGGCCCGCATCACCATCAGCTTGCGGCCGAACCGATCGGCGACGACTCCCCAGAACGGGGATGCGATCGCCATGGTGAGCGCCTGGACCGAGAAGACCAGGCCCGACAGCACCTCGATGCTCCAGCCGGTCGTCGAGCCGAGTTGTTTGACGTACAGGGGGAGAAACGGAAAGATGATCGCGAAGCCCACGGCGGAGCTGAACTGCACTCCCACCATCAGGGCCAGGGTTCGCTGCCAGGAGGGCATCGCGGGTGAGTGCTCCGCCCCGTCAGAAGCCGGGCCGTCGTGGCCAGGAGAACGGGCGTGTGGATGTGACGCCAAGTCGGCTGCGGACGCTACCACCCGGGCGTTGGCCTGTCAAGCCAGCCGCGAGTCCGAGCCAGCCGCGAGTCCGACTCGGGGATCGCGAAAGCGGTCGCCAGAGTCGACGTGCGATAAGTCCACTCCGTCAACAACGCATTACGACACTTGACCCAGTGATCGGATGGAGTTATACTTCGGGTATGAAAACTGCGGTATCCATTCCCAACGACGTATTTCAGCAGGCAGAACGGCTTGCTCGCCGCACGGAGACGTCCCGGAGCGCGCTGTACGCGCGTGCCCTCGCCGAGTATTTGGCCCGCCATGCCCCCGACCAGGTGACCGCCGCCATGGACCGCGCGTGTGCGGCGCTCGGCCTCACGGCTGCCGAGTTCACGGCCGCAGCCTCCCGCCGGATCTTGGAGCGGAGCGAGTGGTGATCTCCCAAGGGGAGATCTGGTGGGCGGATCTCCCGGACCCCGCGGGGTCGGGACCGGGGTTCCGTCGGCCCATCGTGGTGATCCAAAGCGACGCGCTGAACCGCAGCCGCATCCAGACCGTGGTGTGTGTGCCGCTGACCAGCAATCTGGCGTGGGCCAAGGCCCCCGGCAACGTTCCCCTCATTCCCCGCCATACGGGACTTCCCAAAGACTCGGTCGCCAACGTCTCCCAGATCGTGACGCTGGACAAGAATCTCCTGACGGAGCGAACCGGAAAGCTACCGCGTGCCCAGCTCGATCTGGTGCTATCCGGGATCGACATCGTGCTGGGGCGATAGTTAGACTGGTCCCCTTCGCGCCGTGCAGCCCCCAGACCATCTCGCCGCAGGCGAACAGCCCCGGCAGCGCCGTCCGTCCATCCTCATCGGTCCGGACCCCACCCATGCAGAAGTGGCTGCCGGGCGTGATCCGAACCGGCCTGGCCCGGAAATCGAACTTGCACCGCGTGAGGAGGCTCAGCGGATGGACCTTCCAGCGGGCCTCCGGGACGGCGCGGAGATCCATGCGCACGGGACCGGCCTTGGACTCTTCCATGATGAGGGCCGAAAACGCGTCCCGCTCGACAAGGCGGAATTGGTCCCGGTGCCGATCGGGCCGCGGTCCACGAGGAGCACCTCGGCTCCCGCCTGCTCGGCCGCCAGCGCGGCCGTCATCCCGGCGAGACCCGCCCCGACCACAATCACGTCTGCGTCCATCGTTGCCCCCGGAGACACCAGGAATCCCCCCCACGTGTCAATCACGCGCAAATGATGGATGACAGGTGAAACGCAGTATGCGCCACCCTGCTCGCCTCAATGCCTCTGGCGCGGGCGGCTCCAGTACGTCAGGATCGAGCCGCACAAGGGGAATGTGATCCACACCAGAAAGAGGGAGGCGAAGTCCATCCAGGCGAGCAGCCAGCCCGAGCCGGCCGCACCCGCCGCAATCCCCAGCTCCCAGGCTGTGTAGAAGGTCCCCATGGCCTTGCCCCGCTCTTCGGGCGGCACCCGGTCCGTGGTGAGGGCCATGAGCGCGGGTTGGACGCTCCCGAAGGCGACGCCGAGGATCCCCGCCCCCGCGAGGACCCCGCCCGGCCCCGAGGTCGCGCCGAACACCCCCATGGCCAGGGCGGCCAGCAGCATCCCGGGCAGGATCACGAACGCCCGGCCGCGCCGGTCCGAGAGCTCGCCGGCCTTCGCCCGCACCAGGAGCATGGCCACGGCGAAGACGGTGTAGAAGAGGCCGGGATTCGTGAGGCCCCGCTGAGTGGCGATGATGGGGATGAACGCGACCACGGTTCCGTAGGGCACATAGAGGAACATGAGGAGGGCCGAGGGCAGCAGCGCGGCCCGGCTGAAGAAGTCTCGGGGCAGCGGCAATCCCTGGGCCGGTGCGGGCCTGTTTGCGATCGAGGAGATCATGAGGATGCAGGTGAGGCCGAGCGCAGCGACCCCGCCCGCCGTCAGGAACAGGGCGGAAAACCCGAGCCGGCTCGCCACCACCGGACCGACCGTCGGACCGATGACCAGGCCCACACTGTTGGCGATGCCGAACCAGCCCATGGCCTCGCCGCGCCGCGCGGGTGGGGCCAGCTCCGCCACCACCACGGTGGCCGCCGTGGGGAAGAGGCCCATCCCCATCCCGTGGAAGAGACGCAGCGCGAGGATGGCGTGGATCGACGGCGCGAGGATGTAGCCCAGGGAGGCGAGCAGGAAGATGCCCATCCCCACGAGCAGGATCGGCCGGTTTCCCCGCGTGTCGATCAACCACCCGGAGGGTGGCCGGAGGATCATGGCCATGAAGGCGAAGAGGCCGATGATGAGGCCGATCTGGGCCGAGGTTCCGCCGAGGGCCGCCACGTAGAGTGGCATGACCGGCAGGATGAGGTAGAAGCTGAGGTAGAAGAAACCGGTGGCGAGACAGATCAGGACAAAGTCTCGGCTGAGGAGACAGCTCGGGGCGGCCAGACCCTCAGGCCTGTCCGCCCCGTCGCCGCGTGTGCTCAACGCGTCACGTCCACCAGGTCACCCTGGTCGGTGAACTCGAAGGGGTGCGGCCCGCTGACGATCTCGAGATCCGTCCGCTCCTGGATTTCCGGCAGCAGCGCGTCAGACGCGTACAGGTATTCCAGGTCCAGCGTGTTCTTGATCCGGGCCACCTTGGCATCCGGCGGCTCGGTGAGGCCGATGGTCTTGAGCGCCCCCTCGATGGCGTCCTTGTCCGTCTCGAAGATGATGGGCGTCTTGCTCCGCATCGGCGAGAGCCCCGTGAGGGCGTTGGTGTACGTGTAGTGGAAGTTGATCTTGTTGGCCAGCCGGCGCGTGGAGAAATCGGCCAGGCCCATGCCCACCGCGTTCCCGGCCGTCTTCTCCGTCAGATCGCGGACCAGGATGCGGATATACCGCGGGCTCTTGGGCTCCTGGTTGGGGGAGAAGTACATCCGGCCGATGACGTTGGGGTCCATGCCGGTGCCGCTGATCTCCTTCCCCAGCTCGTCCACGATCAGGAGGTGCAAAAACTCGAAGGGGATCCGGCCCAAAAGAGTCCAGGCCTCCTTGAGGAGTTCGGCCTCCGTCTGCTCCAGGACCTCCGGCAACAGGGCTTTGACCCGCGCCGTCTGGTGGCGGACGTTCTCCAGCGCGGCCACGCCGAACAGGATCGGGAGCTTCCCCAGCGAGAAGCGCGCGACCTCGGGAATCGCCTTGGGGAGGCCGACGTCCACGGCCGCCCGGTGGGCCATGACCGCCCCCTGGTGTTTCCCCAGGCCGATCACCAGCATCTTCATCAGGCCGCTCTCGACGTGGGCGCGGAAGTTGGTGTGGGGCTTCACGCGGTTGATCAGGACGATGTGATCCGCCTCGTAGGCGTTCTTGTCCACCAGGACCGGGAACCCCCAGGGCATCCGGCCGATCTCCACCGTCTCCATGGACGAGAGGATCGGGACGCCCATGCTCTCCGGCGTGACGCCGTAGCGGGCCAGGACCTTGAGCTGCCCCTCCGCCGTGGCGCCACCGTGGCTCCCCATGGCCGGCACGATGAACGGCTTCGCCCCCATCTCCCTCAGGCAGTCGCAGGTCGCCTTGAGGATGGTGGCGATATTCGCCACCCCCCGGCTGCCGCCGGTGACGGCCACCCGGGCCCCGGGCTGAAGGCGACCCACGAGGTTCAGCGCGCGAATCTCGGCCGTGACCGCGGCGGCGACATCGGCCACCACGGGCGGGTCGACCCTCTGCCGGATGCGATACATCGTGGGAAGGATCATGACTGGCTCCGATTCTCCTACTTCTCCAGCGCCTTCACCAGCTCGCGGCAGAAGGCGGGCAGGTCGTTCGGCGTGCGGGACGTGATGAGGTTCCCGTCCACCACGACCTCCTGGTCCACGTAGGTGGCACCGGCATGGATCACGTCATCCTTGATGGCGAAGAAACAGGTGGCCTTCTTCCCCTGCAGGATTCCCGCCGAGGCGGGCACCCAGCCCGCGTGGCAGATCGCCGCCACCGGCTTGCCCTGGTTGAAGCAGTCTCGCACCAGGCTCAGGATCGCGGGGTAGCGGCGCAGCATGTCGGGGGCGTAACCGCCCGGGATCACGACGCCGTCGAAGTCCTTGGCGGAGACGTCCGCCGCGGCCACGTCCGCGTTCACCGGGTACCCGTTCTTGCTCTTGTAGGTCTTCTTCTCGGGCGCCACCAGCTTGACCTCGGCCCCCTCCTCCTTCAGTCGATAGTAGGGAACCCACAGCTCCATCTCCTGATACATGTCCTCGGCCAGCACGGCCACTTTCTTGCCCTTCAGTCGCATCGTCATTTCTCCTCCCAATTCCTGACGGTTGGCTAATGGACCTGGCGCTTGAGGAGCCGCGCGTTAGCCCGGACCTCGCCGTTGAAGACGTACTTGGGGAACTCTCCCCGCAGGACCGCTGCGGCGTTTTCCCCGGTCTTCACCTGGAGCTCCTGGTACGCCTCCTCGGTATAGGAGGCATAGTGCGGCGTGAAGACCACGTTGTCCAGCTTCAAAATCGGATCGTCAGGGTCGGGCGGCTCCTTCTCCAGGACGTCCAGCCCGGCGCCCGCGATCCAGCCCTCCTGGAGGGCCCGGGTGAGCGCCTTCTGGTCGTGGATCGGCCCGCGGCCGAGATTGAAGAAGAAGGCGGACGGCTTCATCTTACGGAACGCCGCCTCGTCGAACTTGTGCCGGGTCCCCTCGGTGAGCGGGGCGTGGACCGAGATCAGGTCGGATTCCTTGAGCAGCGTGTCGAAATCCACCAGGGTGACCGGGTAGTCCCGCACGTTCTCTGGCTTGAGGTACGGATCGTGCACGAGGATCCGGAAGCCGAAGGGCTCCGCCTTCCGGCACAGGTTTCGCCCGATGTTCCCGAAGGCATAGATCCCCAGGGTCGCCCCCCGGAATTTGTGGACCGGCTTGGCCACGTCCCTCTTCCAGGCCCCCTGATGAACCAGGGTGTTCAGCAGGTGCACCTTGCGGGGCACCGAGAGGATCAGGCTCATGGCCGTGTCCGCCACCTCGTCGAAGCAGAAGTCGGGGACATTGGCCACGATGATCCCGTGCTCGGTGGCCGCCGGGATGTCCACCGTGTCCACCCCGATCCCGTACCGGCAGATGACCAGGGCCTCCTTCAGCTCCGCGATGACCCGCCGGCTGATCTTGGCCGAGGTGTTGAGGACCGCGTGCGCGTCCCGACAGAGGGCGATCGTCTCGTCCTCCGATTTGCAGACGGCCTGGACGATCTCGCAGTCCAGCCCGCTCAGGGCCTCCAACTCCTCCCGCGGCTTGAACAGGTGCGAATCGGTAAACACGACCTTGAATCTGCCTCTCTTACCGGCCATGCGATTTCTCCTTTGCTCTGAGCTGGCCCAGGACCTGCTGACTTCGCTCCAGCATCAGGAGGAAGTCCACACTGTAGATCAGGAAACGCATGCCTCGCCGGACCCACGCCCGTCCGTCCTCCACCGTGGTGACGAAGTTCCCCGCTACCACCCCGTGGCGTTTGCAGCCCTTGAGGAACTCGCCGATCGCGCGCTGCATGCGCGGGTGGTTCACCTCGCCCGGGATGCCCATGGAGGTGGACAGGTCGTAGGGACCGATCAGCGCCACGTCCAGGCCGGGGACCGACAGGATCTCGTCCAGGTGCTCCATGCCCGTCAGGGTCTCGATCTGCATGATGAGCAAGGTCTCGGCGTTCGCCTGGCGCAGGAACTGCTTTCCGTTCACCATCCGGTACTCGTTGTGCGCCGTCCCCAGGATGACGCCCCGATCGCCGACCGGGGGGTACTTCGTGTACCGGACGATCGCCTCGGCCTGGGCCCGGCTCTCCACCCGCGGGATCATCAGCCCCATCGCCCCGGCATCCAGCGGCCGGCTGAGGAGGGATCGCTGCGTCTCGGGGACACGCACCAGGGCCGGCAGGCCGATGGTCGAAGAAACGTGGAGCAGCGTGGCGACGGTCTCGATGCCGAAGCTGGCGTGCTCGGTGTCGATCAGGATGTAATTCCAGCCGGCTTCCTTCAGGATCCGGGGCGCCGCGGGCGAGCCGAACTCGAAGACGAACGTCCCCCAGACCGTCTCACCCTTGGCCAGCTTGGCCTTCAGCGGATTGCGAATGGCCCACCTCCTCGGATGTGTGAACCGGGCCCACCCTCGTCCTACTTGTAGTCCTCGCGGGGCGGGGAGAAGATGTCCAGGGCCACCGCCCCCTGCTCCAGGGCGCGCACGGCGTGGGTGACGCCGCCGGGGATCATCCAGCTTTCCCCCCGGTTGATGATGCGCGTCTCGTCCCCGATGGTGAACTCCATCGCCCCCTCGAGACAGATCCCCCCCTGCTCGTGCGGGTGGCTGTGGGGGGGCACCGTCCCCCCGGGGACGAGCTCCACGTAGGAGAGCATGATCTTCTCGCCCCAGGCCACCCGGAGCTGGGCTCCGGGGGCGATGGCCTTCGCGGACAGCCCGCCCCACTCGATGAAATGTCCCGCCATGACTATCCCCCTTGAGAATGGCAATTGGGCAACCGGGCTACCAGACAATCAGGAGCTGCCGGAAATCTAATCGGTCGCTGCCCAATCGCCCAATTGCCAAATCACCCAATTGCCCGATTGCCCAATCGCCCGCTTAGAACGCCGGCAGGCTGCCGTCGGCGCCGAAGGTGAACGGCGCGGGCGCGGTCACGGGGCTGAGCCGCGGGTGCGCCTTGACCTCGGCCAGCAACGCCTCCGAGCAGTCGATCTCGGTCAGCTGGAGTGTGTTCTTGATCCGGACCACCCGTGCCTGCTCCGGCGGGGTGAGGCCGATCATTCCCAGCGCGGTCTCGACCGCCTCGCGGTCCGTGTCGAAGGCCAAGGGCACCTTGGCCGCTTCCGGCACGCCGGAAGTGATGGCGTTCATGTACATGGCGGCGTAGTTGATCTTCTTCACCAGGCGCCAGGTGGTCATGTCGGCGAAGCCGACCCCGATGGCGTTCCCCTCGGCCTCGGGCGTGATGTCGCGCACGAAGAGCATCCGGATGTGAGGCGTGCCGCCCGGCTTCTGCACCGAGGTGCGGCCGATGACGTTGGGATCCATGCCCGCGCCGCTGATGTTCTTGCCCAGCTCGTCCACGATCAGGACGTCCAGCTTCTCGAAGGGCAGTCGGGCCATCCAGGCCTTGGCCTCCTTGAGCAGGGCCTTCTCCACCGCCTCGAAGTCCTTGGGCAGGACCGCCTGCACCTTGGCCGTCTGGTCGCAGCCGTTCTCCACGATGCCCAGGCCGAACAGGACGTGGCCGCTGTCCAGGACGGCCTGGCCCACCAGCGGGAAGATCTCGGCGTAGCTGTACTGGTGGCCGGCCCGGTGGTAGTTCTCGGCTCCGTGCTGCTTGCCCAGGCCGATGGCCATCATCTTGTACAGGCCGCTCTCGATCTCGCCGTCGAAGTCGGTGTGGGCCTTGATCCGCCCCACCACGACGATGTGGTCCGCCCCCCAGGCGTTCTTGTCGCAGAAGACGGTGGTGCCCTTGACCTTCCCGATCTCCGCCACCTCCATGCTGGACTTCAGCGGACACCCCATGCTGGCCTCGGTGATGCCGTAGTTCGCCAGGATCTTCAGCTGCCCTTCCGCGGTGGCCTCGCCGTGGCTGCCCATGGTCGGGCAGATGAACGGCTTGAGGCCCAGGGCCTTTAGTTCGTCCACCACCGCCCGAGTGATCCGGTCGATGTTGGCCACCCCGCGGCTCCCCGACGTGATGGCGGCGGTCTGTCCGGGCTTCACCCGCTCCTGCAGACGAAGGCTCCGGATCGTCTCGCGCACCGTCCCCGGGATGTCAGCCAGCGTCGGGCCCTCCAGCTCTTGCTTCACGCGGAACATCTTCAGAAACGCCATGTTGAACCTCCTATGCTTTCAGCATATCACCCGACCACGGAACCGCTGCCGTCCAGATGGAAGACCTCGGCGAACCAGCCCTGCACCCGTTCCCGGACCTCGCGCATCGGCACGGCCCGGCCAAGGAGCGCCTCCATCGAGGTCATGACCTCGGGCGCTTCGCCGCACGGGCGAATCGCCCGGAACCCGGTCAGGTCCGTGGACACGTTCAGGGCGAAGCCGTGGAACGTGACCCAGCGTCGGAGCGAAATCCCCAGGGACGCAACCTTCTGTTCGCCGATCCAGACGCCCGCCTTCCCGGGGACTGCCAGGGCCGTCAGGCCGTATTCCCGGAGCACGCCGATGAGGGCCGCTTCCACGCCCCGGCAGAACCGCAGGACGTCCCGTCCGTGCTGCCGGAGGTCGAAGATCGGATACCCCACGAGCTGTCCCGGGGCATGATACGTGACGTCGCCCCCCCGGGTCACCTCGAAGAACTCGATCCCGCGCGCCCGGAGCGCCTCCGGTGTCTCGCGCAGGTTCGCCGTGGACTTCGCGCGCCCCAGCGTCACCACCGGCGGATGCTCGACCAGGATGAGCGTGTCCGGCACCGCGTCCTGGAGCCGCTCCTGGACCAGCTCCTCTTGCCGGCGCAGCGTCACGGCGTACGGTTCGAGGCCCAAGTCCAGCACGCGGAATGCCGGTCGGCCCTGCACCTCGACCGCCCTCGCCTCCCTCGTGACCACGACCGATCCGCTCACGCTGTCCACCGTCTCCAGAATAGCGCCTCATTCCGCCCAGGCGGGCTGCTCGAGGAGCGCCCTGACCTTCGCCAGGAACCTTCCCGCGGGGGCGCCGTCCAGCAAGCGGTGATCGAAGACCAGGGAGAGGGGCAGCATCGCGCGCACGTGGATCCCGCCGCCGATCACCACCGGCTTCTCCTGGATGGCCCCGATGCCCAGGATCCCCGCCTGCGGCTGATTGATGATGGGCGTGAAGAACCCGACGCCGACCCCGCCCAGGTTCGTCACCGTGAACGTCCCGTCCGCCAGCTCGTCCGGGGTGAGCTTGCCGGCGCGCGCCCGCTCCGCCAGGTCGCGCGCGGCCTTGGTCAGTTCGCCCAGGGATTTCTTGTCGGCGTCCTTGATCACGACCGCCATCAGCCCCTCGCCGAGGTCCACCGCGAAGGCCAGGTTGACCTCTTTCCGCACGCGCACGGCCTGCCCGTCGAGACGACAGTTGATGCGCGGCTCCTCCCGGAGCGCCCGGGCCACCGCCGTGTGGATCAGATCGCTCACGCTCACCTTGACCCCGAAGCGGCGCTCCCACTCCGCCCCTTTCGCCTGGCGCAGCTTCACCAACTCGGTCACGTCGGCCTCGGCGAAGAGCGTGACGCGGGCCGCCTCGCGTGAGGACTGCCCCATCCGGTCGAAGATCACCTTGCGCACGCCGGAGAGCGGGATGCTCTCCGGGGTTGCCGCCCTCGTCGCGGCGGGCGTGGCCGCCGCGACGGTCTTCTTCGCGGCGATGGCGCGCTCCACGTCCTCGCGCACGACGCGGCCCTCGGGGCCCGTGCCGGCGAGCGTCGCGAAGTCGATCCCGTGCTCCTGCGCCAGCTTCTTCGCCACCGGCGAGATCTTCACGCGCCCCTCGGCCGCCGGAGGAGCCGGGGCACTCGGGGCGGCGGCGGCCCGGCTCACGGGACTCGGCGTCGCCGGCGCAGCCGCGGGAGCCGCGGGAGCCGGGGCGGCGCCGAGCAGGGCCGACACGTCCTCGCCCGCCTCGCCGAGGACCGCCATCAGGCTGCCCACCGGCAGTTCCGCCCCCTCCTTCGCGGCCACCTTGAGGAGGGTTCCTGCCGCCGGGGACTCGACCTCGTACTCGACCTTGTCCGTCTGGATCAACACGACCGGCTGGCCCTTCTCCACCCGGTCACCCTCGGCCTTGAGCCACTGGAGGATCGTCCCCGTCTCCATGGTGAGGCCGAGCTGTGGCATGTCAATGCGCGTCGCCATGTACACTCCTGCGCGGTATTCCCTGGATGGGAGCCTAGACCATCATACAGGGAGGATCAAGATTGGCTGGAATAGAACAGAGACCACCTGCCGGAAATTGCCGCATTATCGTCCCCGTATCCTCTGACTGTCAAGGCCCGGCGGGGAAGAAGCGGGCTCGCGTGAGGCACACCGATGCGTGCTTTGCGCCCTTTGCGGTTCAAATCCAATGTCCGGGCGCAACGCGAAGGGCCGGTGCCGCGCCGGCACCGGCCCTCCACCGTCTGTCCGCGGGTCGGCGGCTACCCCACGATCTTCTTGACGGCCGCCATGATCTTCTCCTCGCTCACGGTGACGTACTTCTCCAGCTTGGGCGCGAACGGGATCGGCGTGTGCATCGAGGTCACTCGCTGGATCGGCGCGTCGAGGAGATCGAAGCCCTTCTCGGCCACGATCGCCGCCACTTCGGAAGCAAAGCCGCACACCGGCGCCGCCTCGTTCACCACGACCAGCTTGTTGGTCTTGCCCACGGAGTTGAGAATCGTCTCCTCGTCCAGGGGGGCCAGCGTCATCGGGTCCACCACTTCGCACTCGATCCCCTCGGCCGCCAGGCGGTCCGCCGCCGCCAGGGAGAGCTGCACCATCCGCGAGTTGGCGACGATGGTCACGTCCTTCCCCTGGCGCTTCACATCCGCCTTGCCGAGGGGCAGGAGGTACTCCTCGTCCGGGATCTCGCTCGTCGTCGCGTAGAGCAGCTTGTGCTCGATGAAGATGACCGGATTGTCGTCCCGGATGGAGGCCTTGAGCAGCCCCTTCAGGTCGTAGGCATTGGAAGGCATCACCACCTTCAGGCCGGGCACGTGGAGGAACCAGGCCTCCAGGCTCTGGGCGTGCTGGGCCGCCGAGGAGCGGCCGGTCCCGCCCTGGGTCCGGATCGTGACCGGCACCTTGGCCTTGCCGCCGAACATGTACTTCACCTTGGCGGTCTGATTCGCGATCTGGTCCATGGCGATGCCGGCAAAGTCGACGTACATCAGCTCGGCCACCGGCCGCATCCCGAGGAGGGCGGAGCCCAGGGCGCAGCCGATGATGGCCGCCTCGGAGATCGGGGTGTTCCGCACCCGCTCCTTGCCGAACTCCTGCAGGAGTCCCACCGTGGTCTTGTAGCTGCCGCCGAACTCGGCGATGTCCTCCCCCAGGAGGTAGACCCGCTCGTCCCGCTTCATCTCCTCACGCAATGCTTCAGTCACGGCCTCGCGGTACGTTATCTTCCGCATGTTCGCCTCCAGCGAATGACCACTGACGAACAATGGTCATCGGTCAATGGTCACTCGGTGAAGATGTCCTGCAGGGCCAGCTCCACCTCGGGCTCGGGGCTCTGCCGGGCGAATTCCACGGCCGCGTCGATGTCTTTCTTGATTTGCGCGTCGATGGCGTCCAGGTCGGCCGCCACACACTGCTTCTCCTCGATCACTCGCTTGCGGAACATCTGAATGGGGTCCCGCTTCTTCCACTCCTCGACCTCTTCCTTCGTGCGGTAGTTCTGCGGGTCGCCCACGAAGTGGCCCAGGAAGCGGTAGGTCCGCGCCTCCAGCAGGATCGGCCCCTTGCCCGCGCGCGCCTGATCGATGGCCTCGCCCGTCTTCTGGTAGACGTCGAAGACGTCCATTCCGTCCATGCCGATCCCCGGGATGTTGAAGGCCGCCGCGCGGTCAGAGACGTTCTTGACCCGCTGGTGGGTCGCCCGCGGGGTGGATTCGGCGTACTGGTTGTTCTCGCAGACGAAGACCACCGGCAGATCCCAGACGGACGCGAGGTTCACCCCCTCGTAGAAGGCACCGGTGTTGCTGGCGCCGTCCCCGAAGAAGCAGACGCAGACCCGGTCGGTCCCCTGGAGCTTCAGCGCCAGGCCGGCCCCCGTGGCGATCGGCACGCCACCGCCCACGATGCCGTTCGCGCCCAGGATGCCCAGGTCGAGATCGGCGATGTGCATCGAGCCGCCCTTGCCATGGCAGTAGCCGGTCTTCTTGCCGTGCAGCTCCGCCATCATCATGTCCAGGCGGGCCCCCTTGGCCACGGCGTGGCCGTGGCCCCGGTGGGTGCTGGAGATGTAATCCTGATCCGTCAGGTGCGCCATGACCCCCGCGGCCACCGCCTCCTCGCCGATGTAGACGTGGAGAAACCCGGGGATCTGTCCCTTGAGGAACAGATCCGCCGCGGTCTCTTCGAAAATCCGCACCGACACCATCTTCCGGTAGATCTCCAGCAGCAATGCTTTATCCAGTGGTTTCATAGGTCACCTCGAAAAAGTAGGAGTGAGGATGGGGAGCCGCATGAGGGAGACGGCCCCGGATCATACCGGATGTCTCCCCGCCGCTGTCAAGGCCCCGGTGGGCAGAGGTTCCGCGGCGGGGACGGTCTGCCTGATCGAGAACCCCTCCTGCTCGTACAGGCCTTCCACCCGGCTCCGAATTCGCTCGATGTGCGTGAGCATCGCGTCGCGCGCCCGCTCGGGGGTGCCTCCGCAGATGGCGGCCGAGATGGCGGCGTGCTCCTCGTAGATCTCCGCCAAGTTCTGCGCCCTGAGGATCGCCAGCCGCAGGCCGTGCGACGACCACATGAGGTTCCCAAAGGTGTCCACCAGTCGGAGACGCTTCGCGTCTGGATTCTGGTGAACATATCGTTGGTCTTACTATCAGACCATGGATCCGGATGTCAATGCGGAACCCCGCGTGACCCGCCGCTGGACCGCTCGTTCGGACAAGTCCTCCGGCGGCGGCGCAGGCTCATCGAAGTCCTCTGCCGGCGCGCGGCCCCTTTCGGGAACGCCTCGAATCTCTGGCCCCGATTCCATCGCAGCACGAATGACCAATTCCCAATGGCCGATCCACCGTACCACCCACTCCTCATTGGTCATTGGACATTGGTCATTGATCTCTACCACCTTCCCCGCTAGAGTGAGCCCCGTACGTCGAGGGGGCACGGCATGAAACGCTTTCAGCTCTGACCGTCCTGCTGGCTGCTGCTCCTGGAAGGGGGTGACCAATGACGCACCTGGAATGCACCCGCTGCGGCGCGACCCATGCGCCGGCCCGGCCGAGCAACCTCTGCTCCTGCGGCGGGATCCTGTACCCGCGCTACGACCTGACCACCCTGCGGAGCTCGTATAACCGAAGGGAAGTCGCGGACGGTCCCCCCACCCTATGGCGCTACCGCCGGGTCCTGCCGGTGCGGGACGAGGCAAATGTGGTGTCACTCGGCGAGGGTTTCACCCCCCTGCTCCGGGCGGTCACGCACGGCCCCTTTGCCCCGTTCACCGACCTCTACCTCAAGGACGAAGGGCCGAATCCCACCCAGTCCTTCAAGGCCCGCGGCATGGCCGTGGCGGTTTCCATGGCCAAGGAACTGGGGATTCGTGAGATCGCGTTGCCTTCGGCAGGGAACGCGGGCAGCGCGGCCGCGGCCTACGCGGCCAAGGCCGGGATCACCGCCTATGTCTTCATGCCCGACGACACCCCCTCGCTCATCGTCAGCGAGTGCGTGGCCTACGGGGCGCGGGTCTTCCTGGTGAAGGGCCTCATCAACATCTGCGGGCGGCTGGTGGCGGCCGGGGCCAAGGCGCGAGGCTGGTTCGATTTCTCGACGCTGAAGGAGCCGTACCGGGTCGAGGGCAAGAAGACAATGGGGTACGAGGTCGCGGAGCAGCTTGAATGGGAGTTGCCCGACTGGATCTTCTATCCCACCGGCGGCGGTACCGGGCTCCTCGGCATGTGGAAGGCCTTTGCCGAGATGGAGGCCCTGGGCTGGATCGGGCCGAAGCGCCCACGCATGGTAGCCGTCCAGGCGGCCGGCTGCCAGCCGATCGCCCGCGCCTTCGCGGAGGGACGGGCCGACTCCGTCCTCCACGAGAACGCGCACACCGTGGCCAGCGGCCTGCGCGTTCCGAAGCCCCTCGGGGACTACCTCATCCTGGCGGTCCTGCGCGAGAGCGGCGGCCTCGCCGTCACCGTGACCGACGAGGAGTTGATGGCCGCCCAGCGCGAGATGGCCGAGGCGCAGGGCATCCTGCCGTGCCCCGAGGGGGGCGCCACCTGGGCGGGATTGAAGAAGCTCGTGGCGGCCGGTACCGCCAAGCCGACCGACCAGATCGTCCTCTTCAACACCGGATCAGGCCTCAAGTACCCCGAGTGCCTGCCGCGCGAGGTCCCCGGCCCCGTCCTCGACCCGGCCGACCCCAAGGCCCTCGACGCCGTGATCTGACACGCTCAGGTCGAGTCCGCTGCAATCCGCCTGGCTGCGGCTCCTGCCAACCGTCGAGGCCAGGGAGGGCGGAGTTCGTTGACTTTGCACGCCGCTGGAAGTATATGGAGGGCATGCTGCACCTCTACGAAGTCCTCCAGGACCGGCTCCGTGCGTGGCGCGACAACCACTACCCCTGCGCCGACTACCCGGCCATCGCAGAGATCCTCGAATATGCCCTCCTGCCCGACTCTGACAGTCTCCGATTCCTCCGCCGCCCCCAACTCCGCGCTCTCGAAACCTACTGGTACCTCCGCCTCATCGAAGGCACACCCCGAATTCCCGACCTCTATTCGCGCTATTTTCCGAAGCCGAGCGAGCGGCTCACCACGCTCGGGGTTCCCGTGCAGGATGAACGTGTGACGGGGATTTTGATCGACGGCGGTGGACCGGACGCGCTCTTCGAGCGTATTCTCGCCGACGACGCCTTCGCCAAGGACCTCAAGCTCGAAAGCCTCCGCGAAACCCTGATCCTGGATTACCCGAGCTACATCTTCGCCCTGGCGATGGGGGCCGGGAAGACCATCCTGATCGGGACGATCATCGCCACAGAATTCGCGATGGCGCTGGAGTATCCGGACGGCCCCTTCGTCCAGAATGCCCTGGTCTTCGCCCCGGGCAAGACGATCCTCGAAGCCTTGAAAGAACTGGGCGATGTCCCCTTCGATCGCATCCTCCCACCGCGCATCTACAAGGACTTTGCCGCTTCGCTCAAACTGACGTTTACCCGCGATGGGGAGACGGGCCTGCCGGTGGTCCGGGGCAGCGCGTTCAACGTGGTGGTGACGAATACGGAGAAGATCCGCATCCAGAAGCCGACCTTGCGCCGGGTCCAAGGATGGACCCAGATCGAGCTCCAAGAGCGGGACCGGCAGGAGCAGGAGATTGCGAACCTGCGCCTGCAAGCTATCGCCTCGCTTCCCAACCTAGCGATCTTCTCGGACGAGGCGCATCACACTTACGGGCAGTCCCTGGATACCGAGCTGAAGAAGGTTCGCAAGACCGTGGACTACCTTCACGCGCAGACGGATGTCCTGTGCGTCGTCAACACCACCGGCACCCCCTACTTCCGGCGCCAGCCCCTGAAGGATGTGGTCATCTGGTACGGCCTGTCCGAGGGCATCCGCGACGGCATCCTGAAGGACGTCTCGGAGAGCATCCGCTCTTACAGCTACGCGACTAGCGACACCCCTCGATTCGTCGCAGAGGTCATCCGCGACTTCTTCACCGAGTACGGGGACGTCGCCCTGCCCAACGGGGCCCCCGCCCGGCTGGCCATCTATTTCCCGCAGACCGACGACCTGGAGGAATTGCGGCCGACCGTGGAGGCCACGTTGGCCGGCCTTGGCCTGCCCACAACACTGGTCCTGGAGCACACCTCGAAGACGCCGAAGGAGAGCGAGGACCAGTTCAATCGACTGGCCCACGATTCGGGGGCACCACACCGGGTCATTCTCCTGGTGAACAAAGGGACGGAGGGCTGGAACTGCCCCAGCCTCTTCGCCTGCGCCCTCGCCCGGAAGTTGCAGTCATCCAACAACTTCGTCCTCCAGGCGAGTACCCGTTGCCTGCGGCAGGTCCCGGGCAATACGCGCAAGGCGAGGATCTACCTCTCGCAGGAGAATGAGGGAACCCTGGACAAGCAGCTCCAGGAAACCTACGGCGAGCGGGTCCAGGATCTGAATGCCAGGACCACGGAGATCCGCACCGCCCGGATCAAGGTCAAGAAGGTCCACCTGCCACCGCTGCTCGTGCGCCGAACCATCCGGACCGTCATCCCAAGACAGGACGTGTGCACTCTCTCCATCACACTGGAGCGGCCAGAGGCAGAACGCCGGGCGGTCTTGACACGCCGCGATTTGGAGCTGGCGGTGCGCGAGTCCACGATCCACGTCCTGCGGCAAGTCGGCGAGACGACCATCCATGCAGAGCCCGAGACCGTTGACGCCTACTCGGCCGCCGTCGAATTGGCCGCGATCCATCGGCTGGATGTATGGACGGTGTATGATGCGCTGAAGCTTTCCTACGGCGGTGATGCGCAGATCGCGGAGGCCGACCTTCCTCACCTATCGCGCCAGATCGCCGACCAGCATCGCGGGTACGAGATCCATGAGGAAGAGGTCGAAGAGGCCCTGGCCCTGGTTAAGCTGGACGGATTCCACAAGGAGATCGAGGCGGGGGCCGAGGTCTATACGGCGGAGATTAGTTACCACAAGGATCGGGAGAGCCTGTTACTTTCGTGGGAGAAACTCAAGAGCGACAACCAAGGGGAATTCGGCTTCCACTACAGCCCGTACAACTTCGACTCGAATCCGGAGAAATCGTTCTTCGAAGAACTACTTCGGCACATCAACACGAATCCAGCCGAGGTCGAGGATATCTACTTCACAGGCGCCCTGACCGATCCCAAGAAGACGGACTTCTTCGTGGAATACAAAGGGGAAGACGGCCGCTGGCATCCCTACACGCCGGACTTTGTCATCCGACGCAAGGACGGGAAGTGCCTCATCGTCGAAGTAAAGAGCGCCCAGTTCAAGGCCACTGTGCAGAATGACCTGGACCGCGACACGCTGGACGAAGAGCCGATCTCGCCCGAAGGCCGCAAGGCGATCGCCCTCCGTCGCTGGACCAACCTGAACCCCGACCGACTGAAATACCACCTGGCCTTCGTTCCAGAAAAGACGGTTCCCTACGACGTCCTCAAGACTGCCAGGGACTTCATCGAGCGATCGACAGTCTCACCACTGGATGCCGAGACACAATCCATCATCGATCGCGTCGTCGCCCTGGCCAAGCCGGACATGATCTGGCTATTCGGCTCGCGGGCCCGCGGGGATCACGAGCCGGACAGCGACCTCGATCTCCTCATCGTCGTCCCCGATCCCGTGGGCGACCGCCGCCAGCGTCAGAACGAGCTGCGACACGTGCTCGTCGGCCACCGCCCTATCGTCGAGCCATGGATAATGGGGAGGCTCGAATTCGAAGAGACGAAGGACGTCGTGGGCGGTCTGGCCTATCCCGCAACTCATGACGGGTACCGGATCTATGCGAAGTCCTGAGCAGGCCATCTGGGACTTGGTGCGGGAGTGGCTTAGGAAGGCCGAAGAGGACCTCCACGTCGCGCGGGAGCTGATGGAGAGAGACCGCATTTCGTACAACCCGGTTGGATTTCACGCTCAGCAAGCGGCTGAGAAGTACCTGAAGGGACTGCTCACCCGGCACCAGATCCCATTCCCCAAGACGCACGACATTGAGGAGTGGCTGACTCTGACCGACAAGGCCACGCCTGGTATTCACGCCGAACTGCGAGACGCCGAAATCCTCTCCCCGTATGGCGTGGAAATCAGGTATCCCGATGAACGTCCCGACCTGAACCAAAGGCAGGGAGCGGAGGCTGTACGGTTGGCCGGCCTAGTCCGAACGGCCGTCATGCAGCGGCTGGACGCGTACTTGCGGGCGGGACGACCAGGGGCATCATTATGACAAAGAAGAGGACCGCACCGCCGAAGACCACCGCGACTCATAAGAAGGCGCCGATTGAAGCGGCACGCACCGAACCGGCCGCACCGAAGAAGCAAGAAATCGGCGTCGCGGCGGCAAAGGGACGGCCGATGCTGACCTGGGTCGGCAAGCGGCCTCTCAAGCGTGTGACCGCGTTCCCGGCCCAGCTCATCGAAACCTTCAATCCGCTGAACGAGAAGGGCGGCTGGCAGAACCTTCTCTTCCACGGCGACAACAAGGATGTCCTCGCCTGGCTCCTCGCCAACGGCTTCCGCGCCAAGGTGAACCTGATCTACATCGACCCCCCCTTTGACTCCGGCGCCGACTATGTCCGAAGGGTTCAGCTGCGAGGAGCAACCGGCGTAACCAACGTAGAGGGCGAAACCTACAGCCTAGGAGAGCAGATTCAATATACGGACATTTGGGCTAACGACAACTATCTTCAATTCATCTACGAGCGTTTACTTCTTCTGAAAGAGCTGTTGACTGCGAACGGAGCTATTTTCGTTCATGTAGACCCCCGGCGGGCACACCACATTCAATGCCTACTTGACGAAGTGATTGGCCAAGACAACTTTCAGAACTCGATTTGCTGGAAGCGATCCCCTTTCGCGGGAAGCAGCAAGGCGAGAGCTCACCGTTATCCAGCCAACCACGACGTGATTCTTTTTTACTCAAAAAACGATGATTTCACTTTCCGGCATGATTACGCAGACTATTCCGAAGACTATCTGGCCCGATTCAAAAACCCAGATAATGACCCACGCGGTCCTTATCGGCTTACCCTCCTCAAGTCGTATTCCAAAGAGAGATTTGAGCAATGGAAGAGAGAGGGTCGCTTAGTCCCACCCAAGAAGCCTGGAGCTGGGTGGTCGTACAAGCAGTACATATCCGAGTCAAAGGGAGTACAGGCTGATGACTTCTGGAGCGCCATTGGTCCCGAAGCGGAGGAGGATCTAATTTCGGCCGGAACCACGTGGGGCGACATTAACCTAGATAATCCAATGGCGAATGCCCGGACAGACTACCCCACACAGAAGCCCGAAGCCCTCCTGGAGAGAATAGTCGGCTGCTGCTCAATGCCGGGGGATATTGTTCTGGATAGTGTTATCGGTTCTGGCACTACGGCGGCGGTGGCGCAGAGGTTAGGCCGGCGGTGGATTGGGTGCGACATCAACAAGGGGGCGGTTCAGACCACGTCAAAGCGCCTCCAAACGATCATCCGCGAGCAGATGCAGGCTCAGCGGCAGGGCAACCTTCCGGGATCGGAGGCGGTGGAAACCCCCAAGCCCGCGTCGCTGGCGTTCGCCGTGTATCGGGTCAACGACTACGATCTGACCATTCAGCACAACGAGGCTGTGAATCTCGCCTGCGAGCACCTGGGCGTGCAGCGGACGCGAACCGACACATATTTCGACGGGACGCTCGGCAAGCGGCTCGTCAAGATTGTCCCGTTCGCTCACCCGCTGACGTTGCTGGATCTTCAGGAGTTGGAGAGAGAGCTGAAATCACGGCCGAAGGAGGATCGGGATATTGCCCTCGTCTGCCTGGGCAAGGAGCCGGCGGTGGATGGCTGGCTGGAGGATCGGAACCGGCATCGGCC
>Ga0315294_10000578_pt1 | contig 39450 bp, 41 predicted proteins | sample YL17G13_40_MG_FD_203626 | JGI IMG/M metagenome (GOLD analysis project Ga0315294, IMG submission 203626) | Sediment microbial communities from Yellowstone Lake, YNP, Wyoming, USA - YL17G13_40 | ecosystem: Environmental > Aquatic > Freshwater > Lake > Sediment | place: USA: Wyoming | collected... | reverse complement strand
AGGCCTTGTTTCTTCTCTGTATCGGTTATTGATCACCGGGGCAAGGTCGAGAAAACCTATCCTTACCAGAAAGTGATGACGCCTTATGAGAAGCTGAAATCACTGCCCGAAGCAGAGAATTACTTGCAGTCTGGTATGACTCTGGAAAAACTCAGTGACATTGCCAATCAAATGAGCGATAATGAATTTGCAGAAAGGATGGTGAAAGCGCGTTCCAATCTATTTCAACACATCTCCCGACAGATGAACCGAGATGCCTGAGGCTGCTTTCTTCCCACACCTCCCCATTGCACATGAAGAATGGAGAGCACCTAAAAGAAAGAAACGTTACTACTTCTCCAGGCTCATTTTTCAATTAGAATAGACTGAATGGTATAATATCTGCCGGCTAATTTTCAGGAGGAACCATGACTACTTTACAGATCATTTCTTTTGATTCCTGCGGCAAGGCCGCTTTATCAGCAGGTATCGGTAAAAAATTGATGAATTCGGGCAAAAAAGTTGGCTATATCAAGCCGATTCATATAATCGACGAAGGCGCGAAAGATGATTGCCAGGATGCCATTTTTATCAAGGAAGCGCTGGAATTAGACGAAGCTGTGAAGCAGTTATGCCCCATGCACCTTTCCCAGGAGGAGCTCTGGAAAAATTTAACCGAGGATATAGATAATTTTGCCACGAAGGTTACAACTTCCTGTAACCAGGTTGCCGCGGGAAAAGACCTCCTGATCGTCGAGAGCCCCGGGAATATAAAAAGCGATCAGGTTTCCGCTTTAGCTTGCTACACCATCGCGGAGAAGACTGACGCCGCCGTAATTATGGTTCTTTGCCCATCTGATTATAAGGACGCTGGGGCACTACAAGCTGCTGAGAAGCTGGAGAAGAGGCTTCTGGGAGTTATCATAAACCAGGTCCCCGAATCAAGGGTAAGTTTTATCCGGAGTGAAAGCAGCGAATATTTCAAAGCCAGGAACATTACCGTCCTCGCTGTCCTGCCCGAATCGAGGGCACTACTGGGAGTCAGCGTCGCTGAGCTGGCAGCAGCGTTGGATGGGGAGATCATCTCTTCGAAGGATAAGGTCAATGACCTTGTCGAGAACGTAATGCTGGGTGCGATGACCCCGGATTCCGGCAGGGACTATTTCAACAGGAAGAATAACAAGGCGGTGATTACCAGAGCAGAGCGGGCCGACATGCTACTTGCGGCGCTGGAAACATCCACTAAATGCCTTATTGTGACAAAGCAAAAGCCCACGACGTCCGTCATGGTGAAGGCAGAAGACAAGCATGTACCGGTGATGGTAGTGGACAAGGACATCAACGACATCGTTGCAGGTGTAGAGCTGGCACTGGCTAAAGCCAGGTTTCAAAACCTACAAAAGTTACAGGCGATGGTGAGCATGCTGGATGCCGGGTTAGATGTAAAATCCCTTACCGCAGCGCTCGGGCTTAAATAATAATTCAAATATGACCCGTTTCAGCCTCATTATCCTGGCCGATTAACTTCTTTGCCTCTGCTGCATAAGAAGCAGGAACCTGAACCTCCACCTGTCCCAGTCCATCGACAGTAAGCCCGTATACCGTCCCGATGCTTTCGTACTTCAGGAAGGAGGGGATGCCTTCTGTTTTCAGCCTTCCCCTTACTATCTCGGCCTCGGGCTGGCCCAGGGCCCTGTAAACGGTCACCATTTTATTAGCGGATTTCACGGGCTCACCCATGTAAGAGGATGTAAATAAACAAGCACTGACGAAACCGGCAGTGCTTGTTTATTTTTTAGGTGATTTTGTTGCTTAACTTATTTGGCGCCGCTGCTGCAAGCCTTGCACTTAGCAAGCAGGTTGTTCTGCAGACACCAGGTCTGAGTAACACACTCTGGATGCGGACATCCGGTAAGACCCCAGTCACCGCCGCCTACCGGGGAAGTTCCCCTGTGGTTCATCTGGCTGTTGTTGATGTTTGCCCTGGTGCCGATGTCGCCAGCACCCCAGCTCTTTCCGGCGAATGAGAGGCTCTTGCCCCAGCAGCCGGAGCACTTGGAAAGGCCGTTGCCGGCAGTCGATGCGTTGGCCGGGCAATTCAGCGGGCAGTCATCTAGCGGTAGTGAAGTGGGTTTTGTAGCGGGATCGAGACATTTCTTGGAATTGTCACAAGCCGATCCAAGTGTCCCTACCTCGGTATTGCAGTTGCTGCAGCCGCCGAGACACTCCTTAATATCGCAACCGGTCGGCTTGGGACATTTGGACGTGTTGCACACGCCGGCACAAAGTTTATCTGGACCGCAAAGACCAGCCAGCCTGGACATGGCACTCGTGGGTGTCCTTCCCCAGTGCTGGAGATATAGCTTCCAGGAGTTCTGGTTATTTTCCCATTTAACTTTGTCCCAACCTGTGCATTTACCAAGATCGGCTGAGACGGTGGCAGGTATCAGCACCAAAGATACAGCCACAATCAGAGCAACAAGGGTACCAAAAATTCTCCTCACGGCATACGCCTCCTTAATGATGAATTTGCCTAGATTCTACAGGGTCAATTGGACTTTGTCAATAGCCAAAAACATACATTTCTTGAAATTAGCCAACATAATCTATAAAATTACGTGCTGTTTCGAATATAAACATTATATATTATGTTTAATTAATTTTGAAGTAGCTCAAGGAGGGAATCCAATTGGCCGCCCTTGCAAAACATCTTTTAATAGAATTGAAGGACTGCAATACAGACCTGCTCAACGACATGGAATTTTTACGGGGCGTCCTGACTGATGTGGCCAAACACATCGGCGCTGCGGTGATAAAGGACTCATTCTATCGATTCTCCCCCCAGGGCATCAGCGGAGTGGTGATAATAGCCGAGTCGCATATATCAATCCATACATGGCCTGAATACAATTTCGCGGCCGTGGACGTGTTCACCTGTGGAGACATCATCGAGCCCAAAAATGCAATAAAGCCACTTGCCGAAAAACTGAAGGCCAAGTCCACCACTTACATTGAGTTGAAGCGGGGCATCTTACAGGAAAGCAGGGTCGTGGTAAGCTGAAATGGCAAGACCCGATTACTTCGGCAGCAATAAATGGCTTGTAGATGAGCTTTCGGCAGACCTCATCCAGATACATGGTATTAAGTGCGTCCTGCATGATGCGAAGACAAAGTACCAGCATGCTCAAATAGTGGATACAGCCACCTTCGGCATTTGTCTGGTACTTGATGGCAAGATACAGTCCAGCGAAAAAGACGAGTTTATTTACCACGAGTCCCTTGTTCATCCGGCTATGCTCACCCATCCCAACCCGGAATATGTTTTTATCGCAGGCGGTGGGGAAGGGGCTACTTTGCGTGACGTGCTTATGCATGGGACGGTGAAAAGGGTGGATATGGTTGATATCGACGAAGAGGTGGTGAGCCTGTGCCATAAATATTTGCCCACGTTTCACCGGGGCGCCTTTGACGACAGGCGCGCCCGTCTGCATTACGAAGACGCCAGGAAGTTCATCCGGGAAACTGATGACCTTTATGATGTTGCTATAATCGACCTGGCTGACCCGGTTGAGGAAGGGCCGGCACAGTTGCTATACACGCGGGAGTTTTACCGGCTGGTAAAAACAAAGCTTAAGACGGGCGGCATAATGACGCTGCAGTCGGGTCAATCCGGCTGGATAAACCTGCGTAATTTTGCAGCCATCAACCGCACGCTAAAAAGCATCTTTAAAATCGTGCGCCCCTACCAGGTTTACGTGCCATCCTTCGTCGATCTGTGGGGCTTTCATACCGCCTCCGACAGCCTGGATCCGATCCGCCTCACGCCGCGGGAGATCAACCGCAGGATCAGTGACAGGGTTACGGGAAAGCTGCGCTCTTATGACGGTATAAGCCATCGGGCATTGTTTTCGCTATCCAAGAAACTTCGCCATAAACTTGAGAACACCCGCACTATTATAACCGACAGTAAGCCGATCTCGGTCTATTGACCGGATTATAAGGGCTGTTGCCTTTCGACCTCCATCAGCACGAAGCGGTGTTCACCTCTGATCAGGCTACCGCACGGCTTAAAACCGCACTTCTCGAAGCATTTCTGCGCGCGCGCGTTACATTCAAGCGTCCGAAGTAAAACCTTATTTATACCCGGTGCCTGGAAAATATAGGTTAAAAAGGTTGACAGCGTATCGGCGCCGTAGCCCTGCCCCCAGTATTTTTTATCTCCTATCATAATGCCAACCTCAGCGCTGTCATTGAAGTGGCTGATGTTAAAAAGGCTGCAGTCTCCGATGTGCATGCCGTCCAGCGTGTCGATGGCGAAATTGCAGGTAAGGCCAGGGTATTCAAGCTCCAGGGAGTACCGCTCCAGGAATTCTTTAAATGTATAGGCCAGCGGGACTGTTGCATCCAGCCGGCATAGCTCGTCGTCGGTGCGCCACCTGTATTCATCCGCCGCGTCTTCAGGGCCTCTGGGTCGGAGCCTGACCTTTTTACCGCTAAGCGCGGGCTGTTTGTTTAGAAATTCAAAGATAGTTGGTCTTCGCAAGACAGAAGCTCCGCTAAAGCGGACTTTGCCGCGTCTTTAATCCGGGTATCTGACGATTTTATCAACCTGTTCAATGCCTGCCTGGCATCCCGCCCACCGATTTGCCCAAGAGACCTGATGGCAGCCTCCTGCACCTCCTGATCCTCGTCATTCAGCAATTTAAGCAAATACGGCACAACCTCCTCATCTTCCAACTCGCCGATTGCCTGGGCAGCCTCGTACCTTAACTGTGCATTGCCACTCTGCATTTCGTCCATGAGGAACTCAAGCCAGCGGTGGTCGCAGTTCCTGCCCATGGCATAGATAGCGCTGGCTTTTACCTTCGGGTCCTCGCTGTAATAGAAATCCTCTATATATTTTTCCACCGGTTCCTGTCGGAAGGGTGCGATGGCTTCCAGCGCCCGGCGCTTGACGGAGATTGATTCTCCCGTATTCTCGAGGACTTCCAACAAAGCCACGAATATATCCTGGTCCACCGCGTCCGGAAGTTCATCTAAAGCCGCCTTCAAAGCGAATTTACCAAGCGCCTTGGCCGCAGCCGACCTTACCTCTGCCGACTCGTCTGTTTTCATAGCCCTGCTCAGCGGGGTGATGTAAACATGCCTGTCCTCCAGTTCGAGTCCTGCTATGGCTTTTATCCTGACGCTCTCTTCCGGGTCTTCGATGCAGAAGTTGAATATCCTTGCGAAGTCCAGTGTCAGGTCCTCTTCACTGAGGTTGAAAAGCCTGATAACAAGTTTGGCACGTTGATCGGCCGCTAGCTCTTTCCAGTTTTTTTTAAACATATTGAGATCATCGGTGCCCAGGCCGGAAAGACTTGCTAGGTCGGAATCCAGCACTTTTCCCCGGGGATCAAGCATTTTGCCTATGACTTCACTCAAAGTAAGCGGTTTTTCTCCCATTTAGTCTTCTCCGTCTTCTTCCTCTTCGTCTCCCTCGAATTCTTCTTCCTCCTCGGGAGGCGGCCAGATAGGCCGCGTGTAGCGGTCGATGTACTCGCCCATTGCCTGCGCCGCCAGTTGTTTCATCTGCTGGTCCGATTCCTCTGCTATCTTCGCCAGCTCATTAAGCTCAATCTTGATATCGAGCACTTTCAGGAGCACCCTCATTACCGATAGTGCAGCTTTGGGGTTGGGTATCCGTGTCGTGTAGGACGGGACTTCTCCTAACAGGCAGATGCCCTCCATACCTCTCTCCCTGGCAACACCCAGCAGTAATCCGTTCAAACCTGCGATTTGCAGGCGGCCCCGAAGCACAACCTCAAATTTTTTCAGGAATTCGAGTAATGCGGGTTCGGTGGCCACGCCCCAGACCCTGGGCTGCTCGGTATGGTGCAGCTTGGCTATGGCGGCGGCGAACGTATAAACCCTCTGGACTTTGAATTTTTTAGCTATATCCAGGATGAAATTTGCCAGGTCATAGCCTTTGAACGTAGGCTGCTCATCACTGATGAAAAACAGTATGTCCTTCTTGCCTTCAGTGTTGTGCCAGTAGTAGAACTTGCCTTCTGGGAACTGAGGTGCCTCGACTATATTGTCCTTAACCATGACGCCGATCGGGTCGAAGAAGGAGAACGGCTCTATCTCGCCAATTTCCTCAGCGTTGAGCTTTTCCCTGAGGTACCTGGCGACGATCAGAGAGAGGTTGCCGATGCCGGGCCAGGCGGCTATCATATCGCACGCCCTGGGTCGCGGCTCTTTACGGAAGTTGACCATTTTTTTCATATTAACTCTACTTCGTTGCCACGGAAATGGCCGGGCAGAAGATGCTGGGGGTCTTGACGTAGCCCGCTATCCAGCGTGAATCGTTTCCGAGAGCCTCCACCGCTTTTAAGAGCTGGTAAACGTTGCCGGATACCATAGTGTCTTTTATCCTGCCGGTGATCTCTCCATTCTCAATCTTATAGCCAAGCAAGACATTGCCGCTGAAGTCGCCGTTCAGGATGTTGCCCTGCTCGGCGCCCATCAACTGCTCGATTATTATGCCCTCCTTTATATTCTTGACCATGCTGTCGAAGCCATCTTCCCCGCCATCTATTATAAGCGCGTGGGGTGAAGGCGAGGGCATGCCGCCGTTGCGGCTACCGTTGCCCGTGCTGATTGTCCCGGCGAGCGCCGCTGTGCGCAGATCATAGTAGAATTGGTTGACCAAACCCCTATCGATAAGCGCGTTTTTGCGCGCAGGTACACCTTCATCATCAAAAGGCAGGCTGCCGGGCCCGTACGGTATAGTGGGATCATCCACCAGCGAGAACTTTTCATCCAGTATCCTCGCTCCAAGCTTGTCTTTCAACGGTGAGGCGCCGTCGAATACCGTCTTGCCGTTAAGAGCCGATATGAGCGGCGCCAGTAGTGAACCTGCTACCCCGTAGGGTGTAAAGATCACCGGTAGCGTGCAAGAGGTTATAGAAGCGTTCCTCTTTGCCCTGTCGAGCTGCCTGATTATCTCGGCGGAAATAAGAGAGTGATCGGTTATAGGGCTGCAGGAACTGCGGACATCACCAACGAAAAGCATGTCACCGTCCCTGACCAGCACACCGTCCACGCTGATGCTGAAATTCGTCCGTGAATAGGTGGCATGATTGCCTTTAGTATTGGCAATCTTATATGTGGCTGTACCTTTTGAAGCAGTGGCCTCGCAGAGGATTTCGGGCGTATGCTTTCGGACGGCATCGATTACCTGCTCTACGAGTGTGATCATATCGTCGATGCTGACGAGTTCGATATTGGGGTCATGTATTTTAACTTCTGGATAAGATTGTCTGCCGGGGAATTCGAAGTTGACCTCCTGGCCGAACTGGCTGGTATCCAGTGCCATTGCGACGAGATCGCCGGGCTTGATCAGGCCGCTTGCCTGCGCAAAGCCGATCCTGCCGTTTTTCACAAGCCGCAATGCCGTGCCTGTTGTCTCCTTGGTCTGGATCTGCTTTAATCGGTTGGCTTCGAAATGTGCCGGAGTCCTGGTAGCAAAGACCTGAAATACCTCCGCGCTCTGAGCAGCTTTTTTCGCTATCGATAAAATCTCTTCCACTCACTTACCTCCGACGAGGCAGTTCCTGATACGTATATGCGGGCTGCCATTGGAAACAGGTAAGGGAGATTGCCCCGATTTGCCGCAGCCTCCGCCCTGATTCATCTGAAGGTCATTGCCTATGCCATCGATGTTGTCCAGCGTGGTGAAGACGTTTCCTGACAGCATAACCGGGCGGATCAATTCCTCTATCCTCCCGTTGCGTATCATGTAGGCTTCACCGGCCGAGAAAGTGAACATTTCCAGGCTTGTGGTGCCCCCGTACCACTCCCTGGCGTAAACGCCCTCCTTGATTTCGCTGAGCATCTCTTCTAATGTCGTAGTCCCCGGTTCGATAAACGTATTTGTCATGCGTACTATGGGGGGGAATTGGTAGCTTACGGCCCTGGCGTTGCCCGTGGGCTGTTCTCCCATTATGGCGGCTGTTTCCCGCGAGTGAAGGCGGCTATCAAGAATGCCCTCTTTAATCAAGTAGGTCCTGGTTCCCGACATGCCTTCGTCGTCATATTTAAAGCTGCCGCGGTAACCCGGGACGGCAGCTCCATCAACGATATTGAGGTGCTTGCCACCGAACCTGCGCCCGAGCACCATGATTTCCCTGAGCTGCGGGTTTTCGTATATATGGTCTGCCTCCGAGAGGTGCCCGAAGGCCTCGTGTACAAAGACACCTGCAAGCACAGGGTCCAGCACGACGGTATACGTTCCACCCTCTACCTGTGGCGCCGAGAGCAATGCTACAGCACGGCGGGCGATGTCCTTCGCCTGGCCATGCAGATTTTCGACGGCTGAGAAATCCCCTTTGCTGCCTATGCTCAGGCCGACCTGCTGCACGTCGCCGTCCCTGCTGGCTACAGCGTTCAATCTCAAAGTGAGGTCGATGCGGCTCTGCTCGATAAAGGCACCTTCAGACGTGACCAGGGTCACCTTCTTCCTGCCGTCGGCATAGCCGATAGTGGTGGTTTGAATGCCCGGCTCGCCCAACATTATTTCATTGTATTCGTCTAGCAGGTCCTTTTTTACAGAAAGCGGTATATCGAGAGGATTCCTCTTGTACTCAGCCTCGATTTTGTCGACAACAGGAGGCACGGTACTGAACTTACTCTCTTCCTTGCCCACATGCTTAGCCTGTTCGACCGCTAAAGCGATTTTCTCGGGGAGCTTTTCCAGGTCATTGAAGCTGACGAATCCCCATCCCCCTTTCACCAGAGCCCTTACGTTGCCACCGACGCTGGCCGTTCGTCCAGCTTCCTCAAGCCGCTGTCCGCGATACATAATGCGGCTGGAGCTGCTTTCTTCTAAACGGATTTCAATATAATCCGCGTTGTTATTTTTCAGTGCGGAGAATAGTTGATCTTTCATATGACTGCCCGGATAATCAATTTTAGCAAATAAATATGTTAGAGGTGAAAGAAGTCTTCAATCTGAATGGACTTCTGGTACACACCGTTATATACTTTTCGCAGGAGGTCGCCAATGCTGTCAAGCCTCATTGGTAAAATCGAAAAAGCCAAGCGCTATGCAGAAGAACCGGAACGTGTCACTATCTCCTCTTTTACCGCGGTATTCCGCGGGGAGAATGATGATCACGCTCTGGATTACAGAGAAGGCAAGTGGCATTGTAACTGCAATTTCTTCTCACAATGGGGAGCATGCGTGCATATAATGACCCTGCAGCGCCTGCTCGGTAAAATGCTTCCCGAACAGGCTGACACTTCAACCCCGGCATAGCCTACTTATTCAACACCCTGAAGCGCCGGAAGTCGGTGGAAGGTAGGGGTGTCTTTATTTTCCCCAACCCGGTAAATGCCCGCTCAGCATCCGCAGCTAAAAAAAGCGAACCCGTAATCAGTATAAGGTCCCTGCTGCCGGCGATGGCTAGCGTGTTCGCCAGGGCTTCAACAATATTTTCCTCCACGATTGCGCTTACTTCGGCCTTTTTAAAGATGTCAGCCAGCGTACCTGTGGTGGTGGCCCTCGGATGACTCGAGGTTGTCAAGACAATCCGGTTGGCAAAATGCGCCAGTTCCATTGCCATGCCCGCGATGTCCTTGTCACTCGAAGAGCCGAAAATGACGAACGACCGTTCATAGGTAAAGTACTTCTTGACGGATTCGACCACTTTTTTAATTGAATCGACGTTGTGTGCACCATCGATTATCACAACGGGAGAGCTATTAAGGACCTGCAACCTGGCAGGCCAGTGAACAGTGCTCAACCCTTTCGCCATGTCGGAAAAATCGATCTTAATACCCCGCAGCTTTAATACTTCCAGAGCCGCCACCGCCAGTGAGGCGTTATCCAGTTGGTGGTCTCCAAGAAGCGGGATAAAAAACTCATAGTTGCCCGATATACCAGCCACCGTGAAAACCTGCCCGCTGAGGTCACCGCGCAGCCGCTTCCATTTAATATCCTTTTTCGCAATGATCAAAGGTACATTCAGATAGCGGCATCTCTGCTCGATTACCACCGCGGCCTCCGGTGGTTGCAGCGCACTCACAACCGTACTCCCCGCCTTGATGATCCCGGCCTTTTCGGAGGCGATCTGGGCCAGACTTTCACCTAGCACCTGCGTGTGATCGAGGCTGATCGAGGTGATGATGCAGACGTCCGGATCTACAACATTGGTGGCATCCAGCCTTCCACCCATACCTGTTTCAAGTACCTGGGAACCTGCTTTCTTCGCACTAAAGTACGAGAATGCCATCGCAGTGATGACCTCGAAGGTGGTCAGCTTCCCGTAGCGGGACTCCTGGTTTATTGACAGCACTACTGGTTGAATGTCGGCAGCCAACCGTGCAAAGTCCTTTTCTGATATGGGGTGCCCGTTCAGCGCTACACGTTCCCTCCAATTATGGAGGTGCGGAGAGGTGAATAGCCCTGTCCGGTAGCCGGCAGCAGCCAGCACACTGGATATCATGGCAGCCGTGCTACCCTTACCCTTGGTCCCCGCAATATGGACAGTCTTGCGTCCCAGGTGAGGATTGCCCAGTGCTTCGAGCAGGAGTTCCATCCTGCGCAGGTCGTAGTTGGCGGAGTTGTAAGCTACACCCGGTGATTTCTCATAATCTGTCAGGCTTAAAAGAAATTCTTCAGCCTGTTGGTAGTTCATGTCGGGGTGCATTATAGCATCGCCTGTTTTGCCGGTCATTAACCGGGGCGCGATTTAATATAAAATATGGAAGCAGTAAATTCGTTTTGGAGGTAAAATATCATGTTGGCTCTGGAGGTACAGTTACGGATAATAGATCTTGCCTGGGATTGGGTGCTGAAAAGCAGGGGTGGCAGCGACATACCGCCGATCGAATCGATAAAGGAAATGGCCAGGCGCTTCGATGAGGCTTATAGCTCGATTTACGAGACGATCAGGGAAAAATAGTCCATTTTTGTGGACCTAATTTGTCTTATTGATTGCCGCGCCGCTTTGATTCATGGCTTTACGGTTTTGGGCATGCTGCGGCCTTTCCACTTGGCTTTACCCTGCATAGTCAGCACCATCGAAGAGATGGCAATGACCGTCATGAAAATAGCGCTTACCGGATACAGAAAGACGAGGTAAAGCGGGAAGTGGAAACGGTGATGGCTTATGCCCCAGAGCAGTAGCGAAAGGAATACCGCCATCGCTGCCGCCGAGGTGATTTCGAGGGGAAAAGCCGGTTGTGCCAGGCCGATACCAAGCATTATTACCGGAAAGACAAATGCTGCCAGCACGATTAACTGCATGAAAACGAGGAAAAACGGGTCGAAATTGAAAGTAGCAAAGGTGCTCTTGGTCAGGCCTTTCCAGGTCTGATCGAAATTCCGGTACATGCGGCAGGATACCTGTCCGTTGCCATCGAGAAGCCTGTAAGGCAATCCCAAGCCATGCACCTTCCTGCCTATGGCGATATCGTCCACTACGTTTTGTCTGACTGCTGCATGTCCACCCGCCGCATCATACGCCTCCCTGCGGAAGAGCAGGAACTGTCCCAGCACGGCGAAGAGCAGAGGGGTGCGCTGAAGGTTGGTCAGGGCCAGCGGCACCCCGCAGAGCATGCCCAGGTAGAATGCCGGTATGCTGAGCCGCTCCGACCAGGTGACCACTATCTGCCGCGGCAGCGCCGAGATAAGGGAGGCATTCTCCGCGATCATGGCGGCTGCCGCATGGCGTAGCATATCAGGATGATGTGTTGTATCTGCGTCGACGAAGAGAAGCAACTCGCCGTCCGCAGCCTGCGCCAGCTGGTGGCATGCCCAGTGCTTGCCCAGCCAGTCATACGGGAGCGGTTTGCCTTTCAGCAACTTAAGCCTGGTATCTTTACTGGCGAATTCCTGAAGTATCTCCCACGTCCTGTCTGTTGAGTGGTCATCCAGGACGATCACCTGGAAATCGGGGTAGTTCTGGGTCAGGAGCATGCCCACGCAAAGCCCTATGTTTTCCTCTTCATTACGGGCGGGGACCAGCACGGAAAAACGGGGAAAATTCTTCGGCATCAGGTAGGTGTTCAGTCGGCGCAGGTACCTCAGGTTGCTCAGTGATATTAGCAGGAGCACAATCAGGCCGAGTACTACGCCTGCCTGAATGTAGAACAGGATTTCCAATGAAAGATCTTGCTGCAATTGACTTTATATAATATAACAGACGAACTGAAAAATCTCACGTAACGTGAACGTCTTCGCTCATTTGCTTCCGGGCATGAGGCGGCCCTTCCAGGTTGCCTTTCTCGAAAGATTCATCGCCATGGAACTCATGGCCATCGAAGTCATGATCAGTATAATGGCAGGGTAGAAAAACGGAAGGTATAAAGGAAAGCCGAAGCGCGCGCAGGCGATAAACCAGGTTGCCAGTGAAACCATTATTCCGCCGGCGCCCAGCCATGTTAAGAAATTTAACGTATCATTATTAACCAGTCCTAGCGTCAGGCTTATCAAAGGCAGCCAGAATACCGCCGTCAGCCAGAGCCATATAGATATATATGCAGCCGCGTTGTTGCCGAACCCGGCAAAGAGGTTCTTGGTATACCCCTCGAAAAGCTCCCTGCAGTTTTTATACTGTCTAACCCGGTACCCGCTGCGCCCGTCGAGCAGCCTCCAGCGCAGGCCATGGGAACGCACCCTTTTGCATAGCTCGATATCGTCGACTACATGCTGCCCGACCGCTTCGAAACCTCCGATTTGCCGGTAGGAAGATGTTTTAAACAGCATAAATTGACCGGTGGCGGCTGAAAACAATATGTTCTGATTTCTGTACGCTATTGTCAGCGGCAGGAAAGAAATGATGCCCCAGTAGCTGAAGGGCATTATCAGCTTTTCCAGAAATGACGGCATGACCTGCTTTGGGAGTGCTGAGATAAGGTCTGTTTTCTCTGCTTCCATAGCTGCTACCGCGTGTTTCAGCATAGATGGCCGGTGAATAGTATCTGCGTCAGTGAACAGCAGCAAATCGCCCTGCGCTTTCAGTGAAAGCTGGTGGCATGCCCAGTGCTTGCCCAGCCAGCCTTGAGGCAGAGGTGTGCCCTTCCCGATATTCAGGCGGCTATTGCTGGCCGCCAGGCTTTCCAGTATCTGCCAGGTGCCGTCGCTGGAGTCGTCATCCAGCACTAGTACTTCATAATGTGGATAATCCTGCGCGAGGAGCGACTTCACACATGAACCGATGCCCTCCTCCTCGTTGCGTGCTGGTATCAGCACCGAGACAAAGGATTGCTGCCTGCATTTTTTATAGTCCTTGAGGCTGCGTAGAACGAACAGGTTGCTGATCGCGATAACAAGGAGCACAAGGAGGAACAGGGCAACCAGCATATTTAGTACGGTGAGGAATATCAATGGTTCTTTTTCCAGAGTTTCATTAACCAGGGCTGCGGCTGCGGCCAGCATTTAAGCTCGTCCCAGTGCTTGATAAGCACTATGATGAAATTGCCCAGCCATACTGCTACGAAGGGATATAAGAAGGGCTGGTCCTGGAATCTTATCCACAAATATGCCAGCAACGAGAGCATAACGAGCACCTGTATCCAGGAATGTACCTTCTGGAACAGGGAAAAAAAGAACGTGGAGACGACAAGAAATATGGGAGCTTCCCAGATGGTAAGCCCGGTCCATACCCCATACGTGGTAGCTATGGCCTTGCCTCCGCGAAAACGCAGGAAAGGGGAAAAAGCGTGGCCCGCTATAGGAGCTAATGAGATGGGCACGATTCCCCAGTCCGTGATCTTAAACAGGAAAAAGCATAGTCCCGCGGGAACCGCCCCCTTAAAAAAGTCGAAAGCATAGGCCAGAGCTCCCCAGCCGAACCCCCTGGCTTTCCAGAGATTGGTGGCGCCCGGGTTGCCGTCCCCGTACTTGCGGATATCCACCTTAAAAAAAAGTTTACCTATGACCAGGGAAAAGGGTATCGAGCCCACAAAGAATCCCAGCAGTGTCCAGAAAAGCACAACCACGGCGGTATGTATCATTTTTCAGCTTGACTGCATGGCATCAATACATCTTGCGGTCTGGCAATTTGCGGTCCTTCCATGTGGCCCGGCCGGAAAGGGTAAGGATCATGGAAGAGACGGATATGGCAGCCATAAGGATGGCGCTTACAGGGTATAAAAAGATCAAATAAAAGGGGAATTTGAAGCGCTGATAATAGACACCCCAGAGCAACAAAGTAGCGATTATAGCGATGGCGGCCAGGCCAACAGAAAGGGTGGGCGGGTACTCGGGTATCTTGTATATACCCAGCACGATAATCGGCTCCCAGAAAATGAAAATGGCCCAGAGCCATGCAAGGGTGAATAGCGGAATGTTGTACCCATAGGCGGCGAACATGTTTTTGGTGAGCCCTTCATGCACCTCCTTGAAGCTGTGGTACATCCGGCAGGAAACATTGTTCGTCCCGTCATACAGGCGGTAGCGCATATTCCTTTCCATGACCTTCTGTGGCAGTGCCAGGTCGTCCAGGACGTTCTGCCTGATGTGTTCAAAACCGCCCGAGGTCTCGTAAGCCTGGCGGCGTAACATCATGAGCTTGCCGCTGGATGAGAGTGGCAGCACTTTTCTGGGCCTGAACCTGGCAAGGAGTGGCACAACAGCCAAGACGCCAAGCGCGAAGGCAGGTATTACCAGCTTTTCTGCCCGGGTGCCCAGTATATGCCTTGGCATGATAGAGATCATATCAGCCCGGTCTTCTGCCATCGCGGCAGCCGCGCAGTGTAGAGTACCGGGGGTATGGACTGTATCTGCATCGGTGAACATGATAAGCTCGCCGTCAGATGCCGAATACAGCTGATGGCATGCCCAGTGTTTTCCCAGCCAGCCCGGAGGCAGCGGATTGCCATTTATTACCTTCAAGCGTTTGTCTCCCTGTGCCAGTAATTCGAGTATTTCCCTGGTCCGGTCGGTGGAGCTATCATCCAATACGATGACCTGGAAATCGGGATAATCCTGAGCCAGCAGGGACCTTACGCAGGGGCCTATCTTGTCCTCTTCGTTACGTGCCGGCACAAGTGCTGAGATGCGGGGGAATGAGCATAGCCTCTTATAATCGTTTAGATTGCGCATGGCGAGCATGTTGGCGGCAGCAATGAGGAGCAGGATAAGAATAAAAAATATGATCAATATATTCGGCAACAGCAAAGGGTCGGTCATTACCGTGGCTTCCTCCACAGCTTGCGCAGCCAGGGTTGCGGCTCGGGCAGGCTTTTAAAGTAGCCGTAGCGTCTGGCCGTCTGGATGGCGGTATGCCCCGCCCAGGCTATAAAAAGATTAACCTGATATTGCGCGGGTTGTAAAAAGTGCATTGCAATTAAAAACACCAGGAAGCCGAGCATGCCGCCGATGGTACTCCAGACCCAGTTTTTCTGGATGACGAACATCAGGCCCGTGCAGGCTCCAATGACTACGGGGCCTACCCAGCCCAGCAGCCCCAGCCATACACCGTAAGTGGTCGCTACTCCCATCCCGCCTCTGAAACGCAGAAAGGGCGTAAAAGCGTGTCCCAGCACCGGGGCAATGGCCACTGCAGCCAGTTCCCAGCCGCTCACACCGGAGAGCAACTGTGCCAGCCATACGGGCACCGTGCCCTTGAAGGCGTCCAGGAGGGCTGACAGCAGGTAAAGTGGCCTGTTGCCCGCCCTGGCCACATTGGTGGCCCCGGGCGCCCCGTCGCCGTACTGCCTTATATCTTTGTGCAGGAAGACAAGACCGATGAAATAGGAGAACGGCATCGAACCGAGGATGAGGCCTGCTATTACCCACGCTACAGTAAGCATCGGTGAATTATTATATAATTATCTGGGCAAATTTTCCCGCCGGGCGCTGTTCCGGCCTGAGTTCTCTCTTTTATTGATAGATGGCTTGGGATATAATTCCGTCTGTTTGAAGATGAAGTTCGTTGATAAACTGCTTACCGCAAGCCGGAAAAACAGGAGCCTGCTCTGTATAGGGCTTGACCCGGATCCGGAGCGCCTGCCGGTTAAGGACGTTTTCGAGTTCAACAGGGCGATCATAGATGCCACCGCCGACCTCGTCTGCGCCTACAAGCCCAACCTGGCGTTCTATGAAGCCATGGGCATCCGCGGCATGCAGATCCTGAAAAAGACCGTAGCTTATATACCGCGGGAAATACCGGTGATCGGTGATGCCAAGAGAGGTGATATTGGAAACACCGCCGTTGCCTATGCTAAAGCTCTTTTCGGTTATTTCAAGTTCGATGCAGTCACGGTTAATCCCTATCTAGGTTACGATTCCATCGAGCCTTTCCTCGATTACAAAAACAAGGGAGTTTTCATCCTGTGCCGCACCTCGAATACCAGCGCTTCAGATTTCCAGGACCTGGTGGACAACTTCGGCATGAAGTTCTACCAGTCAGTAGCATTGCGTGCCAGCGAGTGGAATACCGGCAGCAACATCGGCCTGGTAGTCGGGGCAACCTACCCGGATGAATTGAAGGCCATCCGCCAGATGTGCCCCGATATGCCATTGCTGGTTCCCGGTATAGGTGCCCAGGGAGGAGATTTGGAGCTCTCCATCAAGCACGGCACCGATTCTCACGGCGAAAAGGCGATTATTGTTGCGGCACGGCAGGTACTTTATGCATCCAGAGGCCCTGATTACGCACAAGCTGCGAGGGCTGTTGCCCTGGAGCTTCGCAGTAAGATAAACAGGATCCGCGGTGTGTAACGGAGGTAGTCTTCTTGCGTATGCTGGAAATTCATTCAGGTGACCTGGTAAGGCTGAAAAAAGCCCATCCGTGCGGCGGATTTGAATGGCAGGTGGAGAAGGTGGGCTGTGAAGTAAAAGCTAAATGCCTCGCATGCGGAAGGCAGGTATCACTGCTGCGCAGGGAGTTCGAAGGGCGGGTGAAAAAGGTATTGCCGGGCACCACTGAAGGCACGTAAAAAATCTTATTCTTCCCCACTAATCTTGAATTTCAGGTTCGTCAAAATGTCATCCGAAGCAAAGTATCCTAACCGCATCATTTTCCACATCGACCTGGATGCTTTTTTCGTCTCGGTCGAGCAGGTGCTCAACCCGTCACTGCGGGGCAAGCCGGTGATTGCTGGCGGCAGGCCGGACAGGCGCGGTGTTGTCGCCTCGGCATCGTATGAAGCACGCGCGTTTGGCGTCCGTGCAGCGATGCCGCTTTCAAGGGCAAAACGTCTCTGTCCACAGGCTGTTTTCCTTATCGGGAGTTACAGGAAATACGGGGAGTTCTCCCGGAAATTCATGGGAATACTCGCGGACTATTCGCCATGCCTGGAACCGGGCGGGATTGACGAGGCTTACCTGGATGTAACGGGATGTGAAAATTTCGGCTCGTGGCGTAATTTAGCTTTGACGATCAAAGAGCGGATAAGGAAGGAAGCGGGATTGGTAGCGTCCATCGGGATAGCCACCTGCAAGGTCGTAGCCAAGGTGGCTTCCGATCACGGCAAGCCTGATGGTCTTATCGAAGTGCCGGCGGGCCAGGAGAAGGCCTTCCTGGCGCCGCTAAAGGTGGATAAGCTGCCCGGCGTTGGTGAGAAGACGGCCAAAGTGCTCAGATCTATGGGAATCGATACGATCGGCCAGATGGCTGACCTGCAGCCCGGCCAGTTTAAAAGCCGCTTCGGCGATGGGATGGCGTGGTTGCGCGAGCATGCCAACGGTATTGACGACAGCCCGGTGGAAATGCCAGGAGAGGCAAAGTCGGTGAGCCGCGAAACCACCTTTGATACTGATACCACAGACATTAGTTTTCTCCGGGCTACGCTGCGCTATTTCGCGGAAAAGCTGGGTTCGGAGCTGCGCCAGTCGGACAGGCGGGCCAGAACGGTGACCTTGAAATTGAGATATGCTGATTTTGAGACGGTCAACCGCAGTTTTACGTCACGTGAAGCCACCAATCTGGATGACGACATCTTCCGGATAGCCTGCCGCCTGCTTGAATCCACGCTGGCAGAGAAGAACAAATCGGTGAGGCTCATCGGCCTTGGGGTCTCCAACCTGGTCGCCGGTGCAAGCCAGCTCAGCTTATTCGATGCCGAGGCGAAGCGCCTTGAGCGGCTCGACCGCGCCATCGACCAGATCCGCGATAAATACGGGTTCGACGCCATCCAGACGGGATATACGCTTGAGCTCAAGCAGAAATATACCGGCAGGACAAAGGGCTCATAAGCCTTTTTTAAACCTTGTCGTTTATCCGAAGAGTGCTGCCAGGAAGAAGCAGGATATAACATTGTGAGGCAGAAGGGACAGGGCAGGTTGCCCTTTTGTTTTTCAGGTATTGACTCAGCCTGGGGATGTGCTTATAGTAAAATTGGAAAGCACAATACTGTAGAATTGGTATTAAGGCCATGAATATAAGGGATTGTTTTTCTGTAGCACTACAGGCGCTGCGTGCCAATAAGATGCGCTCCGCACTGACCATACTGGGCATCGTGATAGGTGTCTGGTCTGTTGTATTTCTTATTTCCTTCGGCAGGGGGCATGAGGCCAACCTTATTGCCATTTTCAAGACTATGGGAGCTGACACGATTTATGTGACCAGCGCATCCCCACACAATATAGCCGACCAGATCGGAGGCGTAACGCGGCGGCTCACCATGGACGACGCTGAGGCACTGGAAAATTCCAGCCGCGCACCATCTATAGCAATCGTCTCTCCTTTCATCGAGAGGATGTCGGCTGTAGTCTACGGCAACGAGAAGGCGAGCATAGACATCATGGGCATGGTACCCAACATACGTAACATCATCGATTACCCCATAGCCAGGGGAGTTTATATATCTGATGAGGACGTGATCGCCGGCACCAATGTCGCGGTACTCGGTTTTGTATCTGCCGCCAACCTCTTTAAAAATGAAGACCCGTTGGGGAAGACTATCAGGGTAGAGGGGCGCAACTTCGAGGTCATCGGCGTGCTCCAGTCCAAGGGCGGTTTTATTGCCTCGGCGGACGACTTTATTATGATCCCGATCACGACCATGCAGGCCAAGCTGCTCGGGGATACAACAACGCAGGGACGCCCGGTGCAGACCATAGCCGTGCGTGCCGTGGCAACTGACAAGGTAAGCGCTGCCAAGGACGAAGCCGTATCAATTCTGCGCCAGCGCCACCATATACGCGAGGGTGAGGAGAATGATTTTTATGTGATGGACATGCGTGAAATACTCGAGGAGATGCGGCAGGCGCTGGTAGTTTTCCAGCTATTTCTTGCCAGCGTGGGTGCAATATCGCTGGTAGTAGGCGGCATTGGCATCATGAATATCATGCTGGTCTCCGTATCCGAGAGAACACGTGAAATAGGCATCCGTAAGGCTGTCGGCGCCAGGAGGCGGGACATAATTAGACAGTTTCTGGTTGAATCGGCCTTGCTGAGCATTTCAGGCGGCGTTTTAGGAACATTTTTCGCCTTCCTGTGTATAGTCATGATCACTGGTGTTAGTGTCGGCGGGTACACCGTACAGGCGCCTTTTTCCATCGATATAGTCATTATCGCCCTCGGTGTGTCTACCTTTATCGGCATATCATCGGGGCTCTACCCGGCCGTGAGGGCAGCCAGCATGGATCCGGTACAATCGCTGCGCTATCAGTGATCTTCAAGTCCGCAAAATATAGCGCAGTATCCGGGTAATACTCATCGGGATATTTTTTTCTGGAGGCTTTAGATGGCGAAAGTTGAGACTGAGAGCAGGGAAGGCATTTACATGGTCACCATCAACCGCCCGGAGGTACGCAATGCCGTGGATGCCGAGACAGCGGGTCTATTAAATGAGGCTGTAAATATTTTTAAGCGGGATGAGAGCTTGCGAGTAATGATACTCACCGGCGCAGGGGATATCTCTTTCTGTGCCGGGGCGGATTTGAAAGCCGCGCTCGAGCTGGTTAGCAGGCCGGGTGCAGAGGAGGCTGGACCCATGGGATTCAGCCGGGTAACCGACGTCCAGAAGCCCACCATAGCCGCCGTTAATGGATACTGCCTTGCCGGTGGATTGGAGCTTGCCTGCTGGTGCGATTTCCGCGTGGCCGCGGCAAGGGCAAAGTTCGGGGTGGTCAACAGGCGCTGGGGCGTGCCCCTTATCGATGGCGGAACCCAGCGGTTGCCCAGAATAGTCGGGCTGGGGAATGCATTGTATCTCATAGAAACCGGCGCAATGATTGATGCCGAGCAGGCACTGCGTATGGGCTTGATCCAGGAGATCGTGCCGGACGGCAGGGCGCTGGAACGAGCCCTGCAGCTGGCCGAAGTAATGGCAGGTTATCCCTGGCACAGCCTGGTGACGGACCGCCGTGCCGCGTACGAAGGATTGACCTTAAGCCTGCCCCAAGGTATAAAACATGAGAAGGAGCTTCACAGAGAGAGCCTTAAGGATAAAGAGATGCTGGACGGTCTCGAGCGGTTTATCGGAGGACAGCGTCCCGGCCCGCCCGTCCCACCTATGTGAGAGACGATTTCATGGACGGACTTTAAAGTCCGCCGCTACATACCCATTTTCAGGCTTTTCAACATGTAGAGTATGCGGCAGCTTTCCTCGAGCAGTTCGGTTATAACATAAGCCTCTTCAAGTGTCATGCCCCTGGCGAAGCTGCCGTGGCGGTGGACTAAAACTACCGCGTGGTCTTTGAGGGCTTCAGCTATTTCCGGCGCGAACCCGCCCGGTACAGGTTCCTTGCCAAAACCTATTACCGGTACCACCGGGATGAACAGTTTTCCCCCTTCGTCCGCCGGGGTGATCTTGTCGCTTAGGAAAGACAGGGCGATGGCGTGCGTGGGGTGGGCATGCACTACTGCTGAAAACAGGGTCTTCTGGAAGATAGCGCGGTGGACCGCCAGTTCTGAAGAGGCTAACTTTGTAGCAGTATCATCTTTGTCGATTCCAGTTTCTACCAGGTCTGTTTCCTGCAGATATCCCAGTTTGCTGCCACTGCGCGAAATAACTAGGTTCTCCCCTTTCTTGATACTGAGGTTGCCTCCATGCATGGAGATCATGCCACGGGAATAGAGGTTACAGCCAACCGCCTGGAAATGGGGGAGCAGCTTATCAATCATTTCGCTAATTTTATGTCATCGAGGAGCGAAGCGACGCTGTGATCTTCTGGCATTGAGTTGACACCTTCGTTCGTGGGATTGCCACAGCCACTACGTGGCTTCGCAAAGACATTATTACATTTGTCATCGCGAGGAGCGAAGCGACTTGGCGATCTCCTGGCATTCAGCTAACACCTTCGTTTAAGGGATTACCACGCTTCGCTCGTAATGATATATTAACGCTGATTACCACGTTTCGCTTTAAATGACGCTCCTATTTGGATGCCTTGTTTAGTTTTTTCATGAGGCGGGACTTTTTCCTGGCCGCGGTATTGGGATGGATAACCTTCTTCTTGGCGGCCCTGTCCAGAGCGCTTATGGCTTCGGTCACAGCCGGTTTGGCCTCCTTTATCTTCTTGCCGGCTATCAGCTTTTCAGCTTTTGTGATTCTGCTCTTGGTTACGCTTTTGACCGCCTTATTACGCTCTGCTTTCCTGGCGGCGGACCGTGCTGATTTTTCTGCTGTCTTAGTCTTGGGCAATTCTGCCTACCTCCTTTGGTATTAAGAACTGATGTTTATCCTGTCGGATTGGGCCTTGGCGGCGTTGATTACGCCGCGCAGGGCCATTATCTTATTGAGTATGTGGGTCAGCTGGGTCATGTTCTTTATCTCGATAGTCGCGAACATGGTGAATATATCGTCTTTATACTGGCTGCTCACGCTCGTAATATTAATTTTTTCTTCGGCTACTATAGTCGTTATATCTCTCAGCAGGCCTACCCTGTCCCATGATTCAACCTGTATGGTGACCGGGTAAACGTCCTGCACCTCGCCCCAGCTGACCTCGATCAGCCTTTCCTTCTCTTCCTCGTTGATTATGTTGATGCAGGTTTTGCGGTGCACGGTTATGCCGTGGCTACGCGTAATGTATCCGATGATATCATCACCGGGCACCGGATGGCAACATTGAGCCAGGTGGGTGAGCAGGTCGCCGACGCCGAGCACCTGGATGCCGGAGCTCTTTTGCCTGGTTGGAGCTCCTGTTTTAATGGGCGCGGGCTCAAGTTCCTCTGGTTCCCCGGCAACTTTCAGCGCGATCTTGTGCGGGGTTATGCCGCCGTACCCGACCGCCGCAAAGAAATCATCGACGTCATCAAAATCCAGCTGTTTTGCCAGGTCCTCGTAGTTTGCCACATCGATGCCCAGCCTCTTCAGTTCCTTCTCTACCAGTGTCCTGCCGCGTTCGATGTTCTGCGTGCGTTCCTGCTTCTTGTACCAGGCGCGTATCTTCTCCCTGGCATGCGCGGTCCTGGCGAAGCCGAGGTCGGGGTTGAGCCAGTCAAGGCTAGGCGCCTTCTCTGTCTTGCTCACAACGATTTCAATGATATCGCTATTCTTCATCTCGTAGTTCAAGGATACCAGCCTGCCGTTGACCTTGGAGCCGATGCAGCGGTGGCCCAGCTCGGTGTGAATGCGGTAGGCGAAGTCCAGCGGGGTTGCGCCTTTGGGGAAAGCCTTGATCTCGCCCTTGGGCGTATAAACAAATACCTGGTCGGCGAAGAAGTCCTGCTTGAGCGACTCGAGGAACTCCTCGCTGTCCAGCGTGCTCTGCCAGTCGATAAGCTGGCGCAGCCATGATATCTTTTCCTCGAAGTGGAGGTCCGGCTTGGCGCCCTCCTTGTATCTCCAGTGAGCGGCCACGCCATATTCCGACAAGCGGTGCATTTCGTAAGTGCGTATCTGTATCTCCAGCGGCGTGGTACCCTGCGTCAGCACCGTGGTGTGCAGCGACTGGTATCCGTTGTCCTTGGGGTTGGCTATATAATCGTTGAACTCCTCGGCAATGGGATGCCACAGGTTGTGGATCACTCCAAGTACCTGGTAGCAGTCAGGCACTGTATTCACCAGTACCCGCAGCGCAAAAAGGTCATGGATGTCCCCGAAATCCCGGCCGATGGCGGCGTATTTTTTAATCTTGTTATAAATGCTGTAGATGTGCTTGGGCCTGCCCGTAACCTCACCCTCGATGCAGGCCTTTCGCATTTCCTCGCGCAGGGTACCTGCGTTGTTCTCGATGAAACCCTCGCGCTGCGTGCGGCGTACGGTGACCATGCGCGCTATCTCGTAGTACTGCTCCGGTTCCAGATAGCGGAAGGCCAGGTCTTCAAGCTGCCATTTTATCTGCCATATACCCAACCTGTGTGCCAGCGGAGCATATATCTCGAGGGTTTCCTGTGCTATGGCCTGCCGCCTTTCGGGAGGCAGAGCTCCCAGTGTGTCCATGTTGTGGAGCCTGTCGGCCAGCTTGATGAAGACCACCCGCAGGTCTTCTGCCATAGCGATGAGCATCTTGCGCAGGTTTTCGGCCTGTGACTCCTGGCTGCTTACCGCAACATCGCGCCTCCATGCCACCCTGCTTAATTTAGTCACACCGTCTACAAGCCTGCTGACCTCCGGGCCGAATTTCTTTTCTAGCTCGGGAATCGGTACATGGCAGTCCTCGGGAACATCATGCAAGAGTGCGGCAGCCAGGGTAGAGGCGTCAAGCTGTAAATTGGCGAGAATTATGGCAGTCTGGAGGGGGTGTTCAAGGTACGGGTCTCCGGATTTGCGCTTCTGTCCGTCGTGGGCATTGCAGGCAAATTTATACGCTGCCTCCACGATGGCCAGCTTCTCGGGAGGCAGGTATTCCTTGGCCTTAGAAAACAGTGGGGAAGGATCCATACATTCACCGGTTCAACTGTATAATAGAGCAAGGCTGATACCTATGGCAAATGATTTCCGCATGGAATGTGATTTTAGTCATTTGCAGGCACAGTTAAATAGCATTATCATATGTTAGTTAACGGTTGCATAAATGCATGAAAAACACGATTGCTGGTGGGGCAAGCCGTTAAAAATTTAATCAAATACTTGGAGGTAATTGATGAAAATTGTAAAGCTTTGCCGTGAAGGTTCTTGCTGCCCGGCAGTCACCGTATCCACTGATAAGGTTGAGATCGGCGAGAACGAGAACACCTGCGTCCTCACCCTTGAAGAGTTCGAGATCCTGAAAGAAAAGATCCTCGCGAAAGAAATTTAAATCACTCTTGCCCTGGTCAAATAAAATAAGTCCACCGTCCCACCCGGTGGATTTATTTTTATATCCTGATCTCTAAGCCCTAAATTTGAACTAAAATCCTCATGGCAGTATGCTTTTAGCCGTCTTTTTATTCTTCGAACTTTAGAAAGGAAAGCCTATGAAAACCTCGAAATTCGACCAACTCGACCGGATATTCCTGCCCCGCAGTGCCGCAGTGATAGGCGCCTCGCCCCGCGATGGATTTGCTAACACGCTTGTAGGCACGAAAATACGGGATAGGCTCTTCATGGTCAACCCCAACTACCAGGAGATACTGGGGAAAAAGTCCTATGCCAGCATCCTCGATGTAGAGGATCCCATCGACTATGCTGTGATAGCGGTGCCTTCGCAGTTGGTAATAGGCGCGGTCAGGGAATGCATCGAGAAGGGGCTGAAGGCCGTCCATGTTTTCACCTCCGGTTTTAGCGAGACCGGGTTGGAAGAAGGCATTAAGCTGGAAAAAGAGCTGGCATCGTTAGCTAAAGGCAAAATCAGGCTGATCGGGCCCAACTGCATGGGCATATATTGCCCTAAATCGGGGCTGTCGTTTAACCCGGCTGCTACCAACGAGGAGGGAAGCATCGGGGTCATATCGCAGAGCGGCACCATTGCACAGATGTTTAATTACTTTGAAAGGTCGATGAACATGAAAATTAGCAAGCTGGTAAGCTACGGGAACGCTGTCGACCTGGACTGCCCCGACTTCCTGGAATACCTGGCGGACGACCCTTACACCAGCGTGATAGCGCTCTACATTGAAGGCACCAGGCAAGGAACACGGCTTCATTCGGCATTAAAATACACCGCGGGCAAGAAGCCCGTGGCCGCACTTAAAGGCGGTGTCACCAGGGAGGGCGGCAGAGTGGCCTCGTCGCACACAGGCGCCCTTGCCGGCACGGGCGAGACGTGGTCGGCCATGTTCAGGCAGAGCGGGGCTATCCAGGTAGAGGACATCGACGACCTGATGAATACAACGGTTGCCCTTAGCAGTTCGCCTCCGCCCGGTGGGAAAGGTGTTTCCAGCATAACCTATTCCGGCGGTTTCAGCGCTGTGCAGAGCGATATGTGCGTGAAGGCCGGGCTGGAGGTACCGCAGTTTTCAAAAGAAGCCGTGGGTGAGCTGAGGAAAATCGTCCCCGTCGCCGGCACGATGATGGGGAACCCCCTGGATGCATGGCAGATGTTTTACAGGTACTCGGGAAATGAAAGCAGGCTGGCCGACGTTTTCAGGATCATTGCTGCCGAAAAACATATCCATTCCATTATCCTGCAGTTCGACGTCATTAAGTTCATGGTGCGCATGTGGGGCGGGCAGGCGGGTGAACGGCTTGAGGTCATAGCCAGGAATTTCCTGGAAGGGTGCCGCTATGCCCGCGATGAGGCCGGCAAACTGGTCCTTATCACCGTTTATCTTGACCCGTATACAGATCACGAACAGGAGAGGCAACTGTCTTTCTTCCTGAAGAAACTCTGCCAGTCGCAGGGCTTCCCCGTATATCCGACCCTGAATGAAGCAATAAGGACTGTAGCTTACATGTACAGGTACTCTGTAATCAGGCAGGATGGCGGAAAAGGACAGGTCGAGGGGTGATTCTTGTGGAAAAGACCGGCTATATAGTGGTACTGATTACGGCATCCAGCGAGGAGGAAGCACAGAAAATAAGCCAGGTACTGCTGGAAAAACGCCGTGTGGCCTGTGTAAACGTGGTCCCCAAAGTGAAATCGCAATTCTGGTGGCAGGGCAAGATCGATAATGCCGAGGAATTTCTCCTCATTATCAAAACGAAATCCTCTGCTTTATCTGACGTCATCAAGCTGGTCAAAACGAACCACAGCTACACAGTCCCCGAGATCATCGCGTTACCGGTAGTTGGAGGTAACGAGGATTACCTCGACTGGATCGGCCGGGAAGTCATGGAATAGGTAACACTATTCTGCTCGTCATTACGGGCGTACCTTCAGAGCCCGTACACAGCATTACCTTCCCGTGGCGGGTCTTTGGGCCCGCCTTACAACCACAATTAACCACATGTAAATAGATTGTCACTGATGCACTGGACGAGCACAACGCCTGTATATCTGTCGCTGCACGTGATATTATCTGTACCCTGTATTATAATGATGGCCTGAGTTCAGGGAGTATTTGGTTGTTTAAAGCGCCGCGCGGAACAGAAGACATATTGCCGGAGGAGCAGTCCTACTGGCGCTACATCGAGGAAAAAGCCGTGGCCACCTGCAGGCTTTACGGCTACAGCCGCATGGACACCCCCGCATTCGAAGAGGCCAGCCTCTTCGCCAGGAGCGTCGGGGAAGGAACGGACATCGTTAATAAGGAAATGTATATCTTCAAGGATAGAAGCGGTAACGAGCTGGCCCTGAGGCCGGAGGGGACTGCTTCCGTATGCCGTGCCTACCTGGAACACGGGATGGATAATCTCCCGCAGCCTGTCAAGCTGTATTACTTTGCTGATATCTTCCGCTACGAAAGGCCCCAGGCAGGCCGCTACCGCCAGCATCATCAATTCGGCTGCGAGGCGATTGGCGAAGCTTCGCCCATGCTGGATGCTGAGGTAATACAGATGGCGCTCAGCTTTTTCAGGTCGCTGGGTCTCTTGCAGTTCTGCCTGCAGCTTAACAGCATCGGGTGTAAGGAATGCCGCCCCAACCACCTGCACAAACTCAAGGACTACTACGCTCCGCTGGCGCCGGGCCTGTGTGATGACTGTCGCGCGCGTCTCGCCAAGAACCCGTTGCGCCTGCTCGACTGTAAGAAACCGGGCTGCCAGGCAGCGGCTGATGAGGCCCCGAAGAGCGCGGATTACCTCTGCATCGAGTGCCGCGAGCACTTTGAATCGCTGAAGAGGTACCTGGGAGTTCTGAAGATAGAATATACGCTCAACCACAGACTGGTAAGGGGGCTGGACTACTATACAAAAACCGTTTTTGAGATACAGCCGCTTGACGGTGGTTCGCAGAGCGCCCTGGGAGGAGGCGGTCGCTATGACGACCTCATTGCCGGGTTGGGCGGCAGGCCCGCACCGGGCATTGGCTTCGCAACAGGTATGGAACGCATGGTGTTCAACATAAAAGAATATGGCATTGAAGTACCGCGGCAGGAGAAGCCGGCAGTGTTTGTTGCCTGCATGGGCGGGGATGCTAAAATCGAAGCGCTTAAAACTGCCTCGGAGCTTCGTGATGCCGGCATAGCCGTAGTGGTTTCCTCAGGGGAAAGGAGCTTAAAGGCGCAGCTAAGACAGGCAAATACGGTTGGTGCGACCTGCGCGGCCATTATAGGCGATGACGAGATAAAAGAAGGCACGGTTACCTTGCGCAACATGGAGACCGGCGAGCAGCAGGAAGTGCAGCCGGATGACCTTAAGCGAATGCTTGGTGCGCAGCAATAAACACAGGAGGAATTTCTTTTATGGATTGTTTAGAAGCTATTACGACCAGGCGCAGCATCCGCCAGTACAAAGATACGCCTGTTACGGATGAGGTTCTCAATAAAGTACTCGAGGCCGCCCGCTGGGCTCCCTCCTGGGCAAACACCCAGTGCACGCGCTACGTGGTGGTCAGAGACTCAGTTACCAAAACGAAGCTGGCAGAGACGCTCAGCAGGGGCAACCCGGCGACGGAAGCGATAAAGAATGCGCCTGTAGTCATCGTAGCCTGCGCTGAGCTTAAGAAATCGGGCTATTACCGGGGTGAGGTGGCAACGGACAAGGGCGACTGGTTCATGTTCGATGTTGGCATTGCCATGGAGAACCTGGCACTGGCTGCACACGCGCTGGGCCTGGGTACCGTGCATGTGGGAAATATACCTGACGCCAAGAAGGTGGAAGAAATACTTGGGCTACCCGAGGGGGTGGTTGCCGTGGAGATGACACCGCTGGGTTACCCAGCGATTGAAGCAAAAACGCCGCCGCGGAAGGAGCTAGTGGAAATAGCATTTTACGAAAAGTACGGCATGCATTAGAATTAAATAGATTACTTAAAAACACTTATTCCGCCCGCTGCGGCGAAACTGATTTAGAAGTTCACCGCACGGGCTGAAAGTTTTGTAGAGGAGTAATAATATGGCCAGGACGATCGCAGAAATCAACGAAAAAATCAAAAAGGGCCAGGCGGTCGTGGTCACCGCCGAAGAGGTGATCGATATCGCCAAAAAGAAAGGCGTGGCTGCCGCCGCGCGCGAGATCGACGTGGTGACCACGGGCACCTTCGGGCCGATGTGCTCTTCCGGCGCCTACATGAACCTTGGCCATACCAGTCCCAGGATAAAGGTGGGCGGTGGCAGGGTGTACCTCAACGACATCCCGGCTTATACCGGGATAGCGGCTGTCGATATCTTTCTTGGAGCGACCGCGATACCCGATGATGACCCCAAGAACAGGATATATCCCGGCGAGTTCAAGTACGGGGGTGGGCATGTCATCGAGGAACTGGTGGCAGGCAAGGACGTCAGGCTGGTAGCCACGGCTTACGGCACCGACTGCTATCCCCGGAAAAAGCTGGAGACGTGGATAAACCTGAACACGGTCAATGAAGCGGTCCTCTTCAATATGCGCAATGCTTACCAGAACTACAACGTAGCAGTGAACGCAAGCGAAAAGATCATTTACACCTACATGGGCGTGCTCAAACCCAGGCTGGGCAATGCCAATTTCTGCTCCGCTGGGCAGCTTTCGCCGCTGATGAACGATCCTCTTTACAGGACCATCGGCATCGGCACCAGGATATTCCTCGGAGGCGGCACCGGCTATGTGGCCTGGCAGGGTACGCAGCACAACCCTTCCGCGCCGCGAACCGAAAAGGGTGTGCCCACACGCGGAGCGGGCACGCTGGCAGTCATCGGCGACCTCAAGCAGATGAAGCCCAGATGGCTGGTTGGTACCAGCTTCCTGGGCTACGGCGCCACCATTACCGTGGGCATAGGAGTGCCCATACCTATACTTAACGAAGAGATACTTCAATATACACTGGTCACCGACGCGGACATACTCGCGCCGGTGGTGGACTATTCGGACGCTTATCCCCAGCGCAAAGCTGACGTACTGGCCGAGGTCAGCTACGCCGAGTTGAAGTCCGGCAAGATAACGGTGAAGGGCAAGGAGATACCCACTGCTTCCCTCTCCAGCTACCCGGGTGCGGTCGAGATCGCCAGCATTCTCAAGGACTGGATTAAGAAGGGCGCCTTCCTGCTCAGCGAGCCGGTGACCCTGCTGCCGGGAGTCGAATCCGGCATCAAGCTTAAGGCGCTTGATGAAAGGCCTTTGCCCTGAAGGAGGTGTGAGAGATGAAAGTTGCCAAGAAAATCGTACTGCATTTCCCGCAGAAGGCGGTTGACAAGCCTGTAGTGAGCAGTCTTATAAGGGATTTCGGGCTTGATTTCAATATACTCAAGGCTTCCATTTCGCCCGGCGAAGAGGGCCTGATGGTGATGGAACTCAGCGGCGAGCAGAAGGACTACGACCGTGGCATTAGGTACCTGCAATCGGCCGGTCTGGAAATTCAGGCACTCAGCCAGGATGTGACACGTGACGAGGAACGCTGCACCCACTGCGGCGCCTGCATTACGATGTGCCCCACCCATGCCTTTGTGCTGGAGCCGAAGTCCAGGAAGGTACACTTTGACAATTCAAAGTGCATAGTCTGCGAGCTCTGTGTGAGGGCCTGCCCGCCGAGGGCCATGGAATTGCATTTCTAAACCCCGGCGAAACGTCTTACCGGTCAGGATGTAACGAAGGGCGGGTTTTAAAAACCGCCCCTACAGGTGCGCCCGACCCATCCTTACAAATGGGATGTCATCTTGCAGAGGTTGAAGTGTACGAGCTACGGAATTACCGTCATACAATCAGGGACACAGATCTGGTCTCCTTCACTGCGGTTGTGTGTGAAACCGACTTATATATACGCGCGGTAAGGGATCTTTCTAAAGAGGCACTCGAGGCTATTGCCGAATGCCGCGGGCCGCTTGAGGATTACATAAGGCTCCATCCCCTGTTCCTGCACAGCCTGGAGCCCGTACCTGTGGAAAAGAATGCCCCCGATATCGTCAGGCTGATGGCGGAGGCGGCTGAGGCTGTGGGCGTCGGGCCCATGGCGGCGGTGGCGGGTGCCGTTGCAGAGATGGTAGGGAAGCAACTGCTCGATTATTCCCCTGAAATAATCGTGGAGAACGGCGGGGATATTTTCATGAAAACCGGGACGAAGCGCCTTATTGGGATCTATGCAAGCAAATCCAGTTTCACGGGGAAGCTGGCATTAGAGATAACTCCGACGCGTGACCCGCTCGGAATCTGCACTTCCTCCGGCACAGTGGGGCCCTCATTGAGCCTGGGCATAACCGATGCAACCATAGCAGTATCGCCTTCAGCCGCGCTGGCTGATGCCGCCGCCACGGCGGTGGGCAACCGGGTCAAATCCGCGGACGACATCGAAGGCGCATTGGAATACGGCCAGGGAATCAACGGCTTGACGGGCATAGTTATAATCGTGGGAGATAAGCTGGGCGCCTGGGGTGATGTTAAGCTGGTCAAACTCTAGGTTATTATTAACCGCTGCAGCAGTGGACGTTTACCAGTATGTTGAAGGTTGCTGTGCCGCCCTTGTTATCGGAGACCTCAACGACGATAGTATATTGGCCAGCCTCTCCGGCAGCAATCCACTGGATATTGCCCCCTTTCCCGATAAGTTTACCGCCGCTCGCCATCCACTTATAGTCCAGGCTGTCATTGTCAGAGTCGCTGGCCAGGCAGGATATATCGGCTGTCTCGTATTTAAGGATGACAAGCTCAGGCGTCTTCTTCTTTTCCGCATCCGTCGGGTTGGTTTTGACCGTGATTGGTGAACGTTTTGGCCTGGTGAAACTGATTGCTGTTATCACTGGAGGGTTATTCGGCTTTTCGGGCACATTGATATTAGCGTCCCTGCTGGATACACCGCCATTACCGTCACTGACGGTGACCCTGATGGTATAATCCCCGCCTTTCTCGGGAGCTGTCCAGGTTACCGTTGAGCCGGAACCGTCGATGCTGCCGCCGGTTGCCGTCCAGCGGTAAGTCAAATTATCGCTGTTGGCATCCCTGGCCTGGCAAATGACCTGCGTCTTCCCCAGCAGCTGTGCCTGGGGGGGATCGGCTTTAAGGTCGATGATCACGGGTGGAAAATTTTCAGGTTGTTGGTCGGGTGGTGGTTGTACAGGCGGAGGTTTCTGTGGGCCGAAAATGCTACATCCATTAAAAATCAACAGTAAAGAAAAAACGCATGCAAGACAAATATGTAAAATACGTTGTGAGCTCATGGTGTGATTGACTCCTGTTCTAATGGGAGGATATCGTTTATATCTTGTCCCTGGAAAATATCCTGTTGATCCAGAACTGGTGCGAAAAGAAGGGTCCTGGATGCACTACTATTATAATTACCGCCAGGATGAATAGTCCAATATCGTAATACATGGATTGTGTCGGAGTCAATCCGCCAAACCATAGCTCCCAGATGCCGAAGCACTCGCAGGTGGGATATTTATCTACCCCTGTGGCTATCATATAGGAGTTGTTGGCCATAAATCCCAGCACAAGCGGGAGGAACAGGATAATTACAAATCTCGGCCAGATCCCGATAATTAATAAAAGCCCGATAAGTATTTCTGCTATGGGCAGTATCCAGGGTATGAAGACCATACCTACAAAATAGGCCAATTCCGGTGTAAGTAAGAAGTCCGGGATAAACCTATCCAGGAATTCGGTCTGGCCGGGTATCTGGCCTAAATTAGCCAGTTTGCCTCCGCCGGCGGCGAGAAGCGTCAATCCGATGAGCGTGCAGGCCACGATGCTGATTATGCTGCGCACTATGGGCTGTTTGTCGTATTCATAGTTAGATGGCATGAAAATATCCTTAAAGTGAGATGTGGGTCTTGACTTAGCCAAAATTATAATCTACACTAGACGCCGTATGCAAACCCTGGTTTAGCGCGAGTCTTAGTCTGGCAACCTCTTAAAAAGGGAGACCATAATGCCGGGATTAAGACTCCCTGCATATGTTTATAGAGGTCTTGAGCCGAAAAAAAGACCGCGTCAGAACCACCGGGGCATAGCGATTTTCAACAAGGAGGCATCAATGGCCCTAGAGGACAAGACCTTAACCTGTGCCGAGTGCGGCAAATCCTTCATCTTCACCATTGGAGAGCAGGAGTTCTACGAATCCAAAGGACTGCAGAACGAGCCCAAGCGCTGCCCTGATTGCAGGGTAAACCGGAAGCAGACACGCGGGTCTGGCAGGCCCAGGCAGATGTTCAAGGCGACCTGTGCCAGGTGCGGCAGTGAATGCGAAGTTCCCTTTGAACCGAGACAGGAACGGCCGGTCTACTGCAGCAATTGTTACGCGACCGAAAAACCGGCCCGCTGATATATAAAACCCTCCCGCAAGTCTCCCGCGGGAGGTTGCACAAATGGATAGCTCCAGAGTGGAAAGCTTCACTTTTCGTGAACATCGGCGTGTGCAAACTCAAGATCCACATCCCTGAGAGCCGGTCTCTCAAGGACAAGAGGAGCATTGTTAAATCCCTTGTGGCACGCCTGCAGAAGCAGTTCAACATCTCCATCGCGGAAGTAGCCGACCATGACCTCTGGCAGATGACCACCATAGGTATTGCCTGCGTCAGCAACCACAACTACCGGGTTGATGAAATCATCAACTCCATCATCAACACGATCACCCGTGATTACCCCACCATTGAGATCGTCGAGAAAGAGATAGAAACCTACTGATTAAATTTCAAACAATAGTTAAATTCTAAATTCTAAGCTCTAAATCAACTTAAAATACAAATATCCAAATTGTTTTATGCTTTGGGTTTTGAATTTGTTTAGTATTTAGTATTTAGAGCTTAGAGTTTCTATAATTTACAGATGGACACCAATACCTTCCTCGATTACCTGAAAAACGACCCCCAATATAAGGATCAGATAGTCCATGTCCAGTACATACCTTCCAGAGATGCTAAACCCGGCTGGCTGGATGCACATCTTCATCCGGTGCTTCAGGAACAGCTTGACCGGCTCGGCATAACCACCCTCTATTCACACCAGGTTGATGCCATCAATGCCGTACGTATCGGCAGCAACGTGATGGTGGCCACGCCCAGCGCCAGCGGTAAGACGCTGTGCTACAACATCCCGGTGCTGAATGCCATGCTGGGAGATCCGAACACACGCGCTCTCTACCTGTTTCCCACCAAGGCGCTGGCCCAGGACCAGTTGCGCGGACTCAAGGAACTTGGTGGTAAGACAATAAATCTTCCCTGGGAATGCGCCACCTATGATGGCGATACTCTTTCAGAGGACCGCGGGGGTATAAGGAAACGAGCACGAATTGTGCTCACCAACCCCGATATGCTTCACGTGGGCATATTGCCCAACCACAAGTCCTGGTCGAGGTTCCTGCGGCGCCTTAAGTACGTGGTGGTGGACGAGGCGCATGTTTACCGCGGCGTCTTCGGCTCCCACGTGGCAAATATACTGCGGCGGCTCAGGCGAACATGTTTTATGTACGGCAGCATGCCGCAGTTCATCTTCTGCTCGGCCACCATTGCCAACCCCGGCGAACACGCGGAAAGGCTGACCGGCTTGCCCTTCAAGGTTATCGATAACGACGGCGCTCCTTACGGGGGCAAGGCTTTCGTCTTCTGGAACCCTCCCATTATCGACGAAGCCCGCAGCACACGCCGCAGCGCCAACAGCGAGGCGACCTATCTTTTCACCGGGCTTATACGCAGGGACATACGTACACTCACCTTCGCCGCCACCCGCAAGCTAACTGAATTGATCTACGTTTACAGCCGTGACCAGTTGGGGCATCCGCTGGGAGATAGAATAAAGCCATACCGCGCCGGCTACCTAGCGTCGGACCGGCGGCAGATCGAGCGGGAGCTTTTCAGCGGCGAGCTCCTCGGCGCCGTGGCCACCAACGCGCTGGAGCTCGGCATAGATATAGGAGACCTGGACGCCACGATCCTGACCGGCTACCCCGGCAGCATCGCCAGCACATGGCAGCAGGCGGGACGCAGCGGCCGCCGCAGTGAGAAGTCGCTCAGCTTCCTGGTGGCGCAAAACAATCCGCTCGACCAGTACTTTATGAACAACCCCGACTTCTTCTTCGGCAAACCCTTCGAGAACGCGCTCATCAACTGGGAGAACCAAAATATCCTCAAGCCGCACCTGCTCTGCGCCGCCTGGGAAAGGCCGCTCGATCTGGCTGACGAAAAATATTTTGGCGATGCATTAAAACCCGCTGTTACAGGCATGGAAGAAGAGGGCAGACTGAGGAAGGTCAGCGACCGCTGGCACATTGCGCCGCAGCTTTCTCACCCGGCGCAGGACGTGAACATCAGGTCGGCTTCCAGCCAGGGTTACCAGATACTGGACGCTTCCCGGGGCTACGAGCTTCTGGAAACAATCGAGGAGGACAGGGCATTCTGGCAGGTGCACCCGGGTGCGATTTACCTGCACCAGGGAGATTCGTACTTTGTGAAGGAGCTTGACCTGACGAAGCACATCGCCGTGGTGGAACCCGCAACGGTCCCTTATTACACGCAGACCATGGAGCTCACCGATATCAAGGTGCTGCAGAAGATTGGTGAAAAGGAATGCAACGGCGTGCGTGTGTGCCTGGGCGTAGTGGACGTTACTAACCAGGTAGACGGTTTCAGAAAGAAGAAGCACTACACGGACGAGGTTCTGGGAGAGGAAGTACTTGACCTGCCGCCGCAGTGCTTTATCACGCAGTCCCTTTGGTTTGACCTGCCCCAGCAGGCGGTGGAATTGATTGAGAAAGGCAAGCTCGATTTCCACGGCGGGTTACATGCCGCGGAGCATGCAGCCATTGCCATACTCCCGCTTTTCGCCATGTGCGACCGCAACGATATCGGAGGCGTCTCCACCCCTTTCCACCTGGACACGGGAAAGGCGCAGATTTTCATTTATGATGGCTACCCGGGCGGCATCGGCATCGCCGAAAAAGGATATGAAATTATTGATGAGCTCTGGGCAGCAACACTCAAAGCGATCGAGGAATGCCCCTGCCGCGACGGTTGCCCCGCCTGTATCCAGTCGCCCAAGTGCGGCAACAACAACGTACCCCTGGATAAAAAGGCCGCGGTTATACTGCTGAGGGGATTGCTGGGTATATTCCAAGAATCAAACTAACTTATAGGGGAAGAGAAATAAACCGGGACTGCCAAACATTGAAGCCCTGGCTTAACGTGTGAGAGAATACGGGTGTAGGGTATTTAGCGGATGGATTATTTAAATGAAAGCTTCTAACCGTTTTCTCCTAGGCTTTGGCATTTTCGTTTTAGTATTTGTCGTCATTGCTGTGCTAATTTCCATAATCAGCAGCAATGACCAGGTCAAATTGCTTCCAGAGGACACAGCGGAGGGCACCGTACAGCGTTTCCTGCTGGCGGTCAAGGACCAGGACTATGAAAAAGCATATGGTTTTCTTTCTCTCCAGTCGGAAGAGGTAAAGGGGAACCCGTTCGACAACTGGATAAGGTCAGCGCAATCCCCCGGGGATATGTCGTCGTGGAAAGCCGGAATCGTGAAATCCACGGTCAGGGATGGTAACGCGACCGTTGAAGTCGGGATAGACGTATTCAGACCTAACCGGCCTTTCAGCGATCCGGTCAATACGAACCGTATAACCTTCCTGCTGCAAAAGGAAGATGGTATGTGGAAGATCATTCAACCGGTTGATCTCTGGTGGCTTTATTAAATCACAAAGGCGGGAGAAAGGTTATTGAGCACCGTCAGGCGAGCGTTTTTTTACATTTTAACTTTGATTACCCTCTGTATACTGGCCGCCGGGCTGGTAAACCTGTTATCCCTTTCTTTAGATACAATTACCGCCAGTTTTAAGCTGGCGAAAATAGGGGATATCAAGCAGCAACTCAGCCTCGGGATTGCTATGCTTGTTATCGGCGGCCCGCTCTGGTACCTGTTCTGGAGCATAATTCAGCGTCATGTCAGCGGCAGTGCCAGGGAAACTGGGTCGGCGATGCGTGCTTTCTTCCTCAACTTCGTCCTTATTGTATCGGCCTTTGTAACCACGTTCACTTTAAACATGCTATTGAGGTGGATGCTGGATGGTTTCCGGCCGGACCAATTCTCTCCCGAAATCACGGCGTCTCTTATCGTCTTTGCAGCAATCTGGTATTACCACTGGCGCATATCCGGAGGCGAGGGACAAATCTCGGCGGCGGCTAAAACTTTCCACCGCTGGTATGTCTATATACTTTCAGCTTCAGGGTTAGTCTGGCTGGCAATAGGGCTGGTTCAAATTGTGAATTCCGCTTTCGTTTCACTCCCCATATGGGAGAATGATATTGTCAGGAATAGCTTTTGGAATAGCGGGGCACGTAACAATCTATCCTGGATACTGGTTGGCGGTCTGGTGTGGGCCCTTCACTGGTTCTATATGGCCCGGGGAGATATCAAGTCCTCGCTGCGACAGGTATACTTTTATCTTTTCACGATTCTGGGCGGTGCGGTCTCAGGCCTGGTGGCCATCACGGCTACAATTTATAAGATACTGTACTGGCTGCTGGGCGGCGGTAAAGATATAGCAGGGTATTTCCAATTTCTCGGGTGGTCAATTCCCATCATGCTGATTGCAGCTTTTATATGGCTGTATCACATCCGTATTGCTGAAGAGGAAGCAGCAAGCGAACAGGAGCACCAGCTATCGGCCAAACGGGTCCACTATTACCTGATGTCTTTTATTGGACTGGGTACGCTGGTGGCAGGCCTGATTATCATGCTGGGGATACCACTGGACTGGCTGGTAAATTCCTTTAAGGCCGCAGGTGTTGTGGTTGAACCAGAGTGGTGGACCAATCAGCTTAGCCTGTGCATATCGATGGTGGCTGTTTCAGTGCCGATCTGGCTGTATTACTGGAGCCGGGTAATTGATATGGCAGACACAGGCGGTATCATAGAATGGCGTGCCAGGTCACGCCGTATTTATTTGTACGTGATTATCGGGGCTTCTGTAATAATGCTGGCGGCTGACCTGGTAAACATCATTTACCAGGTGCTGAACGGCCTTCTCACAGGCAGCTTTGGAGTGGAGGCACTCCGCAATGCCAAATGGAGCCTGCAGACGGTATTTATTGCCATCCCGGTCCTGGTATACCACCTGCGCATTGCCAGGCTGGACCAGCGGCTCGGGGCAGAGACCGCGGCAGTACACAAGAACGTTACCATACTTCTCAGTGATAATAAATCTCCCGTGGTGTCCCTTCTTGAGGAAAAGCTCGGCTATAAGGTCCGCGTTATTCAATACGCCGGTCAATCCGCCTACAGTGTGCCTCAGCTTTCTGATCAGCAGGTGGATCAGATAGCATCTGGAATACGCACGTCAACAGCGTCCAATATCATGCTCGTTTTGATCGAAGGCAATATCATGGTATTGCCGTACGAAGAAGGATAGCGGAATACAGATAATTGCGGGCGGAGCGAAGCAATTCCATACGCCGCTTCGCTCTAACGAAGAAGAGGAATAAATATTGTGAATAAGTTCATCAGATGAATATAACCGAAAGCGGAATGAGTTGATCATAGCCGCAATATCCAGCAAAACAGGCAAACTTTCATGCTCTCCCATCTTAATCATCTGTTGATTATCGTCCTAGATATAATTCAGAATATCACGTGAGGTCAATGACTAAGGCTGAACTTCTACAGTAAATAAAAATTATGAAGCTATTTTCAAGTAGTTTTCGGTCTTTGGCACTACAGGTTTATTGGTTTCACTGGTGGTGGCACCGCCACACCGACTGCCTGGAACACTTTGCCGGTTACCCCCTGAAGTGCGGTACGTAACGTGTACCATTGCTCTCCCTCTCGTACCTGCACCTCGGCTAATGTTTCCAGGTCACGGCGAATAGCGCCCCACTCACATGTATCGCCATGAGCTTTCAAACGACTCTGAAGTTCCTGGTGTAACAGTAACGCCAGAAAAGAACAAAAGACATGCCCTTTGATGGTGGCGTCCCACTGATGAAAGATAGGACGGCTCTGCAGCATCGTTTTCGTGGCCCTGAAAAACTGCTCTACCAGTAACAGCCGCTTGTACTGCAGTGCCACTTCAGCGGCGGGCAACCTGGTATTGGTTCGCAACACAAACTTGCCGTCGTAGCGCACCTCGTCTGCCACCTTCTCCATATTGATACTGACCGCATCTTTCTCCAGACGCAGGAACTTGCGGTATCCTGAGTTCCCGACCAGTCGGCTGCTGCCATCTTGTAACTGATCTTGCAGTGACTGGACAATGGCTTCCCGGTCAGCGGCATCCTTGACCGCCTCCTGTGGATTATGGCAAATGATATACCGCCTGTCATTGACCCAGACCTCTTTAACGCGGAGATTATCGGCTACCTCATGATACCGCCCGCCTCGCTCCAGGACGTCATCTCGTACTTCCCGCTGCCTTCTCATCCGTGCTCCCAGGATATACTCCAGATGACGCTTTTCTAACCCCTCAATTACTTGCTGGCTGATCATCCCACGGTCGGCCACCCAGCAAACTCGCGTTAATCCGAATCTCTGGCGTAGTTTATCTACTACTGGTAACAGGGCAGCACCATCCGCGTGATTCCCCGGCCACATCTCACAACAGACCGGCTGTCCCTCACCGGTCAGCACCGCTCCCATCACCATTTGTTTCAGATCGGGACGATGATCTTTGGAGTGACCATACTGCCCCAGGCTCTCACCGCCAACTCCTTCAAAGTACAGACTGGTGGTATCGAAGAAAGCCAGCGATAGCTCGGTAAACATGTCCTGCCGTCTATGGAATAAGGCCTCTTCTATGTCGTCCTTGTTTTCGCCCAACCAGCGCATGGCTCGATAGAGGTGGTGCAGTTGGAGACTCTCACCGCCAGGCATGCTCACATCCCTCTTCCACTGCTCGGCAGCACGGTCGGATCCCGACTCGAAAAGACGATGGAGAACGGTGAGGTAGACTGCCTGTTCCACTCCAAACTCGAATTGCCGGTGATGGAGGCGCTCCTGAACAACATCCTGTATGCCGGTCTCCTGCCACAAGCGTCCGAAAATCAGGTCAGGGCCTATTTGACGGATAGTCCCTGCCTCCAATCGTCCCTGCTGGAAATCATCAATGAGGCTGACGTGCCGGCTAAAGCGGGACAGTGAACGCAGCAGGGCATCGGTGGCGCCGGTGACTATTAGATGGTCAACTCTACCGAGAGTACATAGCACTCGCTGAACAACCCTTGCCCCTTCACG
>Ga0315294_10000576_pt1 | contig 39457 bp, 35 predicted proteins | sample YL17G13_40_MG_FD_203626 | JGI IMG/M metagenome (GOLD analysis project Ga0315294, IMG submission 203626) | Sediment microbial communities from Yellowstone Lake, YNP, Wyoming, USA - YL17G13_40 | ecosystem: Environmental > Aquatic > Freshwater > Lake > Sediment | place: USA: Wyoming | collected... | reverse complement strand
TTACGCAGCGAATGCAGGAAGCGGCTACGTGATAGTTGGTTCTTCAACCTCCTTCGAACTAGGAAAAACCGTAGCGTGGATCGTGCGTCTTGACCCTGATGGTAACGCTCTGTGGAACCGAACATACAATGAAAACTCTGGCAGCGAGTTCAGGTATGTTATAAGTTTGGATGATGGCTTTTTGCTTGTTGGAAACACGTTTACGGTTTCAGGAGGCACAGACGGATACGTCGTGAAAATTGACAACAACGGAAACCCACTGTGGAATATCACGCTGCAAACAGGCAGCGGTGTGAACAAACTGTTCTCGGCAGCTAAGACTCAAGGCGACTTCGTTCTTGTCGGCTTAACAGAGCCAGCAGGAAACGGAAACTCACAGATTTGGCTCGTCAAAATAGACGCGAACGGCAACGTTATCTGGAACCGGACGTTTGGCGGATCTTTGGATTCTGCTGGAAGAGGAGTTACTTTAACACAGGATGGCTGTTACATGGTTGCAGGCTACACTGATGACACGGCAAACTTGGATTACGATTTTCTGGTGCTAAAAATCGACACTGCGGGAACGCTCTTGTGGAATCGTACCTACGGAGGACCGGAAAGTGATAAAGCTTACGCGATTGCTCCAGCAGCTGGCGGATGCGTCATTACGGGTGACACTCGCTCCAAAGGAGCTGGAGAAAGTGACGCTTGGGTGATTAGGATTGACTTGAACGGGAGCTTGTTGTGGGATAGAACTGTTGGCGGCAAAGGTTTTGATGCGCCCACTTGCATTACGCTGCTGCCAAATGGTGATTACTTGGTTGGTGGGATAACCTTCTCGTTTGGGAATGGGCAAAGGGACTTTTGGCTGTTCAAAGTTGATGATGCTGGGAAGGTTTTGTGGAGTTGCACAGTGGGCAGGAGCAACTATGAAGAAGCATACGCTGTGGTGCAGAATGCTGAAGACTTGTTTCCAGATAACAAGTTTGTGATGGCAGGTTGGACGAACTCCATCGGCCAAGGAAAGTACGATTTCTACATTGTCAAAATTGAAGCCGCGTCTGGCGACTAGGCCAAGTTTCTTTTTGTCAAATATGTCCGCGCGAATTCTCTGTAAAATGATTTGGTTAACGGTAAAGTATGAAGTTGAGAATTTAAGGGCATCCTATAAAGAAGAAGCACGGGAACTTTACAATGCGAGATTTTTTTGGCTTTACACTACGTACTGGAACTGGGCTTTTTCAACCTGCACGTTGTCCACGGTGCCAACTGGAGCATGCTTCAAAAGCCACTCAGAAAGCTTGCCGCAACTGTTAGGATTACACGAGAAAGCCTTCGCTTTCTGGTCCCACAAGCGACAGGAAGAGCACGGAATCTCTGTTTCGCTTTTCATGCTTCATCGCAACATAGGTCAGTTGCAAAAATGATTTATTTCTTATGAAGCGCCAATTAAGATTAGACTTGAACAAAAATGCTGAGGACTCGTATCGCAAAATCTATGTCCAAAAACTGAAATGCAAATTAGCTTTAGGTTTCGAGGGCTTTGACTGAAGCGTCAGCGTACACCGCGCCGAACTTGTTGATGAGATCCTTCTGCTTATATATCGAAGCGTGAAATTTGAAAAAGTTCCCCATCCTGTCAGTTTCAACACCTATTCCAAGAACAATAACCCCTTTCCTTAGCAAGCTGTCAACGTTTTCTTTCAGAGCAATCGGCATATTAGGATAGCCATAGGGCCAACCATCAGAAATAACTATGAGAACTCGTTGTTCCTCAAATCGTTTCGCCAACATTTTTCCCGCGATTTGAACGGCATCAGGAATATACGTTAGACCCTCAAACTTGAGTCCACCAATTCGAGCACGCACCCTTTGGGAATAAGATTCCGTGCTGTCTTTCAGAATATATAATCTGTCGCTAAAGGCAAAAAAAGTCCACGAAGTCGGGTCCAACATCAACTCTTTTGCCGCTTCAGCTACGGCGATGGCTAATGCGCAACCATACTCTCCTTTGACCTGCATACTATGGCTAACATCAAATATTAACGACCATGCAAAACTCGGTTTAAGATACTCATTCAAAGTAAACACGTCAGTGCAAGGCTTACTACTTGCCATCGCCTGAATTACAGCAGCTAAATCCAGTTCTCCCATTTCCTGCCTTGGGTCCTCATCCAAATAATTAAAGGTAGACCTGAGAATATCCAAAAGCCTTCTGCTTGCGCCCCGGACCAGATTTCTTGTCCTAAGATATTGGGTGTAGTCCTCTTCAGGGAAACTTACCGACTTAAACCTAGTCCAAGAAATATAGGGACTAATCTTAGTTAAGATTTTTTTCCGCCGCTCTTCTTGATGCTTATCCGAATCAAATGCCACCAAAGCTTCAGCGTCTTGCTCAGGCCGCCAACATAGCTCCAAATTATCTACAGTTGGAACTGCACCACCCAAAGCTTCGAGAGATTGAACAAATAAGCCTTCAAAATCAGAATCCCCTGGAATTTCAGCGTCAGTGTAAATACTGCAGCCTCCAACGTTTTCAGTGTGACGAAACGAAGGAGCCTCCAAAAAAGGACCAAAAGGTTCAAGCTGGCGAGTTATGTTTTTAACTTTTTCATCAAATAACTCGTCAATCTTAATCTGCTCATCCGCTAACGAACCCAAATAAGTATCTTTCAACACCGACAACTCCTGACAAAGTCCATTCACCGCTTGCTGTTCCTCTGAATCAAGGCGCCCCTTCACAGAACCCACGTTAATTTTCGCAAGCACAGCCGACATGACCTTTGTTGATGAAGCAAAAATTCTTTCCACAGGCTTAATTTTCAGATAAGCCCACGCATTCGCATACGCAATATCAATTAACCTATCCGGGTACCATGCTTGAAGGTACGCGTTGACGAAAACATCTCTAACAAGCGACTTGGCAAAAGCCTCCGTAATTCCGTCTGATGCGCACGGCGTTGCTTTCTCCTTGGGCAGCGATATGAGAGTATGAGTTGTTAGGTGTAGAACGGATGCTCTGAATAATCTACCAATTTTCGATTTGCCCTTCGTGTCCAGCGGAAACTTTTGCCCCAGATAGGCAACTTGCCCGGTTTGTTCAGTTCGGAAAGGGGGGAGTTTTATCGTGAACCCAAAACTGTCTGTTTCAATAGTAGGTTGATATAAATTTTGATCCTGCAGAATCTTCACTTTTTGCCTGTCTTTTTGAAAAGAAACCGTCCACGCATAATCCAAAAACCCCATAACAAAGCGCTTCCAGTTTTCGCTGGTTATTGTTGCTTGTTAAATATTGGCTCAAGAATCCTTCGTACATCATCCTGAACTTCAGGGCTGTCGCTTGTCAACCCAATTATGGTTTCCTCAGCTGCAACCATAGGTGTGTTTCCATCCTGCACCAATGTACCCCAGTTAATCAAGTCACCCAAAGAAGGACCGTATGGTAAGTCACCTGCTTTGTATTGCCTTCGCAATTCAGCCCCCGCCTGTATGATTTTGTAAGCTGTATCTTGGTCAAGCTTAGTTCTTTTCCTGAGCATCTCCACTTCGTGGGGCGATATAGTTTCGCCGACGCTGAGGAAATCAAAGTTTATCCAAACAGCCATACGTCGCCTCATAGCGGCGTTCAAAGGTTTTGTTCCTGCAAATTCAGATGTCGCGGGGTTCATGCTGATGATCATGTAACCGTATTTGTGGCGTTCTATTACTTCACTATCTTTTTCGTTAAGCACAAGGTGACCTCGAGTGTCCAGAACCGGGTTCAGTCTAGTCGCCACATCTTGCTTCATCATGTTGGCCTCGTCGAGGTACATTATGCCGCCCTTTCTGAGCCACTGCGTCAACAAACCGTCGACCCAGTTTTCTTTGCCTAGACCAATGAAGCGTCCAATGAGGTCAAAAGAGGATGTTGACAATCCACAGTTGACTTCCCAAATGGGTAAACCTGTTAGTTCCGCTACGAGGTAGACTATGTGGGTTTTGCCTGTTCCTGACGGGCCAATCAGGGAACACTGCTTGAAATAGTAAAGTGCCCTTACCATGCGTTCTACATAGTTGAAGCCGTGGTCGAGGTATTCAGGGGTGTTTTTGGGGATCATTTCGTCTAAATGTGCGAAGCTAAAGTTTGGGTGCAAGTCATATCTGCTGATGTTGTAATTTTCGTATAAGGGACACCTAGACATGGGGCGCTCTTTGTCCAAGGAGACAGTTACTTTATAATTGTCTCGTTTGAGGGATGTGACCTCTCGGATTCTGCTGGCATCTGCTTTTTCCTTCAGGCCCTGATGTCCGTAACTCACGTTAAATGCCGCCTCTGATAGGTGTTTAGTTTCAGAATCAGATAATTAAATATTGTGTATTACGACTTTATATGTTCTCTCCACTTCACCATTGGGAAATTTAAATTCATTTTCCTTGGATCAAAGCGCCTCCTTTATATAAAGGGGGTTCATTCAAAAATGAACGCAACAGTCCTAACTTCTAACAAGCGCCTCGCAAACGAAAATGAAATAAGACCAAAGTTGCGGTTACTTAACAAGAGTTGAAGCTTATGTCAGGCACTGAAACCCTCCTTCCATACATCAAAGAAAAAAAGAAGGCTGATGAAAAGCAGCCAACAATAATAGTGGACAGTCGCGAAGCCCACACGGCAGCCAAAATAGTCAAAGGTCTATTAGAGAAAGGTGTAAACGTCAAGACTGAAAACCTTGAAAAAGGCGATTACATCCTTAGCGACCAGTGTGCAGTGGAGCGCAAGACTGTTCAGGACTTTGTTTACACCCTCACACGAAGATACCTTTTCGAGCAGATATTCAGGCTGAAAGATGCTTACCCGAAATCGCTCCTGTTAATAGAGGGTTACATGCCCATGATCTACAAGTTCAGCCACATCCAACCAGTCGCCATTTGGGGCGCAATGTTCAACCTCGCCAAGAACGGCATACCCATGGTTAACACGTCAAGTTACAAGGAAACAATCGACTTCTTACACGTAGCGGCAAGACAAGAGCAAATAGTGGAGAAACGCTCACCAACAGTCCACGCCTTCAAACGGAACGAAACATTGTCTGACGCGCAAGTGTACTTCATCGCCAGTTTACCCAATATTGGAAGAGAAAAAGCCACAGCACTCTTACAGTCTTACCAGACACCGTTAAACGCCGTAATCAACGTGGATGACTGGTCGAAAACCGTTCACGGGCTTGGATCTGTAATAACGAACAAAGTTAAAGATGTCTTGAGTACGCCCTACAAGGAATAAAGTAACGAATAATGGGAAAATAGAGTATCCGCTAACAACCTTTATTCTAAACGCACTTACACACGCCACCTGTCCAAAGGTCATTCATGGTTTATGTAAAGTTCCTTTTCAGCTTCCTTCTTTTTGTGTTGTGAATAACCGTTCGTGGTCAAGCAAACTCTTCCGTTTGGGCAGTACTTGCTGGTGTGAAAAGCGAAGAGTTCGAAAAGCGGCTCAATAACTTCCTTGTTCACACGGTATACGCGTTCTTTTCCTCTTCTTTCAGAAAAAACGAACGCGCAGTCTTCCAGCGGTTTAAGGTTGTGGGAAACCATGCTCCGTTCGTGGCTTAACACTTTAGAAATTTCCGCTACATTCCTCGGACCATCTTGCAGAATTTCCAATATCGCCAAGCGTGTTGGGTTTGCCAGAGTAGAGAAGAACAGGTGACATGTTTCATTTATACTGCATTTCGTTTCATTCACGCTCCAGTGAAATATCCTTCACATGAAATATAATTCACACGTTCCTATAAACCTGCCGAAAAAACAGGACCAAACAACAAAACGAACAACAAACCAATAGCAACAACTATTTAGTTACGGTCTAAGTGGCGACATCTCCCGCGCCACCCCCCTTTGTTAGGTGCATTTTGGAGTTGGTCTATGGGGTGGCGTCAGAATTTGTGCTAGTTTTCAGGTGCAATTTGGGGAGTATGCTTTAAATGCGATGAATCGGGGCATTGAGGGGGTCAATTGAAACACCGAAAGATTGATACGTGCTCATGACTTTGCCTCGATGGTTGGGAACTGCAGTATTGCATCGAGGCTATGAGTTGCATGGTCAAAACGGTGAAAGACAATGGGACAACCAAGACATCGCCTCAAAGGACCTCAAACATACCTAAGGCTTAGACCCAGCTTGCATTTCTTTCTTAATTCTTCCATTAGCAGGCAATTAGTTTGAACAAACCCACGCTAAAATTGCCTGACAACACTCAGTACCGGGAATCAAAGCCAAAGCTTTTATGCGATCAAACACTCTTGAAAAGTGATGCCAACAGTCAAGGATTTAATGACGAAAGACGTTCTAACCATCGATGCTAACAAGACTGTTATTGAAGCCGCAGTCCTAATGTCGCAGAATGAAGTAGGCGACTTGGTGGTCATGGAAAACAATACGCCTGTGGGAATCGTAACTGAACGGGATTTTGTAAGGAGAATATTGGCGGTGGGAAAATCGACTAACACCAGAGTTTCAGAGGTTATGAGCATACCCCTCAGAGTAATCGACCCAGAAGCTCCAATCAAAGAAGCTGCTAGAAGAATGGTCAACAAAGGAATTCGACGACTTGCCGTAATAAAGGATAACAAGCTAGTTGGAATAATCACCGCCACCGACTTCGCAAGGCACCTAGGCAAGAAAACCCTCTCCGATGACATTCTTGAAGCAATGGGACGCAGTCACTACCCAATTCCCGAAGTCTTCGAAAAATAACGGAGTATCACTCTAAATCCAATAACTATAGTGCACTCAACGTCAAGAACCCAATTCTCACTTGTGGTTCCAAAGCATAATTGTCCGCGCCTTATAGGGTGGAACTGCGTAAAGGAAGCCGATGCCCCTTCGCTGGATTGAAGAAGAGACAATTGTAGACCTTGGGACAATAACAGGCTTAATGCTGCAGAATAAACTCTGAGCGAGCTTTTTCCTAGTCTCAGGTCTCGTAGCCTAAAGTTTCGTCTAGATCCTTGTTAATATTGGAACCATAAGTAGGGCTGTCATGCCCATAAGTTTCATGAATATGAGAATAGAGGGGCCGGCGACGTCCTTCAGAGGGTCTCCTACGGTGTCGCCAATTATTGTTGCCTTGTGCGTGTCTGATTTCTTTCCTCCATATAGTCCACTTTCAACTAGTTTCTTGGCATTGTCTAGCAAAGCCCCTGTATTGTTAAAGAAGGTGCCTAACATAGCGGCGGAAGCTGTAGCCCCTATGAGCAGCATTCCCAACTCGGTTGGACCAAATAGTAAGCCCACAGCGATGGGAGTTGCTATAGAAATAAGTCCTGGCAACACCATTTTACTGAGCGCATTTTTGGTAGCTATATCGACACACTTAGCATAATCAGGAGTGGCCTTGCCCTCTTTGAGTCCTATGATATTCTTGAACTGGCGACGTGCTTCATCAACCATTTTGAAAGCCCCGTCGGAGGTCGCCCCTATCGTCAGTGAGGCTAATGGCAAAGGCAAGACTACGCCTAGGAACAGTGCCGCAATGGGATACGGCGATGCAAGCGAGACTAGGGAGATATTAGCCGTTGCGAAATAGGTTGCGAAAATCAAGAAGGAGGTAACTGTGCCCGATGCCATGGCATAGCCCTTAGTTGAAGCCTTCATAGTATTTCCTACGGCGTCTAGAGAATTCAAGGTCTCAGAGGCTTGACCTGAGATTCCAGACATTTCAGCTATTCCCGCAGCATTATCGGTTATTGGACCGAACGTATCAGCAGCCATAATAAACGCAATGGCAAAGTCCGTGCCAATGTTTGTTATGACTAATCCGTAGAGAGATTGGCCAGTGACCATGAATGAAACCACTACCGCAGCCAAAACTGCAATCATCGGAAATAATGGAGTTGCCAGTCCAGTCGATATGCCCGTTATTATGTTCATAGCAGGGCCTGCCTGCGAGGTCTCGGCAATATGATGTACAGGTCCACGCCCCAGACCAGTGTAGTATAGTGTAACTAGGACACAAACGAGCACTGCTGAAACACCAAACAAACCTGCAAGAAACAGTGATACATCATTCATAAAGAACGTGGATAAAAAGAATAGGCCAATCGAGCTGAGAACTGCTGTCACCGTGAGACCGATAACCAAAGATCCTGTGGCGCTTGTCCGACTCCACCGTCTAACCAACGAAATCCCAAACATGGAAGCCAGAACACCAACTGCTTGGAGTATGAATGGAAAAACTACTCCGTTGGGGCCGTATCTCGAAATGAAGAGGACGCCCATCAACATGCCAGTTATTATGTCGTCGCTGAAAGTCTGGAATAAATCTGAACCGCGTCCAGCGCAATCGCCCACGTTGTCGCCAACCAAATCGGCGATCACAGCCGGATTTCTCGGGTCGTCCTCAGGCATCCCCATTTCGATCTTACCCACCAAATCTGCCCCAATGTCAGCTGCCTTGGTAAATATGCCGCCTCCGATCTGCGCAAACAGTGCCGCTAGGCTTGCTCCAAATCCAAATCCAACAAGCGCCGAAATATCATTCAAGGCTGTTCGCAACAGGAATAGCGCAATCAGACTTATCCCTGGAACCGCTAGACCCATAACCGAACCTCCCAAAAAGCCTGTTCTCAAAGCTTCCCCTGGTGAATGCCTAGCAGCGTTTGCTGTTCTAACGTTGGTTCTTACTGCGACGTTCATGCCAACGTACCCTGCTAGTAGGGAGAGAAGGACACCGCAAACGAAAGCCAAGGCAGTAGTCCAATAGAAGAAATAGAGAATTGGTATAGCCAGCCAGGGAATGACAAGAATGATAGTTTTTAATTGCCTCTTGAGGTAAGCGTTTGTTCCTATAATTATGTACCTGTTCACTTCTTGCATGCGAGCCGTACCAGAATCTCGTTTGAGTATCCAACGAGTAAGATACGACGCCACCAAAATGGCTATCATCCCAACCCCGAAGGCAAACAAGAGCGGATCTGTCATAACAATTCCTTTAGCTTCTTCGTTTTGCGCCTTTGGCTATCTGACAGAATAGTTGGTCGCATTTTTTCCCGTTCATGAGTGGCTTTGCCTCTGGTCAAAGAGGAACTTCTACTTGATAAGGCTGTCCCTGAATCGACCGCAAACTTGCTAACCCTTTGGGCATTTTTAGCTCAGCATCTCTGGTCTTGAAGAATGCGCGTTATCGAAAATGTATTATCTGCTTGCCCTGTATTAGTTAGGGGTTGGACAAGGGATGTTTGACAAAATCAGAATACTGGTTGGTTATGACGGCTCGTTACAGTCAAAAAAAGCCCTCACAGAAGCAATTGCTATTGCCGAGCATTTTTCAGGGTTAATAAAAGTAATCAATGTCTATGAGAAAGGCAAGGAAAAAGAGGCTGAAACGACCGTTATCGAGGCTAAGCAAATTTTAGAAAAAGAAGATGTAGCACATGACGTGTCATTGGTTCTTGGCTCCAATCCGGCTAAAGCTTTAGGGATCATAGCTAAACAGGAAAACTTTGGACTTATAGTAATAGGAAGCAGAGGCTTAGGAAGCAAGGTTTCATTTCTTTTGGGAAGCGTTTCAAAACAAGTTGTTGTCAATGCATACTGCAACGTCCTTGTCGTAAAGAATTAGGCGTGAGCACCTGCCCCGAGTGTGAACGCGCGCGCCGTGAAAAAGTGCACGGATCAGTAAATCAGTTTGAACTATTTGCCAAGGAGAACATTCCAAAACGGGGTTTCCTTCTGCAACCAAAGTTTTTTTTCGAAATTGCGATTTTCTTGCTGATATCTCCCGTGCCACCTTCCCTCTTTTTCTTTCTGTAGTCCGGACCTAAATTTCAGTGCAAGTGAGGAACGGAATTTGAAGACAAAAAGCTGTTCAGGAAGCGAAAATAACATGACCACCAGAGTATATTCAACTGTTAAAAAACAATCAACAACTATTTATTAAGACAATGCGTGGAATAATACGTTTAATATCGGTGACTAAGGCTATGAAAGCAATTATAATCCAATTTCCCTTCGGCGTAGTGGCTTTCGACGAAAAAAACAATATAGTAGCCAGATACATGTTCCCCAAAAAGCCACAGGCAGCAGCCCAAGCAATCGCCAAGCTTGAATCAGGAAAATTATCAGACCAAATTACCAATCTGATCACCCAGCTCCAAAGCGCTGGTTACGACACATACGCGTTTGACAGCCAAGCCTTCGCTGACGAAACAAAAAGAACCCTGAATATTGCTGTTGAAGTGGCTAGACCCCAAGAAACAGAGCAAATCCATTCACGACGAGAACAAATCGCAGTTGAGACAGGATTTGTCAAGGACGCGGCTGAACTTAATCTTTGGACACGCAACGTAAGCATGGAACTCGCCAAAGTTCAAGTCAAAGGGGCAACTGAAAAACGGGACCTAATCGTGGGTCAAGCCATCCAAACTCTTGACGATTTGGACAGGACACTTAACCTTTTCATGGGGCGACTACGCGAATGGTACGGCGTACACTTCCCAGAACTAGACCGACTAGTTGAGAAGCATGAAACTTACGCGCGTTTAGTAATGAACCTAGGCCAAAAAGAGAACTTTACGGTTGGAGCCCTCGAAGAAGAGGACCTGCCTAAAAACAAAACTGAGCAAATCGGCAATATTGCCCAATCATCAATGGGTGCAGACATCATGGAAGTTGACCTCTTACAAATCCAAGCTCTCAGCAAATACATACTAGACATGTACAAACTGCGGGAAAGCATGGAAAGTTACATGGAGAAAACCATGGATGAAGTAGCACCTAACACTAAAACCATAGTCGGCTCACTACTAGGTGCACGATTAATCTCTATCGCAGGCGGACTGCGAAACCTCGCAATGCGACCAGCCAGCACCATGCAAGTTCTAGGCGCAGAAAAAGCACTCTTCCGCTCAATAAAAACAGGCGCAAGACCACCCAAACACGGTCTGATCTTCCAGCACACGCTGCTGCATGATGCGAAAAGGTGGCAACGAGGAAAAATCGCACGCGCCATAGCAGGAAAACTAGCCATAGCCGTCAGAGCAGACGCCTTCGGAGGCAAATACTGCGGCGACAAACTCAAAGCCGCCTTGGACAAAAGAATCGAAGAAATCCGCCAGAAATACCCCGAACCACCACCAATCAAAGAGCAACCACAAAGAGAACAAAGACCACGAGAGTTCAGAGAACGCAGAGACTTCAGCGGCGGTGGAGGAAGTGGTGGAGGATTCAGAGGTGGAGACAGAAGACGCGAAGGTGGAGACAGAAGATGGCGAGACAACAGGCGTGGCGACCAGAAATGGGGACAAAACAGGCGTGCAGGTACGAGTTAAACCTCACCCACAATTCCCAGAAATTTACCAAATCACCTTGGAAGATGGCGCACACAGGTTAGCTACGCGGAATCTTGCTTCTGGCAGAAGCGTCTACGGTGAACGTCTCGTCCGTTTTGAAGGCGTTGAGTACCGTGTTTGGGATGCTTTTAGGAGTAAGTTGGCTGGGGCTATTTTGAAGGGTCTGCAAACAGTTCCGATATTGCCTGGTCACAGGGTTCTTTATTTGGGTGCGGCTTCTGGAACTACGCCTAGCCATGTTTCGGATATTGTGGGTGAGAATGGGCACGTTTACTGTGTTGAGTTCGCCCAGAGAAGCCTCAGGGAACTAGTGGACAACGTTTGCACGTACAGGCTTAATATGTCGCCGTTTTTGGCGGATGCGCGGATGCCGCAGAAGTACAGCATGTTTATTCCGGGGAAGGTTGATGACGTTTACTGTGACGTTGCGCAGCCTGAGCAAGCCAAAGTCCTCGCGGATAACGCTGACGTCTTCCTCAAGCAAGGTGGCTGGGTGATGCTGGCTGTAAAATCGCAGAGTATCGATGTGACTAAAGCGCCTTCTGAGATTTACCAGCAGGAAGCCAAAGTGCTGCGGAACAGGGGTTTTCGGGTTGAGCAGGTTGTGGATTTGGAGCCTTACGATAAAGCACACGCTATGATACTGGCTCAACGGTAGAAAAGCGTGGAACGGTGCTTGACTGAGCTGTGGGTCTTCGCAGATTGTTATGCTCGGAGCAGTCTATAGCCCCCTTATATAAAGGCTGAAAGGCAGCTTGTATTGTCTGCAGATTCTTTGGAGCTGATTTGAATTTGCCTGTTTTGGCAGTTTAGGTTTCTTTTGTTCTATATGACTGCTTGGTTTTTCTGGTTAGAACAATAGTCAGAAGAAAACTAAGCGACAGAGCCAAGGCATGTTTAACTTTCGTTTGCGAAGCTTGAACGCTAATAAGTGAATTCTTCGGAATTTCACAAGTGGGAACAAGGTCACAGTTCTTCGGAACACGTTAGGATTCATTATCTGCCCTCTTGACTTGAGCCCCTCTATGAAAAATCCTTTCTTGCAGGGTTCGCAGGTTCCGGCCTCTGCCCGCTGCACCAAAAGTTCGTTTTGGGGAATCTTTCGTTATGCAGATACTTCTTTCGCACGTAAACCAGAAGGTTGAAGCAACAAGTCTTTAAGTATCTTGATGTACAAAATAATGAGCGGAATGTACAAAAAAATGAGCGACAAACACGGTCTAGTCAACGCCTTTGGAAAGCCCAAAAAGAACACACCCGAAAAACTGAACTTCCTAACACCCACGGTCATGACTGTACTTGAGTTTTTCTTAGCAGCACCATTAGAAGAATACTATGAAAGAGAAGTTGCCAGAAAAACGGGCGTAAGCAGAGGATCAGCCCACAAAATACTGATAATGCTAGCCGATGTAACCTTCCTGAGTAGGGAAGAAAGGGGCAGAATGCTCATATACAAACTGAATTTAGCCGAACCTACCATCAGGCAACTTAAGATAGCCGTCAACACCTTTGCACTTAAGAAATTGGTCGACAAACTAAAACAGAATTCCAGAAGAGTCGTCCTTTTCGGCAGCTGCTCTCAAGGCACAGACACAAAGGACAGCGACATTGACATGCTCATAATCACCACTGAAAAAGAAGATGTCAGGAAAATACTCAGCGAATTCAACAGGAAAAGCGAGAGAAAGGTAGCTCCAATAACCATGGATATGAACGAGTTCGTACGCCTCAAAAAAGAAGACAAGCCACTGTACGAAAACATAGAGAAAGGCATAACATTATGGGAAGCAGAATAAGCGCTGGACTTGCAAAGCTCCTAAGCGAAAGAAAGCTAGTGAAGGCACAGACAAGCAGAGACATGATTCTCAAAGAGATCGAAGCTGCAGAAGCGGACTTGCACGACGCGCAAGACTCGCTTCAAGACAACAAGTTCAAATGGGCAACAATACAAGGCTATTATTCCATGTTTCACAGCGTCAGAGCACTGCTTTTCAACAAAGGGTACAGAGAAAAGAGCCATTATGCTTTGCTGCTTGCGATTAGAGAGCTATTTCCAAATGAACTCGAAACCGCACTGATTAGTCACTTCGAGGATGGAATGGCGTTGAGACAAGAAGCCGATTACGGCTCAAAATTCTCTGAAACAGGCGCTATGGATACGATCGACGGATCAGAAAAAATACTGGCAAGGGCCAAAGAAATTCTCAAGATATCGTAGGTATCCTTTCCCGTAGGGGTTCGCGGGTTCCAGTTCCTGCCCGCTGCGCCACATGAAAATCAAACAAGCACTGATCTGCCTTTTCAATCCTGTCGAGAAGCGCCGATTCCAAACGGAATGCTCTTTGAACCTTGACTTCAAGCTGAGGTTGTATCTATTTATAAGGGAAGGGGTAGGCGTCGGAGAGCAGTTGAAGTTTCACGCTGGCTCCGCCATATTAGGGTCCTAATAGAAATGCGTTGCAGAAACCTATAGGGGTAGGTCTGGAAAGCTATAGGGGTCTATCCGTATTGGAGCTTTTTCGGTCCAAACTGATGCAGAATCCAACCGTGCCTTTTCGACAGTGCAAGATTGGGTAAGTATCTGCAGAGAATCGGAGAAGGCAAGCTGAATATTCCTGTGGGGTAAAGAATTTATTTTTAAGGAGCAATGAGATGGTTCAAGTGGCGGCTTCATGCTGTTCAGCGGAAGATTTAGTGGCTATTATCTAACCGAGCTTTGTTTGTGTGGTTCCTTGCTGGTTTTTGGCTTTTTTGGCGGGTTTCCATGATTTTCTTACGCAGTCAGGGTATTCGCGGTTTGTTTTGAGCCATTCCTGAAGGAACTGCGTGGTTTTCTGGTCAGTTAAGTATCCTGTGCCGAAATCACCGTACTTTTCGCGCAAAAGGGCTATTTCTCTGTCGCGTTCCACCTTGGCGATTACGGATGCTGCTGAGACAACTGGGTAGGTTCTATCGGCCTTGTGTTCCGAAACTATTTTCGTCTTGAAAGTTGAGGCTTCTTGGATGTGGTGGGCGAAGCGTTGTTCAAGGACGTCTGCAGCGTCAACATAAGCAATATCTGGCTTCAGCGCGGTTACTATCTGCGCCATGGTTTCGGCTTCAAGCCTGTTCAGCTTGTGCAGTCGCCTTTGGCTTTCAACTACGCGGTCAATTTCCTGAGGCGACAACTTCAAAACAAGGTGCTTCTCGGCTATGCGGGTGATTTCTGGGACTAATGCTTCCCGTTTCTTCGGGGTTAAAAGTTTGCTGTCTTTTACACCAAGTTGCGTTAGGGCTGCAAGGTTTTCCTCCTTGATTAGTATGCCTGCAACGACGAGTGGTCCGATTACGCATCCTCTTCCTGCTTCGTCAATGCCAGCAATCAGCATCCCCGTTTTCACCTTTCCGCGTTATGCGGCTAATCGGGTTCTAGGCTATAACGTTTTCACAATCCAGTTATTCCATGTATAATGTTTGAGGAGAGAAGACTGTTGTGCTCGGCAAGACCTACCCCCTCTATTTATAGATTGAAACGGCAAGTGAACTGTGAGTTCATTCTATCTTTGGATGGCATTTGGGTTTGATACAGGTAGCTCCACAGTGAATTGGGTGCCTTTGCTTTCTTGGCTATCAAATGTTATTGCTCCGCCATGCGCTTCTACTATGCGTTTGCATACTGCTAAGCCGAAGCCTTGTCCTCTGGATTTTGTTGTGAACAGGGGCTTGAAGAGTTTAGGTTTTATTTCTTCAGGTATGCCTATACCTGTGTCCTCGAAGTGGATGAGTATTTTCCCGTTTCCCTTTATCTGCTTCTTTTCTTGTGTTTTTATTGTGAGGGTTCCGCCGTCGGGCATAGCTTGCATGGCGTTGATAGCCAAGTTTATGAAAACTCTTTTGAGGAGTTGAGCGTCTGCTGCCACTTCAGGCAGGTCCATGTTAATTCGCTTTTGCACTTTGATGTTTTCTGGAATGGTGACCTCTGCAAGTGTAGCGTTGAGAAGCTTCCGCAGGTTCACGGGGGCTTTGTCTGGTTTGATGGGTCTGACATAGTCTTGAAGGTCTGAAACGATCTTGTCCATGTAGCTTGATTGGTCCATTATGATTTGGATGCTTTCTTCAAGGCTACTTTTTGCTGGGCTGTCACGTAGTTGTTTCAATTCGGTTTTTGCCAAGTAAGTTTCTCCGCTGATTGTTTGCAATGGGTTACGCAGATCGTGCCCCACCATGCCCGCGGTTTCGCCTATGGCAGCTAACCTTTCAGAATCCTTCAGCTCCTTGGTTCGCTTTTCAACCAGTTCCTCCAGCTTTTCCAGCACTCGGCTGTTCATGAGAGCAACGGAGGCAATTTCACCAAAGGCCACTGCTATATTGGCATCATGTTCATTGAATCCACCCGGTTTATTAGCGATGCCTATTACCCCAACTGTTTTCTTGTCGATAATCAACGGGGCAAACAGGGCGTTCCTAAGCAGCACATGCCCTTTTGGCATCAATTTCGCCCATTTACTCTGGAGAAAATCATTGCAGTAGACAACTTTTCCCAGACTGTATGCTTCCGCTCGTAGACCACGAATAGGCATAGGCAATGAAGGGTCGACCGTGCAGGGAAGCCCGCCCGAATCCAAAAACAAGACCTCGTTTTCTTCCTCATTTTTGCTCAAAAGGGCAACGTAACCAGCCGTGGCGCTAAGCAGTTCTTTGAAGGAATCGAATATTAGTCGTGCCGCTTCCTTGAATTCGCGATGTTGCAAAACTGCTTTGGAGGCTCTCAAAAGAGCTGAAACCTCGGATTGACGGCTCTGACACGCTTCGAGACTATCAAACAGCTCCTTTTCCAGTTCCTTGCGTTCGGTAATGTCGATGCAAGTGCCTACCCATTCTCTCACATTTCCATCATCATCAAAAACTGGAACACCGCGGGCCATGAAATAACGATAAACGCCATCATAGCGACGAAGACGATATTCAACTTCATATTTATTTTTTGTTTGAATGGCTTCTCTCCATACTCTGGTTGTATTCCCAAAATCGCCAGGATGAAGAACTTTCGTCCATCCTGAACTTTTAACGTCTTCAAATGTTTGACCGGTAAAGTTTCTGAAGGAAGGTATGTCTTCAACCACCTCTCCACCAGCATTTGTAGTCCAGCCCAACGCGCCCGTTACTTCGATGTATGATCGATAGCGTTCTTCGCTCTTCCGTAGTGCGCCTTCATTTTTTTTGCGCTCGGTAATGTCGCGAAAGACGAGCACAACACCTGTAATTTTGCCTTCCTTGTCTTTTATGGGTGCTCCACTGTCATCAATTGAAACTTCTGTTCCATCCTTCCTGACCAAGACCGTGTGGTTAGCCAGACCGACAATAAGTCCTTCTTTAAGCACCTTAGCAACTGGATCTTCAACTTCTTTGCGGCTTTGCCCGTTAATTATATTGAAGACTTTCTTCACCGGTTTTTGCAACGTTTCGCTCAGGGTCCAGCCTGTCAATTCTTCCGCCACGCCATTCATGAACGTGATCCTCCCATCGACATCAGTGGCAATGACCGCATCGCCAATACTCGACAGGGTGGTAGCCCAGCGCTGCTCACTTTCCCGCAACGCGTTCTCAGCACGCTTCATTTCATCAATGTTTACTGCGTAAATGCGAACATGCTTAGTTTTTGGGACTAAATAGAAATACTGATAAAAACATTCATCTTCGACTTTTACTTCTCTGGTGAAGGCATGCTTCTCTTTATTTTGAATCGCCTTAACAATGTTTTCACAGTTAGACAAGAAAGGATGATTTCGACCGGACTTTTCTAAATCAGGAAACATGGATTTAGCTGCTGGGTTGGAATAACAAATATTGCATTCACCGTTTACTTCCATAACGGGGCTAGGATTAAGTTCAGGAAAAGAAGATAGCCGGGTGATTTCCTCCTCTGCTTTTTTGCGTTCAGTTATGTCTTGGACAGCGCCAAACCCGCCTAGAAGCAGTCCTTCCTTGCTGAAATCAAGTTCGGCATTTTCACGTACCCACTTAATTTCTCCATTGACGACTATTCTGTGCTCGATGTCATAAGGCTCACCGCGAAGAGCCGCTTGCCACTTCTGATCAACGTATTCCCTGTCATCCGGGTGAACTGTACTGAGAAAAATCTCATATGTCAATGGCGTTCCCAGTTGAACACCGAACATCATGTAAGTTTCATGAGACCAGAGCAGCACGTTGCGGTGCATATCTAACCGCCAGCTTCCAGTCTTAGCCACAGCCTGAGCACGGTTCAAATCAATTTGGCTCTCTCGCAGCGCTTGCTCTGCCTTCTTGCGTTGAGTAATTTCCTCGAATGTTGCTACAAAATAGCCTTTCTTCAAGGAAAACGCAGAAACCACAAACCACTTGTCGAGTCCTTTAGAGTAATTCTCAAATTTCACAGGTTCCCCTGTCAACGCGACTTTTCCGTAGACACCTATCCAGTCAGCAGGGTCTTTCTCTATGCCAATAAGCACTTCAGTGACGCGTTTGCCTAAGATTTGTTGGCGTTTTAGTCCTGTAAGTCGCTCAAAGGCTTCGTTGACTTCGAGAAAAACGTAGTCTACAGGTTTGCCGTCACGGTCGAATATAATCTTGTGGTAGGCAAACCCGTTCATCATGTTTGCAGACAAGTGACTGAGAAGTTTGTTTTTCCTTAACCCGCTTAACCAGCCGCCTAAACCGCTACTAACGTCAGGCATGAGAAACCCTCTCTTCGTCGTCAAGTTTGCCTATTCTTTTGTCTCTACGGATATATGAAGAATCTGTTTTAAGTCAATCATAAATCATTCATATACGAGTGTTGCCGAGCAATCGCCTATTAAGCGAAAAACAAAGCCAACGCTGAACCGCAGCTACACACGTGCAACCTATACGGTCAAAGCGTACAAATGCAGAGCGCACAATACGCTATCTAGTGATACAAAACAATCTGGAAGTTGCCTTTTCTGGTTCGTTTTGTTTAAATATTAGTGTTGGGATTTTACCTGTGCAAGAGGAAATTTAAGAATGGGTTTAAAGTCTCCAAGAGGCGAATTTGCCGCCCGAAAACTCCGAAATAAACGGAAGCAATTCCGCTGGAGCGATAGATACTACAACCGACGCCAGCTTATGCTCGACGAAAAAGTGGACCCCCTGCAAGGAGCACCACAAGCACGCGGCATAGTTCTCGAAAAAATAGGAGTCGAATCCAAGCAGCCTAACAGTGCCATACGCAAATGCGTACGCACCCAACTTATCAAGAACGGGCGCGTAATATCAGCGTTCCTGCCCGGAGACGGCGCACTCAACGTCGTAGATGAACACGACGAAGTAGTCGTTGAAGGCATAGGCGGAACCCGCGGAGGAGCAATGGGCGACATCCCCGGTGTACGCTGGAAGGTCGTAATGGTTAACGGCGTAAGCCTTAACGAGTTGGTTTACGGGAGAAAACAGAAACCTGCAAGGTGAAATACATGAGCACAACAACACAAGCCCCACCAGCAGAAATTAAACTCTTCCAAAAATGGAGTTTTAAAGAAATCAAAGTCACCGACATAGGCTTGCAGCGCTATTTGAATTTGACACCGATGGTGGCGCCGCACAGCATGGGCAGACACGAGCACCAACGCTTCCGCAAAGCCAACGTCAACATTGTTGAACGTTTAATCAATAACCTCATGCGTCCGGGAAAGAACTCGGGTAAAAAAGCGAAATCCGCTAACATAGTCAAACAAGCTTTTGAAATTATAAATCTGCGCACAGGTAAAAACCCTGTTGAAGTTTTGGTACACGCCGTCGAGAATAGCGCGCCCTGCGAGGACACCACACGCGTCAGCTACGGTGGAGTAGTCTACCACCTGTCAGTAGACGTCGCGCCTCAAAGAAGAATAGACCTCGCAATCCGCCACATCACCGAAGGCGCCAGAGCAGCCTCAGCAAACAACCCACGCTCAATCGAAGAATGCGTCGCAGACGAACTAGTCTTAGCAGCGAACAACGACATCAAGAGCGCAGGCATAGCCAAACGACACGAAATTGAACGCGTAGCGCAATCATCCAGATAGTTCCAAAACTATCTTCCTTTTCTTCTTATTGCAAAATTTTATTTTGTGTGAATTTCCACTATATCGCCGTCTTCTAAAATAAAGCTTAACCCAACTTTCTGTGGACTAAAAACAAGCCGCTTCGCCCAGACTCTTGCGAAGGCAAATTCTTTTACAAACTCGCCATGGATGCTTTTAGCTAAGTCTTGCAGTGTAGCGCCGCGTTTGAGAGTGAAGGGATTCGAGCTTGGCAGTTTGTTGCCAGGTTCTTTCGTGTAGATACGGATAATCTCCATGGTCTTGAAAAGCTCTTCGCCTAGCCGTTCTAACCCGCGCCTTTTTTCGCAGGAAACAGCAACAATTGGAAGTTTACCGTTTACGTGTGCTTCTAGACGTCTCAGGTTTGCTTCTGAGCCTTTCAAGTCTGTTTTGTTAGCTAATATCAGCGCTGGCTTGTAGATTGTGCTTTCGAAAATGGCGTCTTCAATCTCATCTAATGTGATTTCACCGCTGATCTTGACGATTGCGTCATTTATCCTGTAGCTTCTAAGAAGTGCTTCAACTTCCCGCATTGAACATCCGATGAGTTTGCCGACGAGGATTATTCGCAACGAAACTCCAGCATGTTTTCGGTCAATGTCCACGCGACCCTTTGGTTTACTGACCAGCACACGTGCTTTTTCTAATTCACCTAAAATCAGATCCAACTGAGAAATGGGACTACGGGACAAATCCACCATGAGGATTAAGCCATCCGCGTTCCGCGCCGACCCAAGAGTCGCCATTCCCCATGCTTTGCCGTCTGCAGAGCCCTCCATCATCGCGGGGGCTTCTACAACTTGGAATCGTATGTCCATGTAACTCATGATGCTTGGTACAGGTTCGCGTGAAGTGTACGGGTTAGGCGAGACCTCCACCTTTGCGTTTGTCAACGCGGCTAATAGACTACTTTTGCCAACGTTCGTCATCCCCAGTAATGCTATTTGTGCCGCGCCTTCTTTTTCTATGAATAATTTTGGTCCGCCGCCGCCTTTTCCGGTGCCTTTCCGCTTCTTGTCATCAAGGTCTTTGCGTATGGTAGCCATTTTTTTCTTGACTTGACCGCGAAGCTTCATTGTGCCTTTGTGTTGAGGGACCTCACTTAGGAATTCTTGGTACTTCTGAAGTTTCAGTTTTGGATCATTGGTCGCTTCTACTTCTGCCCATTTGTCTTTGGCTTCGGGAGGAAGGTTCGTCGGCATATTTCAAGCTCGCTGTATTAATCAGCAAAGTCACATTTAATATGATTTCTAGTCCTGCAGGGCATTATCACGTGGCTTAACGAGTTTTCAGGTTAGATGTTATAAACAACTTGCAATATTTAGAATGAACGAGGGGTAAACATGGCTACAATTGGGCGCAATGTGAAAGTATGGATTGCCGCCAGTTTAACATCACTGTTTGTTTTTAACGCTTACTGGACAGCCAAGAGCTACATGAACTTCTTCGGATACCTTTTTCATGAGCCCACAGCTTACGGCTACGTCAACACATTAGGCATAGTGTTCTGGACGGGACACTTGGGTTTGACAGCCCGCTTCGCAGCATTGACTCTGAGTTTGGTAGCAGTTTACCTGATTTGGATTAAAGGGCGGCCGTTTTCTAAAGTCAAGGGTATAGTTGCAGCAGCTCTGTTTCTGGAGAGTGTGAACTTTCTGGGGCTTCTCCCGTCGGCTTGGTTGATGCTGAGTCCAGACATGTTCATTTATTCGCCTTCTCTGGGCATGGGATACCTGCTGCAAGTTCTTTTGACAACTCCGTTGCTATGGGTTTTAGCTGCGAAGGTGAAGCATTACGACGGAAACCAAGGTGAAAGGGGCTTGTGGAAGTGGGCTGCCTTTGCATTTGTAGGCTACGTGGCCGCGTTGGTAGTCAACGAGGTGTCCCGTTGGATGAGCATGATTTCCTTAGATAACATTCAGTTTCTCTTTCAAGGAATCAGGGCAATAGGATTCTTGAACGCTGTCATCATAATGCCGTTAGCGGTAGTATTTGCCGTTGCTGGAGCCTACTTCTTGATAAGGAAGAATTTTGTTTCCGCAATGGAGTGGTTGGGCGTGTCTTTGGCTACGGTGGGGTTGCACTACACTGTCTACTTGGTTTATTCATACTATACTAACTCGTTAAACTACGCGCCCTTGGTTGACATATGGACAGTGCCTTTGCTGGGCTTAGGAATATCGATGCTGGTGTGCGTCTTACAAAACCGCTCGTCAAAGCACTGAGATGCTTTTTTTGCTATATGGTTAACAAATGCGAAAGCAGTATGATAAACTTAAAATAATCGGAAGGACTGATGTGTTATCGAAATCACTAAAATTTAATGGAAAATAGAAGAAAGAGGAATGAAAAATGAGCAAGAGCGAGAAACCGCACATAAACCTCATTATCATGGGACACGTTGACCACGGAAAATCCACAACCACAGGACACCTACTGTACTTAGCCGGAGCAATCGACGAAAGAACAATCAAGGCTTTTGAAGAAGAAGCCGAGAAAATGGGCAAAGGCACATTCAAGTTCGCCTGGGTACTCGACAACCTCAAGGAAGAACGAGAAAGAGGAGTAACCATTGACCTTCGATTCCTGAAATTCGAAACGAAAAAGTACTACTACACAGTCATCGACGCACCAGGACACAGAGACTTCGTCAAAAACATGATCACCGGCGCAAGCCAAGCTGACGCCTGCATACTCTTCTGCTCAGCCAAGAAAGGCGAGTTTGAAGCAGGTATCGGTCCAGGCGGACAAACACGCGAGCACGCGTTTCTGGCCTTCACTTTAGGTATTCGCCAAGCAATCGTCGCTGTTAACAAGATGGATGATATTTCGGTTAACTGGAGCAAAGACAGGTACGAAGAAATCAAGAACGAAGTTACAAGAATGCTCAAGATGGTCGGCTTCAAGACTGAGAAGATTAACTTTATTCCAGTTTCAGGCTGGACAGGCGACAACCTAGTAAAGAAGAGCGACAAGATGCCATGGTACACTGGTCCAAGCTTGATTGAAGCACTCGACCTACTAGAAGTTCCAGCTAAACCAACCAACAAGCCACTACGCGTTCCTATACAAGACGTTTACAGCATCACAGGCATTGGCACTGTACCCGTTGGCAGAGTCGAAACCGGAGTACTCAAAGCAGGCGCAACCATCATTTTCATGCCCAGCAACAAGACAGGTGAAGTAAAATCAATAGAAATGCACCACACGATAATTCCAGTAGCTGAGCCAGGAGACAACATCGGCATGAACGTGCGAGGCATATCAAAGACGGATATTCACCGCGGAGACGTTGCAGGTCCAGTTGACAACCCACCGACAGTTGCGAAAGAATTCATTGGTCAAATCATCGTAATCTACCACCCCACAGCCATCGCTGCAGGATACACGCCAGTCCTACACTACCACACCGGACAAATCGCATGCAAATTCACTGAACTGCTAAAGAAAATTGACCCACGCACAGGACAAGTCACTGAAGAGAAGCCCAGCTTCCTTAAGACCGGTGACGCTGCTTGGGTACGAATGGAACCATTGCACCCCATCGCTGTAGAAACATACTTGGAATTTCCTGAACTCGGACGCTTCGCCATCAGAGACATGGGCACCACAGTCGCTGCAGGCGTCATTAAGGAAATAACTAAGAAGGGTCCATAGCACCCTCCCATCTTTATTTTTTTGTTCAATTTTGTGACGAGTTTTTTTCCAGAACAGTTTTGCTCTTGTTCCTTTCTATGTGTTAGTTGTTGGCTAGGCACAGTCACATATTTTTATTAGATTTCAACATGCATACTATTGTAATGAACATGTTGAACGAGGATGGGGTATCGATGCGGTCAGAAATTAGAAGAATCAGGCGACCGTTGACAGATGAGGAGCTTGAATCTGTCGGACCTAAAGAATCAAGAGGAGGCAGTTTAGACGATATGCTAGAGAATATTTCGCTGAGAGATGTACCTTTGGAAGAGAGGCGGAAAGAAGCGAAAAAACCGCTATACCTGATAAGGTACGAGTAAGCAACTTTTTGCGAGTCGTAATGAAAGGGAATAGCGGTCGGCAGTTTGCCGTTTCTGGGTAAGAGCGATTTGAGTATGAAATGGTTCCTTTTACCTTCATGCCCCGAAGACATATTTTCCCATTTTGAGCTTCAACCAAGCGTTTGCAGCGAGTTCATGTCCTTTCACTTCTGTTACAAATAGAGATTTAAAAAAGCCCAGTTGATCTTCTCCGTAATTAACCGCGTGCAATTGTTGCACCATCGTTACAGGCATATATGTTTTAAGCCTTCGGCACACACAATATTTAACTAAGCTGGCACTTGAATTAGTTGAATGAGCAACATGAAACCACAGTTATACATAGTGAAGGGAAAGAGCACAAGAAGCTATACTGTTAGAAGCTACATTCATTTCGCCGTAATCGACTTAGATGTGGCAAAAACGTACCCTTCAAACTTCGTTTGCGTGTTGCCGCAACATGTAAGTTCAGCAGCCGAGGGCTCAAGCGTTTTTGCCAAGACTTTTGGAGAAAAAAGATTGGAACTAGCAAAGAAACTTTTGACTAAAGCTCTTGAGATGGAGTACGATCCAGAAATCAAAACAGAAATAAGAGCGCGCTTGAAGCTGCTCGCACCTAAACCAACATTTCAAAAAAGACACACCTATTAAACAAGACAGCTAAACGCGAAGTTCCCTCCGCGCTTCAACTCGTGTTTCAGCCTTTATATAAGGGGGTATCGTCTCCGCAGAGCATAACAGTCCCACATCAACATTGTACATACAGCCATTCATAAAACTTTTATATGTCGTAATCGGTTTGTGCATATGCATCCCAATTCATTTGAACACGGTGCTGCGATGGAACCAAGTAAGAAACCGTTAAACGTTCTCATCAAGCAGCTTCACGGAAACATAGAAGTCGTCCTTAAAAACGGCTGCGAATACAAGGGAAAAATGATAAAGGTCGATGGGCACATGAACATTCTTCTCGAAGGCGCCACTGAATTCAAAGATGAACAGCTGCTAACTAACTACGGTAACGTGCTGCTCCGCGGAAACAACGTACTCTACATAGTCTTAGACGCTACAAAACACTAGAACGTAAACGTTTTAACTTTTCCCACCACAAAATCGCACGCTTTCTTCAGGTCAGCTTTCACCCTGAATTTGCGCTCAAAAAAATCTAAAACATTCTTAACGTCACGAGTTAACAATTCATCCGCATTCGGATGATCAACAGTGACATATTGTGGCCAATCAATAATTAGCACGTGCATGTCTGCCTTCAATAGAATATTATACTCACTCAAATCCGCATGCACAACCCCAGCCTCCAAAAAAGCTTTCTTAACGTTGCCCAAAATCTCCCTCAAAACCACAACTGAATCGTCAACTTCCTTCCACTTTGCCAATTCCGCACCCTCAATGACTCCCATGACTATGGCATGACGGTTCTGACTGATAGGCTCAGGCACCGCAACACCATGCTCATAAACCAGCTTTAACGCTTGAAACTCCTTCTCGGCAGCCGAACGCGACTGAAACAACCAACCAGCATGATCCACCATGTATCCACGTTTCCGCCTAGTTTGCCTGAAACTTATTCTACCCAGCCTGTGAAACTTCACCGCCACACGCACACCCTTCGGATCCAAAGCGTCGTAAACGTCAGCTTCTTTTCCCACTCCAAGCGGCTTCCCAAAGGCTTCAATTACGCATGCTTTAACGAAAGCGTTTATGGCTAAGCAGTCGTAGCCAGTGTAATTTAACGTGTACCCAACATAGGCTCCTTGCATTCTGTAAATTGCGCCCAGCTTACTGATTTTGCCCAGTGTAAAATCTATCCTGTCCATGGGCAGCTTAGCGTATTTTGCTATCTGCTCTTTCGGCACGAACTCTCGTTTGCTCATTCCAGCTTCTATTACCTGCAGTATCCGCAGGTCTTCTGTTTCCAACTTGCGAAAAACTTGCACCGCAACTTCAGCAGATGACATCAACCATAGAATACGCTATCACTGTTAATAAAAGTAGAATCTCAGAAAATCGTTCTTAAGAGGTCAGCTTATAAGGACGTTTGTTTTTTCTATTTTAAATGTGTGTACACCGATCAGTCGGAATTTTTGCCTTGAATCAAATAGGTTTTAAGTATGTCAGTTGACCAAGAAAACGTATCCAAAATAATATCTGTACTTTCGCACAGAATAAGAAGGGAAATACTCCTGATTCTCTGCGAAAAAGGAGAAAACTCCTTCACAGACTTAATGAACGCCCTAAACGTGGACACTGGCAAACTAAGCTTCCACATACGTAGCCTTGCACCTTTCCTGGAGCAAACACCATCTGGAAAATACAAGCTCAGTCGATCCGGAGAAAGCGCTGTTAGAATCATAAGAGACGTGGAATCTTGGGCAGAAGTCGCCGACGTAGAGAGAAAAGCAACGCAACTGCCATTAGCATCATTCAAGAAAAGAGCTTACGCTTTTCTCATAGACTTCGCCATCATGATTATGATCACATCGCTGCTTTTGCTTGAAATAGTGGTGTCTTTGGCCTCAGGAAACTGGTTCAGCCTCACCCTAAACCTTCTGTTCTTAGCGCTAGGTTTGCTATGGATTTACTCCACACTTCTCGAAGGATTCAGCGGCCAAAGCCTAGGAAAGCGTGCAATAGGCTTAAAAGTCGTAAGAACAGACGGCAAAAAACTATCCTACGAACATGCCGCAGTGAGAAACTTTGGCAAGGTCCTCCTGCCATTCGATCTATTGTTCGGATACGAGCTCAAAGACCCTAGATTCATCAGGTACTTCGACAAGTTCGCAGGCACAACAGTCATCGACCTTCGCGCAAGCCTCGCTAATCCAGTTTCACAAGCTTCGGAGCAATCTCAAACGTAAATAACGCAAAAATGTAGCCGCAACATTGAAACTGCTTCTCACAACCTTTTTTATAACCGCAACACTTCTGCGGCTCGCAAGGCTCCTTGAACCATTTCTGCCACGTTAAGATTTTCTTCAGCTTCCAACAGCGCATTTAATCTAGCTCTGGTAGCAGGTTGTGATGGCGCTGCAGTGCAGCCTTTAGCTTTCTGGATAGAGATTTCGAAGGTGCCAATTTTTCTCGCCAACGCTTCGGTTTCTATCTTGTCAAAACCCAGCAGAGGACGGTGAATAGGGTAAAGCTTTGCCGCTTCGTCTATCGCGTACAAGTTGTGCATAGTTTGACTTGCCTGTTCACCTATGGCTTCGCCAGTGATTATACCGTGAGTTTTTTCGGTTTGCGCTATTTGCTCGGCTATGCGGTACATTAATCGTTTACATAGCAAGCAGGTGAATCTTGCAGGAGCTTTCTCCTGGATTGTTTTCATGTTTTCCCCATTGGGGACAATATACATTTTTCTGATGTAGCCTGCGCTCCATTCTTGAAGTTTCTTGGCAGTTAATATGGCTTTTTGCTTAGTTGTTTCATCCGTGAACGGCGAATTATCGATGTAGATAGGGATGGTTGGGCTTCCACGTTTCATCGTTAGCCAGCATGCCACAGGTGAATCTATGCCACCGCTGAGGAGACAAACGGTTTTTGCTTGTGTACCCAGCGGGAAGCCGCCTACACCTTGCTTTGTCTCTGCGTAGACGTAAGCTTCTTTGTCTCGGACTTCGACGGTTACGGTGGTGTCTGGTGCTGTAAGGTTCACGGTTGGATTACGCTGTTTCAACTTGGTTAGAATTTGTTTTCCAAGTTCCCGGCAGACTTCCACACTGCTGTATGGATGTGTGCCTACTCGGTGGCAGCGGACCGCAAAAGTTGTGTTCTCTTGCACGGTGTTTTCAGCAAGGGTGAGCGCGGTGTCTGTGATTGCTTTTAGATCTGAGGTGGTTTGTTTGGCTGGTGAGACGCTGGATATGCCGAAAACTCGCGTGAGAGTTTGCGCTGTTTCTTGGGGCTTGTTGGTTTTTATGTAGATTCTTCCACGCATGTGCATTATAGCTTCTGGCTTTAGGTTGCTGTTTTTCAGTGCGTATTTAATGTTTTTTATAAGTTGTTTTTCGTATGTGCGCCGTGTCCACTCGCTTTTGATGCCTATTTCTCCGCTGAGACGAACAATTATTGTGTCGTAATTCGTTGCTCTTACCTGCTTTTTTGAGTTATAGAGTGGTAGCAGATTTAACGGTTATGCTTCTCGCACAGTTTTTAGGTTGACTCGTTTGCGGGACCGTGTCGGACTTTTTCCGGTCTTTGGCGTTGTGGAGTGTTTCTCTTGAGGGGAAATGTTTTAGTTTTTATTGAACCAAGCATGTAACTGTGCATACTTTTTTTGCGGCGGGATTGAATGGTTTGGGCAAAATGTTAAATATAAAGAATTTATGATAGGTTACAACGGAAAATTAGGAGAGAAAAATACAAAATGAAATCAATATTTAAGAAAACTTTAATTTCTACCACTTTAATTCTTTTGCTAGCTATTTCTGCATTCTCTTTAGGCATACAACCCGCAAAAGCCGTACCTAACGTGGAAGTCAAAACCTACGCTTTCATGGCTGTGAACCCTAGCCCTATTGGTGTTGGTCAGCCATTACAGGTTTCCTTCTGGCTTTCAGACCCTCCACCGACCGCAGCTGGTGCTAGCGGTGACAGGTGGATAGGCTTCAAAGTGACAATCACACTGCCCGACGGAACTACAGAAGTCAAATTACCAGTTAATTCAGATGCAGTCGGCGGTGCATACCTTACGTACTATCCGTCTAAAGTCGGCACCTACACTTTCAAGATGTACTATCCAGGACAAACCATAGTAGCCAGCTTTTTTGATTTTGGCACCTTCACATTCAAGAGTGTCAACAACACCTATATGCCAACTACCAGCAATGTAGCGACCGTCGTTGTACAACAGGATTCAATACTAAGTCCGCCGCAGACTCCCCTTCCAACAAGTTACTGGACCCGTCCAATAAGCGGACTGAACCTACAGTGGTCTCAAGTCTCTGGAAACTGGTTGATGACAGCTTGGAATTACACTGGTCGAGGTTTTGATAGTGGTCCTGCTTTCTGTGGGGAAGGTACATCGCCAAATAGTGCTCACATTCTGTGGACAAAACCAATGACTTTCGGAGGCCTAGTCGGAGGACAAGATGGCGTTACCTCTTTCACTGATGGAAGATCATACGAGTATTTCTTTAAACCACCCGTTGTTATAAGCGGAAGACTATACTACAACACAATCGCGGCAGAAGAACCACGCACAACCGGGGAAATGGGTAATCTCGGCATCGTTTGCGTCGACATGAAAGACGGATCAACAATCTTCACCATTCCAAACCAAACGCTATCATTCGGCCAAATCTACACTTACAATTCACCCAACCAAGCAGGCGCACTCGCATACTTATGGGTCAATTCAGGCACTAACTGGAAAATGTACGATGCTTGGACAGGAAACTACATACTGACCATTGCAAACGTAACCATCGGCACAACCACAATAGGCTCAGACGGAAGCATCATAAACTACAACCTCGCCTACAGTGCAGCCAACGGAACCTACGTGCTGACCAAGTGGAACTCCAGCAAAGCCATTCCACCGCCACCAGGCGGAGGATCTAGCGACTGGCAATGGAGACCATACACTTGGGCAGGACAAACGCTTGATGGAAGAAGAGGCATAGAATGGCAAGTGCTAGCACAGAACGTATCAGGACAAGGCTTCAGCTCCTTCACAGGCAACGTCTATACCGACGGTAACAACTTAGTTGCCGTAGTGATAAACGCAACCGACCCTCTTGGCAAAGGCTCACAATTCATTGAGTACAGCTTGAAAGATGGCTCATATCAAGGCAGCGCTCTAATGAACATTCCAACAAACGTACCCGCACTCGAATCTCTAACAACAATAGCTTCTTTCCAGAACTACGGCTTATTCAACGGCGTCTTCTATGAATTCATGAAGGCTACAATGCAATATGTCGCATACGATGTGAAAACAGGACAGGTAAAATGGATCAGTGACCCCTTCACAAATCCTTGGGGCATGTACGTTCCATCAATGCTAGGCGCATTCGGCAACTTCTATTCCGCACAATACGATGGTATAATTCACTGTTGGAACGTAAGCACTGGAAAAGAAACATGGCAATTCTTCCCAGGCAGTTCAGGCTTCCAAACACCCTATGGTGTGTGGCCCTTCTACAGCGGCTTAACTGGAACTGCTGACGGCAAAATAATCGCCACTACATCAGAACACGGAAACGGCGTTGAACCCCTCTATTCAGGAGAAGCGATATACGTTGTCAACGCAACCACCGGCGCGAATATTTGGAACATGTCTGGCTGGTTCGAGCAATGCGCTATCGCTGACGGCAAACTGCTTTCACACAACTGCTACGACAACCAAATATACTGCTTCGGTATGGGACCAAGCGCCACAACAATTGAAGCACCACTCGCAGCCATAAACAAAGGCTCCAGCTTAATCATACAAGGCACAGTCACTGACCAATCAGTCGGTGCAAAAGGCAAACCAGCAATTTCCGACGCAGACATGAGCGCCTGGATGGCATACCTATACTCGCAACAACCACTACCGTCACGTGCACAAGGTGTTCCAGTGAAATTGATAGCTATTGACCCTAACGGCAACACGCAAGACATAGGCACAGTCACAAGTAATATAGCTGGAAACTATGTAACCATGTGGACTCCACCAGTTGAAGGCTTATACACAATCATCGCCGCATTCGAAGGATCCAACTCATACTACGGATCATACGCAGAAACTCACATAGCCGTTCAATTAGCTCCATCAGCTGCACCAACAACTACTCCACCACCAACTGAGACGCCAACAGCAACACCAACAGTAGCTCCAACTGCTTCACCTTCGCCTGCTCCGCAGCCAGAAGCAGGACCATCAACTGACATGTACGTCATAGCCGCAGCAGCAGTCATAGTCATCGTTGTCGTCGCAGTCGCAGCACTCGTCCTTAGAAAACGCAAATAAACACAATAAAAAACCAAACTCTTTCCTTTTTTTATTTTTTTAAACCGATTTTAAACAAAAGTCAATAAGATATTCAGCTAATTTTTTTCCGATTCAAAATTGGTGCTTTTAAGGGATTTGTTTTGAAGGCTATGGTTTTTTCCTGAAAGCTTTATAGCGTTGTTTTTGGGAAATTAAAGTATAATTTGTGTGTTTCATTGTTGGTGAGTGTTGGCATGACCTCTTCAGAGATTCTTATCAAGGCTCGTGGCTTAACTAAGAAGTACGATCAGTTCATGGCAGTTGACCATATCGACTTTGAAGTTTACAAAGGCGAATGCGTCGGTTTCTTAGGGCCAAATGGAGCAGGCAAAACCACCACGGTTCGCATGATATACTGCTTTTTACCTTCAACAGAAGGCGAATTAACAGTGGCGGGAATGAATGTTTCCACGCAGGCAAGGCAGATAAAAAGCATGGTGGGCGTTTCTCCCCAAGAAGATAACCTTGACCCGGATTTTACGGTTATTAAGAACCTGCAAGTCTACGCGCGGTACTTTGACATCCCTAAAGAAGAAGCTACAAAGCGCGCATTGGAACTGCTAAAGTTCTTCCAGCTTGAAGAGAAGCAGGACGTATCAATTTATCAGTTATCTGGGGGCATGAAACGACGCCTAATAATGGCAAGAGCGCTGATTAACGAACCAAGAATCCTGCTGTTAGACGAACCTACAACAGGTTTGGATCCTCAAGGGCGACATATAGTGTGGGACGAAATCCGCAGCCTCAGAAAACAGGGAGTAACGATTATTTTGACGACGCACTACATGGATGAAGCTGCAGCTTTGTGCGACAGGGTTCTTATCATTGACAACGGCAAGATAATCGAGACGGGTGTGCCGCAAAAACTGATCAAAAAGCATGTGGGTGAAGACGTTTTGGAAGTTTCTTATGATGAGGCTGTCTTGAAAACCTTGAAGGAGGAGTTGCCGGACGCTCACATTGAAGTTTTCGGAGATCAAATCCGCGTGTTTATCAATCAGCCTCACGGTGTTTTCGAGCGTATTGTGAAGAAGTTCCCCGATATTGACCTGACGATTCGTAACGCGAACTTGGAGGATGTTTTCCTTAAGTTGACTGGGAGGAAATTGAGAGAATGACCGAAAGAAGCAATCCTTCATCGTCTACTTCCAGACTTCCTAGGCTGACTTACCGTGTTTGGACGGTCTGGCGGAGAAACTTTGAAGTCTTCATGAAAACGATTTACGTGAATTTTCTCCCAGCACTGCTTGAACCGCTGTTGTACCTTGCTGCGTTTGGGGTAGGTTTGGGTGCTTTGATTACTGGCAACATTTCTGGCTATGGCTCTTATATCCAGTTTATTGGTCCAGGGTTAATCGCGATAGCAGTTATGTACGGTTCATTCTTCGAGTGCACGTATGCTTCGTTTGTGCGCATGTACTTCCAGAAAACATTCGACGCCATAATTGCCACACCTGTCAGCGTGGAAGAAGTCATAGCTGGTGAGCTGCTGTGGGGTGCGACACGCGCAACCATAAACGCTACAATAGTGCTATCAGTCGTTACTGCTTTCGGCTTGGTTTCGAGTCCGCTGTTCCTTCTGGTGCCTGTGCTGACATTTTTTGGTGGGTTGTTGTTTGCTTCTTTGGGCATGTGTTTCACGGCTTTGGCGCCGAATATTGACTTCTTCAATTTTCCCGCTTTCCTGTTCATAACTCCGATGTTTCTTTTGGGTGGAACGTTCTTTCCTCTTTCGTTGCTGCCTGGCGCTGTTCAAACTGTGGCGTTTGCTGTTTTGCCCTTGACTCATGTGGTGAACTTGATGAGGGGATTGGTTTTAGGGCGGATAGAGCCTTTTCTGGGTCTCAGTTCAGAGATTATGCTGGTGCTTAGTATCGTTTGGATTGCTGTGGTTACGCTGATGTTTTTTGTGCTTGCTATAAAAATGATGAAGAAAAGACTGATCAAGTGAGAACGCGCTAAACCTCTACTTCAAGCATCTCGGCGACGACAAGGTAATATGCTGCTAATCCTTTCCATTTTCCCATGGCTTGGCGATTTGTCTCGCTTCTACGCTGGTGATTTTCTTGTCGCCGTTGCTGAAGATGTGCGCTTAAGTCGAAGTTGAACGGTGCACAAGGCTTAATGGCTATTTGCCCGGTTGCCATTGGATGCTTCCTCTTTTGCTTGAAGAGTTGCAAATCTCACGATTTTGAAGGGTTTATGGGTTTGTGGGTGGGCTTGGTTCTAACTGGGCTATGGCGATAGTTGCGGTTTTCTGTCCTTCAGCTTGAAGTATGGCAGCTTGTTTCTGTCCTTTGGCTCTCTGGATGGCAGCGTTTTTTATGGCTTGAGAAGAGACAAGGAGATTGAATATTTCCGTTACACCCGCATGATGTTTTAGTACCAAATTTAGAGTAAGGTTCAAAAGACACTTTTCGCCATAGCCTTAGGTAAGCTATGATAATTCCCCTTTTAGACGTCACGTTACATGGGCTTCCTGATTGGTCGCTTAGTGAACGCGACGTTGATGTTCTAGCCTTCCTGACCGAAGAAGAATTCCGTTTCTTCACGTTTGAGGGACTGAAACGTCGGTTGGGTTTGCATCCTGAAACGCTCTCAAGGATTCTTAACCGCTTAGAAGCGGAAGGCATCGTGAAGAAGAGCAGTGAAGGCTACACGGTCACAAAGGAAATTGCCAAGCACTTGAAGCAGCATTCAGCTAACAGCGTTGAGTCGCGTGTTGTCCTGCTGCAAACGTTCCTGCCCTCGGACATGCCTGTGGAACAGTTGATTTCGGACCTTCGAGGAAGATGGTTCGGACTACTTCGATGGTTGGGCTTGGCTGAGAACAGCGATGGCGTCACGTTGAAGTGGGTCACTGAGGATGGCGACATCCAAGTGGACGCGAAAATCACCCTGAACGCGCTCACAATAGAAGCCAAGTTCCTGCATGGCTATAACCAGAACCTCGCGTTGAAAGCCGCTTACCAGCTTATGACGCACATTGGCAAGCTCAGTTCACGCACCCGTGTGCCTTTAGCAAGGCACGTAGGCTATTCTGGCGATTCTAACTTTTTCTTCCTGCCCTCGTAGTCCTGTTGTGACTGGGTTCCGCGTGGTCTCAGTCAACAAATACCATCTTGCCTATTGTATTCTATAGAGGTGCAACACATCATGAGTCAACTCGTTAACAGTTTAGAATTGTTAAAGTCGCTCTCAGACGCGACAACCGCATTAGTCCAGAAACTTTCAAAGTCTGTAGTCAGCGTGAACGCGCGCATGTCACGAGGCACAGGCGTCGTCCTCGACAAACAAGGCTACATAGTCACCTGCAACCACGTTCTCCAAGGATGTAACACTGTCCGCGTCGGGCAAGGAGAAAAAACCTACGAAGCAAGCGTAGTGGGCACAGACACATACAACGACATCGCCCTACTCAAAACCGAACAAGGAAACTTTGAACCCATAGAACTTGGCAACTCAGACAACCTGAACACAGGACAATTCGCCTTGGCACTGGCTAACCCGTTTAACAGGAAACAGCCAACCGCCACAACAGGCATCGTCACTAACCCCGACAGCACAATACGCGGGTTCCGCGGAACAGCCATGGAAAACGTCATCGCCACAGACGCCAAACTTAACCCAGGATTCTCAGGCGGACCCCTCGTTGACGCACAGGGCAAACTCATCGGGATAAACACCGCCTACGTCTGGAGCAGAGGCATAGCCATACCAGTCAACAAAGTCAAAAACATCACTGACAGGCTACTCACAGGCGGAAAAATCAAGAAAGCCTACCTTGGCTTAATCGCCAACACCGTCGCTCTACCGCAAGAAATCCAAGAGGAAGCAGGCATCGACCAAGAAACAGGCGTCATGGTCTTCCAAGTGGAACCAGGCGCATCAGCCAAAAAAGCAGGCTTAACCATGGGCGACGTAATAGTCGGCTTCAACGGAAAACCCGTCACAGACTTCTACGACCTCCCAAGGCTACTCGCCGAAGACGTAGCAGGCAAACAAACAAAGCTCGCAGTCATTCGCGGGGAGAGACTGCTGGAACTCACCATAACGCCCGTTGAAAGAGAAGGTGAAAACGATGAATAATCATAGCGCCATCGCGGAGCTTGAGCCACCACAGCCACTACGCAGACCCGGACCCCAGACCCACTTCCCTCGTCCCACACCCAGCGTCAGCATAAACGCGGCTAATTCGCCAGTTTCCCGCTTTTCCCTTTTCATAAAAGAAAACTGGAACTAACTAAGCCGCCCTAAATTTCTTTTTTTATTTTTCCTAACTGCCATAGTGGAACTCAGTGCAAAACTTATAGGTACAAATCCAACTACACAATAGTGGAGTGGATACACATGCACGCTTGGCTAGCTTTCCTCGGAGGCGTCTGCACAGTTGTCGGAGCATTGCTTCTATTAGCTGCATTCTCAGGCGTCAGCTACTATGGAATAGGCGTTCAAATGGAAATTGCACTGGCAATAATCGTTATTGTCATAGCTATCCTCGCCGCTTGGATACTTTACAAAGGCGTCACGGCAAACCTTGCCACAGTCAAAACAGGCAAAGAAGCCTTAATCGGCTCCAAAGGCGTTGCGGTAACTGATCTTAAACCAAAAGGGGAAATCCGTGTAATGGGCGAGTTCTGGCAAGCCACCGTTAAAGAGGAGCAGATAGCGAATGGGGAAACGGTGGAGGTAATCGGCATGGAAGGCATGTTCCTCGTGGTAAAACGCTCTGAGGAAAAGCCTAAATCCCCAACACTAACTAACATATAATTAAGGTTGAACGTTATGGAAGACATTGTAATCACAATCATCGCCTTCGTAGGCGTAGCAATAGCGCTTTTCCTGTTAAGCGGCATCCGAGTACTGAGAGAATGGGAAAGAATGCCCGTCTTGAGGCTTGGACGCTACACAGGCTTACGAGGTCCCGGAATCATTTACCTCATACCTCTAATCGACAGGGCGCCCATAAGAATCTCCACAAGGCTGGACACTATTCAATTCAGAACAGAGTCAACTCTAACAAAAGACAACGTGCCAGTGAACGTGGATTCGGTACTATACATGAAGCCAGTGGACCTGGAGAAAGCGGTACTGCAAGTTGAGAACTATTTTCAAGCCACACAGCTAGCTTCACAAACTACCCTCAGGGAAGTTATAGGCAAGGTCACACTCAACGAGTTACTTGCGGAACGGGAAAAAGTTGGGGCTCACCTGCGCGAAATCATTGACGAAAAAACTGAGGCTTGGGGCATAAAAGCCACAGCCGTTGAAATCCGAGACGTAATCATACCCGGTAACCTCCAAGACGCCATGTGCCGACAAGCACAAGCAGAACGCGAACGCATGGCTAGAGTAATCTTAGCTACGGCCGAGTTTGAAGCAGCACAAAAATTTATTGAAGCAGCCAAAATGTACGAGACAAGCCACGAAGGCTTACGACTAAGGTGGATGAACATACTCTACGAGCTGGGGCAACAATCAGGCACAAACACCATAATGCTTATTCCCGCTTCAATGCCTGAAGCTGGTTGGCCGCCCGTTGGCATGTACGGTTTCAAAGAACTGCCCAAAGGTCAACCCGACACAGAAAAATCAAAGAAAACGACGGCAAAACAGGAATAATTGGTAAACAAAAAATCCTTTTTCCGTTTTTTCTTTTCGCTGTCTTTTTTCTTTTTGTTTAATTGACCAACTATGCCGTTTTGGCTGACTTCACTGCCTTCACCGTTCTTTCCAACAGCAACTGTGCAGCTTCTTGGCTGGGCCAGCCGCCAAGACCGCAGTCAGGACCTGTAAAAGTCATTCGGTCGCCAAATTTCTCCTTAGCTGCAAGGTACCTTTTTCTTATTGTTTCTTCATTTTCAACTAACTGTTCAGCGGTAGGCTTTGCTACGCCTCTGTCATATAGTTCCGCGGTTATCGAGTCTATGTCTGTTCTTGAAACGCCCACGCGCACCTGCTTATCCGCTGTATCCAGCATCCGTTTAGAGATGCCTTCAATGTTCTTGGGCGAAGCAGCATACTCAAAAGATAACACGTCAAGATTTTTCACACTCAACAAATCCGGCAGCCGAGTAGACGAGTGCAGATGAATCTGGCGCACGGCACCCGTGAAGTCAAAGGCTTTCTCCAAGACTCCGCAGATGACGTCGCGTTCAGCCGCTATGTTGAGAAACCCGAAGCTGGGCTCGTCAATCGACACCGCTTCCGTCTTGATGTACTTGGTGTCCAGAATGGAATTTTTGGCAAAGCGACGAATGGTCTCAGTGAAACCATCAAGCACGTCACTGTAAGGTGTGGTGCCTATTTCCTTGAGGTACTGCTCCATTGGGCCAAACAGGGATACTCGTAGTAAAATTTTCTTTCCAAATTCCTCGCACAGATTTTTCGCTTCCACGGCAATCAACTGCACTTCTGGCAGGAAGGCATCTTTGTCTTCAACCACAAACGTGCCTTTCTCCATTGCCTTGTGGATGACGTCCCCAACTTGGCGGATGCCATCGTACTGCTGCGGATAGTTAACTACGTCGAGTCCGGTGCGGATTTTCCGTTTGAAAGAGTCCAAGATGACCCCGCAAAAATTTTTTTGCACAAACTCGCCTTTTGCGTGGTCTTTTCCACTGGCTATTGCTTCTCTTGCAGCGCGGTATGCCTTGTTGAATGTTTCCCTGTCCACGGTGGAGGGTAACGGAAAACTCCCCACATCATCGATTAACGTATCCATAACGGATGAATAATCTTTGATTTAATTTAAGACTAATGCCTCACCAAAAACAGTACTAGAGATTCTTAGAAATTCTCAGGTTTGGGTGGTTGCTGCTTTCTCACTCGTAGCTACGGCTGGCGCGACGGTTGCAGTTGCAGGGTTTGGAGGAGCGGAAGCCCCCTCAGTGACGGGTTGCGCCGGAGGTTGCTCAGTGGCATTTTGCACTGGAGCCTCAGCCTTTTCCGGCTGCGACTGCGGCGGCGTTGATATTATCTGTATTTTCTCCGCCATAGGATGCAGAAGGTCAGGCGGCGGATAAGGCGTGTTCAATATTGAGGAGAGCATGTAGATCGAGTTGAAAACGTGCTGGTAAACAGTAAAGAGTATCTGGGGAATCTTCATTTTAGGGTTTACCTCGAGTTTTTTCTTGATGTCCGCCTGTTTGCCTTCTAAGGTTACACTTCCAGTAGTGGAGTATCGGACAACGTTAGGTTTCGTGCTTATCAGAAGATTGAAGTTGAGCGTAACTTCGTCGCCGTTTTTCTTCTGCTCTTCAAGTTTCGCGTTTACGTCGAAAAAGAGCTCTTCGGTGGGCAGGACCTGGTCCGTTCTTTCAGCTTGAAGGCTGTCTATACGTATGGAAACGATGACGCCTGAAACTGAATATTTCGGGCAGATGATTAATTCCCTCTACACTATTTTCCGATTATTTCATATTTAACTTTTGTAGCTGTCCAATCCGCTGCTGTCAACGGGGAGGAAGCTAAAAGGAGTGTTATCCAATGTTTGGGTCGTTGAAAACTGCGGGCACAGAAAACTCTGTAGCGAACTTAAACAAGTCCTCAGTCGAACTGGTTTTAGCACGCAGCACTATCTTTTTCGGAATGTCGTCTTCGATGTAGATAACGTAGTTAACGGTTTTTCCCAGTCCGATGCGTTCAAGCTGCTGGACTGCGGCTTTAAACTTATCCAACTCCTGAATTTTGCCGTTAATTTTTTCGATTGCTTCAAACATTATTTCAACTTGGCCCTGTTCGGTTGAAGAAAGCAGAACGTTTCCTGACTGGATCCAGCATGAGGATCCCGCGTTCTTTCCCTTTCCGCCGCTCTTTTTTCCATTTGCCTTAGGTTCAGAAGCCTTCTTGGTTTGTCCTTTCAGATTTTTTTGCAGGGCAGCTGATTTTTGGTACCAGTCTTCATTCTTGTGGGCGTCTTCGCAGGTTCGCAGAAGTGAGCCAAGCCATTGGCTGTAATCTTCAAATAATCCTCTGTACTGAACTGCTTGGTCTAGTAGGTATTCGGTTATGTCTTTTAACGTTGTAAATGTACGTATCTCTGTTCCCAGACAGGTCACCTCATTTTTTACACATCGCCTGAATCCTCAGTGCAAGTGTTCTCTTCGGGTATCAACTATGTTGCAACTTCTTATGCAACATTAATGAACAAATAACATAGTTCTTAGAATAATAGGATTTGTCCATTATACAAATTACATACTGTTTGGGCGCTGTGTTCTTTTTAATGCATAAATGAGTTTAATGCTTTGAAAGTGGGAGGTTAGCGGCTTCGGCTAGTGCTCTGCTGAGACTACCCCCTCCCTTTAATATAGGTTGAACCACGCAGGGAATTGCCGTTTCAGTTTTTCAGTGCTTTTCACTAAAAAAGAGATATACTACTTGTGACTTCTTCTTTCCAAACAAACGAGGCCACGGTGAACAAACACGTCAGCACACAACAACGGCGAAAACAACGAAATGGTAGTCACGCCCTGGGAAGTCAAGGGCAAAGTAGACTACGAACGCCTCATACGCGAGTTCGGAACCCAACCACTAACCGACCAATTACTCAGCAAAATAGCAGACCACACAGACAAGCTTCACCTTCAACTGCAGAGGCGCATATTCTTTAGCCACCGCGACCTCGACACCGTACTGGACCTTTACGAGAAAGGAACAAAATTCGTACTTTACACGGGCAGGGGACCTTCGGGACCCGTGCACATCGGGCATCTTGTTCCATGGATATTTACGCGTCACTTGCAGGAAAAATTCGGCACACGACTCTACTTCCAGCTAACCGACGATGAGAAATTCCTTATAGATGACGAGTCTACGCTCCCTGAAACGCGCAAGTACGCTTACGAAAACGCGTTAGACCTAATCGCCCTCGGGTTCAAGCCGGAAAACACATTCATAATCTACGACACACAAGATATAGACTTCCTCTACGACATCACCCTGGAAGTGGCAAAACGCATCACTTACTCAACCGCACGCTCCACATTCGGCTTCCAAGACAGCACTAACATCGGCTGGGTCTTCTGGCCCGCCATCCAAGCAGCACCGTGCTTCATCCATAAGAAACTAACAGG
>Ga0315294_10000575_pt1 | contig 39473 bp, 41 predicted proteins | sample YL17G13_40_MG_FD_203626 | JGI IMG/M metagenome (GOLD analysis project Ga0315294, IMG submission 203626) | Sediment microbial communities from Yellowstone Lake, YNP, Wyoming, USA - YL17G13_40 | ecosystem: Environmental > Aquatic > Freshwater > Lake > Sediment | place: USA: Wyoming | collected... | reverse complement strand
TAAAGATTATTCAGGAATCAAAATTAATTCATTGAGGGAAATTAAAAATATTCTGGGCCTGTAGTTCAGTTGGCAGAACGCCGCATTCGCATTGCGGAGATCGTGGGTTCGACTCCCACCGGGTCCATATGAGTACAAAAGAAATTGGCAATTTAGGAGAGAAAATTGCTGAAAAATATTTAAAAGACAAAGGATACGAAATTTTAGATAAAAATTACTCTTTTAGGATTTCTGGCAATCCTCAGAAAGGAGAAATTGATATGGTGGCTAAAAAATCTGATATAATTAGTTTCATAGAGGTGAAAACCTTAACGGAAGCCCGCGGAGAACAGTTCTCCGCTATCTCTCCGGAGGAAAAAGTTGATTTTTGGAAACAAAGAAAATTAGTAAAAACGGCTGAGAGTTGGTTGATGAAAAAGAAAATTCCTTTAAATTCTAAATGGCAGATTGATGTTATTGCTATCAAAATAAATTCTAATACCCGAGCCATAGCGAAGGGTGAAGAAGAGGATTTATCCTCTTCGCCTAAAAAAGTCGAAATTTCTCATTTCGAAAATGCCATTTCGTATGCCCCGTAATACAACTTCCAGTAGGTGCGTTCCAAACAAACGCCGGGGCATAACTTCGATGGATGCAAAGATAAAATTATTAATATTTAGCCACAAACAGGGCGGAACGCACCTAACGGCGTTTGGCTCTGGAAGTTGATATACGGGGTATGCTTAATCTGATTCTTTTAATAATTTTTGGCTATCTCTTGGGTTCCATTCCCTCCGGTCTCTTGATTTCCAAAGCCAAAGGAATTGATATCAGAAAAGTGGGCTCGGGCAACATCGGCGTAACAAATGTTTTAAGAGTCCTGGGTTCCAAATGGGCAGGCCTAACCGCTATTCCAGATGTTTTAAAGGGGGTAATCCCAGCCTATTTAGCCATTCATTTTTTAACCCTTGATTGGCAAGTAGTTTTAGTCGCCATTTCTCCAATCTTGGGCCACGTTTTTCCGGTCTGGCTTAATTTTAAAGGAGGGAAGGGGGTAGCAACCACCGCCGGGGTTTTACTTATTTTTTTGGAATGGAAAATTCTTTTGGTTTGGCTTTTAGTTTGGATTCTGGTTTTGGTTGCTTCTAAAACCATGAGTTTTACTAATCTTTTGATGGCAAGTTTTCTACCCTTGGCTCTTTGGTTTTCCTCCTTTTCTTTTGCTTATTTTATTTTCGGATTTATCTTAGCTATTCTTATCTGGTGGACTCATCGGGAGAACTTACAAAGAATCAAGGAAGGAACAGAGTCAAAATTTAAATTAAAAAAATCACCATGAAAAAAATTGGTTTAGTTATTGACGAAGGAGCAGATTTACCTCAAGACCTCATTGAAAAATATCAAATTGTGACTGTCCCCATCAAAATGGATTGGCCGGAGATAGAAAATTTACCTGGCGAAAACACTTTCCAGAAAATGAGAGAGGCAGAAAAGCTGGGAATCAAAGGTTTTGGTAAAACTTCTCAGCCCTCACCAAAAGATTTTTTAGATGCCTTTAAAAAACAGTTAGACGACACCCATCCACCAACCAGGTTTGAAGAAATTATCTGTGTTACCCTCACTTCTAAACTTTCTGGCACTTACAATTCAGCCATTCAGGCCAAAGGAATATTAAGCGAGAGAGATCAAAAAAGAATTTTTATTGTCGATTCTTTAAATGCTAGTTGCGGTGAAGGACTTTCAGTTTTGAGAGCGGTCGATTTAATTGAAAACCGAGCCCCTTCCCTTGGAGGAGGGGGCGAAGGTGAAGATGAGGACGGAGTCCTCATCGCCCGAGGCAAAGTGGCCGAGGGAATCGTCAAGGAGTTAGAAAAATTTATTCCTCAAGTTTATCTCTACGGCATGCTTGAGGATGTAAAATGGTTAGAGGCCTCAGGCAGAATATCTCATACTCTGGCAAATTGGGTAAGAAGGATGCAAAAAATCGGAGTTAGGCCAATACTCGGAGTCAAAAGAGGATTGATAAAAGCTATTGGCATCAAAGCTGGAGTAAAAGACATTCCGACTGCCTTATTTAAAGAACTGACTGGGAAGACTAGAAAATTGCGACTAGAAAATAAAAAAATTAGGGTAGTTATTGCCCACGGCGACAATTTAGAGATGGCTCAAAGATTAAAAGAGATGATTGAGAGAGAGCTTGAGAATGCCGAGGTTGCTTTTATAAGTTTAATTGATAATGTCCTTGGCGTTTTAGTTGGTCCTGGCTCTCTGATTCTGGCCTGGTGTGAAATTACTTGAGGGTTAAATATATTCTTTGGATGACAGTAAGATTTGAGAAGATAGCTAAGATTACAATCGGGTAAAGCATCCAAGAAAGATTAAAAATACCAAGAAGCATCGCTAAAGAAATTAAAATCATCCTTTCTCCTCGGCCCAAAAGGCCCTTTTTTAATTCCTCGGCCACCATCTCCTTTTCTTTGGCAGCAGCTTTTGCGTAGGTTGTCATCAGAGAGCCAAAAAAGGCAAGAAAAATCCAAATCCCAGCTGGCAATAATAAAAAACCTTTTAAAGGTAAGAATAAAAAACCTAATAGAATAATCCCTTCAACGTATCTATCGCAGATTGTATCTAAATAGGCACCTTTTTTTGTTTCTCTCTGGGTAAATCTTGCCACTGCGCCATCGATAAAATCTAAAAGAGTAGCCAAAAGAAAGAAAATTAAGGCCAGAATTAAACCAATGTCGATGAACATTCGTTCATCTCCACCCTTCGATGTGCTCGGGTTTTTGATTAAAAAATAGAGAGCTAAAATCGCAAAAAAAAGAGAAATTAAAGTATACTGGTTAGGAGTTAGGCCTAATTTAGAAAAAAATTCCCCAGTTTTAATTTCGATTTTCTTAAATTTTTCTCGGTTTTCGGAAAGCATAATTTTTAATCTTAATTAAGCTCCTTTTAAGGTGGTCAATTATTGTCTCCAGGAAGCTGAGCTCTTTTCCTCTCGCCTCGGCCTCTTTATTTTTTATCTTCTCTAAAATTATTTCAATCGAAAGGCCTTCTCCCGGGATTTCTAAATAAGTCCGACCGACCAAATCTGGAAAGTGAGCGTCAGAGCCAGCGGTAAATGAAAGATTATATTTCTGAGCAAACTCTAAAGCTTTTTTGTTGCTCGGGCCAAAGATTGAAGCATTCAAAACCTCAACTCCGTCTGCCTCCTCTAAGATTTCCTTAAGGTTTCCCTTAAAGCTGCGGAACTTAGCGAAGGGATGAGGGATAATGGCTCTTCCGCCTGCTTCCCTTATCTTCTTGATGGTTTCTTTGGCCGGTAACCCGTTAGAAATTATTTCTTTGACATTTAATCCTAAAACATCCCCTTCCTTACTTTTTATCTCAATCCCAGGTATAATCAAGATAGGTTTTCCTTTAGCATATTCTATCGCCTCCCTTGCTCCTTTTATCTCCCCGTGGTCAGTAATTGCTAAACAATTAATCCCCTTTTTCAAGGCGGCATCAACCATTTCTTTTGGCGAGGAAATGCCATCGTAAGAATAAAAAGTGTGGCAATGCAAATCACATTTCATAAGACCCTACGAATTACGAATATCTACGAATATACGAATAATTAATATTAACATAATTTAAATGGACTTTCTATTTTTCATCTTATCTTGTCTCTATTTTTTTCTCCCGGCTTACTTCACTAATATGACCCCGCCTTTAATTAGAAGTGCTGGTATTTTTATTTTTTTAGATAAAGAAGTTGATTTTGGCAAAAAATTTTTGGGACAGCCAATTTTTGGTAAAAACAAATGCTGGCGGGGAGTAATTTTTGGGCTCATAGTAGGAATTTTAGTGGCCGGCTTTCAACTCTGGCTCTATAGGTTCCCTTTTTTCAAAAAAATCAGCCTTTTTGATTATTCAGAAATCAATATTTTGGCTCTAGGCGTTCTAATTTCTGCCGGAGCGGTCTTTGGCGACCTCCTTTTTGCCTTTATTAAACGACGCTTGAAAATGGAACCCGGGACCAGATTTATTCCATTCGACCAAACAAATTATGTTATCGGGTCAGCTTTCCTCTTGACGCCCTTCTTAAAAATTGATATTCTGGTCTGGATAACCCTTTTTATTCTAACCTTCCTCTTACATGTAATAATCAATCGGATCGGCTACCGTTTAAGGCTTTCTCGAGCCCGATGGTAATATCGCTATGTTCAATGAATTGAAAATTCATTTAAATGTTTCAAAATTGAAACATTTGAAAAAGATATTTTTGAAGAAAATATCTTTGCCCAATCTTAGGCGAAGAGGACTTCATCCTCTTCTTCACCTTCGCTCGCTTAAGGCGAGCTCGGTCAATAAATCTTCGATTTATTTCGATGTGGGAAGAAATCTCTAAGACAATTTGGCAGAATTTAACTGAAGTTTCCCCTCCAATTTTTTGGGCGGGTTTGGTCTTATTTGTTGGCATTTTTGTTGCTAAGTGGCTGGGGAGAATTTCGGTTGCTTTTTTAAGCCAAATTAGATTAAATCCGCTTTTTAAAAGAGTGGGTTTGGAGGAAGCTTTGTCTATGATTGATACCCGTCTCAATGCCCCAAAGTTCTTTGGCGAGATGGTTAGGTGGTTTTTTATCGTTATTTTTTTGATGGCTTCCTGCGAAATCTTGGGATTAACCATGTTTAGCCAATTCTTAGAAAAGGTGGTTAGATACTACCCTAATCTTTTTATTGCCGCTCTCATTTTCATTATCGCAGCTTTTCTGGCTGATTTTTCTCAAAAAATTGTGGTTGGCACTCTCCAAGAAGAAAAAATAACTTATTCCCGATTTTTAGGCAGGGTAATTCGTTGGGCAATCTGGCTTTTCGCTATATTAGCTATTCTTTATCAACTCCAAATTACTCCCTCTTTGATTTTAGTTATTATTATTGGTATGGTTGCTACTACATCAATTGCTTTGGGTATTGCCTTTGGTCTAGGAGGAAAGGATTTGGCAGCTAAAATTCTAAAAGAGCTCGAGGAAAAACTTAAGTAATCTACTATGGAGTTCTTGACACAGGAGGAGTTAAAGCAAATGATGCTCCTTTCTCACAAAAGGATTGAGGAAAACAAAGAGCAGATTAATAAAATCAATGTCTTCCCGGTTCCTGATCAAGATACCGGAAGCAATATGGCAAAAACCCTGCTGGGGGTAAAGGAAGCCATTGAGGGAAAGGAATTCAAAGATTTACAAGAGATTTCAGAAGCGGCCTTAGACGGAGCATTGAGCGCTGCCCAGGGGAATGCCGGCGTAATTTACGTCGGTTTTTTAGCTAGTTTTCTGCCCTTGCTTGATAAAAATCCAGTTAATGCTAAAAAATTGGCTATTGCTTTTGAAAAAGGAGCAGAAAGGGCGAGAAAAAGTATTCAAAATCCAAAAGAAGGAACAATTTTGGATGTCATTGATGCTGCTAGCGATGTTTTCAAAAAAGAAGTAGAAAAAGAAACAGACATTGTCAATATTTTAAAGAAAGCAACAGAAAAAGCTAAGGAAGCCCTTTTGGCTACTAGAGAAAAAATGGAGATTTTTAGAAAAGCCAATGTGGTTGATGCCGGGGGCTTGGGATTTTTAATGATTTTAGAAAGTTATTTAGAGGCCCTGGAAGAACCCGCCTTCGCTAAAGCTTCGGCGGGCAAGGAGGAGAAACCCTCGGAAAAAGTTAGAAAATTTGTCCAAGTTCTTTCTAATCGATATGAGGTAGTTTCTTTAATAGAAAATCCGAGATTTGAGGAAAAAATAATTAAGGAAAAATTGAGAAAACTCGGTAATTCGCTGGATATGGTCCAGATTGGAAATAAAATGAAACTCCACATCCACACCGATTATCCCGATGAGGTAAGAGATATTTTGAGGGAGGCTGGCCAGATCCGGAGTTTAAGAGTTGAAGATATGGCGAAAGAGGTGGGCGGTGAGGAATCGGTCAGGAAGGTTTCTGTTGGCATTGTGACCGATGACGTGGCGATGCTTTTGCCAAAAATTGCGGAGAGATATCAAATTGAAGTAATACCCATTAGATGGGATTGGCCGGAAGAGAAAGAATTACCCGGAGAAAATATTTATCAGAAAATGAGAGAGGCAGAAAGGCGAGGAATTAAAGCTACTGTCAAAACCACTCAGGCATCACCCAAACAATATTTAGACGCTTTTGAAAAACAACTCCAAAAATTTGATAAGGTCTTGTGTATTACTCCTTCTTCAAAGGTTTCGGGTTGTTACAATTCAGCCATTCAGGCGAGAGAGATGATTAAAAATCCTGAGAAAATTTTTATCTTAGATTCTTTGAATGGTGCTGCCGGTCAAGCTCTTTTAATTTTGCGAGCAATTGATTTAATTCAAGAACAAAGAGAAATTGGCGAAGTTATCTGGGAACTTAAAAATTTAATTTTTAAAATCCATTTTTATCTCATCTTCGAAGACCCAAAATGGATAGAATCTATTGGCAGAATTACCCATTCTCAAGCCAATTGGATAAGGAGAATGAAAAAATTGAGACTCCATCCAATCATGGAATTAAAAAATGGAGTGATTGGTAAGGGAGGAATGGTTATTGCTCAAGGTGCTAGCGAAGCTCTTTTTAAAAAAATTTTTAAAGAAACGAAAAAAGTAAGAAGTGAAGGTAAAAAAATCAGAGTAATTATAGGTCACGCCGATAATCTTGAGCAGGCTGAAAAGCTAAAGAAAATGCTGAAAGGAAAAATCAGCAATATAGAGATTCCTTATGTTGCTATGGCTCCAACGATAATTTGTGCCGGTGCCGGTCCGGGAACCTTATTAGCTGGTTGGCAACCAATATAAAGCTATGTTTATTAAAGGCGTTGGAATGACAAAATTTGATTATTCCCAGAAACCCTGGTGGGCTTTTGCCTACGAGGCGACAATGGAAGCCCTGGAAGACGCTAAAATGAAAATTTCTGAGATTGAGGCCATTGTTTTTACAGGAATGTCTAGCGCAGCTGGGGGCGAACATCAGACTCATAAAATCTCTCTCCTCTCCGATTTATTTAAAATAAACTGCCCTATTGTTGAAACGCCTTCGGTTTGCGCCGGTGGCGGAGTGGCTTTCTGGGTAGCTAATCGTTTAGGCTTCAGAAATGTTTTAGCTGTTAGTGGAGAAAAATTGGTAGACAATCTGAGTGAAGTAACTACTGATTGGATACTCTCAGCGGCAGAAAGAGTGATTGAACAAACCGAGGGAATGCTTTTCCCGGTTCAAAATGCTTTAGTTTGGCAGCAATATATGACAAAGTATAAAGCTACGATGGATGACCTATCTCTGGTTGCCTTCAAGAATCATCAAAATGCTGCTTTAAACCCCAAAGCATATTATTACAAAAGACCGGTTTCTTTGGAAGATATTAAAAATTCTCCCATCATTGCTTCACCTTTCCGTTTAATGGACTGTTCTTTGTCGGTTAATGGTGGGGCGGCGGTTATTCTCTCAAAAGAAAAATCAGACGTTGAAATAATTGGTTCTGGTTTTGCTACTGATTACCTTTTGACTTTTGGCAGAGAAAGCATTACTCATTTTAAAGCGACCAGATTAGCTGCCGAGGAGGCTTATAGTCAAGCCAAAATTAGACCCGAGGACGTTGAGGTGGCTGAGGTGCACGACGCTTTTACCTCAGTGGAATTGTTCTCTTATGAAGATTTAGGTTTTGCCCCGATCGGAAAGGGAGCAGAATTAATAAGAGAAGGAAAAGTTAATTTAGGTGGCGAGCTACCAATTAACCCTTCCGGCGGCCTTAAAGCTAAGGGCCACCCTATTTCGGCAACCGGATTGGCCCAAATTTATGAGATTACAAATCAATTACGAGGTAAATGTGGTGAGCGTCAAGTGAAAAATGCTGAAATTGGTCTTTGCCACAATATTGGTGGGACCGGTGGCAGCGTTACTGTCCACATTCTAAAGAAACGTTGAGAAAGACCACTTAAGTTTTGAATTTTTGGAGAAGTTTTTTAAATTCCCTTTTTGCTTCCGGAGAAACCTCAATTAGACAAATTCCTTTTCCCGGAAATCCGTAGATAACCGCCGTGTTTTTTTCTGCCAGTAAAACACAAGGAATTACTAGTAAATCCTCTTCTCCGTCAACAAAAACATTTTCATTATTTTCAATCGCCTTTTTGATTACTGACCAGACTTCTCTCTGGATTGTTCCGGGAAGATTTCGGCAGCTGAGGGCCCTGCACTTTGCTGGGGTCAAAGAGAATGCCTTACAAATTCGACGGTTTAGCTTACTACTTAATTTTAAGCAAAGTGCAGGGTTAATTTTTTTCCTTTTTACCTTTCCATCGAAAATTTTAATATCAGAAGGAAGAGTGAGAGAGCAATAATCTCCGACCGTAATTATTTTTTTAAATTTTTTTTCTTGAATAAACTTTTTAAATTTTCTGGTTATTTTTCCTCGTCCGTTAAAGAATGGTATTCCCCAAATTTTTCTTAACTCCTTTTTGAGACCGGCTGGTAAAATATAAGTTTTCATAAGATTATTTTAAATTAATGTATAACAAATAACAACCCAAGTCGGAAGGGGGTCGGGGAAACCCTTCGGCCTTCGCCGGACGAAGTCGGCTACGGCCGACGAAGGTCGGTTGCCCCGTATAGGAAAAGATTAAAAACCGAGGGTAGGCGAAGAGATAAATCTCTTCTTCATCTTCGCTAAAACTCGATTGTTAAGGAGAGGTGTTAGTCCCGACGAAGTCGGGACGTGCCGCGACCTAACTCGGTAATACCACTATGTTCTATCAATGTCCAAAATGTAAAAATATCTGGCAATACCCAATCGAGAAATGCCCCGATTGCTTTTTAGGATTGGAAAAACTTTTAGCAAAAACAGCTAAAGTAATTGGCATTTCAAAGGTTAATATCCCGACCCTTTTGCACCCAAAAGTACCTTATTTTGTTTTAGTTTTTGAAGACGAAAAAGGGAATAAATGGGTCCATAAATCTTTCCAAGAATACAAAATAGGCGAAGAATTTATCCTGGAAGTTAGCCAGGATAAAAATACAGTTGCTGTCTGGCGGATAAAATACGATATTTTAGAGGCAGTAGAAAAAGTTATTGAGTTGCTCGGCGGGGCGATGAGGACTTCGTCCTCATCTTCACCTTCGCTTCCTTCGGAAGCTCGGTGTCTAAAAATTAATTCTCAAACCAAGATTTTAATTTTACCGACCTTGATTTCTCCGAAACACCCTTATTTGGCAATTAACACTAATCCGAAATTTTTGGAAAGTTTAATTAACTATTTATCAAATGTCGGAGTCGACAAAAAAAACATTAAAGTGGCCGCTCAAAGTTTTGATGAAGTTCCAATCGAAGCTTCGGCTCAAAAATCTCAACTTCTCGATGTTTGTCTTCAAAATCAGATTGTTCCCTTTGATTTAGCCAAGGGTAATTTTGTTAAAAAAACCCAAGATGGCTTCAATCTCGAGATTTCGGAAGAAGTTTTTAATTCAAATTTGATAATTAACCTGCCGATTTTGAAAATTGATTCAAAGCTGGGAGTAAGAGGGGCTAGCGAGAATATCTTAAAATTTTTAAAAAAAGAAAATTATCTTGGATTAAAATACCTTTATTCAGAAGAGGAAATAATCGAAAATCTACAAGAAGTTTTGCTTGTCCGCCGAAGCCTCGGCGAAGGCGGGCCAAATTATTTAACAATAGCCGATGGAGGGACCATTCAGAAGGCAGCTGGCTTTACTGCTTTTCTGGGAGTGATTTTGGCCAGCTTCAATCCCTTTAATCTTGACCGAGTCTTCGCCGAAATTACGATGGTGAATAATTTGCCAGAATGCTTAAAAAAGATTAAAATTGAAAATATTCCAATAGTCGGAAGAAAAGTCGAGGAAGTGCAATGTAATTTAAATTATGTTTGAAAATAAAGTAGTTTTAATCACTGGCGCTTCGGGAGGTATGGGTCGGGCTATTGCCCAAAAATTTGCCGGAGCTCAAGCAAAAGTGGCTTTAAATGATATTGCTCAAGCCGAAGAAGCTCTAAAAGCGCTATCTCAAGAATTTGGCGGTAAGTATTTTTTAGCTGATGTTTCAAAATTAGATGAAGTTGAACGGATGGTAGAGGAAATAAAAAAAGAATTCGGCAGATTAGACGTTTTGGTAAATAATGCTGGAATTACCCAAGATAGAACCTTGGCCAAAATGACAAAAGAAGAGTGGCAAAAGGTGATTGACGTTGATTTAACTGGAGTTTTCAACTGCAGCAAAGCCTCTCTCCCCTTGCTTATTGCTAATCAAGGCAAGATAGTTAACATTTCTTCTTTGGTTGGTCAAAGAGGAAATTTTGGCCAAACTAATTATGCCGCAGCTAAAGCTGGCATTATCGGTTTCACTAAAGCTCTGACCAAAGAGGTTGGTAGATTTGGAGTGACAGTCAATGCTGTTGCCCCTGGATTTATTGAGACTCGTTTAACTGAAAACCTTCCTCCAGAAATGAAAGAAACAATAAAAAAATTTACTCCTTTAGGTCGTTTTGGTAAACCGGAAGAAGTGGCGAACTTAGTAGCCTTTTTAGCCTCTGAAGAAGCAAACTTTATCACCGGGGCAGTAATCAATATTGATGGAGGCTTGCCTTTATAATTTATGATTTTCGATAACTTAGTATGGCTTTATCAAAAGAAGAAGAAAAAATATTAAGCTCCATTATTGTTGCTTCTGAGAATGATCCTAATAATCCAGAATTTCCTTCAGATAATCCGAAATTCCCAGCAACCCCTACTTATCAAATTAAAGTTTCAGGATTCGACAATGTTTGGTTAAAGGACGAGAGCTTTAATCCAACTGGCACCCATAAAGATAGAATGGCTTGGGAGATGGTTGTTACTTATCGCGATTTTTTATTAGCCAAAAAAAGAGGACAAATTAAAGACCCTTTTCCTCAGCTTTCAATCATTAGTTTTGGTTCGGCGGCGATCGCCATCCAGACAATACTAAAAAGATATAAATTGCCAAATCTGAAAGTCCTAATCGACAGAAACTTTATTAAGCCTCTTGAATTAAAATCTCTTAAAAAATTAGGTTGCGAAATCTATGAAACTGATTTATCAAAAAGATCTCTTAGTTGGAGAGAAATTCTTATTTTAACCCATAATCGAGATGGTTTTGATATTACTTCCAATGAGGCTCTGGATCCAACAACTAGATTCTATGATTGGTTAAGTTATGAAATAATAAACAATTCGCCAGATTATTGTTTTATTCCTTTTGGAACCGGAAATTTATATGAAAATATCTTAAATATTAATAAAAAAGAGGTTTCAACAGAAAATCACGACCCTCGATTTAGAGGAAATGTAGAAACATTAAGAAGTTGTAACTTCTTCGGAGTAACTACAAATAACCCCCATAGTAAAGCAGATAAACTTTACTCACCTCATCTACCATTTGTCCATTATGATGAACAATGGGTTAAATTATATCGTAGTGCTGGATTCTGTGGTCCCGAATCGGATGTTCATTTATTAAAAGAGGAATATTTAGAAGAAGCTTTAGAAGCAGCTGAATCTCAAGGAATAAATTGCGAACCATCAGGAATTGCTGGTTTAGCTTTAATGTTGCAAATGAGGGACAAATTGCCCAAAGATAAAAAAATGTTAATAGTTAATACCGGAAAAACAAAATACCCCTCTCTATAATCAAATATTACACTTTTTATTTATTGATGGGGGTTAGAGCAGAGTAATTATGAAATCAACCTTGGATAATCTTTTCAAATCCTTGAGTTTAAATTTCCCGGAAACTTCTTTTGAAGTAGAATTTTGGGACGGGACTAAAGAAAAGTACGGCCCGGGTCCGAAAAAATTTAAATTAATCATTAAAAATAAAGGAGTGATAAATAGAATTCTTGGCGGAGGCAGTCTGGGATTCGGCGAGGAGTTTATGAAGGGAAACATTCTTGTTGAAGGCGACCTTCAAGAGCTCATTAAAATGGGATATGGCCAGAGTCGTATTAACTTTCAGCTTTCCCTTAAGGAAAAGTTAAAGATTCTTTACAATTACATTTCCTCTCTGGGAACCGTCCTCAACTCAAAAAGGAATGTCAGCTACCATTATGACATCGGGAATGATTTCTATTCTTTATGGCTTGACTCGACCCTAACTTATTCTTGTGCTTATTTTAAGAAAGAGGAGGATACTCTTAGCCAGGCTCAATTGCAGAAATACGAACATATCTCTAAAAAACTTCAATTAAAGCAGGGAGAAACTTTAGTGGATATAGGCTGTGGCTGGGGTGGGATGATGTTTTATGCCGCCGAGAACTTTGGAGTAAAATGTGAGGGATATACTCTTTCGGCAGAACAATATAATTATCTGGTTGATGAAATTAAAAAAAGAAAATTAGCCGATTTTCTTAAGGTTTATTTAAAAGATTACCGGGAGGCAAGAGGAAAATTCGATAAGTTCGTTTCCATCGGTATGTTTGAGCATGTTGGCAAAAAGTTTCATCCGGTTTTTTTCGATGTCGTAAAAAAATTATTAAAACCAAAAGGAATCGGCCTGCTTCAGACCATCGGCTCTTCAAAAGATAAACCTTCTGACCCCTGGATTACTAAATATATTTTTCCCGGTGGTTTTATCCCTGCCCTCCAGTTAATTTGCCGTATTATGAACCAAAAAGACTTAGTTTTTTTTGACATCGAGGATTTAAGAAGGCACTATAATATGACCCTTGATAAATGGATAGAGGGATTTGAAGAAAATATTGAAAAAATAAGGAAGGTTTTAATTAAATTATTGGGTAGCAGGGAAAAGGCTGAAGAATTTGTGCGAATGTGGAGACTTTATCTAAACGGCAGTTCAGTTTCCTTCAAAGCAGGGAACAATCATTTATATCAAATCACTTTTAGTAATGGTTTAAATAATCAATTGCCCCTAACCAGAAACTACATCTATGGAGCTTAACAAAGAGCAAATTAAAGAAATTATCCCCTATCAGGAGCCATTTTTATTTGTTGATGGCGTTGAGGAAATTGGGGAGAATAATATCACTAGTTTTTATCAAACGGCAATCGATGACTATTATTTTAAAGGCCACTTTGTTGATTTTCCGATAATGCCAGGCGTCCTAATTGTTGAAGGAATAGCCCAGACAGGAACAATTCTTTTGAGAAAGAAGATGGGAGAGAATCATAAAAAAAACCTTCTTTTGGCCTATCAGGTCAGAAGCGCTCAGTTTTACAAGCCAGTTTTTCCTGGCGATAAGATAAAATACCAAGTTGAGCTTTTGGGATTTTACGGTTTTAAAATCGCCAATTTCAAAGGAGAAGCTTTCGTAGTCGAAGAGAATAAATTCTCTTCTTCACCCGCCGAGTCCCGTTTGCGAGACGAAGGTGGAAAAGGGCACAAGGCGCCCTTTGACTTCGCTGCGGCTCGGGTAGGCGAAGAGGATAAATCCTCTTCTTCACCCTTCGCTGCGGCTCGGGTATGCGAGGTGCGCTTTAGCGTGGCGGTGGTAGATAAGGATGAATTTAAAACAAAATATGTTGGAGAGAAAGATGGAAAACCTATATCTCAAACTAAACTGCCCCCTTTAAAAATAGGGAATCTCTTTGCTAAAATCCCGATTATCCAGGGAGGAATGGCAGTCAGAGTGTCATTACATAATTTAGCCGGAAATGTGGCCAAGGAGGGGGCGGTGGGCATTATTGCGGTTTCGGGTATGAATGATCCAAATGAAGTTAAATCAGAAATAAGGCAAGCCAGAGAAATTGCCGGTCCTCAAGGAGTGATTGGAATAAATATTATGGGGGTGGTCGGCCATTTTCTTGAGCTGGTCAAGGCAGCTATGGAGGGGAAAATCGATTTAGTTATTCAGGGAGCCGGATTTAGAGAAGACATTTTTGAGTTAGGAAGAAAATACAATGTCCCCATATTTTCCATGGCCTCGTCCCTTAAGGTCGCCAAAAAAGGGGAAGCCATGGGAGCGGCAGCCATCGTGATTGAAGGTGAAGATGCCGGCGGTCACCTGGGCTTTCCTAAAGGCCATCCCTTTAGAAAAACGATTGATATTGTCAAAGAAGTGGCAAGAGCAGTAAAAATTCCCTTGATTGCGGCTGGCGGCATATTTGATGGTAGAGATATTGTCGAGATGTTAAGAGCCGGAGCCAAAGGAGTCCAGATGGCCACTCGCTTTGTCGCCACTAGAGAATGCGACGTAAACCTGAAGTTTAAAGAAGCCCATTTAAAAGCCAAGAAAGAAGATGTTGTTATTATTCATTCGCCGGTCGGTTTGCCGGGTAGAGCCATTAAAACTCCTTTGGTTGAAAAAATTTTAGCGGGGAAAGCGCCAAAACCAGATCTCGGAAAATGCCAGGGATGTATTGGAATGGTTTGCGATAAGAGCTATTGCATTTTGGATGCATTGGAAAATGCCAGGAAGGGCGACATAGAAAACGGTTTAGTTTTTGCTGGTTCTAATGTCTGGAGGGTAAATAAAATAGTTTCAGTTAAAGAATTAATTCAAGAATTGGTAAAAGAAGCCAACGAAATTCTAAAACAAGAACCCTTAGTTCTTAACGAATCATATGTTCAATAAATTTTCAATTTATTTCAATGTTTAAGGAAAATAAATTAACTCAGCTTTTAGGAATTAAATACCCAATCATCCAGGGAGGAATGGCCGGAGTTTCCGAGTCGAATTTGGTTTCAGCTGTTTCCAATGCCGGAGGTCTGGGAGTAATTGGTTCAGGTTTTTTCTCTTCTTCTTGGCTTGAGGAAGAAATTAAAAAAACCAGAAGTTTAACTGATAAACCCTTTGGCATTAATCTTTTGATGCAAAATCCCGGAGCTCCAGAATTAATAAAAGTAATCATTAAATATCAGGTGCCGGTGGTTTTTACCGGCGGCGGGAATCCCTTGCCTGTTTTCCCTTATCTTCAAGCAGCTGGGACTAAAGTCATCCCGGTTGTTGGATCAGCCAGATTGGCGAAGAAAATGGAAGATAACGGAGCCGACGCCGTGGTGGCTGAAGGAATGGAATCCGGCGGTCATATCGGAGAGAACACCACTTTTTGTTTGATTCCTCAGGTTAAAGCTCTTTTGGAAAAAATTCCCTTGATTGCTGCCGGCGGAATCTATAATGGGAAAACGGCTGCCGCTACCTTCTTATTAGGGGCGGATGGCGTCCAGATGGGGACAAGATTTTTAGCCAGCAAAGAGTGCCAGGTTCATGAAAATTATAAAAAAGCTGTTCTCCAGGCCACTGACGAAAACATTACGGTCGTCGCCAGATTTACCGGCCATCCGGTCAGGGTGATTGAAAATGAATTGGCAAAAAAAATTAAGGAGCTTGAGGAAAAAAATCCTTTTCCCGAAGAAGTAAAAGCTGATAGGTTTGCTGGTTCAAAGGTGGCCGCTGGAAATATTGAACAAGTTCCCCTGCTTTGCGGGCTTTGCGCCGGAGACATTCGGGAGATTAAGAGTTGCCAGGAAATAATTGATGAAATAGTAAAAGAATTAGAAAAATTATGAAAAAGGCCTTTTCTATTTTAGCCAGAAACCTACTTACCCCAATAATAAAAAGATTTTTTATTGAAGAAGTTAAGGGCCAAGAGAATATTCCTCAAGACACTAATTTCATCTTAGTCCCAAATCATCAAAGTTACTTTGACCATTTTTTCGTTCCCTTTCCAATAAAAGAGAAATTGGAGAAGGTCCGTTTTATTGGTAAATTGGAAAGTAAATGGCAAATTCTCCAATGGGGTTGGTTTTACTGGCTAACTGAAACCATCCCAATTAATCGGAAGACGGAAGATAAAAGAAAGGTTCTTGATAAAGCCCTCGAAGTTTTAAAAAAGGGTGGAATAATTATTATTTATCCAGAAGGAAAAAGAAACAGAAAAAAGGAGTTATTAGAGGGGAAAACCGGAGTGGCTGAACTGGCTGTTAAAAGCGGCAAACCAGTAATTACTCTCGGTTTAATCTACAAAGATAATAAACCCCCTCGCCTGCCAGTCCGCATCAATATCGGTCGGCCCATATATTTTGGAAAAAGCGAAAATTACCAAAATCTAAGGGAAATTACTGATGAAATAATGAGAGAAATTGCCAGACTCTCAGAAAAAACTTATGGGTATGGAAATTAAAAAAATCTTAATTGCAAATAGAGGGGAGATTGCTCTGCGAGTAATTCGGACCTGCAAAGAAATGGGAATTAAAACGGTAGCCCTCTGCCCCCAAGCGGGCCAGGAGCAAAATTTTTTAGAAACGAATTTAGCCGATGAGTATTACTTTTTGGAAAAGGATGGGGCTCAGGGTTATTTAGACCAAAGAAAAATTATCGAAATTGCCAAAAAAGCTAGGGTTGATGCCATCCACCCTGGCTATGGATTTTTGTCTGAAAATTGGAGATTTGCTAAATTTTGCCAAAAACAAAATATTAAATTTATTGGGCCCCATTTTAAAGTTTTAAAAAAATTAGAGGATAAAATCGAGGCAAAGAGAATGGCTCAAAGAGTTGGCATACCAACTTTGCCAGCCAGCGGCGGGTCGATAAAAACAAAAGGAGACCTTTTTAAGTGGGTTTTTAAAATTAGGCCCCCATTTGTTCTAAAAGCCAGGCGGGGAGGAGGAGGGATTGGCATCAGGGTAATTAATGGGGAAATTAGCTTTGGCGAGATTTTTTCGATTTCTCTGGGGATTCAGAGACAAATGGCTCTCTCTTTTTCTGATACCGATTTTTTCCTTGAAAAATACTTACCGGAAGCCAGACACATTGAATTTCAGGTTCTGGGAGATGGCCAAAATTTTTTATATTTGGGAGAAAGAGAATGCACCATTCAAAGAAGATTTCAGAAATTGCTTGAAGAAGCCCCCTCTCCTTTTTTAGATGAGAAAAAAAGAGAAGAGATGGGAAATTTGGCAGTAAAATTAGCCCGGGAATTAAGATACAGAGGGGCAGCCACCGTTGAGTTTTTGATGGATGGAGATAGAAACTTTTATTTCTTGGAGGTTAATCCCAGACTTCAAGTGGAACATCCGGTGACCGAAGCAATAACTGGCATTGACATTGTTGAGCAGCAAATTAGAATAAGCCAGGACGGAAGAATTCCATTTTTTCAAAGCGATGTTTTTCTTAATGGTTGGGCGATTGAGGCAAGAATAAATTCTGAAGACCCTCAGAAGAACTTTCGGCCGGCCAGTGGAACAATCCAAAAATATATTTCCCCAGGCGGCCAGGGAGTTTTTCTGCACACCTTTTTGCACGATGGGCAAGAAATTTATCCTTATTTTGATTCTCTTTTGGCAAAAGTAATCAGTTGGGGGAAAGATAGGAAAGAAGCCATTCAGAAATTAAAGCGGGCCCTAAATGAAATTGTTATTGAAGGGGTGCCAACCACCGCTCCCTTTTTTAGGAAACTTTTGGAAAACAAAGATTTTCTGAAGGGGGATTTTACTACTAATTTCATTGAAAAGAGCGGCATTTTGCAGGAAATATCACCCCAGCCGCCAGCCAGAAGAATTTTGAGGATTAAGGAAATAGACGAAAAAGAAATTGCTGAGGTTGTTTTTCAAGTCTATCAGGCCCTAAAAAAATCTGAACTAATACCGACTGGGCCAGAGTCCGCTTCAAATTGGCTAATGGCTGAAAGATTAAACCCTGCACCAAATTTTAACAGGCATTCTTCTTGGCAACATAGAGGAATTGAGTAATTTGGTGCGGGGTAAAAATGTTAGCCCAGTAGAGAAATTTCGACCAAGTTTTTCTTTCGGAAAAACTTGATTTTCGCGAGGCGAGTCGAAATTCTTCTACTGGGTTAGAATGAGATATGAACCCCGTTAGAAGTCTTGGGCAGAAAAAATTATAGAAATTTTTTCTGTTCTGCAATAACGGGGTATAATTAAAAAACAATAGTTTGTCTAAAATTAGCTATGAGCTATATAAGACAGACTTCTAACGGGGTGAAATTAAAACTAAGAATCAAAGACAGAGAATACGAGGTTGAGATTAAAAAAGAAGAGCAGGACAAATTTAAAATAAAAATTGGGCAAAAAGAATTCCTTTTTAGAGAGGAAGAGGGAGAAGAAAAGATTTCATTTGCCAGAGCCTCTCTTCCCAAAAGAGATTTTTTTAAAAAAGAGCTTCTTTCTCCAATTGCCGGCATTATTTCAGAAATTTTTGTTAAAGAGGGAGAATTTGTGAAAAAAGACCAAAAAGTTTTAATATTATCAGCAATGAAAATGGAAAATGAAATTGTCTCTGAATTTTCCGGAAAGGTAAAGGAAATTTTAGTGAAAAAAAATCAAGAAGTTAAAGAAGGTGATATATTAATTGTTTTATAGGTCTGATGAAGATTAAAAAATACAAAGTTGTTTCTTCGACCAACTTGATAGCAAAAAAATTGAGACCAGAACCCTGGTTAATAATTTTAGCTGAAAAACAAACTGTAGGTTATGGGAAAAAATTGTCTCGCTGGTTTTCTCCCAAAGGCGGCCTTTATTTCTCAATTGTTTTACCAAAAAGTAAAATTGAGGACCTCCAAACCCTAACTATTTTAGCCGCCTTTATTGTCGCCAAAACCATTAGAGACTACTACCCACCCCCCGCCCTTCGTTCCCAGCCCACCCGCCCTAAAAAAGATATTCTCTCTTTCGAACCTTTAATTAAGCTGCCCAATGATGTTTTATTGAATGGCAAGAAGATTTGCGGAATCTTAACCGAAAATATTATTGGTAAAGAGGTAAAATCATCGGTAATTGGCATTGGATTAAATACTAACATTGATAAATTTCCCAAAGAGTTGAAAAATGAAGCCACGTCTCTTAGAATAGAATTAGGAAGAGAGGTAAATAATGAGAAGATTTTAAAACAAATTGTCGAAGGAATAAAACAACAATTGGCTACAATTAGCGAATAATCTATATGAATTTCAAAAAGGAAATTGAAAAATTAGCGGCAAAAAGGGGAGAATTGGAAAAGCCGGAATTCGTTGAGAGGCAGCATCAGAAGGGAAAACTGACAGCCAGAGAGAGGATTGGGCTGCTTTTGGACCCCGAGAGTTTTGTTGAATTAGATCCCTTTGTCGAAAGTCGTTTTGATATTTTTGGATTGGACCAGAAGAAAATTCCTGGTGACGCTGTTATCACCGGCTGGGGGAAAATAAATGGTCGCCCGGTTTATCTTTATAGCCAGGACTTTTCAAGGATGGGAGGCTCTCTGGGAGAGCTTCACGGTCAGAAAATTGTTAAGGTTATTGAATCCGCCCAAAAAACTGGTTGTCCCTCTATTGGAATAATTGATTCAGGAGGAGCCAGAATTCAAGAGGGAATATCAAGTTTAGATGGTTATGCCGCTATTTTCCGGGTGATGATTAAGTCTTCGGGAGTTGTCCCCCAAATTACGGTGGTTGTTGGCCCCTCGGCCGGTGGGGCTTCCTATTCTCCGGGATTATCTGATTTTGTTTTTATGGTTGAGGGAATTTCTCAGATGTATATTACGGGACCGGAAATAATTAAATCGGTTACCGGAGAAAAAATTTCTTTTGATGAATTAGGAGGAGCAGCTGTCCATGGTTTAAAATCGGGCTGTGCCCATTTCGTTTTTAAATCAGAACAAGATTGTTTTTTGGGGGTGAAAAAGCTCCTTTCTTTTCTGCCCCAAAACAATCTCGAAGACCCTCCTCGACAGAAAGGTTTATTTGCCGATTTTTTTGAAAGAGAAAATCAAAAATTATTAGAAATTGTGCCAGAGGACGAAAAGAAGGGTTACGATATGAAAGAGGTAATTGAGGAAATTTTTGATAAAAACTCTTTTTTGGAAGTTCAGTCAGGGTTTGCCTTGAATGTGATTGTGGGATTGGCCAGGCTAGATGGTTATGTGGTTGGGATTGTTGCTAACCAAACAAAATTGATGGCCGGAATCTTGGACATTGATTCCTCAGATAAAGTTGCTCGCTTTGTTAGATTTTGTGATGCCTTTAATGTTCCTCTAATTAATCTCGTTGATACCCCGGGTTATCTCCCTGGCACTGACCAGGAGTCTCGAGGGATAATTCGTCACGGAGCAAAGGTTCTTTATGCCTTTGCTGAAGCCACTGTCCCTAAAATTAGTTTGATATTAAGAAAAGCCTTTGGCGGAGCTTACATTGCCCTGGCTTCCAGGCAACTTGGCTATGACCGAGTTTTGGCCTGGCCTTCTAGTCAAATTGCCGTCATGGGGCCAGAGCAGGCAGTAAAAATTATTTATAAGAAAGAATTATTCGAGAGCAAAGATCCCAAAAAACTGGAGAAAGAAAAAATTCAAGAATTAAAAGAATTTTTCTTAAATCCTTACCAAGCAGCCAAATTGGGCCAGGTTGATATGATAATTCATCCTAAAGATACCAGAGCTACCTTAACTAAGTGCTTGGAATCTCTTTTAAATAAAAGGGAAAGTAAAATTGCCAGAAAACATGGCAACATACCACTTTAATGACTAATCTTTATTTAATTTTAATCTTTGTTGTAACTTACCTGTTGGGGTCTTTTCCGACCGCTTATTTAATAGTAAAAAAATTTACTGGCCAAGACGTTAGAAAAATTGGAACCGGTAATGTGGGAGCAATGAATGTTTCTCGGGCAACTGGAAAGGGCAGCCTTTTTTGGCTGACAGCGATAATTGATATTGGGAAGGGAGCGCTCGCTGTTTTAATTCCTCAATGGCTGTCCTTTTTAGGTTTTAATCTCGGATTAGCGATTACGCTATCTGCTTTCGGAGCGGTTTTGGGTCATTGTTTTTCAATATTTTTAAAATTCCGAGGCGGAAAGGCTCAGGCTTCTCTAATTGGAATTCTAGCGGTTTTAAACTGGCAATGGCTATTATTCCCCTGGGGAGGAATTGTTATTCTTTATATTTTGGCCTCGGGTTACTTATTTTTGGGTCAATTTATGGGAACGATTTTTTTACCCATTATTGCCTATTTTTTGGTCCCAAAGTATTTCTGGCTTTGTCTCGTCGTGGCTGTCCCTATTTTTATTAAACAGTGGTCAAGATTTATTCCAATGCTAAAAGGTCAAGAGCCAAGATGGTATTTTAAAGAACGAAAATCCGAAACAGTTTAAATTTCGATCAATGTTAAATTCAGTTTTTTATATAATTTTAGCTTATCTTTTGGGTTCCATTCCCTTTGGTTATTTAGTTACTCGCTGGTCCTGCGGAAAAGACATTTTAGAAATTGGCTGGAGAAAAACTTCTGGCTCTAATGTTTTTAGAAATGTTGGCAAGTGGCAGGGGCTAATTACCGGAATTTTAGATGTGGGTAAGGGTGCCCTTGCGGTTTTTTTGGCTCAAAGGGCAGGGTTTTCGGTTCAGGTTCAAGCTCTCTGCGGGGTAGCGGCAGTTTCAGGTCACAATTGGAGTATTTTTTTAAAATTTGCCGGAGGAAGAGGAATTGGAACTTTTATCGGCGCCCTTTTGGCTCTATCTCCAAAAATTTTGGGATTTTCTTTAATTCCCCTTTTATTTTTTGCTTTGATTTGGAATGCGGCTATCGGCACTATTTTATTTTTAATTACTGCTTTAATTTTAGCAGTATATTTTGGAGAATTAGAAATTGCCTGGTTTTTTGTCGCCCTTTCTTTTTTGCCGATTTTAATTAAAAGATTGAGTCCGGTTAAAGAATTGTCTTTTAAAAAGAAGGATTTAATGAGAAATCGGCTGATTTTTGACAATGACCGGTCTTGCTTAGACTTAAGAATAAAAAAAATATTGGAGAGGTTGACCAAAAAATAAATTTTGATAAATTATAAGTAGTCCGTTGAAAGCGGACACTTTTTCTAAAAATATGGATCCCACTTTTTCTCAAGAAGGTAAAAACATAGACTTAAAAAGTTTTGCTTCAGCCATTGCCCAGATTGCTGAAGAAAAAGGCATTTCTCCAGAGAAAGTTTTAGAAAGTATTGAGGCGGCTATCGCTGCTGCCTATAAAAAAGATTACGGGGGAAAAGGGCAAATTATTAAAGCTAAGCTCTCGCCAGAAACAGGCCGGGTTCGCTTTTGGCAGATTAAGCAGGTAGTTGATGAAAAAATGATTTATTCTGAAAGCGAGCTTCTGGAAGAAGCGAAGCTGAAGAAGAGGACAGAGTCCTCTTCGCCTACCGAGCTTTCAGAAATGAAAGCGAAGGTGGAAAAGAAGACGAAGTCTTCTTTGACAGAGGAACTAGAAGAAGGCAAGGAAAAAGTTCGATTTAATCCAGAAAAACATATAATGCTGGAAGAGGCCAAAAAGATAAAACCCAAAATTAAAGCCGGCGAGGAGTTAGAAATTGATTTAGAACCCAAAAAGGATTATGGCCGAATCGCTGCTCAAACTGCTAAACAGGTAATCATCCAAAAAATTAGAGAAGCAGAAAGAGAGAGTATTTCCCAAGAGTATAAATCAAAAGAAGGGGAGATTCTTTCTGGCATTGTTCAGCGAATTGAAGGCAGAAATGTTTTTTTAGACATTGGTAAAACCTTGGGGGTCCTGTCTAAGGAAGAGCAAGTCCCGGGAGAATTTTACCGGCCCGGTCAAAGGTTAAAAGTTTTTGTTCTAAAGATTGAGGAGACTCCCAAGGGGCCGGTAGTTTTTTTATCCCGGGTTTATCCAAAACTGGTTACCAAACTTTTTGAATTAGAAGTTCCCGAGGTTGCGGCAGGTTCCGTGGTGATTCAATCAATTGCCAGAGAAGCAGGCTCGAGGTCGAAAATTGCCGTTGCCTCACAGATTAAAGGAATTGATCCGATCGGGGCAATGGTCGGCCAAAGGGGAACCCGGGTGATGGCGGTCATTAATGAATTGGGAGGGGAGAAAATTGATATTATTGAATATTCTGAAGAGCCGGAGAAATATATTGCTAATGCCCTCTCCCCGGCCAAGGTTTTGGAAGTAAAAATCATGCCAAAAAATAAGGCCCTGGCGATTACTCCTGAAGACCAGTTATCTTTGGCTATTGGCAAAGAGGGTCAAAATGTCAGATTAGCCGCAAAATTAACCGGTTGGAAAATTGATGTCAGAGCTCCCGCAGCCGTTAAAGAGGAGGAGGTTGAGGCGGAACAGCCAGAAACTAAAAAAACAAATAAAAGGCGATGAACTTCGTTCATCTTCACGCTTCGCTAACGCTTGCCTAAATGAGTACATTATTTTTTCCAATCATTGCTTCACTCTTTTCTTTAGTTTTTGCCTATTTTTTAATTAGAGAAGTGAGCAATGCTATTTCGGGTTCCGGGAAGCAGATTGAGGTTTCTTTAGCAATCAGAGAAGGAGCAATAGCTTTTTTGAGAAGGCAATACAAAACAGTTGGTCAGATTGCTGTTTTTTTATTTTTTCTTCTTTGGATAGTTTTTGATTTTAAAACTGGATTTGGATTTTTGATTGGAGCCCTATTTTCAGCTTTGGCTGGTTTTGTGGGAATGATGGTTTCTACCCAGGCTAATTTAAAAGTAACTGAAGCAGCCAAAAAGGGATTGAGAGAAGCCTTTAATCTGGCTTTCAAAGGAGGTTCGGTTACAGGATTTTTAGTTACAGGTTTTGGGTTATTGGCTGTTTCCGGTTTTTATTTTCTCTTTCAGGATTTGAAAGCCCTGATCGCTTTGGGTTTTGGCGGTTCTTTGATTTCTGTTTTTGCCAGGTTAGGTGGAGGAATTTATACTAAAGCCGCTGATGTGGGAGCTGATTTGGTTGGCAAAATTGAAAAAGGAATTCCCGAAGATGACCCAAGAAATCCGGCAGTCATTGCCGACCAGGTTGGAGACAATGTCGGAGATTGCGCCGGTATGGCCGCTGACCTTTTTGAAACCTATGTAGTGACAATTGTGGCGGCCATGGTCTTGGGAAGTCTTTTGTTCCCCGATTTTCTGCCGGCAGTACTTTTACCCTTAATTTTAGCTTCCCTTGCTATTTTAGCTTCAATCATTGCCACTTTCTTTGTCAGGCTGCCCCCCACCACTTTTCGAGAAAAAAGTTCTGGCCAAATAAAAAACACAGAAAGTGGTGGGGGGATAATTTTTACTCTTTTTAAAGGACTGATCGCGGCCGGAATTTTATCGGCAATCGGTTTCTTTCCAATAATCTTTCAGGCGGCTAAAGATTTTCGTCTTCCCTTTGTCAGCCTTTATTTACCAGCCCTGAGTGGTTTGTTAATAGCTTTTTTTATTTTTTTAATTACTGATTTTTTCACTTCTAAAAAACATTCGCCGGTAAAGTCAATTGCTCTGGCTTCTCAATCAGGTCATGCCACTAATATCATCGCCGGTTTAGCTTGCGGCATGAAATCAACCATTCTGCCGGTGATTTTAATTTCAATCGGAATTTTAATTAGTTTCTGGCTGGGCGGCCTTTATGGATTGGCAATTTGTGCTGTCTCGATGCTTTCTCTGACTGGTCTAATCATTGCCCTCGATTCTTACGGTCCAATCACCGATAACGCCTCGGGAATTTCAGAGATGGCTGGGTTGCCCGAAGAAAATCGAAAAGTCACCGACGCCTTAGATGCCGTCGGCAATACCACCAAGGCCACCACCAAGGGCTTTGCGATTTGTTCAGCCGGATTAGCGGCTTTGGTTTTGTTTTCTGCCTATACCCAGGAATTGGAAAACTTGGGAGAAATCGTCCAATTTTTTCTTGGAGACCCGAAGGTTTTAGTCGGTTTATTTATTGGTGGAGCGGTAGCTTATTATTTTTCCGCCTTAGCCATGGAGGCGGTAGGAAGAACAGCTTCAAAAGTGGTTGAGGAAGTGAGAAGGCAATTCAGGGAAATCGAGGGATTAATGGCTGGCACCGCTAAGCCTGAATATGGAAAATGTGTTGATATTGTAACCAAAGCTGCCCTAAAGGAAATGATATTACCAGCTTTACTGCCAGTAATTGTCCCAATTTTAGTTGGTTTTATTTTGGGACCGGTAGTTTTGGGAGGGGTTTTGATTGGCAGTATAATCGTTGGCTTATTTATTGCTATTTCAATGACTTCGGGAGGAGCGGCCTGGGATAATGCCAAAAAATGGATTGAAGAAGGGAATCTTGGCGGAAAAGGTAGTCTATCTCATCAGGCAGCAGTGACCGGAGACACCGTCGGGGATCCCTATAAGGATACTGCGGGGCCTGCAATTAACCCGATGATAAAGGTGCTTAATATAGTTGCATTGTTAATTGTGAGCTTTTTGATATAATATTGGTATGAACCTAATTCCAACTGTAATTGAAAAAAGTCAATACGGAGAGAGGGCTTATGATATTTATTCCAGGTTGCTAAAAGACAGAATAATTTTTCTTGGCGGGCCGATTACTGATCCGGCGGCAAATTCCATCATTGCTCAACTTTTATTTTTAGCTTCCAGAGACCCAGAAAAAGATATCCAGCTTTACATCAATTCTCCCGGAGGGATGGTAACATCTGGTTTAGCTATTTACGATACCATGCAATATGTTAAATGTCCGGTTTCCACTGTTTGTGTTGGTCTGGCAGGTTCAATGGCGGCTACTCTCCTATCCGCAGGTACCAAGGGAAAAAGATTTGCCCTGCCAAATGCCGAAATTTTACTTCATCAGGTGATGGGAGGAATTAGCGGAGAGGCAGTTGAGGTTGAAATTACGGCAAAACAAATTATTAAAATCAAAGACAAATTAAATAAAATTTTAGCCAAACACACCGGTCAGCCATTAGAAAGAATTGAAAAAGACACTGACCGAGATTTTTATTTGTCGGCCGAGGAAGCCAAAGAATACGGAATTATTGATGAGGTGATAAAAACAAAGGAATAAATAAAAAGTCGAAGGTAATTTCATATTAATTTATTTTTATGAAAAAGAATCAAATTATAATTTTAGTAGTGGTTATTGTTTTAATTTTTGGTGGGATTATTGGTTGGAACTTTGTTCAAAAACCGAAGATTCCCACTGGAGAAGAAGTTACCCCAGAAGAAGAAGTTGAAGAAGTATTTAGTTTATCTGGTGTTGTTTCCAGCATTAATGCTGAAAATAATTTTTTGATGGTAAAACCGGCTGGCGAAGAAAAAGAAGTAAAGGTTGTTTTATCAGATACAACAAAATTGATTAAATTGGAATTTCCTTTTGACCCTGCAAATCCTCCCGCAGAAGCTACTTTTACTCCGATACAGACCGAAATAGAAATTTCCGATTTCAAAGCAGGAGACAATGTCTTTATCAAGGCCACTGAAAACATTGCCGGCAAAACCGAATTTGATGACGTAGATTTCATCCACATCCTGCCATAAAATTAAGCAATAAACCAAGTCGATGAAACTAAAGTTTCATCTCCATCTTCGCTTCCTTCGGAAGCTTGATAAATGAATAGAATCCCTCAAGAATTTCAGCCGATTTTGTGGTCGGTGAATGTTAAAAATTTAGATTTAGAAAAGGATAAAAATTATATTATTCATCAAGTTTTAATGTACGGAGATTTAGAAGAGATAGCCTGGCTTTTTAAGGTTTATTCGAAAAAAGAAGTAAAGAAAGTTTTTGAAGAAGCCCCGATGAAGATTTACAGCCCTCAAGCTTTTCATTTTATTAAAAATATAATTTTGGGTCTAAAGAAAAAAACGCTTTCTCCCAAGAAGTATGTTACAACTTTATATTGATAATGTTTTGACTTCAACCCAGAAAGTTATTTTTACAAAACTATCTGCCTTAAAGAATTTTGGGATTTTGGCGGGAGGTACGGCTTTAGCCATTCAACTAAAACACAGAAGATCTTTTGATTTCGATATTTTTACTTCCAAAAACATTCCTCTTGATTTGGCCTGGGAGGCGAAGAAAGTTTTTGGCAAAAAAATAAAAGTAATCAAGGAATCGGAAAATGAACTGACCTTTTTTACCGCAAAAAAGGTAAAAATCACATTTTTTCACTATCCATTTAAGCCGCTTTATAAAATTATCAAAACCGGTTCAATTTCCATTTTTGACTGGAAAGATATTGCCGCTGACAAGGCTTATACTTTAGGCAGGCGTCCCATTTATAGAGATTATGTAGATATATTTTTTATAATTAAAAGAGGATATGGGTTGGAAAATATTATTTTAGATGCTGAACGGAAATTTGGGGGTCTTTTCTCGAAAAAGTTATTCTTAGGGCAGCTGTCATATTTTAGGGACTTGCAAGATTTCAAAATAGAATTTTTAGGCAAAAACTTTCAAATAAAAGAGATTAGCTCGTTTTTAAAAAGGGCAGTGGAGCGATATACTCAAAATTTTTCTAGGAAGAAATTAAAAAAATAAAATTATAGAACATTGCCGGCAAAACCGAGTTTGATAATGTAGATTTTATCTATTTCTTAGGATTTCAGTAGCAATGGTCTAAATTTTAAGAGTTGAAATGAAAATTACAATTTTAATCCCAGCTTTTAATGAAGAAAAGACAATCGATTTAATTTTGGAAAGAGTTTTAAACCAGACAAAAGACTGGGATAAAGAAATCATCGTGATTAATGATGGCTCTACCGATAAGACTTTAGAAAAAATTCAGCGATTCTCAAATAAAATCTCGGTTATAAGTTATGAGAAAAATCAAGGGAAAGGAGTAGCTTTAAAAAAAGGTTTGGAAAAATCCACCGGCGAGATTGTCATTATTCAGGATGCTGATTTAGAATATGACCTCAAGGATTATCCAAAACTTTTGCAGCCAATTTTAAAAGGCGAAACAAAAATTGTTTATGGTTCGCGCAATTTATCTCCCCGAGTTGGTGGAGAAAAAAAATACTATTGGGGCAACCTCTTCCTTACTAAAATTGTTAATTTTCTTTTTAGAACAAAACTAAACGATATTAATACTGGCTACAAAGTTTTTGAAAGGAAAACCTTAAAAGAATTAGGAATTCAGACCAAACGTTTTGAAGTTTGCGAAGAATTAACCCTAAAGGCTTTAAAGAGAAATTTAAAAATTGTTGAAGTCCCAATTTTTTATACCCCTCGCAGTTTTTCCGAAGGGAGAAGATAAAATTACTCGATGGTTTAAAAGCAATTTTAACCATCTTTTATTTATGGCTAAAATGACCAAGATTAAATTTTTAATCAATTTTTTAAAAACTCAAAAGGGGATAGCTTTATCTTTAATTTTTTTCGCTATAGTTTTTAATGCTGTTTTTCTCTGGTCGGAAATCGCAACCCCCACTTTTAATTTCAATGACGAAGTTTTACATCTTATATCAACTCGAGAAGCAAGTTCAGTTCTTCAAAAAAGTCAGGATCCTACTGATTTCTGGTTACCCCAAATTGGTTTAGGATTCCCCTCATTCCATTATTATCAGCATTTTCCCCATCTTTTTTTAACTATTTTAAACCATCTTCTTCCCCTTCTATCTTTATCCTTTCTTTTTGATTTTACTCGTTATCTTCTTTTAGTTCTTTTTCCCATATCAATTTTTCTGGCAATGCGGAGATTTGGTTTTGATTATTTGGTTTCTGGCATTTCGGCCTTAATTTCTTCCCTTCTCTCGACAAATGCTCTTTACGGAATAGATTATGGAAGTTATATCTGGCGGGGTTCCGGGCTTTATACTCAGCTTTGGGCAATGTTCTTTTTACCTCTGGCTCTAGCCGAGATTTACCATTCTCTCACTAAAAAAACTCATTTATTTTGGGCGATTCTTTTCTCGACGATTGTTCTGCTTTCTAATTTAACCTATGGCTATATCCTTTTTCTCTCGGCAATTCTTTTTAATTTTCTCAATTTCAATAAAAAAGAAATTATTTCTCGGCTGAAAATTTCGGTTTTGATTTTTCTTTGCCTTGGCTTGGTAACTTCTTATTTTTGGATTCCATTTTTCCTTGACAAAACATATTTGAACCGTAGTATTTGGGAAGCCTCTTTTAAGTATGATTCATTCGGCATTTTTAAAGTATTAACCGACCTATTCAAGGGTAATCTTCTTGATTATGGTAGATTTCCTTCTTTAACTATTCTTTTCTTTTTGGGAATAGTGATGTTAATAGTTTTGAAACGTTATAAAGAAGAAAATTACCGGCTTTTACTTTTATTTACTATCTTTTGGTTATTTTTATACTTTGGTCGGCCAACCTGGGGTCCTCTTTTAAATATCTTACCCTTTAGTCAATATTTATACCTCCACCGTTTTATTGGCGGATTTCATTTAGGAGCAATTATGATAATAGGTGCGGGGCTAGCTTTAATTATAGAGAAAGCTCAAGAATGGAGAAAAAAAATCCCTTCTTATTTGTTTTTAATTCTAACAATAATTATCTCTTTAGCGTTTCTCTCGCCAGTTTATATTGAACGAATAAAATATTATAGCCAAAATAGTCAGTGGCGTTTAGAAAGTCAGAAAGCTTTTTCAATTGAAAAAAATGAACTTTCAGAGATTGAAAAAACGCTTAATGATCTGCCGAGAGGCAGAATTTATATCGGTCTGCCATCTACCTGGGGTAATACTTATTATTACAAAATTGGCTTTGTCCCTCTTTATGCCATTTTTCCTCAATTGGGTTTTGATACTTTCGGCTATACTTATCATCCTCTTGCTTTTAGTGATGATATTCGGCTCCATTTTGATGACACAAAACCAGTCCAATACAATCTTTTCAATATCCGTTATGTCTTACTCCATAAAACCTGGGCGCCGGCTTATTATTATTCAAAAATAAAAGAATTCGAAAACTACATTCTTTATGAAGTTCCAACCACCGGCTATTTTGATTTAGTCGATGCGCCAGCAGTTTTTTATGGGAAAACCTCAGACTTTTATTATCCAAATTCAAAATGGTTTTTTAGTGCTTTACCGGAATTAAAACAGCATCCAATTCTTGAGCTCGGAGAAAAACCAAAAAAAACTTTTGGCTTACCAGTTCTCCCTTTTCAAAAAGTTGACGAAAAAATTCTTTCTGAGCTGTCTCTAATCCAGGCCGAGAGGGGAAGAATTTTAAAAGAAAAAGTGGATTTAAATAAATATTTGGTTCAATTTGAAGCCAATCGAGATTGCTATTTAATGCTAAAAGCCAACTATCATCCCGGTTGGCAGGTTTATTTAGATTATGAAAAAGTTGAACCTGTGATGTTAACCCCAGGCTTTATCGGGATTAAAGTCACCCCAGGAATTCATCAAGCCTTATTTCTCTACCATCCACCCAGCTATAGGATCCCTCTCCTTATTTTGGGAATTATAATTTTATTTTCAATTTCTTTTTATGGAAAAAGAAGAATACCAAAGACTATATGAGTTTGAAGATTTTTATTGGTGGCATGTTGGAAGAAGAGAAATTGTGAAATCTCTACTTTTGAGAATTCCATTAAACAAAAACAGTCATATTTTAGATGTAGGATGTGGGACCGGAGGAAATCTGGAGATTTTAAGTAAGTTTGGTGAAGTTATTGGGTTAGATCGTTCAAAAGACGCAATAGAATTTTCTCACAGAAAAGGATTTAAAAATTGTATTGTCGGGGAGGCAGAAAATATAAATTATCCAAACGAGTCATTTGAATTAATTGCGGCGCTAGATCTTTTGGAACATATTGATGATGAACAGAAGGCATTAAGAGAATTCCACCGAGTCTTAAAAAAGGAAGGATATTTATTAATAATGGTGCCCGCTTATCAATTTCTTTGGTCAGAACATGATGATGTCCTTTTTCACAAAAGAAGATATACTTTATCTGGCCTGAACTCCATTATTAAGAAAGCAAATTTCGAGATTGTTTGGAAAAGCTATTTTATTACTTTCACGGCGCCAGTGTTTTTTATCTACCGGTCGTCTCAAAGAATTTTCAGAAAAAAAGATAAAAAAAGAGAAAAAAAGAAAAGCGATTACATTGTTTTACCTAATTTTCTGAATAAATTCCTCATCTATATTTTAAAAATAGAGGCTTATTTAGCTAAATACGTTACTTTTCCTTTCGGAGTTTCCATAGCTCTTATAGCGAAAAAACTAGATAAAACTTATAATAAATAAATTAAAATTTTCAAAAATTTTTATTTAATATGAATAAAATTAACCATTTTTTTATTTCGTGAAAATATGAATATCGCTATTGTTTTAGGAACAAGGCCAGAAATTATTAAAATGTCTGTTGTGGTTAAAGAATTAGAAAGACAAGGTCTTGATTATTTTATTATTCATACGGGGCAACACTATGATTTTTTGATGGACAAGATTTTTTTTAATGAATTGGGAATGAGGCCCGAAACCATAAACTTGAATGTTGGGTCTGGTACACATAGTGAAATCACGGGGAAGGCCTTGGTCGGCTTAGAAAAAACATTATTAGAGAAAAAACCGGATATTGTTTTAGTTGAAGGTGATACAAACTCGGTTTTAGCGGCGTCATTAGTCTGCGTAAAACTTCACATTGCCCTAGGGCATGTTGAGGCTGGTTTAAGGAGCTACGACAGAAGAATGCCTGAGGAATACAATCGAATAATTTGTGATCACGTTTCAGATTTTTTATTTGCTCCAACAAAGCATGCCGAGATCGCGCTTAAAAGCGAAGGAATTGGTCAGAAGAAAATTTTATATTACGATAAAATTTTTACGCCAAAAATAATTCTAACTGGTAATACTATAGTAGATGTAGTTTACCAAAACCTTAAAGAGGCCAAGAGGACATCCAAGATATTATTTAAAACGCGGCTTAAAAAGAAAAATTATTTTTTAGTAACCGCCCACAGAGAAGAAAACGTTGACAAAAAAGATAAATTATTGGGGATTTTAAAGGGATTAAAGGATTTATCGGATTTATATAATTTATCAATAATTTATCCCATTCATCCGAGGACGAAAAGAAGGATTAAAGAGTTCGGTCTAAGTAAAGAATTAACGAAAATTAAAAATTTGAAAATAGTTGAGCCATTAAGTTTTTTTGATTTGCTAACCTTAGAATCGAACGCAAAACTCATATTAACTGATTCTGGAGGAATGCAAGAAGAAGCGTGCACATTGAAAATACCGTGTGTTGTATTAAGGGATAGAAGCGATAGACAAGAATCTGTGGAAGTTGGGGCAAGTCTATTGAGCGGGTGTGATCCTCAAAAGATTCTTCAGGTAGCTCAAATTATGCTGAGCAGAAAAACTAATTGGAGAAATCCGTTCGGCGACGGGAAAGCCTCAAAGAGGATAGTGAGAGTAATCAAAGACCATTTTAAAAATTAAATTTTGATATCAAAATATGAAAATTACCATCGCACTTCCTTGTTTTAACGAAGAAGAAAATATAAAAAGAATCCCCGCGGAGGTGCTTCCTGTTCTAGAGAAAATAGGATATGACTTTGAAATTATCATCGTTGATGACGGTTCAGTCGATAATTCAGTTGCTGAAGTAAAAAAAATAGAAAATTTCCGAGTGCATCTTTTAAAACATAATAAGAATTTAGGAATGGGAGCGGCTCTCCAGACAGCAATTAAGAATGCTAATAGCGACATTTTTATTGCCTTAGATTCAGATTTTACTTTTCATCCTAATCTAATACCCTCTCTCCTGAAGGCCTTTCAAGATAATCCCGAAATTGATTGTGTTATCGGCTCGCCCTATTTAGGCGGTTACGACAAAAAGATTTCTTCTTGGCGGATTATACTAAGTAAAATTGCTAGTTTTATTTACTCTTTACTTTTAAATCAAAAAATGACCGCCATTACTCAGATTTTTAGATTATACAAGACCGATCAATTAAAACAGCTTAATTTAGCTAGTAAAGGATTTGAAATCAATGCCGAAATTTTATTTAAGCTTATTTTAAAAGGAAAAAAAATTAGAGAAATACCCGTTTCTTTAACTAAGCGGATTTACGGTACGTCTCGCTTGAATTATTTTAAAGAAATAAAAAAACATCTATTTTTAGTTCTTAAGATAATAAAATGGAGAATTTCAGGAAATAGCAAATAATTTATAGAAATGCCCCCGATTATTTTTCACAGATGAGCCAAATTAAAACCTTAAAAGAAAATACATTATCCTTTAAAAACAAATTTTCGATACCCGAAAAAATTTCCTAAAAATGATATCGGGATAGTAATAAGAAAAATTATATTTGCCCATAGTTTTGTATCAAAGTTAGGCGGCGTTTCTATGACATTCACTCCAGTATGAATTATTAATACATTAACTAGAGTAAGAACGCCGCTTACGCCAAAGGATTTTATATATTCATTTCCTATTCTAACTTTACTTCCCTTCTTAAATATCCAGAATTTACTCCAAAAAAAGCCATTGGTGACGGAAATGATAAATGCAACAACTGCAAAAAAATTAATTAAAAGGCCCCGCGATATGTCGCTAAAAAAAATTAGGACATTAAAAACACTAATACCTAAAACCGTATTTAAAATTCCAACGATTCCGTACTTGGCGATTTGAAAAAGGGTAGGCATGCTTCCAATAGTTAATCGATAGGCTAAATAAAGGCTAGTTGCCACAAGAAGCGGGAGAAAAATTAACCAAAGAGGTAAAAAAATTGATTTAGGCAAAACGCCATTAACTAAAAGAAAATGTAATATTTTTAGGTTTAATAGAATAGGTAAAGTCAACAAAGCTATCAATTCTCCGGCAATAATAGCTAACCAAAAATCGAGGAGAGAGAATCTTAATAAATTATTATCTTCCATACATTTATTAAAATGAAATTAATTAATATTCTATTATGGAAAAGAGAGAATTTTTAAATTTTGGAATGCCTTTAGCTATAAAAGCAAGGAAAATTAACCCACCCAATAATTTAAAGAATGCATAATCAAGAATAGAGTCTGCAGCATCGCGCTGGTTATAATAATTTCATTCCTATGTTTTTCATATTTTATTGCCAAAACCACAAAAATAGGAAAAACCAACAATAAAAATCTTGAATAAGACATCAAAAAATTTTCGCTTAGGGCGGGCAATAAACCCAATGCTAGAGAATAAACAAATAAGGTTTTATCAAGATTCTTATATATCAAATAAAGAGAAAACAGGAAAAAAGCGAAAAATAAACGATCTATAATGCTGTGGATATAATCATGAACGGCGAAATTTATCTGAATAAAATTTCTAAAAAACCAACTTACGGGATGAAAAAAATTTGAAATGCTGGCGCCAGCAATATATAGTTTCTGCGCCTCAAAGCTGGAAAGAAAATTTCCTGTTGTCAGCCGCATTATTAGAAGGTGAGCAGCAAAACCAATAATAATAGACAGAACCAAAAAACAATTTTTACCGAATTTAAATTGAAGCTTACCTTGATAACTTTTTAAAAAAAGATAAGTAAGGAGGGGTAATATAATCAGACTGCCCTGGGGTTTAGTGAGGGGTAGAAGTATCCCCGCTAAAAAAGCGGGGGTAAATTTATTTTCATAAAGATAATAAAGAAAAATCATTGTTAACATGAAAAAGAGAGATTCGGCGTAAATTAGCGAAAAATAAAAGCTGGTCGGGAAAACAAGCAAAAACAAAGAAGACAAATAAGCAATTTTTTCATTAAATCTTTTTTTAAGAAATTCGAATAAAAACAATATCCCGATGACTGAAAAAATATTTGATAATATTATTCCGCTGATTAGACTATTGCCAAGCGTAAATTTATTGTAAAATTGGATTAAAAATGGCCAGAGGGGGCAAAACGCATTACTGGGGTGATTTGGGGAATATCCATTTTCGGCTAGGAAAATAAAAAGTTGGCCGTCCCAAGTTTTGTAGGCCGTTTCGATGGTTATCGCCTCATTTCTGGGATAGACAAAATTAATATCATGAAGATAATTATTAAAAGGCAAAAGGTTGGAAGCCAAATAGATAACTAAAATTATTAGAATTTTAACGACTATCGTCAGAATAATCAATCTTTTTTTAGTATCTGTCATCATATTTATTTTATTCTAAATAATTCTTTCAAAAGCTTAAAAGATTCTAGTCTGAAACTTGCTAAGTGGATTGCGAAAAATGGAGCGGCCCAAATTTGATAATTTCTATGCCCCCATTTAATAATCAAGCTCATTAAAACCAAAGCAATGATATATCGAAAAACAATTCCCTTTTTATCTTGGCTAATAGGAGATTCAAAAATTTTCTTTAGGAAAAACAAAAACGCTAAGAATATAAAACCCTTTATTACGGCCGAAATAATTTTTGGCAAGCCATAAAGAAAAGACGTAGAATCTTCTCCTCTGCACAATATAAGTATAAAATCGGAATCTATAAGACTTTTATAATCCCAAAGTAAAAAAGGAATTAGAAAAATGGCGACAACGCCAAAAGTTATAGATAAAAATCTTTCTCTATTTTTAATCGCCGGCATTAATATAACTAAGAAAAGTAAACCCGGCAACCAAACGGTTGCTATTGATAATCCCAAAAATAGTCCGCTCCATTTTTCTTCATCCTTCAGAAAAAAATAATAAGAAAATAAAATAAAAAATGCCGGGAGGAGATCGTTTACCCCATATCTAAAAAGCTGGGAAGTCACTAAGTAAAAAGAAAGAAATAGTAAAATTGCCACATAAGAAATCGCTTTGTCTTTATAAATTACTTTTCCTATTTTAAATATTAGAAATAAAGATAAAAGATAGAATATTAAATTAGTGAGATATAATCCTTTTGTTCCGAAGATTAAAACAAGCGGAGAATAAATAAAAAGCGTTGCCGGAAAATAAAAGTATCCTTCAAGGAAAAAGTCTGGATATAAACTTGATACATCAGGAAGGGGATTAACCGGCGAAGCGTAGGGATTTAAACCAGATTTCCAGAAGACATTAACAGCGCTTACTGTGGTCGTCCCGATATCTACTGGCATTGCATTAATATTTTTAATAATGTAAAATATATTAAAGATCAAAAAAACGCCTATTAGTAAGAAAACAAGCTTTTTGTTAACTCCAAATTCTCCGTTTGAAAACAAATATTTACTAGCTAAATAGGATAATCCGAGCAAGATTAATAGAATCAATCCCCTTTGTGTGCCGGCGCCCCAGTCAAAATAGCAAACAAGATAGAAAAGACCCGAAATAAGTGTTATACTGAAAAAAAGATCAAATAGTGGCAGCAAATTTTCTATTTTAATCTTTAGCATATTGAATTATAATAACTTAACTTATTTATTTCTACAATGATTAAATCCTTAAGCAAGGAAACGAAAATCGGAATCGTTCTTTTGGCCGTTGCCATTTTATTTAATGCTATTTTTCTTTTTTCTGAGGTTAAATTTCACACTCCATTTTTAAATGATGAAATCCTTCATTACACTGCGATTCAGGAAGCAAGTTCTGCCCTAAAAGAAGGCAGAAATCCAACCGATTTTTGGTTGTCTGAGATTGGTCTCGGTTATCCTCTTTTTCATTACTATCAGCATTTACCTCACTTAGTAATTGCGAATATAAATCAAATTACGAGCCATTTTATATCATTAAATAATCTTCTTGATTTCTCTCGTTATTTTCTTTTAGTCTTATTTCCTCTTTCTATATTTTTAGCCATGATTCGTTTTGGTTTTAATCCATTGGCAGCAGGTCTTTCTGCTTTAGTTTCTTCGCTTTTATCTACAAATGGCATTTTCGGTTGGGAATACGGAAGCTATATTTGGCAGGGTTTCGGATTATATACCCAACTTTGGGCAATGTTTTTTCTACCGCTAGCATTGGCTGAAATTTATCGAACTATTCGCAAGGAAGGATCTTGGTTTTGGCCTGTTTTTTTATCGACAGTTGTATTGCTTTCCCACGTCATCTATGGATACATACTTTTTTTATCCGCAATTACCTTTGTTTTTCTTAAAATTGATAAGAAAGAAATTTTTTCGCGGTTAAAACGATTAATATTTATTTTTTTTCTGATTATTATAACGAGTTCTTATTTTTTACTACCATTTTTTCTTGATGGAGAATATTTTAATAAAACGATTTGGTTCGAATCTTCTAAATATGATTCATTTGGTTATATTTGGATTCTTAGAAATTTATTAGTTGGCAACCTTCTCGATTATGGAAGATTTCTTTCCTTAACCATCCTTTTTTTCTTAGGGGCTATTTTATTAATTTTTAAATTTTATGAAGAAGAGAAATATCGTCTGCCGCTTTTATTGACTATTTTTTGGTTGCTTTTATTTTTCGGCCGTCCAACCTGGGGGGCTCTTTTTAATATACTACCCTTTAGTCGGGATTTACAAATAATTCGTTTTAGTGCGGGTTTCCACCTGGGAGTAATTTTAACTATTGGTGCTGGTTTAGCCATTCTTTGGCAATTAATTCAAAAACGTTTTCCTCAATTTACTTTTTTAGCCTTGATCATTTTTTTAACATTTCTTTTACCAGTTTACCTTGAGAGGGCACACTATTTTAACCAAAATAGTGAGTGGAAAATTGAAAACCAAAAGGCGTTTTCTCAAGTAAAAAATGAGCTTTCGGAAATAGAAAAAACTATTAAAGAATTGCCGCCGGGCAGAGTCTATGCCGGACTTGTGCAAAATTTTGGCGATTACCCTTATTACAAAATTGGTTTTGTTCCCTTTTATTCTCTATTTCCCCAATGGGGAATAGACTCTTTTGGTTTTGCCTACCATGCCCTTGCTCTTTCCGACGATGTCAGACTGCATTTTGACGAAACAAAACCTGCCCAATACGATCTTTTTAATATTCGTTACGTTTTGCTTCATAAAACTTGGACGCCGGCTTATTATTATAATAAAATAAAAGAATTTGATAATTATGTGCTTTATGAAGTTCCAACCACTGGCTATTTTGATTTGGTTGATGCGCCGGCAGTTTTTTATGGAGACAAATATGATTTCTATTCTCCAAATTCAAAATGGCTTTTTAGTTCGTTGCCGGAATCAAAGCAATATCCAATTTTGATTCTTGGGGATAAGCCAAAAGATATAATTGCCACGCCATTCAAAGAAGTTGACGACAAATTACTTGCCGAACTGATTAAAACGCCACCCTCTTCAGGAGAAATCTTGAAAGAAGAGGTAAAAAACAACGAATATTCGGCGCAATTTGAAGTCAGTCAGAGTAGTTATCTTGTATTGAAAGTGAATTATGACCCTGGTTGGCAAGTGTTTCTCGATAACCAAAAAGTATCTCCAGTAATGTTAACCCCGGGCTTTATTGGAATTAAAGTTGAGCCAGGTATCCATCGGGCAGTATTTTTGTATAAAGCTCCTGTCTTCAGAATACCTCTTTTCATCCTTGGTTTAATTATTTTGTTCGGCTTAGCGACTTATAATAGATTTTACAAATATTTTAAAACGAAATATAATAAACATAATAAAGTCGAAATAAAGTCGAAACATCAGAGGCTATTAAATAATTTATAAAAATGAGTAAAAAAAATTTATTTTTAGCTCTAGGAGGGATTTTAATAATAATTGTAATAATTGTTCTCGTTGTGTCGAGAAATAATACGGGCTCTCCGAACGTAAACGAATCACTTAATACAGAAACAAATTCTCCTAAGCCCCAAACGAAAGAGGAATTAGATAATATCTACATGGAGGCAGGATTGAAAGCCGACATGACAGTATGTGATCAAATTAGGGATCCGGGTTCAAGAGCGCCCTGTCAAGATAATGTTGTTTACTCTCTTGCTATGGCAAAGAAAGATGTCAAGATTTGTGACCAAATGAAGACTCCCGAACATAGAGAACAATGCATAGAAGTTGTCTCGGGCATGAAATAGCTTAATTAGGCCGTTTAATTAAGTTAAGCCGATCATAATGGTAAATCTAAAGACTTTTCAGAAAATAATTATTTTTAGCCTTAATTTATTAGGAGGGGTTTTGATTGGGTTTTCCGTTTTTGCTGTCTGGACTGAACCTAGCGCTACACCACCCAACAACAATGTTTCAGCGCCAATTAATGTTGGCTCAAGTCCACAAAGTAAGTTGGGAGATTTTGGTATTGGTGGCGGAGCGGGGTAATTGGTATATAAACTTTCTAATGTGGGAGAAACTTTAAAGTTAGTTGATGGCTAAATATGAATAAGTTTATTTATATCCTTTCGATTGTCATTTTGACCATCATCTTTTTGGCCGCTTTTAATGTTTCTGCTTCTCCCTGGACCGAGCCCTCCTACTCTCCGCCGAGTGGTAATGTTTCACCACCAGTTGGTCCCTCCGGTCCTTCAGGTCCATCAGGTCCTGGAGGGTTAGGAGGTTCCAGCGGTCCATCAGGTCCATCAGGTCCACAAGGTTTTAGCGGTCCCTCAGGTCCCTCAGGCTCAGCAAGTACAGTCTCAGGTCCCTCAGGTCCTAGTGGCAGAAGTGGTCCATCAGGTCCATCAGGGTCTTCCGGTCCCTCAGGCCCCTCTGGTCCAGCAAGTACAGTGTCAGGTCCTTCAGGTCCATCAGGTCCTGGAGGGTTAGGAGGTTCCAGCGGTCCATCAGGTCCATCAGGTCCACAAGGTTTTAGCGGTCCCTCAGGTCCCTCAGGCCCAGCAAGTACAGTCTCAGGTCCCTCAGGCCCCTCTGGTCCAGCAAGTACAGTGTCAGGTCCTTCAGGTCCATCAGGTCCTGGAGGGTTAGGAGGTTCCAGCGGTCCATCAGGTCCATCAGGTCCACAAGGTTTTAGCGGTCCCT
>Ga0315294_10000574_pt1 | contig 39501 bp, 32 predicted proteins | sample YL17G13_40_MG_FD_203626 | JGI IMG/M metagenome (GOLD analysis project Ga0315294, IMG submission 203626) | Sediment microbial communities from Yellowstone Lake, YNP, Wyoming, USA - YL17G13_40 | ecosystem: Environmental > Aquatic > Freshwater > Lake > Sediment | place: USA: Wyoming | collected... | reverse complement strand
GCCATTGACGCCTTTATCAGCAAGCCAGCGCTCATAAGCTATGCCGGCAAGGGGTCCTTCACCCGTGGCATCAAACTTTCCGATGTCAAGCACAAGCTCCCTCTCGCCGCAGAGGGTTGCCTTATCTATCCGCTCGATATAAAAAACGTCCGCATTATTGGCAATGGCGGGGATGTTTTGAACTGTAGTGTCCACCTCCCAGATGAAATAATTGCCCTGGCTGGACTGCCCGAACATCGCCTCTGTTATGCCCTCAATCTTAAGAAGTGCATCGCGGGCGGTTACCGCCTGATTCTCATAAGTCTCGGCGATGAGGACGGAAAGAGATATCTGGCGTTTTAAGAAGGCGGTTGCATCCTCTCGTTCTAATGACCCAAGATAGTTAAGGAGCACCGTGGAGAGTTTTCGGACGGGGTTTAATGCAAAGGCGGTGCGGATTTCCGGACTGGTGCGCACGGACTCTTCCAGCCCACCACCCCATACTAAATATGCATACGGTGGCATGGGAAAGATGATTATCGCCCCGCTCGTCTCCAGATTATCCAGCCACTCCCTGATAACAGGTCCCTGGAATTGCACGATGAAGAATCCCGTGCCGGAAGGTTTGGCGACTTCAAACTGTGAGAGCATACTTGTTGATTTGACAAAGCCCTCAGCGTCGACACTATTCCCAAGGATTTGCGAGTATCTATCCGACGATGTTAGGGAAGGGTCTATTCTCAAGTTGTTTTGCTTAATAATCCCCAGGGTCTTCTCATTGCTGATAACCAGTGCGGAACCATCCTCATATGAGGCAAGGACGTCCTCATTACGGAATAACCCTTTTACGGACTTCATCTCATCCGGCGCTTTTGTCCAGACAGAGACATCTTTCGCGGGATAGACGACAAAGACCTCCGGCGCGCCGGCAAAGGAGGCGGAATAAATAAAGGACATAACAAAAAACATGATTACTGCGTAGATAAAAACACACTTTCTACTGTTTGGCATCATGGGTTCCCCCTCTTTTTATAATTTGGCTGGCAATCATATAAATGATGAAAGAACATTAATATATATTTCAGTTTTTTTTCGGGGTCAATGTTTTTTGCACGATAATCGTGGGCTTAACTGGAATTCCTGTTGACATCGGTGTCGCGATTGAAAAAGTTTTTCTTCGCCTTCTGTTATAGCGCACCATCCGGCTTGAAAGGAGTTTTTATTACCATGCTCAAGGAAGCCACCGAAAAATTGACCCTCCTCAGGGAACGCACTCTCCAGAACAGGGGGTATCTTTGACATAGACACTCTGGAAAAGGAACTCGCAAGTCTGGAGGTTAGAACCGCTGAGGGCGACTTCTGGAACAATCAGGAATCCGCTCAGAAGGCGCTCCAGCGCATCAAGCAGATTTCCACCGCCATCAAACCCTGGAACGACCTGCTGAAGGATATCTTGGAGAATCTGGAAATGGCGGAACTCCTCGCCTCCGAGGGGGCATCCGACACCGGCAGAGAGGCGGTCGAACTTGCACGTCTTGTTGATGAAATAGAGGCGCGCATTGAAAAACTTGAAACCCATTCCATGCTCTCCGGTGAGCATGACATGGCGAACTGTTACCTCCAAATTCACCCTGGCGCGGGCGGCACAGAATCATGCGACTGGGCGCAGATGCTGATGAGGATGTACGTCCGCTGGGCTGAACTCAAGGGCTTTAGCGTGTCTGAGGAGGACATCCAGCCCGGCGATGAGGCGGGCATCAAGAGCGCAACACTCTATATTGAGGGGGAATATGCATACGGTCTTCTCAAGGCGGAAAGCGGCGTTCATCGCCTTGTGCGCATCTCCCCCTTTGACGCCAATAAAAGACGCCATACATCCTTTGTCTCAGTCTTCGCCTCACCGGAGGTGGAGGATGATGTGGCGGTGGAGATAAAGGATAGCGACCTGCGCATTGACCGATTCCGCGCGACGGGTCCCGGCGGACAGGGCGTCAACACAACGGATTCCGCCGTCCGCATCACCCATCTCCCCACCCGAATTGCTGTTATCTGTCAGAATGAGCGCAGTCAGCACAAGAATCTCGCCATTGCCATGAAGGTCTTACGCTCGCGCCTGTATCAGCTCCAGATTGAAGAGAAGGAAAGGGAGCTCGCCGTGCTTGAGGCGGGGAAAAAAGATATTGCCTGGGGCAGCCAGATTCGCTCGTATGTCTTCCAGCCTTACACCATGGTCAAGGACCACCGGACGGATTATGAAACGGGAAACATCCAGGCAATGATGAACGGCGAATTGCTGGATAACTTCATCGATGCCTATCTGAAGATGCAGATGCAGGCGATAAAGAAATAAAAAAACACAGAGTGCAGAGAGTAACATGAAATAATTTACATGATTCATTATTTTATCCTGCATATCCTGTATATCCATGTTAATAAAAGAATTTAACAAGGATGGGCAGGATTTACAGGATTATTTAATTCTGTTGCGCTTTGTGCCCGCCTGAGGAGAATAATTAAACCGCTTCATTATGTTAAGGACTCTTAGACTGCGGAAGGATTGACTTGAGTATATTCTCAACGGCGGCGAGGGCTTCAGGGAGTTTTTCGGGGAAGCGTCCGCCCGCCTGAGCCATGTCATCGCGTCCGCCGCCCTTCCCGCCCACAATTTTCGCCACTTCACTTATAATCTTGCCCGCCGGCGCCTTCTTTTTCACCCCTGCCGTCACGGCGCAGACGAGGCTCACCTTTTCACCATCCGTGTTGCCAATGACCACAACGCCCTCCTTCAGGCGCGCGCGGAGCTCATCGGCGAGATTGCGCATCTCATTCGAGTCAAGCCCCTCGGTCTGGTGAGTGACAAAGCGGATTCCGCCTGTTTCACGCGCGGTGGCAAGGACATCATCCACGGAGCCGGAGGCTTTTTCCTGGCGCAGTCTCTTTATTTCCTTTTTCATCTCCTTTGTCTCGGCGAGCAATTTTTCAACGCGCGCCGTTAGCATCTCCCGCGTCTCGACATTGACCAGATAAGCACCCATGCCCGTCTTCGCCTCGATGCGCCGCACGCCAGAGGCAATGGACGATTCGCTGAGAATTAAGAAAAAGCCGACTTCGCTCGTCCGGCGGCAGTGCGTCCCGCCGCAAAATTCCATGCTGACATCGCCAATCGTTACCACGCGCACCATCTCGCCGTATTTCTCGCCGAACGGGGCAATCGCGTCCAGACGACGCGCCTCCTCAATCGGCATCTCTTTGGTTTCGACAAGAATGTCATCTCGTATAAACTCCTGAACCCTAAGCTCAATAAATTTGATCTGCTCCGGCGTGAGCGGTTCGGGATTGGTAAAATCGAACCGGAAACCTTCCTGAGTAACGGAAGAGCCTTGTTGAGCGATATGTTTTCCCACGTTCTCGCGCAGCGCCGCCTGCAAAAGGTGTGTCGCGGTGTGATTGCGCATGATAGCCAACCTCTGACCCTTATCAATCATGCACCACACCGCATCCTCAACGCGCATCTCGCCGGAATTCATTCGCCCCTTGTGCAGATGGATGCCGCTGGGCGTCTTGAGCGTGTACTCCACTTCAAATATTCCACTACGTCCCTTCTCATCAAGGTGGATAGCGCCTTTGTCGCCTGCCTGTCCACCGGACTCACCGTAAAAGCAGGTTGTATTAAGAACGATCGTGATCGCATCTTCTTCGTATGCCGCATCAACGCGTGCGCCATCTATCAGGATCGCAAGGATGCAGGATTTACACTTGAAAACAGGGCCTTTGTTTTCATCTTCCCTTGCAAAATTCGTCGCGCCCTCTTTATCGAAGATATCCGAGAGGAGATCGGCTTCGTGTTCCAGCGCCGCGCCCTTCCAGGATTTTTTCGCCTCCTCGCGATGCCCTCTCATGGCGGCCTCATATCCCGCGCGGTCAATCTCAAGACCCGCATCCGCCGCCACTTCCGCCGTCAAATCAACAGGATAACCATACGTGGCGTGGAGTTTGAACACATCCGCGCCAGAAATTATGTTTTTCCCTTCCGCCTTCGTTTGAACAATTAACTTTGATAAAATCACCTCGCCCTGCGCAAGCGTCCGGAGAAAATTCTCCTCCTCATTCCGGATCACCTTGCTCACATGGTCGGGATGTTTCTTCAACTCATGCCAAGTCTCGCCCATGAGGTCAATCACAGCGTTCGCCAGATAGCACATAAACGGTTCATTCTTGCCAAGCAGATACGCCAGACGAAGCGCCCGGCGCAGAATGCGCCGCAGGACATAGCCGCGTCCTTCATTCGAGGGCATGATGCCCTCCGACAGAGCAAAAACAAGCGCCCGTGTATGATCCGCAATGGCGTTCAAGCCGAGGCGGAAACGCGCCGATTGCTCCGCATCGCGTCCGCCCAGCGACTCAAACCGCCGCACATATTTCAGCCCTGTCAACGAGGAGGCGACTTCAACAATCTTCCAGAGGAGGTCAGTCTCATAAGGACTGCCGATTTTGCCGCCCGTCTCAACGAAATTCTGCGCGGTGAGCATGCGTTCAAGACCGGCGCCGGTGTCAATGCCGCGATATTTGAGGGGGGTGCGGGAGCCATCGCGCCGCTGGTTGAATTGCGGGAAGACCATGTTCCATATCTCAAAGAAAAGGTCTCCCTCTTTCGAAAGGCGGCGCGTCAGGGTAGATGTATCCTGCCTTTGCGCCTGCGCAAGCTCGGTCTCCGTCCCCATGAAGAAGATGATTTCGGAGCAAGGACCGCAAGCGCCGGTATCGCCGGCGGGTCCCCAGAAATTCTCCTTCGCATCGAGGGGGATTATGCGCGAGCGTAGAATGCCCTGTTCCCTCTCCCAGATATCCGCCGCCTCGGCATCTTCCTCATATATGGAGACAAAGAGCCGCTCAACGGGCAGTTGCATAACATTCGTCACGAAGTCCCAGCCCCAGGCAATTGCCTCGCGCTTGAAATAATCGCCGAAGGAGAAATTGCCCAACATCTCAAAGAAGGTGTGATGGCGAAGGGTGCGCCCGACGTTTTCAAGGTCTGAGCCTTTCCCTCCGGCGCGCAGACATTTTTGCACCGAGCAGGCGCGAGTGTAAGGCAACGGCTCCACCTCGCCCGCGTAAAGACGTTTAAACTGCACCATACCCGCATTGGTGAAGAGGAGGGAGGGGTCATCCGGCGGGATGAGCGGCGCGCTGGGAATGAGCCTGTGTCCCCGCTCGACAAAATAATCCAGAAACAGCCTGCGTAATTCACTGCCCTTCATATTTAAAAAAACCTCAACGCAAAATGAGAGTCAGCACCGCAAAAGAGAGCGAACTTTTATGCTGATACGCAAGGGAATTTGTCAACCCGAAAGGATGCGCTCATGTCGTTCCTACATCGCCATGCCGCCATCCACAGGGAGGACCTGACCGGTGATATAGGAGGCGAGCGGCGAGGCTAAGAATAGAACCGCGTTCGCAACGTCCTCCGGCTCGCCAATGCGCTCAAGGGGGATGAGCTTAAGAAGGATAGCGCGCTGCTCTTCAGTCAGGATGTCGGTCATCTTCGTCCTGACAAAGCCGGGGGCGATGGCGTTGACCAGGATGCCGCGTGAGGCGAATTCCCTGGCGAGTGTCTTGGTCAGCCCGATGATGCCCGCCTTGCTGGCGGAATAGTTCGCCTGTCCGGCATTGCCTATCAGCCCCGCAACGGATGAGATATTGATGATGCGTCCGCTCCGTTGCTTCATCATGAGGCGGCAGACAGCCTTGCAGCAATTAAAGACACTTTTCAGATTGACATTAAGGACGGCGTCCCACTCCTCCTCGCTCATGCGCATGATTAGATTGTCGCGGGTGATACCGGCGTTGTTTACAAGTATATCAATTTTACCAAAGGCGTCCCTGCCCGTATTGACCATGTTCTCGCAATCGCTGAAATTTGAGACATTGCAGACGACAGCGAGGGATTTGCGTCCGAGCGCCACAATTTCACCCGCAACCTCATCAACCGACTCCTTCACAATGTCGCTCACGATGATATCCGCGCCATTACTTGCGAGGGTGAGGGCAATGGCGCGCCCGATGCCGCGTCCCGCACCCGTAACAATGGCAACCTGACCGGTTAACATAATCTCAAACCTCCACAAAAAAATGACGAATTACAAATAGCGAATTACGAATTATGATTTACTGACAATGTCGCTAATGGTCTCTGGAGTGTCGCAACAATGGACAGGGATTTCTCCGGCGATGCGGCGCACCAGCCCCTGGAGGACCTTGCCCGGTCCCGCCTCAATCATACCCGTCACGCCGGAGGAAATCAGTTTCTCCACTGATTCCACCCAGCGCACACAGCTTGTCACCTGGCGCGCCAGCGAGTCCCGGATGTCTTCAGGCTCTGTGAGAAATGCGGCGTCGGCATTGTTCACAAAGGATATTTCCGGCGTCCGTATGGGCACATCCCTGAGCGCCTGTTTCAGGCGAACGGCGGCGCTTTCCATGAGGGGGGAATGAAACGCCCCATGCACGGGCAGGGGTATGGCGCGCTTTGCGCCGGCTGACTTCGCCCCTTCCGAGGCGGCGATAACAGCCTCCACAGCGCCCGTGATTACCAGCTGGTCAGGGGCATTGATATTGGCAATTTGCACCACGCCCTTTTCCGAGGCGTTGCGGCATACCTCCGCCAGTTTCTTCGCCTCCAGCCCGATGATGGCAGCCATGGAGCCGGCATTCGCCTCGGAGGCGTCGTTCATGGCGCGACCGCGTTCAACCACAAGACGCAAGGCATCCTCAAAGGTGAGGGCGCCGGCGCAATGCAGTGCGGCATACTCCCCAAGGCTGTGTCCAGCGACAGCCGCCGGTCTCAGACCGCGCTCCTTCAGAATAGCCTGCACGATGGCGCTGACGACAAAGATGCCGGGCTGGGTGTTGCCTGTCTTTTTAAGCTCCGCCTCCGGTCCCTCAAAGCAGATGCGGCTCAAGGGATAGCCAAGCATCTCATCGGCGCGCTGGAAAAGTTCCCTTGCCAGGTCAAAGGCGTCATAGAGCGCCTTGCCCATCCCGACATACTGGGAGCCCTGTCCCGGAAAAATGAAGGCGATTTTGCTCATGATTCCCCACTGTTTTTGTGAGACCCTGACGCAACGCCGGTGTTATGTCAATTTATAAATGGCGCCGCATGTGCAAATGGACTTGCACACTTGTGAGCCGGGATATATGAAAAACTTCAATATACTTTTCGAGGAGATAACATATGAAACAACTTTTTAGCATGATGGTATTCGCCGCCCTTTTTGTCATTGTTCACCCTATCCATGAGGCAACCGCCGCGAGGATGGAAAGTAATCGGAAGGATGAAAAGGGCAGTCTTGTCATCTTCATTGTGGACGCCCGTTCTGCGCCCCGTTTTGCGGAAAATGCCCATCTCCTGAAAGGCGAGACAGAACGCCTTTTTGCCGCCGGTGAAAACGTCCCGGTTTGTTATTTTGCCAGCGCCGCCGAGCCTGATGCCATTGCGAAAGAGATTCTCGCCCTGCCCCCCGAAAAATTGAAATCCCTCGGCGGTATTGTGGAGATATGTTTTGAAGACACACGTCCCGCATCCGAAACAAACGGCGCTCCACGTTTTCTCATTGAGGTCTATCATTATCCCTTCGGACAAATCGCCCGCGAGCATATCGAAAGCCCTGAATACTCCTTTAAATTCGGTTCCGATTCCGCCCTTCTCGCCATCCATCTTTATGAAGCGATTCAAAAACCGCAACAGGGCTCAGCCGCTGAGACGGAAATTCTGCCTGCCGCATCCGCCAATCCTCATCTCCCCACTGATATCCTCCGCTCCTGCGTCAGGCTGAGAATCCGCTCGGATTCCCCACTGCCATCAGAGCGCATCAGGGAAATCGCCGCGGGGTTTCACAAGGCATTTGTGTCATTTCGCGAGGATGAGGGGTCATATATGATGGGGCTTCTCCCTGAAAAGGTTCGGAGGCGATGCAAGCCTGAGGACATACGCATCATGGTGAGCCGGTATGTCCGCCCCGAACCGGAGCCGTCAAGAGAGAGCGTCAGGAGGCCACGGAGGGAAACACCGCAAACCACGGCGGTTGCGACCGCCTTCCCCTCATATCTCTTTTATATCCCCGGTCTGGAGCGTCTGACGCCCTATACATTCAAAGCGGTGAATGGCGCAAAGGATGAAAAGGACTTCCGGTATGAGCTGGCAGGCGGCGCCTTCGCAACCTCATCCCTCCGAGGCATTGTGCGGACGGTTCCCATCAAACTTGAACATTACACACCCCTTGAAACCAGATACACGGCGCCGCCCGCCGTTGCGCCTGACGCCCCGTCCCTTGACTTTGTTATTGAGGGGGCAACCATATTTGACGGGTCGCGCGACCATCCCCGGCGAGTTGCAGACGTGGGAATTGCGGGGGAAGTAATTGCCGCCGTTGGCGACCTGAAGGAGCGCCCCCGCGCCACAACGATTGACGGGCGCAGTCTCTTCCTCACACCGGGATTCATTGATATCCACAGCCATGTGGACAACAGTATCCCTGCGGCGGCTGATGGCGCCTCCGCCATACGTCAGGGCATCACAACCATGCTCGGCGGGAACTGTTCCTTCTCCCCGCCCGGAATCGGCTCCTTTTGCAGGGATATTGAGACATCCGGCGTCGCCATCAATATTGCCGTGCTGATAGGCAACGCCCCCGTGCGTGAAACCGCCATCGGCAGGAAAAGGGGTCAACCCTCCTATGAGGAGGTATATTGCGAAAAATGCCTTGTTGACCTCGGGATGGAGGAGGGAGCCTTCGGGATGTCCTCCGGTCTTATTTACTCCACAAGTGAGCAGGCATACGCCTGGGAGCTGGCGGAGGTGGCGAAACAATTGAAGCCTTACGGCGGGTTTTATGCCACACACACCAGGGGCGAATCGGAAGAGGTGTTAGACGCCATCCGCGAGGCAATTCATATCGGTGAGCTCGCCGAGGTGCCAGTGCAGATTTCCCACATGAAGGTGATTAGCAAGAGAAACTGGGGCGATATGGGGCGATATCTTGACATAATGAAGGAGGCGCGGGCGCGCGGTCTTGACGTTACGGGCGACCAGTATCCCTGGCGCGCAACCGGTCCCGCCGGTCATTACCGCCTTTACACCCTGCTTGTGCGCGAGGGTATCAAAAATGACTCGCCGGAGGTGGTGTTTTTAAAGGACATGCCGGGGAGGTATCAGAAATATTCCGGACGCCTCCTCTCCGAACTCCTCGCAGAGGAGAAAATGACGCCGGAGGAATTGATTGCAGACCTCTCTCTCACGGAGAGGTCCAGAATTTTCGCCACTTATCTCTGCCTCTCCGGGGATGACCTACTCCTCCCGATGAAGGAGGACTTTGTCATGGTCTGCACGGATGGGAACGTTGTCTCATCAAAGGAGCTTGAGCGGGGCAAGGGAAAAGATGACCACCCGCGTAAATTCCGCACATTCCCTGAATTCCTTGCGGGATATGTGAGGGACAGAGGGGTGTGCCCATGGGAACTGGGGATTTACAAGTGCACAGGGCTTCCCGCCTGGAGGCTCGGGCTTGCAAACCGCGGTGTCATCAAGCCGGGGGCTTGCGCCGACCTCGTTCTCCTTGACCCTCAGAAACTTGATGCCGGCGCAGATTACAGAGACCAGACGCCCCCGCCAAAGGGGATTATGTGGGTTTTTGTGAACGGGCGTCCCGCCTTGAAGGAGGGAAATCTGACAGGCATCAGTTCAGGCAGGGCGCTCTATGCGGGCGACCGCCGCAAACCCTGAGTGGCGCTCTCACGGGGGAGAAATCATTTTATCCACGAATTTACACTAATCTATCCGCCTCAGGCGGATTCGTGGATTAATCTGTTTCGGAAGAATTAACCACGGGGACACGGGTTAAATCCATTAATATGTAAGAATTTATCCACGAATTTACACGAATCTTCACGAATCTGTCCGCCTTTGAAGGAAGCGGCCAAGTCCTTCAAGGGCGAGTCTTATTCTCTCCCGCGATGCCGCAAAGGAGCATCGTATATGTCCCTCGCCCGCCCTGCCGAAACTATTTCCCGGAACCAGCGCCACCTTCTCCTCATTCAGAAGACGCTCGCAGAACTCTTCTGAGGACAGACCGAATTTTTTAATGCTGGGGAAGGCATAAAACGCCCCCTCCGGTCTCAAACAGTCCATACCGAGCCTGTTGAATCCCTCCACAATGACCTCACGCCTCGCCCTGTATTCATCCAGCATCTTTTTGACTTCATCATCGCCGTTTCTGCATGCCTCAATGGCGGCAATCTGCGCCATGATGGAGGCGCACATCATTGAATACTGGTGAATCTTGACAATCTGGTCAATCAGGGGTTTGGGGGCGCAGACATATCCAAGCCTCCAGCCCGTCATGGCAAACGCCTTGGAAAATCCGCTCAGTAGGATAGTGCGCTCCCACATATCCGGCAGTGAGGCGATGGAGATATGCGGACGGTCAAAAGTCAGCTCGCCGTAAACCTCATCAGAGATGACAAGCAGGTTATGCCTCTTTGCAAAACCGGCGATGCGTGTGAGGTCATCCTCGCTAAAGGTGACGCCGGTGGGGTTGCAGGGATAATTGATGAGAATTGCCTTTGTGCGGGGCGAAACGAGGTTTTCCATCTGCTCAATGCGCGGTCGGAAGCCATCTTCAAAAGATGTCTCAAGGATGCGCGGGTTGCCGCCTGCCAGACGTATCATCGGCACATAAGAGACAAAGCACGGTTCCGGCACAATGACCTCATCGCCAGGGTCGATAATGGCACGAAGGGAGATGTCAAGCGCCTCGCTCACGCCGACCGTGATTACCATCTCCCCCGCAGGCTTGTATGAGACATTGAAACGCCTTTTGAGATAATCACCGATGGCTTCACGGAGTTCAAGGAGTCCGTAGTTGGAGGTGTAGCTGGTCTTTCCCTTTTTGATTGCCTCAATGGCAGGAGCGCAGAATTTCATGGGGGTGGAGAAATCGGGCTCGCCGACTCCGAGTGAGACGATATCCTCGCGTCCCACCACGAGGTCGAAGAATTTCCTGATTCCCGAAGGGGGGAGACTCACGGTCACCTTAGAGAGCTTGGCATTGTAATCCATCTTACCGCCTCCATGCAAATCTTAAACGGGCAATATCCACGAAACCACAAATAAAATAATAGACCGGCGCTCAATACCGCGCGTCAAGGAAATTTCTCTCTTATACAAACATCTCCGCGCTCTCTGCGTGCTCTGCGTGAAATCATCTGGTGATTCTGCTCTTGACTTTTTTGTTATCATTGTTTATAAAAAACATAATTTTTAAAGGAGTCATACAATGAAATTAAAACCGTGGGCAGTTAATCTGGTTTTGGTGATAGCCGCAATGGCGCTGGCGGCATTGAATGTTCCGGGGGCGCGCGCCCAGAGCTCGACGCCCCGCGAAGAGACGTGGATAACCAACGGTGTTGTTCGCGCCATAGTCCGAACGCCGGACACAGTCTATATCGGCGGGCATTTCACCTATGTTGGTCCGGCAACTGGGGGCGGCGTTCCTCTTGATGTCTCCACCGGCAATCCTGTCGCGGGTTTTCCTAAGGTAAATGGAGAGGTTTACGCCTGTGTTCCTGACAGTTCGGGCGGGTGGTTCATCGGGGGTGATTTCAACAGGGTCGGGGGCGTTGTTCGGAACAAAATCGCCCACATTCTTACAAATGGCTCAGTTGACCCCGGTTGGAACCCAAACGCAAGCGGCTCGGTTAATGCCCTCGCCGTTTCCGGGGCGATAATCTATGCCGGGGGATATTTCACAAGCATCGGCGGTCAGACTCGCAACTATATCGCCGCCCTCGATGCTATAACAGGCGCCGCCACCGACTGGAACCCCAATGCGAACAGCGAAGTTTATACCCTCGCCGTTTCCGGCTCGATAATCTATGCTGGAGGCTATTTCACAAGCATCGGCGGTCAGACACGCAATCATATCGCCGCCCTCGATACCACTACGGGCGCCGCTACTGACTGGAATCCCAATGCCGACGGTTGGATCTATATCCTCGCTGTCTCTGGCACGACCCTCTATGCCGGAGGTAGGTTCACAAGCATCGGTGGGCAGGCGCGCAACTATATAGCCGCCCTCGATGCCACCACCACAGGCACCGCCACCGACTGGGACCCCAGCGCAAACGGTTATGTTTATGACCTCACTGTATCTGGCTCGACTATCTATGCAGGGGGATTATTCACCAGCATCGGCGGACAAACACGCAACTATATCGCCGCCCTCGACGCAGTAACGGGTGCCGCCACTGATTGGAATCCCAATGCGAACCATGAGGTAAATGCTCTTGCTATCTCTGGCTCGACCGTCTATGCCGGGGGACATTTCAACAGTATAGGCGGAGGGATACGAAACCACGTCGCCGCCCTCGATGCTACCACAAGTGCTGTCACTACATGGAACCCTAACGCGACCGGCAATGTCCTTGCCCTTGCCGTCTCTGGCTCGATTGTCTATACCGGTGGTGAGTTCACCAGCATCGGCGGACAGACACGTAACAATATCGCTGCCCTTAATGTCACCACGGGTGCCACCACTGACTGGAATCCCAATGCAAGCAGCATAGTCTATGCCCTCGCCGTTTCCGGCTCAACCATCTATGTTGGTGGTGAGTTCACCAGCATCGGCGGACGAACACGCAACCATATTGCCGCCCTCGATGCCACTACCACAGGCACTGCCACCGATTGGAACCCCGATGCCACCGGTGGATATTTCGGTCATCCCACCACGGCCTATGCCCTTGCCATCTCTGGCTCAACCATTTACGCCGGGGGTAATTTCACCAGCATCGGAGGACAACCGCGAAATTGTATAGCCGCCCTCGATGCAATCACTGGCGCCGCGACCGACTGGGACCCTAACGCAAGCGATATTGTTGCTTCCTTCGCCGTCTCTGACTGGATTGTCTATGCTGGTGGTGCGTTCACCAGCATCGGCGGACAGGCGCGCAACCATCTTGCAGCGCTTGACGCCACCACGGGCGTCGCCACTGACTGGAATCCAAATGTGAGCGGTGGAGATTTATCTTATTCTTGTGTTTTATCTCTCGCCATCGCCGGCTCGACCATTTATGCTGGGGGATTATTCACCAATATCGGTGGAAAAACGCGCAACTATATCGCCGCTCTCGATACTGTAACGGGCGCCGCCACTGACTGGAATCCCAATGTAAACCTTGGAGATATCCCTTATTTTTTTCCTTATCCTTATATTAGTGCCATCGCCGTTGCCGACTCGACCGTTTATGCTGGAGGAGTGTTCACCAGCATTGGTGGGCAAACGCGCAACTATGTCGCCGCCCTTGATGCTGTAACGGGTACTGCCACCGACTGGAATCCCAACGCGAGCAGCTATGTCCATACACTCGCTATCTCCGGCTCTACGGTTTATGTCGGGGGCAATTTCTCCAGGATTGGCGGTGATAGAACAAGGTCCTACTTCGCCCAGTTCGATTTACTACCGCCAGAGAAGATAAAACGCTATCTGCTGGGGCTGGATTCGGATAAAACAGGCTTGGACTTGAACGCTGACGGCAGGGTCGATATTGCGGACTTGGTCTGGTATCTGTTAGGTCACCCCTTGACGAAATAACGGACATTGGGCTTTTTACGCGTTTCACTTTTTTGTTGAAATCCGGATTGAAATGACATCAGAAAATTGTTGATTTGGCTCAAAGGCATAATTTAATATACTTTTTTATACGCTGGTGTAGCTCAGTCGGCAGAGCAGCGCACTCGTAATGCGCAGGTCGTCGGTTCGATTCCGACCACCAGCTCTCTCTTTTACCATAACCATGGACGGGTAGATTCATGACAGGCATTGCTGTCGGAAAAATCCTGGAGAAAAAGGGAAAGGCGCTTGAACTCTCCCTTATTGCGGGTAATCAGGGGCTTGAAAATCGGGTGGAATCCCCGGAACTCAACCGTCCCGGTCTCGCCATCGCAGGCTTCTATGACGTCTTCTCCCATGACCGCATCCAGATTCTCGGCATCACGGAGTGCTCCTTTTTAAAGGGTATGGACCCAAAAGAGCGGCAAGAGCGTCTCACGAGGATGTTTGAGTTTGAGATTCCGTGCTTCATCATCACATCGGGACAGGACATCACCCTTGAATTCCTTGAGCTTGCCGACCGGCACAATGTCCCCATCATGAAGACGCCCATCCCAACCTCCCGATTTTCCGGCATGCTCTCAACTTTTCTGGAGATGGAGTTCGCCCCATCCTGCACAATTCATGGCGTCCTTTTAGACGTTTACGGGATGGGGGTCCTGCTTGTCGGCATCAGCGGCGTGGGAAAAAGCGAGGCGGCGTTGGAGCTGGTGGAGCGTGGACACCGCCTTGTGGCGGATGATGTGGTGGTGCTTCGCCGGATCTCCAAAGACCTCCTGATTGGCTGCGCCTCCGAAATCCTGAAACATCACATGGAGATAAGAGGGCTGGGGATTGTTGATGTGGAGAAACTCTATGGTGTCGGCGCCATCAGGGAGGAAAAGAAGGTTTCGCTCCTCGTCCTTCTTGAAAAATGGGACCCGCACAAGGAGTATGAGCGTCTCGGCATGGATGAGAAGAAGCGCACCATCTTTGACGTGGAAATTCCTGAATACCAGATTCCCGTTGAACCGGGGAGAAACCTCGCCATTCTGATTGAGGTTGCCGCCTTGCAACAGCGTCTCCGCTACGGGGGGTATAATCCTGCCACAGAGTTCAGCAAGAACCTCCTCCGACGGATTCAAGAAAATAAAGCCAATGCAGAGGGGATTTCGGAATCTCTTAATCTTCCGATAGGAGGCATGGAAGGCTCAGAGGCGTTGGGTGAAGACCCATCGGTGTAATATTACACCATTATATTTTGCCACAGATGAAAAAAGTATGAAACCGGAAGAACTCAGACTCCACCAGCGATACAAGGTGACCCTTTCTGTTGAATTGCAGACTGTGGACTCGATCAGCACAGATGATAATCTCCCCCCGCTCCGCTTCCAGAGTGTAACACGGGATATCAGCATAGGCGGCATCCTGTTGGACCTCTCACAGGAGGCAAAAAACCTTGACCCGAACTTTCAACCCTCCTGGTTCAAGGAGCGATTCTTCTGGATACATATCAAAGATATCCACACCATTCCCGAGGGATTTTTCGCCAAGGCGAGGGCTGTCCGTTTCATCGGGGAGGACCAGACCCACCCGGAGGCAGTCGGGCTTGAATTCCAGGACCTCGTGCAACACACCATCACCCGCCTGAAAAAATTCCTTGATGACCTTGAGTCCAAGCAAAAATAATTACCTTAAATTACCCTGGAGTCAGGATGCGGCATAGATGGAATCCTTCTTTTTTGCCATTGGTGGAAATGCCCTCTCAAGGGAGGGCGAGGAGGGAAATCTCCAGCAGCAATATGCCCATTCACGCGAAACCATGTGCGAGCTAGCCAGAGTTCTCTCAGCCCACCCATCGCGCGTCATTATCTCCCACGGCAACGGTCCTCAGGTTGGGAATATCCTCTTCCGCAGTGAATATGCCAGCACTGTGCTTTATCCCCTGACCCTCGATGTTTGCGTGAGCGATTCCGAGGGAGGCATGGGGTATATGCTCCAGCAGGTGCTCCACAATGAGCTTGCCCGGACAAATATAAGTTGCAACGTGGTGACCATCATCACACAGGTTGAGGTTGCGCCTGATGACCCCGCCTTGAAGAACCCCACCAAGTTCATCGGGCAATTTTATGCGGAGGAGGAGGCGCACATGCTTGCAAGGGAGCGGGGATGGACTATGCGCCAGGATGTCCACAGGGGATGGAGAAGAGTTGTCGCCTCGCCGCGACCAACGAGGATTGTTGAGGCGGAAGTCGTCCGCTCCCTCCTGAATGCAGGCATTATTGTAATTGCCGCAGGCGGGGGCGGTATCCCTGTCATCCGAAGACCCGATGGGATGCTCTCCGGCGTGGAGGCAGTGGTGGACAAGGACCTTGCCTCCGCCTTACTGGCATCTACGCTCGGCATTCAAACCCTTGTCATCGTCACAGGCGAGGAAAAGGTCTGTCTTGATTTCACCAAACCCACGCGGCGCGCCCTTGACCGCATGACGGCGGCAGAGGCTGTCCAATATCAGTCAGAGGGGCATTTCCCGCCGGGGAGCATGGGGCCAAAAATCGAGGCGGCGGTCAACTTCCTCAACGCCGGTGGCGAGCGCATCATTCTGACCCGCCCGGGGCGTGTTTATGACGCCATAGAGGGACGTGCCGGAACCACAATAACCGGATAATTTTCATCGCTCCGTCGCCAGAGCTATGGAGCGTCGGCGACTATGCCTCATATGAAAATGGATGTTTCCCAAAATCAGCCTTGCGGCTTTCTCCCCGTGGACAAGCCGGAAGGGCCAACCTCCCACGATGTGGTGGCGCGGGTGCGAAAGGTTTTTGGCATCCGCCAGGTGGGTCACACCGGCACCCTTGACCCCTTTGCATCGGGACTGCTCATCCTTTGCATAGGAAAGGCAACTCGCCTTTCGGAATACCTCCTCCACCAGGACAAGACCTACATCTTTGAACTTGTGCTCGGCGAGATTTCGGACACTGGCGACCCCACGGGACGCATCACCAACTTTTCGGACGGGCGGCGGGCGGATGATGTTTCCGAGCGCGAGATTCTTGAAACGCTTATCGCCTTCACCGGCGAGATTGAGCAAACGCCCCCTCTTTTTTCCGCGCTCAAGGTCGGGGGGAAAAAATTGTATGAACTCGCGCGGGCGGGGAGTCATATTACCCCTGCGCCGCGCCGCGTGATTATTCACTCACTGCGGCTCGTTCGATTCAGCCCGCCCGGTCTTCTGCTCGAGGCGCGTGTCGGCGCGGGGACTTATATCCGCTCTCTGGGGCGCGACATCGGGCAAAGGTTAAATACGGGCGCTTATGTCCGCATGCTTCGCCGCACTGCCATCGGTCATCTTGGCGTGGAGGGCGCCCTCCCGCCGGACGCACTGGAGCTCCATCCGGCGACGGCGCTCTTGCATCTCCTCTCCATCCCTGATGCCCTTCCCTCATGGAGGCGTGTTGTCCTTGCGGGCGACTCGGAGGAACGGCTCAAGAATGGAGCCGCTGTGCCCTGGGAGGAGGAAGCGGTTCCAGAGAATGAAGGACCCTTCCTTGTTATGAATTCCTCAGGGGATGTTATCTGTGTTGCCCTTCTGAAAAAGGGACTCATACAGCCCGTTAAGGTGCTCAAATAAGGGATACCATCACCAATAAACTTGAAGCATAGCCGCAGGGTGGTCGGCGACTATTTTTTTGTGCGCTCATAAATGAGAGCGAGACGGCTCTGGATTGTCTTTTCCTCATCGGCGTTTTTGCAGATGGAGAGGGCTTGCTGGAGGAAGAATTTTGAGCGGTTATAATCCTTCCGCTCAAACAGGAAATATCCGAAATCCCGCAGGGCGGGGTAAAAGTTCCGGTTCATATCAATTGCCTTTTCAAAATTCCGGCGAATCTCCTCAACGTCTGCACCGGATGTCTTTTCAAGGGAAAGGGCGCGATTATAATAATATTGCGCATCGCGCACGGGCGTCGGGCTCAGGGTGGGCGCGGGGGGTGAGGTCCGACCTGTCAGACTTGTCTGACCTGTCTGACGGTTACCTCCACGAATAATGAGACGGAATGGAATAACGATAATGGCGACAATGGCAACGGCGAGGGCAAAATATAAAAGCAGGGAAACAGGGAGGCGGCGTTTCGATGCGGCTTTCAAATCTGACGCCTGCGGCGATGGAATCTCAAAACGCCCGTCCCGCCGGATTCGCGTGGGTTCGGCAGGGGGCATTGCCCGTTCAAATCCAGCCGCCCCTGGCGCCATACACTCCCGCAGAGCCTCAGCCATGGCGCGGGCGCTGGGATAACGGTCGTCAGGATTCTTCTCAATCGCCTTCATGACGATGGCTTCCAGCGCGTGGCTGATGTCCGGATAAATTTGCGTGGGGGCGGGCGGAGGTTCTTCCTGCAGAAGCGCCACCTCCACATCGCTCTCGGCGTCAAAGGCATATCCGCCGGTCACAAGATAATAAAGCACAAGACCAAGGGAATAAACATCGGAGCGGGCATCCACCATTTTGCCCCGCGCCTGCTCGGGCGACATGAATTTCGGCGTCCCCATCCGCACGCCAGCCTGCGTCTTGAGCGATGAACCTGAGAGGAGCGCAATCCCGAAGTCCATCACCTTGATTGTCTCCTCATCTAAAAGCATGATGTTATCAGGCTTGATGTCGCGGTGGATGATGCCCCTCGTGTGGGCATAATGGAGCGCCTCTGCCGCCTTGATTATAACAGGCACGGCGCGGCTCTCCTCCATCCGTCCGCGCCGCTCCATCAGCCTCTGAAGCGGCTCCCCCTCCAGATATTCCATCACGATACAGATGGTGTCCTGCCATGTTTCAATACCGATGACATTGACAATATACGGATGGCTGAGGCGGGCGATGATGAGCGCCTCCTGGCGGAAACGCTCGCGGAAATCAGGGTCGGAGGCGAGTGCGGGCGAAAGGACCTTCACGGCAACAATGCGCCCCACATCCTCCTGCAGGGCGCGATAGACGATGCCCATCCCGCCGCCGCCGATTTTCCCCTGTATTCTGTATTTTCCTGAAATGAGGTCTGTCATGACTTGAAAGCCTACACCGTTTGCCCCATCATTTTTCCATCAATCGGGCTGGTGCTGGATAAGACTCAGGAATTCATTGCGAACACGCAGGTTATCCTTGAACACGCCCCGCACGGCGCTTGTGACTGCCATTGATTTATGCTTCTGCACCCCCCGCATCTGCATGCAAAGATGCTCCGCCTCGAGAACCACGCCAACACCCTTAGGCTTGAGGATGTCCGCAAGGCTCTGTGCAATCTGCTGGGTCAGGCGCTCCTGGAGCTGAAGACGCCTTGCATACATGTCCACAATCCGGGGGATTTTACTCAAACCGATGAGTCTCCCGTCCGGGATATATGCCACATGCGCCTTGCCGAAGAAAGGTATCAGGTGGTGTTCGCACACGCTGTAAAACTGGATGTTCGCCACGCAGACCATTTCATCATAATCCTCACGGTAGATGGCTCCATTGATAATCTCCTCAAGGGACGTGCGGTAACCGGACGTGAGAAAAGCGAACATCTCCGCCACACGTTCCGGCGTCTTTTTCAGCCCCTGCCGCTTTGGGTCCTCGCCCATCCTGACAATCATCTTCCTGATGAGTTCCTTCATCCCCGTTAATCCTCTCATTCCTCGCAGCGGTATGTGATGACATTATCATCCGTCTCGCCGAGGTTGATTTCACACAGTTGAACCCCTCTAAGGCGGGGTTTGAGCCTCTCCCAGATTATGCGGGCAAGATTCTCAGACGTGGTGATTATCCCCTTGAGAAAATCCACATCCATGTTCAGATTTTTGTGGTCAAGGGCGTCAATAATTTCCTCCTCAACAATCCCCTTCATCGCATCAAAATTCATAACCATGCCCGTTGCGGGCTCTAAGTCGCCCGTGATGGCAACCTCAAGGGTGTAATTATGTCCGTGGAAATTCGGACTGGCGCACTTGCCGAACAGGGCGCAATTCTCCTCTTCAGAGAGCCGGGGTGAGTAAAGGCGGTGAGCCGCGCTGAAGTGAAACTTTTTCCGAATAATGAACATTGCTTTTCTTCTGTGCTTGTTCTGCTTGTCCAAGCAGGGTCTCCTCAAACCAGAATCCTCAGATAATTTCACGCAGAGAACGCAGAGTGCGCTGAAATTATTGCAGAAAAAGAGAGTCTGGCTTCTTCACCTCTGGAATACTTCGTTCCCTTTGCGACTTCTGCGGGCTCTGCGAGAAAATTTCTTACCTAAGGTGACCCCGGGTTTCAAGCCTTACAGATTTTTCACTCATTTTCCGCCTGTGTCAGGGAATAATGGCGGTAGCGCACATCACTTATGCGGAAGGGCATGACCTCCATGACGAGGTCAAGGGGTATGTAAAACCAGGGGGGTGCGTGAAAACGTTCCCGGGATGTCACGGGGCGATATCCCTCCTTCTCAATCTTGAAATCATAATACCAGTACCAGGCGAATGGGATGGTGATGGGCGTCCGACCACGATATACATTATTCATCGTCACATCCGTCCCTGTCGGGTCAGATGTCACAACCACTCGCGAACGGATGCATCCCCAGAGAAGAATCAAGGCAAGAAAAAGACCGAGCCATAATCCCCACCGCTTCATAGAACCCTCTCATAAACTAAAATTTTAAGAATTCTCTGTGCACTCTGTGACTCTGTGGTGAATAAATTGCATTAAACTATTTTCATATCACCCGTCAAAAACGGGGGTCAATGTAATTCTTGCCACCGAAAAAAACACCTTTTTTTATCCGCGACCTCCGCGCGAAACATTCTTATATAATGCCCTTGACAAGGATAAGATGAGGGTCTAACGATTACTCTTCTTTTTGAACGGTCCTTATTATGAGAATAGATGTTCAAAAATTACAGGCAGGGCCTGAGACACATATCCTTAACCATAACCCCGCGTTCTTTGACCTTGTTGGCAAGGACTGCGAGGTTTCCGAGAAGGTCAAAGGAAAGGTCACCTTTTCCCTTGTCGGGGACAAGGTTCTGATGGAGGGCAACATCCAGACGTCTGCAAGGATGGAATGTGTCCGCTGCCTCGCGCCTGTCAAAATACCCATCCGGAAATCCTTCACCATGGTCTTTATCCCAAAGGAGGAAGAACCTTCCCAGAAGGAGTCTTTCAATCCGGAAGAGGAGAACACTTCCTATTACACCGGCAAGACGATTTACCCCGATATGGAGATTCGGGACCTGGTTCTGCTTGAGATTCCCGATTATCCCTTGTGCAGGGAAGATTGCCCCGGGTTGTGCGTTCATTGCGGCGCCAATTTGAATAATGGCACCTGCCGATGCAAGGAGATGGAAGAGGTTGCGCCCCCCAACAGACCCGCCCACTCATGGAAGGAGCAGCTGAAACATCTCCGAAAAACCACGGAGGGCAAATAATTCCCCGTCTATGGGATTTTTTTGCAGGGTTTGGATTTTTGATTTCTTGTGCCAAGACAATTCAGGAGGTAGATTAAGAAATGACTGTTCCACGGAGACGACACAGTAATTTACGGCGCGACAAGGCGCGGACGCATAAGAAGCTTACGGCTATGAAGAGTGTTGCCTGCCCCAAATGCGGCGAGCCGAAGCTCCCCCACCGCATTTGTCCTGCCTGCGGGGCTTACAAGGAAAAGAAATACAAGGTTCAGGTCATTGAATAACCCACTCCGAGGAATACGCATGCGGGTAGCTATTGACGCCGTGGGCGGAGACTTTGGACCCCGGGGTGCGGTCGAAGGCGCTATGGAGGCGTCTAAGCGTCTTGATTATGACCTCATTCTGGTGGGAGAGCCGCGTAATATTGGCAGGTTCTTGAAAGCAAGGCGTTTTTCCAGTCCCCGCATCTCTATTGTCCCCGCCACAGAAAAAGTGGATATGTCTGAGCATGCCAAGGATTCCCTCAGAAAAAGGGATTCCTCCATTGCCGTGGCGGCGCGCCTTGTGAAAGAAGGCAAGGCGGATGCCTTAGTTTCTGCCGGGAACACGGGCGCCGTAATGGCTTCCGCCCTCTTCACATGGCGCCCTCTGCCGGGCATCAGCCGCCCAGCCATTGCAACCCTTCTCCCCACCATGAAAAATCCCGTTGTCCTTATCGATTCGGGGGCGAATGTGGATTGCAAGCCCATAAACCTCGTCCAGTTCGCCATCATGGGGCATTGCTATGCGAAATATGTCCTGGGGCGTTTCAGACCGCGCATCGGGCTGTTAAGCATAGGCGAGGAGAAGACCAAGGGGAATGAGCTCACCCAGGAGACGCACAAGCTGCTGGAAAATACAAATCTGCACTTTCGCGGCAATGCAGAGGGGCGCGACATCATCTCCGACAAATTCGATGTGAATGTCTGCGACGGTTTTGTGGGAAACATTATCCTGAAATTTGCCGAGGGTGTTGCCTCCATGATACTCCGCTCCCTCAAGGGCGAAATCTCAAGGAATATCATATCCCGGCTTGCCGCCATCGGCGTTAAGCCCGCCTTCAAGAAATTCAAAAAACGTGTGGACTATTCTGAATATGGCGGCGCGCCGCTTCTCGGGCTGAATGGAACCTGCATCATCTGTCATGGCATATCAGACCCCAAGGCAATCATGAACGCCATCCGCGTTGCCGGCGAGATTGTCAATCATGACCTGAACAGTCATATTATTCATGAACTTGAGATGTATAACGGAAAGGAAGAGAGTCATGAGTAAGGTGGAATATACGGGAATTACCGGTATCGGGATGTATGTCCCTGAAAAACGCCTGACCAATGCAGACCTCGAAAAAATGGTGGACACAAGTGACGAGTGGATAACAACGCGTTCCGGCATCAAGGAGCGTCATATTCTAGCTCCCGAGGAGGCGGTCTCCGATATTGGCGCTAATTCAGCCCGCATTGCCATGAAGGAGGCGGGCATCGGTCCGGAGGAAATAGATGGCATCATCTTTGCCACACTCACCGGCGATACGCCATGTCCTGCCACAGCTTGCCACCTTCAGCACAAGCTCGGCGCCATAAACGCCTATACCTTTGACCTTGGCGCCGCATGCAGCGGATTTGTCTATGGACTCGCCGTGGCAGATTCTCTCATCAGGAATGGAGTCGGGAGGACAATCCTTGTTATTGGGGCGGACAGTTTATCCCGCGTAACCGATTATCAGGACCGTGGGACATGCGTCCTTTTCGGGGACGGGGGCGGTTCGGCAATCGTCCAGGCGAATGCCTCACAGGGGCGCATCCTCAGCCATTATATGGGGGCGGACGGCTCCCTGACGGAGCTCATCATCATTCCGGCAGGGGGGTCTCGCCTTCCAGCGTCACATGAAACCATCGACAAGCGACTCCACTATGTCAAGATGGCAGGCAACGAAGTTTTCAAATTCGCCGTGCGCATCCTTGTCCAGTCTCTGGAAAAGGCTTTAGAACGATGCGGGCGCAGCGTGAAGGACCTGAAACTCATTGTCCCTCACCAGGCGAACTTTCGCATCCTTGAGGTAGCGGCGCGCAAGATGGAACTGGAGCCGGAAATCATGTATAATGACATCGCCAATTATGGCAATACCTCCGCCGGCACCATCCCCATTGCCCTGTCAGATGCCCTGAAGGAGGGAAGAATCAAAAAGGGCGACCTCATTGCCCTCGTTGCCTTTGGGGGCGGCTTAACCTGGGGGTCAGTCATCATTGAGTGGTGAGGAAAGAGAAGAAAGATTTCTCACCACCAAGTCACAAAGACACGAAAGGATTTGCCCTGTTAAGTTATTTACCGGTGTCTTCATTTTTAAAGATAGCAAGCCAGAAAAATTTCGCCATGAGCATTCTTTTATCCCTGGAATGGGGGATAAAATCAATTGGGCGATAGGCAGTCCCATCAAGTATTATTTCAAGTTTGCCGTCAAGCCTGTCCTGTTTAAACCGACTCTCTACAATACAATTTTGCTCCTTTCTCAGATGCCAGCGGTTTATTTCCCTGCCATTTATCATCAGACTTATTGATTCAAACTGTTTGGGGAAAAAGCCAACGCCTGTTGATATTTGAATAGTATAATCCCCGGGTGGAATAGTATGATTGAGGGGAATTTTAACAGGAGGCGTATGCAGTCTCCTGAAGACCTCATTACTGGATGCAAGTTCAAGCGGTGAGTTTGAAAATGAACCTTTGCCTTCTATATCTTCAGCGCCAAGGAAAACTATGGGGTTCCGAGATAGAACCTCCTGCCGGTGCCAGGTCCTTCTTGCATGGAACCATTTCTTAAGCAGTGTCCAGTCTATATTATCATACCTCACAAACCAATACCATGTCTCATCAAGCAAGAGAGTCCGCTTAAACATCCTGTTCATGAATTCCAATGTCAGCCACGGATAGTATGGCTCTTCATTCGCCGTGTCTTTATAAATCAGGAGGTAGATTCCGGATTGCGCGGGTTTTGATTGAAGTATCAGGTCTTCAAAGGTCACGACCGGGTGTTTTTTGGATGAATAATATTGGTAACCGTTGCAAAAATAAGGGGGAATTACAACCAGAATATCTTTCTCTTTTAACGTCATGTCCATGACGCCGACGATTTTCTTCCAGCCCGGCTTCTCCTTATGAGTGATAATAACAAGGTTGCCGACTATCATTAAAGAAAGAATAATTATAAGTGAGATTTTGCGCAACCAGACTCTTGGGTAATTGGACAGCAACCAGGCAAGAAGTCCGAGAAATGGTCCAAGGCTGAATATCACGTAACGGTATTCCAGAAAGGATTTCACGGGCGAGTAGGAGGCAAAAAACATAAGAGTAGTAGTGAGGAATGTCGTGGTTAATAAAAGGATGCCCGGGAAGGATTGGAAAAGGGCGGGCGGGTTTCCATGCGGGCTCATTTCCCTTTTCGGCGACCGGAAATAATAAAAAACCATAACGGCAAAGAGAGCGGGTGGGAGACAGAACCAGAGCGCATACAAATCCGGACGGTAATATGAGGCGGAAAAGGTAAGGAACGCCTCAACATAGCACTTTGGCAGGGCATACCATCGGGGCGATTGCAACCATGCAATTTGCTCCCGGTTATTCATAATCTGTTGAATGGTAAGTCCCGTGAAAGGCAGGATGAAGAAAAGGAAAGCATAGATGAACCATTTCAATCCATCCAGTAGCTCCTTTTTCTTTTGCAACCGGATGGCAATGATTAAAGCGGCTATTTCCGAGATGATAAAAAACAGGGCAAAATAACAGGTTAAATACGCCATCGCTGAGAGCAGGGCGGCGAAAATCCACAATACTTTTTTATTTTTTTGAGATGCAAGAATGAGAATCCCGCAGCTCCACCATAGGAGGGCGCTCTGCATCGTGTAATTCCGCATCTCTCGGCAGTAATAAAGCCAGAAGGGGTTAATGCACAGAAAAAACGCAGCAATGACGGCGGATGTTTTGCCGAAGCTTCGCCTCATCCAGAAATACAATCCAATCAGACCGGCGATGCCCCAGAATGTGGAAAACCAGCGCAGGTCCACGCCTGTCGGTTCTGCTATTTTACATAGATAATGTTGAAAGATGAAATCACCGATTGGGTGTAGATCGCCCTTCAGATATTCCCATATTTCACGCAGGCTGGATAATTTAGAAATGTTATACGACGCGATTTCATCCGCCCAGTAATCCTCTTTATTGATGGTAAAATAATTAAAAAGCAGGCATAAAAAACAAAGGCATATTAAAATAATGTAACTGGAGAAATTGATGTTTCTTTGCTTATTCATAATTGCAGCCAACCGTCTCTGATAACGGGCTATTGATGAAACATTTACCTCATCTGCTTCAACACAATAATACTTTATGTCCATTTTATCTCGTTATAAAATAAAAGAAAATATTGGAAATTCTCTGTGCACTCTGTAACTCTGTGGTGAACAAATTTAATTTTTTGGTTGATTAGAATTATTCTCTTTTGAAATAAAAATCCTGAATAAAGAGGAAAAACCTATGGATAAGGAACTGAACCTTGAGGGGGCGCTGAGACCCGGACTGGATATACTCTCCAGCGAGATTGTCATTTCTCTCAAGAAAAGGTCGCGCTATAAGCAGAACCTCGAAATCTACCGCCCCGGGCTGGTCATCGGACATGATGACCTTTCGCTCCTCTTATATGAACTCGCCCGCATGGAAGAGCTCCACGCCGAGCTTGGACGCTATACCTACGCCAGCCAGGAGGCATTCGCTGACGTCCGCCATGTCCCACTCATCATCAGGCGACAACCGCCCCCCTGCCCGATTTACAACATCGCCACAAATCTCGGACCTGAGACCATCCGGTTTTATCTCAGATGGATTGAGACATACTGCCCCGCCGGCAGTGATTCTGACACATACGGCGAGACTGTCACAACGGATGTTGCCGCTCTCCTGAATCTCTTTGAGCGCATAAATCTGGGCAAATATGTGGCGGAATGCAAATATAAGGAGTCGCCGGAGCGCTACCGCAAAACGGGCGGCGACCCCGCAATCATCGAACGTCTCCTCCTGAACAGTGAGCGCGAGGCGAAGGTCGTCGAGATGACAATGCGGATGGCGGAGCAATATGATTTTGACCCCGCCCAGGCGCAATATGTCTTCTCCTGGCTCATCCGCATAACGCTCCGTGTGGAGATTCAATACATCAAAAACCGCCTCAGTCTCGAAAAGAGCGATTGAGCAGAGCACAGGGGAAACAACTGATGAAAGACCCAGCCAACGTTATAATACTGGTTTTCACGGGTTTTGTGATGTTTTTTGTCGGCGCTATCGTCTGGGTGGTCAGGAAAATCCGGGAGCGAAAAGCGGAAGAAAAAATGGCGCTGGAAGCATTCCAGAAGGAGTTGGAGAAAGAATTCTCACCGTCACCCCTCACCGCCGCTGAAATCAACCCATTACCGCCAACTGCGTTAGAGACAGGGGCGCCGCCGCCCTTGCAGGCGCCGGTTCAGTCGCTCGCGCCGGTTGTGTCGCCCGCGCCAACTGCCGCCCCCCAGCCCGCCCGGGCAACCGTCGAGAGAGTCATCTCACGCCTGAGAGATGCGGGGCTCTTCATCTCCGATGAGGGTTCCTATAAACTTCTTGACCCCTCCGGCTCATCCGTCATGGTGCGCCTTGCAAAGAACAAGACCGCCCTTATTGTCCCCCGGTTCGAATCCGAGCATTTCATCTTTGAGGCATTGAGGCGCTTTAATTATATCTTCCTCATCATTGGTGAGGAACGAACCATCGTCCTGAACAAGATGGAAGACTACCTTGCAGACCGGTGGGAATTGTGACATTAATTCATGATGGCGCTTAAGAATTTCCCCGAATGTGTTCTGATTGAGAAGGGATGCGAGGGTCTGCCCTACACACAGGAAATCCTTTCCCGCCTGACCTGCCCGCGAGTGGAAATCATTTCAGACGTCAGGGCATATCTTAAACAAATCGCCCCCGCGCCGTCCTTCTTTTCATCAGGCAAGCGCACCCTCCTCCTCATGAAAAATCGCGGGCGTTTTATCAAGAGATGTCCGGGCACGCGCCATCATCTCTGCTGCCTTTACCTTGTGCTCCATCACGCCGCCGGCTGCCCCCTTGACTGCTCCTATTGCATCCTCCAGGCTTATCTCAATAATCCTTACATTGTCTTTTATGTGAACGTTGAGGACATGCTCGCCGAATTGCGGGATGTTTTCAGCCGCGTGAGCGGAACCATCCTGCGCATCGGCACCGGCGAGTTCACGGACAGCCTTGCCCTCGAACACATCACACACACGACGCGCCTCCTTATGCCGCTCCTTGGACAATTCCCGAACGCGTTTCTCGAGTTGAAGACAAAAACGGCGGATATTGATTCCCAACTCGCCTGCGAGCCGCGCCGCCGGATAATCTTCTCATGGTCGCTAAATCCCGAAGCGGTGGTGCGGGCAGAAGAAACCGGCACTGCGCCGTTAGAGGAGCGCCTCGCCGCCGCGAGCAAGGCACAGTCCGCATCAAGCGGGCATCCAATTGCCTTTCACTTTGACCCTCTTCTTCGCTTTCCCGGCTGGGAGGAGGCATACACAGGAATTGTAAGGTCTCTTGCGGATGCGGTTGACCTGTCCCGCGTCCTCTGGGTAAGTATGGGGACGTTTCGTTTCCCTCAATCGCTCAAACATATTATGGAGGAGCGCTTCCCTCAAAACCGCCTTATTTATGATGAATTCATCAGGGGAGAGGATGGCAAGATGCGTTACTTCAAGCCGCTCCGGCGGGAAATGTATGCACACGTTTTGAGGGCGCTGAGGGCGGTGCATCCGGATGTGTTCACATATCTCTGCATGGAGCGGGATGATGTGTGGGATGAGGTATATGGGTTTCATCCGGAAAATAATTTGCGTCTGAAGAGGATGCTCGATGAGCGTTGTCTTGAGGCGCTTCTCTCACATTGAGGAATAGACAAATGTCTGAAAAAATAGATGCAGGAATTGTGACCTCCCATCCATCGGAGACCCGCGCCGTTATCGCACTGCTTAAGGATGCGAGGAATAAATCCTTTTCCCTCTTCACCGGCGCCGTGGGAATGCTTGAGGGACGCCGGTGCGCCGTGATTGAATCAGGCATGGGGAAAAGTCGCGCCTTTATTGCCGCAAAGCAATTGCTGCCTGTCTTCCATCCCGCCTTGATTGTGGATTTCGGGGTGGCGGCAGGTGTGCGGTCTGACCTTGTTCCGGGGGATGTCGTGATTGCGCAAAAGGTGGTGGATGTTGCCCCTCTGATTGAGGCATGGAAACGGAATGACCCCTTTTTTCTCACGCCGCCACGCTTAACAATAGAGCCGCCCTTAGAAGAACTCACCGCCGCAATTCAGCCGGACGTGGCGAACGAGATTAAGAAATGGCAGGGTGTCAAAACCGGCGTCATTGCCTCGGCGGATTTCTTTCTCCGCAGTTCGATTGTCCGCAATGAACTTGGGCGGCGCGGTGTTGACGCATTCTGTTATGAGTCATTTGCCGTAGCGAAGGCGGCGGCTGAGGCGGCGACGCCGTGGTTGTCTATCCGCGGCATAAGCGACACAGGCGGCGAGGATGCGCTCGCCCGGTTCCATCGCTCACTGAACAAGGCTCTCACTTGCGCCAGAGACGCACTGAGTCAAATGGTTGGGTATTGGTTTCGGAATGCCTGACTCTGGTTAGCTGTCTCGGAGGCGTATAAATTCCTATAATAATAATTGGAAATGAAAACAAGGATTGGCAGGATTAACAGGATTAACGAATTCATTTATTATCCTGATTATCCTGTCCATCCTTGTTAAATAAATGTGACTTTCAGGAAATCATGCTCGGAGGCGGACTTATCGTGATTTCCGGCTCACGCCAGCACACGACGCCCCATGACATACATCTTGCGAAAGGGCCCGCCGCCAGGGTCAAGGTCTCCCATGCGTGACTCTTTGACTCCTTCCCTTATGGTGGCGTGAATGAAGCGGTCGCCGCCGAGAGAAAGTCCCACATGGGCAATCTGTCCCTCATTACTCATGAAAAAGAGTAGGTCGCCCGGCAGGACATCGCTGAAATCCCCCAGCATGCCCACCTGATTCCCCACATTCACCTGCTGTGAGGAATCCCGCGGGAGAAGTATGTTGTGAAGATGGAACACTGTCTGAATGATGCCGGAACAATCTATACCCGCATGAGAGACACCTCCCCAGAGATAAGGCACGCCTGAATACATCCGCGCTGTCCTCAGAATGGATTTGATTAATTTGTGGCGGGCGGGTTCATAAATATGCACACTCCCGGATTCCGGCTTCAGGAACGAGCCATCAAAAAGAATCAGGCGCCCTTTTGTGTCACAGGCAATCTCGCTCCCCATCGGAATCAGGGTTTCATCCACTCTGATATCCCTGAGGACCCGTGCGCGCCGCCCGTTGAGCCATCTGAGGTAATCCTCCCTCGTCGCCGGCGCCAGGTCGGATTTGTGCACATAACCTAAGTAACCCGTCGGGTCGGCACAAAAGTAATAATCCCCTTTTGTGAAATAACAAAGAAGGAAGGAACCCGGAAAGATTTGTAAGACAATCTCATCGGTCTTTCCGGGGAAGGCGCGCATATTGACGCAGGGCAGGACAGTCTGCGCGAAACTCAATTTCTTCCTTGAGAGTATTTGAAGACGGGAGCGGATTTTGAGACGCCGCCGCACAACCATTGGAATCTTTTCAATACACCGCAAAAGCGCCCTTTCCTGCTGGGGAAAATGGACAAATCCCTTCAGGATGATTCCCTCCTCCGTCCTCGCTGCCTCCACGCAAAAGGCAAAGAACCGGCAATCCACGCGGGATGCCACAGTCCTGATACAATCGTTCAGTTCCATGGAAAGACAGTCAGCAGGTGACAATCTTTTCCTCCTCAGTAAAGATTTTTTTATCTGGATTCATAATCCCATCCGGGTCAAAAATCTCCTTGATGCCATGCATCAGGGCAATCTCAGATGCGCTGCACTCAAGCGGAAGATACATCGCCTTGGTCAGCCCGATGCCATGCTCTCCGGAAATAGTTCCCCCGTGCAGGACGGTCATGCGGAGGAGCTCATCAACTGCCTCCCGCGTCCGCCGCGCCTCATCCTCATTTAAGTTGTCATACATGAAATTCACGTGGATGTTGCCATCACCCACATGGGCAAAGTTTACCACGTGTATGCCGTGAGCATGGGCAATGCGTTTGATTTCTAAAATCACAACCGGCATCTGTGAACGGGGAACACAAATGTCCTCATTCATCTTTGATGGCGCAATTTCATATATGGCAGGGGAGAGAGAGCGCCTGATTTCCCAGATTTCCTCCCTTCCCTCCACATCTGATGCGCCTCGTGTGTTAATGGCGCCCGCCTCAGAACAAATCTTCTCCGCCCGATCCGCCGCCCAGATTGTCCCTCCCCGCTCATCAGGCGGTTCAAGGTCGTCAAACTCAATAAGCAATGCGCCGCCCATCCCCTTGAGAAAGATATCCCCCGTGTACAAAAAGGCGCAATGCACCGCCATCTCATCCATAAACTCCATGGCGCATGGGAGAAGTCCTTCCTTCAGGATGCCAAAGGCGGCGCGCAGGGCGCTCGTGTCATCGGGAAATGCCGCCAGAAAGGTCCCACACCGGCGCGGATGCGGGAGAAGTTTCACGGTTATCTCTGTTATCACTGCCAGCGTCCCTTCCGAGCCAACAAGCAACCTCGTCACATCAAGACTGGTGACCGATTTCAGCGTGCCCGCCCCAAACCGCATCACCTCTCCCCTCCCCGTGACCACCTCAAGGGCAAGGACATAATCCCTCGTCACGCCGTATTTGACGCTGTTCAGCCCACCGGAATTGACGGCAACAGTCCCGCCGATGGTGGCAAACTTAGCCGAGGCAGGGTCGGGCGGGTAAAAAAGCCCATGCCCCTTAACTGCCCGCTTCAGGTCCTCCAGAATCACACCCGGCTGCACCCGCGCTATATGGTCAACAGGATTTATATCCAGAATCCGGTTCATAGACGTCATGACAAGGGCAATGCCCCCTCTACACGGAATGGAGCCGCCCGTCATCCCCGTGCCAGCCCCTCGCGGGTAAACCGGAATCTTGTTCCGGGAGGCAAACCGAACCACTTGTTGCACATCATCCGTGCATCGCGGCATCACCACGACGTCCGGCATGGCGCTCACCCGCGAGGCATCATAGGAGTAAGCCGCCCGCTCCTCCCCGGAGACAAGGACACACCCTTCACCCACAAGGTCAACCAAACCGGCAATTAATATATCATCATCCATATTAAAATAGATGAGAGCAAAAATATTGCCTCTTTGTCAAGGTAATGTAATTAAAAAGATGTCTCTACTTCGATAATCTTTGAATCCAGTCAATAAATATCCTTGAACAGCAGAAACCTGGTATAGTAGATTGCGTCTTGTTTTTTCAGATAGCTCAAAATGAGGTATTGCAGACATGGTGGTACAGAATCCCTACGTTGCGATGAAGGATGGGACAATCAAGCAGGTGAATCCCTTCACAGGGACGGAGGTCTGGTTCATCCCCGGACGCGGGAATAAGCCCGACCCCAATGTCCGACCCAAAACCGCCCAGAAGATTGAAACCCATGTCCCGGAGGATTATTGCAGCTTCTGCGAGGCATCTTACTGGGATACGACCCCGGAAAAATCCCGCCTGCTCCGCTACCAGGATGGACGTTATGAACACATCGACCACCTCCCTGCCGCGGAAATGAATAAAACCAAACCCATCTTCCGCCGCATCTCCAACCTCTTTGAAATCGTCTCCACAGATTACTGGAAGAAGAATTACGACTACTTCCTTTCCGACAAAAACCTGGCGTGGAAAAACCGCTACCTTGCAGACTCATCCGGTCGCGAGCACATCATGCACGTCATGAAGACGAAGATGCGCCTTTCCAGGATGACGGAAAAACAGATTGAGGAAACACCGCCGGATACCATCTTCAATATGTCGGATTCCTTTTTCGGCGGGGGGCATGACCTCATTATCAGCGGTTTCCACTTCAAGGGGGGGGCGCAGTATGACACCGACCTCCTCGCCTCCGGTGATATGACCCCCGAGGAACACTTCCATTTCTTTAAATTCACCATCCGCGCCGCACAGGATATAACTGAGAATAACCGCTATGTGCGCTATATCAGTATCTTCCAGAACTGGCTTGCGCCGGCGGGCGCATCCTTCAACCATCTCCACAAGCAACTCGTGGCGCTTGATGAATGGGGCTACTCCGTTCAGCGAGAGGTGGAACTGGTCCGTGAAAATTCCAACATCTATAATGAATTCGCCACAAACTTCGCATCCTACCATAACCTCGTTTTTGCGGAGAACGACTATGCCATTGCGTTTATCTCCGTCGGTCACCGGAGCCCCACCCTTGCCATCTATTCCAAGAGCCGCAACTGCCGACCGGAGGAACACACGGACGAGGAACTGCGCGGGTTTTCCAACCTTGTGCACGCCTGCCACGCCGCCATGGGGAGCAATATCCCATGCAATGAGGAGTGGTATTATCTCCCGCAGGACGCCGTGGAACGCATCCCGTGGCACATCCTTATCAAGTGGCGCACCAACACGCCGGCTGGCTTTGAAGGCGGGACGAAAATATATACGAATACCCTCGCCCCGACGGAGATGCGGGATATCATGGTCCCCCAGTTATACAAACTGCGGGCGGAGGGGCGGGTCATTGTCAAAAGTATCGCCACTGAATGCCCGGCAAAGGCTAACGCACTTAGATACTACGAAAAATAATGGCTCATCTGCCTGACATAAAAAGTGGCAGAGTGTGGAAATGGGACGAAAACAAATATATATCGGTGATTATGTCCGCCTCAAGGAGGAGTATGTCAATCAATGGAAATGTGAGCACCCGGAGCGCCTGAAATGCCTCAGGGAGACTATCTTCATCGTCATTGAAACCTGCCGGTGCTACAACTGGAGATTTGGAACCGGGGGAGGTGGAATGCTCCTTGCCCTGAAACCATTCATCGGACCGCTCGTAAATGAGGACATGGTTATCGGACGAGGCGAGGAATCGGTTGAACTCGTTGACTCCGCCACCGTTGATGCCCTCCTGAGGGGCAGCACAGAGGAGGAACTGGACAAATTAGCGGATATTTAATAAGGAATTTTGAACTACCCGTATTGATTCCTACGGCACTTCCCCCTGATTCACACCTCAACAACCCTCAGCATGTTTGTGGCGCCGCCCACACCAAGAGGCACCCCCGCAGTCACCACCACCCGCTCCCCTGACCTCACAAATCCCTCACCTTTCGCCACCTTGACCGCCTCCCTCACAAGCGCCTCAAATCCGCTCATGTCATTTCTCCTGCAAACCTTTTTCATGAGAAATGACACAACGCCCCAGGTGAGCTGGAGCCGCCTCTGCGTGTCTGCATCAAGAGTGAACACAAGGATGGGACATTGCGGTCGGTAGCGCGCCACAAAACGCGCCGTATATCCCGTCACGCTTAGACAAAGAATCGCCGCCACATCAAGGGTGCGGGCAATAAGGGCGGTAGCAAGACTGATAGCATCAGGCACGCTTCCCGCCTCTGCCAGACTCCGCTCCGTCAAAAAACGGTTATAGTCCAGCCCCTCCTCCACCCTTTTTGCCACCTTATCCATGATTGCCACAGCCTCGCACGGATATTGCCCCACGGCAGTCTCGCCACTAAGCATGACGGCGTCCGTGCCATCTATTATGGCATTGGCAATGTCCGCCACCTCTGCGCGTGTGGGACTCGGGCGGCTCATCATCGATTCAAGCATCTGGGTTGCCGTAATGACAGGCTTGCCGTGAGCGTTGCACAATGCGATGATGCGCTTCTGGACAAGCGGCACATCCTCAAGGGGGATTTCAATGCCCAAGTCTCCACGCGCCACCATAGCGCCATCGGCGGCTTCCAGAATCTCCTCAAGGTTCGTCACCGCCTCATGCTTTTCTATCTTGGCAAGGATGGGAATATTAGCTCCTGCGGTGCGCACGGCGCGCCTTGCCTCATGAATATCCCGCGCGCACCTGACAAATGAAAGGGCGAAAAAATCCAGCCCCTGCGCCACTCCGAAGCGAATCATGCGCCGGTCTTTTATGGTCAGGGCGGGAACGGAAAGGGTCGCCCCCGGGAGATTGATGCCCTTGTGGGAACTCAAAAGTCCCCCATTCACGACCCGGCAATAAATATCCTTCCCCACAACCCTTGTCACACGGAGCTCAATAGCGCCGTCATCAAGAAAGATGCCCTCCCCCGGATGCACATCCTCCGGCAGATGTTTGTAACTGACAGAGACCGCCTCCGCCGTGCCAGCCACGTCACGCACTGTCAGGACGAAGGACGCCCCCTCCTTGAGCAAGACGGGTTCTTTCGCAATCCTCCCGCATCGTATCTTGGGACCGCTGAGGTCGCCCATGATGGCAATGGGTCTTCCATCCGCCGCCTCGCGAATCATCCGCACAAGTCCCTTATGCTCCGCCTCATCACCGTGGGAGAAATTCAGGCGGAAGACATCCACGCCGAGGTTAATCATACGGCGGATGACAGGGAGATTCGCCGTGGCAGGACCAAGTGTTGCGATTATCTTTGTCCGCGCCATCTTTTCCGACTCCAGACGAATGTTAATTTGCCGGTTTTAATATAACCCTCGTATTCCACAGATTCTTGAGGGCTTTTTCCGTAAGATGGAGATTCCAGCGAACATAACTCTCATCCTGCATGACCTCGGATGATAGGAGGAATGAACATAAAAAGACATTTGTGCCCTCGCTTTTTAAAAGATTGCTCCTCCAGCCGGAAAGATAGGTGTGAAGCCCCTTCGCCCCTGATTTCTCCGTCAGCCAGGCAAGTCCGCTTGCAAGAAACCCGTCCGGGGCTGTCTCAAAAAAGAGTGATGCACATTCAATCTCTGAAAGCCTCCGGCAGAGCTCTGAATTCCTCTCTCGAAAGGATGCGGCATCTTTCGTCTGGAGAACAATGCGCGGGCGGAAGGCGACCCAGCAGATTGAACGACCATTCGTTCTCTCCAGAACCCTGCTCAAAGATTCGGGCAGCGCCTTTGGCTTCTCCTTCAGGGCGTCCACCGCCTGCCTTAAAAGTGCGGGCGTCCCCATCATAAGGGTGGAGGGCTCTGGAAAGGCATATCCCACCGTCTCGCCTTCATAGATGGTCAGCCCCTTATAACTTGCGGACTTCATCCCCGCACCGATAGAGAAGGCAAGGCGCATCCCCACGGTGTTATTGTCAAAACTGCCCTTCAGGATGCCGAGGAATTTCGAATCCATATCGGGGTCGCCTGCGGTGAAAAATGTGGCGTATTGAACCTCATTCTGGAGATTGATGCCCATCATCCCCTGCACCATTTGAACATACTGGTTCATGGCGAGCGCCATGGCGGCGTTTCCCTCATGCACACTGCTGACGGCGTCAAAATAGGACTTGCAGTCAAAATTCCCCGCCATCCACCAGTCCGGCGGCAGTGCGCGAAGACATGGATTCTCAGATGCCCTGACGAAAGGCGCAGGCGTGGCGGTTGGCGCCTGCGCCGGAAGAAATGTTGGCGGCAGGATGAAACCCGCTGTCAGAAAAAAGATAACCACCGGATAATACTTACCATATCTCAACATAAAAATTCCTTTCGGCAAAAATAACCAGTCAGGATGTATCAGATGTTATAAGGGGTGGAAATAATCAAGGAAAATAGGGGCGATATTGGTATCAAAAACCCCGTAGATAATTTCTCGTTGTAGTCGCGTCGTGGCGGGCAGAGCGCGCTATCTGTTATTTCGCCGGCGGGTGACCTATCAGATACCAGACAAGGTCTGCAATATCAATCTTGCCATCGCCGTTCAAATCCAAGCCTGTCGAATCCAAATCCAGCCCCAGCAGATAGCGTTTTAAACTCTCCGGCATCGGTCTTGGCGTTGGTGTTGGTGTTAGTGTCGATGTTGGCGTTGGTGTTGGTGTCAGTGTCGGCGTTGGTGTTGGCGTTAGTGTTGGCGTTGGTGTTGGTGTAAGCGTTGGTGTAAGTGTTGGCGTTGGCGATGGTTTTGGCGTTGGCGTCGGCGTTGGTGTCGGTGTTGGCGTCGGCATTGGTGTCGATGTCGGCGTTGGCGTCGGTGTTGGCGTAACCTCTGGACCAAACTGGGCGAAGTGGCTCCTGCTTTTATCACCGCCGACGCTTGTAAAAGACCCCCCGGCACAGACGGTCGAGCCCGAGATAGCGAGGGCATTGACGGAGGCGTTCGCTTTGGGGTTCCAGTCGGTGGTAGTACCCGTTATGGCGTCGAGAGCGGTGATATTGCTGCGCGCCTGCCCACCGATGATGGTGAACCATCCACCGGCATAGACGGTCGAGCCGGAGACGGCGAGGGCAACCACCAAGTCGTTCGCATCGGGGTTCCAGTCAGTAGCAGTGCCCGTGGTGGCGGAGTCAAGTGCGGCGATATTGTTCCGCGTTTGTCCGCCAATGCTGGTAAACGTTCCCCCGGCATAGACGGTTGAACCGGAGACGGCGATCGCAAAAACATTGCCGTTCGCATCGGGGTTCCAGTCAGTGGCGGCGCCTGTGGTGGAGCTGAGGGCGGCGATGCGGTTGCGCGTCTCTCCGCCGATGCTGGTGAAATAGCCACTGGCATAGACGGTTGAGCCGGAGACGGCGAGGTCCTCAACTTGGTTATTCGCATTGGGATTCCAGGTGGTGGCGACGCCCGTGTCGGCGTCGAGGGCGGCGATATTGTTGCGCGTCTGACCGCCGATGCTGGTGAAAGTCCCCCCGACATAAACGGTCGAGCCGGAGACGGCTAAAACATAAATATACGACCCCTCCTCACCGGATGGGTTCGGGTCCCAGTCGGTGACGGCGCCCGTGGCAGCGGCGATGGCGGCGAGGCGGTTGCGCGCCTGCCCGCCGATTCTGGTGAACCATCCCCCGGCATAGACGGTCGAGCCGGAGACGGCAAGGGCATAGACATCAACGTTAGCGTTGGGGTTCCAGTCGGTGGTAGTACCCGTTATGGCGTCGAGGGCGGCGATATTGTTGCGCGTCTGTCCGCCGATGCTGGTGAACAATCCCCCGGCATAGACGGTCGAGCCGGAGACGGCAAGGGCACAGACCTTATCACCCGCGCTGGGGTTCCAGTCGGTGGCGGCGCCTGTGGCGGCGCTGAGGGCGGCGATATTGTTGCGCGCCTGCCCACCGATGCTGGTGAAAATCCCCCCGACATAAACGGTCGAGCCAGAGACGGCTAAAGCATAAATATACTCCCCCGCCTCACCGTACACGTTCGGGTCCCAGTCGGTGGCGTCGCCCGTTGTGGCATCGAGTGCGGCGATATTGTTGCGCGTCTGTCCGCCGATGCTGGTGAAATCACCCCCGGCATAGACTGTCGAGCCGGAGACGATGAGGACAGAGACCCTACTGTCAGCGTTGGGGTCCCAGTCAGTGGCAGTGCCTGTTGTTGCAGCGTCGAGGGCGGCGATATTGTTGCGCGTCTGTCCACCGATGCTGGTGAAATCACCCCCGGCATAGACGGTCGAGTCTGAGACGGCGATGGCATAGACCCAGTCGTCCGCGTTGGGGTTCCATGCGGTGGCGGCACCTGAGCCGGCGTCGAGGGCGGCGATAAAATTGCGCGTCTGCCCGCCGATGCTGGTGAAAGCCCCCCCGGCATAGATAGTCGAGCCGGAGATGGCAAGGGCGCGGACCGTGCTGTCCGCGTTGGGGTTCCAGTTGGTGGCGGCGCCTGTGGCGGCGCTGAGGGCGGCGATATGGTTGCGCGTCTTCCCGCCGATGCTGGTGAAATAGCCACCGGCATAGACGGTCGAGCCGGAAACGGCAAGGGCATAGACAAAGCTGTTTGCGTTGTATTTCCAGGCGGAGTCAATTGAGCCGCTTGCAAGGATGTGGGCGATGTTTTTTTGGGCGATGCCCCCGACCTTGTCGAAACCGCCCCCGATATACCACCCGCCCGAGCCATCGGGAACACAGACGTTAACGTATCCATTCACCTTGGGAAAGGTAGCGGCGGCGGTGCCGGTCGTGACGTCAAGAGGGACGCCGCCTCCAGTTGCCGGACCAACGTAGGAGAAGTACCCGCCAATATAGATCGTATCTGTCGTTCGAACAACGGCGTTGACGTTGCCGTTGGTCACCCATGTTTCTTCGCGAGGCGTCGAGCTCTGGGCACGTGCCCCCGGAACATTCAACGCCGCCAGCGCCATAATGGCTATCGCCATAACCAGCGTAACTGCCCACGATTTTGATTTCATATTATGACTCCTTAAAAAATTATGTTTTCTATAAAAAACGATAACAAAAAAATCAAGAGCATAATTTCACGCAGAGCACGCAGAGGTCGCAGAGTTATTGAGAATATTATGATGTAAAGTCATTGTGTTATTTTTTTACTCTCTGATTCTGATACTTTGCCTCCGCGTCCGCTGCGCTCTCTGCGTGAAACATTCTTATCCAAGAATCAGGGAACGAAAACGTGAGAAAATGGAAGGCATAAAAAAAACCCGGGATTTACAACCCCGGGATTTAAGATAAAGAAGAATATTAAGATTCAGGATGCCCTGCTTATCTGAAGCACACTTGCCCCTGTCCGATATAAATTCCCCTTCTTGACACCCCTGCACCGCTTTGCCCGTTTAAGCGCCTCCATGATATCCCTTGCGCGGACATAAACGGGCTTCTCAACATATTTACCGCTTCCTGCATGACCGAACTTGACAAGACATCTGTAAAGATGTGTCATATAAAATACTCCCGTGTCAAGAATACACCAATGAGTTGAAGAGAGCAATATATATGCCCTTTTATCAAAATACGGATGAAAAATTATGAACACCTGATTTAAAAGGAGATAAGTAGTGCAATCCTGAATTGCGATTTGCAACATTATTTTGGGCTAATTGCATTATGCAATTGTGCATTGCATAATGCCGTTTATGGCCGGCGCGGATTATCACAATGTGAAGTTTTTTGCACTTCACCGACATTGCAGGTTTTTAAATCTTCTTTTTTTTCAAACATTGGTGAACTTTCTTTGTTGCCACCGCAAAGAAAGAGCATTAATAACGTTATCTATGCACCATTGAAAACGACTGCATGGCTTCTAACTTTTTTCTTGGCTGTCGGGTCAGATTTTCAAAGACCCGGGCCGGGATGGCGGAAATTGCACCCACTGAATATCGACCCTGAGGTCATCAAGCGATGCCAGGATGGCGACGAGAGCGCCTTTGAGGTCCTTTACAACAGCCTTAAGGAGAACCTCTTCCGCTGGATATTTTCCCTCATGCGAGACTATGACGACGCCGAGGAGGTCTTTCAGGAATGTGTCATCCGTCTTTTCCGCCATATAGGGTCGCTCA
>Ga0315294_10000572_pt1 | contig 39530 bp, 31 predicted proteins | sample YL17G13_40_MG_FD_203626 | JGI IMG/M metagenome (GOLD analysis project Ga0315294, IMG submission 203626) | Sediment microbial communities from Yellowstone Lake, YNP, Wyoming, USA - YL17G13_40 | ecosystem: Environmental > Aquatic > Freshwater > Lake > Sediment | place: USA: Wyoming | collected... | reverse complement strand
CAATGTTTGACGGTTTCGAGGGAGAAAAGTTCCCGGTGACGAGCCTATACCCCCCCTGCAGTCCCCCCCTGGGGTGGACTACAGGGGGGGTATCAAACACTCATTTCCGATGCTATACTGCCATACGGCAGATGACCGCCGCACCTGGAAAACATCCCGGAGACTCCACTACCCGCGATCCCTCAAGGAGGGAGTCGCACACTTCCCAGCGCATTGTGTCCAACCCAAAACCGTCGATTGTGAGAAGCATCCTGTTCGGGATCATGCTTTTCGTGTGGTGGATTCTCACGATCGAAATCCCGGGCTGGAACATGTTCAGAATCGTCACGGCCCGAGGCATCGAGCGGCAGTACGCTCCCCTGACCGCGTGGACGTACGGTGTGACGCAACTATGGATGGAGCACCGTGTTGCCGCCATCGTGATCATCTTTCTTGCGGTCATCGTTCATTTCTGGCTTTGGTATCGAAGGCAACGTTACGACGTCTTCGGGAAATGGGTTTTCAAAACGGCCTTCCTCGTCCTTTACATCATCATGTATGCGTTCTTCCTGGTTATCCTCATCGGGATGGAAATCCCGATCCGAACCATGCCGTCCCTTGGCGGACCCTAGGTGGATGCTTTGACCTCTCGACGAAAATCCAGAGAGCTGGCCCTCAGTTGTATGTACGAGATCGATGTCGGCAAACACGATCCCGAAGTCGTGCTGGAACGCACGATCGAGTCGCAGGATGTGCAAGGCGCCGCGCAGACATTCCTGAGGAGCTCGGTGCGCCTCGCCTGGGGTCAGCGCGCAGTGGTTGACGAGATAATCGGGGAGCTCGCCGTGGGATGGAGACTGGAGAGGATAGCTAAGGTCGACCTGGCCATCCTGAGGCTCACGATAGTCGAGCTGCTCATCGGACTTGAGGACGAGCGTCCCCCGGACGCGGTGGCAATCAACGAGGCGGTCGTGCTCGCCAAGAAATTCTCGACCCAGGACAGCGGGAAGTTTATCAACGGCATCCTGGCAACGGTGGTCAGGAACAAGGAGCAATATCAATCGGCGCTCGGGGTCGAGCGCAAAGATACAAAGACCAACGGAAGCGGCGGAGGGTCCGACGATCAGTCGTTGTCCTCTTCGTCTTCCTGATCGTTGTCGTCGTCGCCTTCCTCATCGTCATCCGCCCCTTCGTCCTCCAGCCCAAGGACCGTCTCGAGTTCCTCTATGACATCAACATCTTCGCTGTAGCCCACGTAGACCGCTGCGACCTTCCCCTCAGTGTCGACGACCACTACTGTCGGAATGCCTTCCACGTAGTAATTCGCGGCGATGTCGCTCTCGCGATTGTGGATAATTCGGAACACAAGCTCATTATCCTGGATGAATTTGTTCAATTCATCGGTCGTTGCATCCGGCATCCACGTTCCGATCCCGACGACCTCCACCTCTTCGCCGTATTCCTTCGCGAACTCGTTCAGTAGAGGCAGTTCCAGTCTGCACGGACCGCACCACGTGGCCCAGAAATCGATCACCACCGGCTTCACCCCCGCCATCTCCGACAGCGTGAACTCCTCGCCGTTCAGGTCCACGCCCGTGAAATCGGGAGGGACATCTCCCACATTGATGGTCTTCTTCTGGTCCTTCTCCGTCTTCTCCTCGACGGTTGTCGCTCTCGACTGAGGAGTGAGTGCTACTCCGATCAGAACAGTCAGCGCAACGATCCCTGCAATTCCAGCCATTAATGAAATCCGACGCATTGCGTCCTCCTTGCGGGGCTTCGCATCCTGGCGAGCCCCGGTTGTCTGTTTGAGAACCAGCCGAGAATTGTATTGGGAATCGGTCCGACAGGCAAATCGGAAAGACGTGATTTTTCCGTCTTTGGGTGCCTGTCACCGCTACCCTCCGTGGAATGGATTGACCTTGGCATCGATCCACAGGGAGATGCGGCGGTAATCGTCCACAAGACTCCTGTTCCCGTCCTCGGCGGCCAGGGCAATCATCTCATTCACGTGAGCCTGGGCCTTGTCCCACGCGTCGGCGGCAATCAAGTCAGCAAGGTTAGGGTCCGAGAATCCCTGCGACGGCCTCGGCAACACTTGTCTTGACTTCAGGGGCATGTTGTCCAGGCGACGGTCGTCGACCAGTCTCTTTCGAGCCACATTCGTTATGCACGCATCGCCGGATACGCCGATCGCGCTTGCCGACCGTGCGATCATGAAAACGATCCAGCCCACGGGACCCGTCAACAAGTACAGCACCGTCCAGCCCATGGGATTCATCCCGTGCTCCGACGCGCTTGCGAAAACCGAATATGCCATGAACAGATGGATGGTCACGCCGACAGCTGCGAGAAGTATAGCGACTGATGTCATCGGTGCGGTTTGCCTCCGCTTATCCGACTCGCACTCGGACTCCAGGTTGCACGCCCGTCAATGCGACAGGGCGCTCGACAGAAAGGGCCTCACTGCGCCCTCCGAAGATACGTCGCGAGCTCGAGCCCCTCGTCCGAGAATATGCTGAACTCGAACTTCTCCACGACCCACTTGCCGTTTTCGAGACGCATGTGCGCAGTGCCCTCGACGCGACCGTTGTGAGTCTCGCCCAGAATCGCACCGGAAGAGAAATCCCTTATCCCCAGCTCGAGCCTGAAATGCACCGCCGAGTAGCCGGTGTCCATCTCCTCCGTGTTGAGCGACAGGTACTTCCAGCGGGATATGTGGGGCTTGACGTAGGTCTCGATGGAAGCGCGGAGGATTTCCCGCCTTGGCTCCGGGAAGTAGTCGCCGATCAGGTATTGCCGGCCGTTTGTATCTCGGACGGAGGTTTTCGCCGCCATTGTGTAGAAGTCCTTCCCGGCGGTATACGCTTCGGCGTCGTCATATCTGCCGTTGCGGAACTCCTGGAAGAATTCCTTGAGCGCCCTTTCCTGCGGGGTGGGGCGCGAGACGAACCAGTACACTCCCACGCTCACCAGTGCCGCCAGGAGGGCCACGAATGCAATTGTTCTGAATGTCATCGAGTGTGACCCCCTTTCAGAGAGTCTCTTCAACAGGTAAGAGTCCGCGCCCGTGGCACGCGTTCAGCAGAAACCTACCATCTGCCCCGTATAAGTCTGAACACGAGGATGAAAAGCACCGCCCCCACTATCGCCCAGCCGACCGAGATATCGAAAAAATACAGCGGATCGAATAGATGGAAGCGCTTGGCGGCGATGTCGCCCGCAACCACTCCTATGAAGCCGAGGATGAGCGTCGTGAGTGTCCGTCTCTTGTGATAGCCGGTGATGACCTGAGCGACCGTGCCGATCACGAACGCGATCAGAATGTAGTACACGAGCAACAGAAGGCGGTCCGACATAAGAATCCACCCTCTAAATACCACAACCGGGAGTCTAATACTTCTTGAAAAGGGGAGCCTGGGTCTTTTCGCCGGAGGGCTCGATCACAAGCGCCGAGGCGGTGGAATCCTTCGAGTCGCGGTAGCCGAGCGGCGGTCCGAGCACCTCGATCACCATTATCGCGATGTCGTCCACCGGGGCCGCTCCTCGCTGGAACTCCGCAACATCGTTAAGCAGCGCGTTGATGAGCGAGCCGTCTCCCTTCAGGCAGTTCTTTTCCACGGAATTGGAGAAAGCTTGCCTTCCGTACCGCGCCCCCTCCGGGTTCGTCGCGTCCGTTACACCGTCGGTGAAGAACACAATCCTGTCGTTCGGATCGAGCTGGATTCTCTCAATCGAGTATCTCGTGTTCGAGAACATCCCGAGCGGCAGACCGTCCCCGTCAAGCTGCGAGAGAAACCTCTGGTCCGCATGCCACCACAGCGGCTTCTCGCTCCCCGCTATGGAGAAGCTCATTCTCAGACTGCGCAGGTCCAGCACTGCGTAGAAACTCGTCGAGTACTGGAAAAAATCCTCAATGGATGTTTCGCTCTCGAAGAGGCTCTGGTTCAGGAGGGTGAGCATCTCGTTCGGACGTTTGACCTTGTGAGCCAGGACCCTCAGCGAGTTGATAATCGCCATCATGGTGAGGCTCGCAGGCACTCCCTTGCCGCTCACGTCTCCCATGGCGATCCCCACCCTGTCGCTCCCAAGCTCGATGATATCGAAATAATCCCCGGACAGTTGCCGCGCCGGCGTGATACAGCCCTCTATGCGGACATTCTCCGCCTCGTACGAGCTCGGCAGCACGTTTCGCTGGATTCTTTCCGCGTGACGTATCTCGTCGTCCTTGCGCTCGTTCTGCACCATGATCTCGTGATGTATGCGCGCGTTGCGGATGGCTATCGCGATCTCGCCCGACAGGTAGTCCAGCGTCTCCGTGTGGGTGGTGCTGAACATCCTGGGCTGGTCCCCGAAGAAGAATAGGAGCCCCTCCACCTGGTCCTCCCGAAGGATCGGGAACGCAAGGAAGCTCTTCAGACCGTATTTCTCGATCAGCGCAGGGCTGAACCAGTCGCCGATGTTGTCCACCCTGAATTCGTCGATGAAAAGACTCGTCCCCCTCTCGCGGACATGGTCCACTATCGCCTGGAACGATTCCGATGCGAAGAACCTCTTCCAGCGCTCGGAGCTCGGACGGATAAGCTCGCAGAAATCGGCCCGATCCGGGTTCTGGTCGAATAGCCGGATGGCCGCCGCCTGCGCCCCGCACACTATCATCCCGTTGACCAGGATGATGTCCAGAATCTCCTCCGGATTGAGCCCCGCTGCATTGATCGCCTTCGATATCTGCGTGATCTTCTGCAGCCGATCAACGTTGAGGTCCAGCTTCGATTTCGCCAGGTTTAGATCCAGACTCCGCTGCACCAGCACCCAGCACACCAGCAGGAACAGAAGCGGTGGGACGAGCGACAGTCCGCCTGTCTTGCTGTAAATGATGAATATGAAGAAACTTATCGGCGTGAAGAAGAGAGTGCTGATGAGGTCCCACTGGCTCAGCTTCATGAGCGTGGGCTGTGGGATGACTTTCCCTTCCCCGATCATCGCAGGAACCAGGAGGCTTATGTTCACCGCTGTGTGAACAACAGCCGCGGCAACAAGCGGCAGGAACATCCCCACATTAGGCGTGAATCCCTCGATCCCATGCCACGCCCCGATCCCTCCCAGGAGCAGGTAAACGCTTCCGGCGAGGTAGGTCGTCATGAACTGGACCGCCGCATTCACCATGATCGCGTAGTACCGTTTCTTCCTGAAGAGACCGTCGCCCAGGGTGACGCCTGCCGTGGCGACCAGGCCTCCCGTGAAGGGTCCCAGCACGAGCACCGCCAGGAAATTCACGCTGTAGGCCTGGCTGATACGGGCGAACGGGAATTCCACTTTGATGTGGTACGCGAACGCGCTCGCTACGATGAGAATTATCAGGCTCAGCCACAGATCGGCCTGGGTGTTGAGGAACAAATACGCCGAGAAAACGATGAGCGTGAAGCCCAGGGCCAGTTCGATCCTTGTCACAAGTTTGCAGAATTTTTGAAAGCTCGTACTCGGCATTGATCTCCCAATCCCGGGCTCGGGACCTTCACGCTGCTGCTTTCAATATAATCTCCCGGAGCGGGCTGCGGAAGTGTCCCATATACCTGAATAGGATTTAATTAGAGTCCGTCTTCCGGGTCCGCCGCCTTTCCAGGCGGCATCTTAATCAATTAGAGCCGACTGGAAAGTCGGCGCACCCGGTAAGAGCATTCCCCCCGGCCTGGTTCCCGTTTACCGGATCTCTTTACTGTCCGAAGTTCCGTGACCGTTTCCGCTTTCTTTGCCTCCACGAATATTTTGCCGGCTTAATCGGATATAATATACATGGGCTGAGAAACGATAACGAAAAGCCTGGGTGATGAACATGGTAAAGAAAACCGTCTTGTTGACCCTCCTGGGACTTGCCTTGATCCTGGGAGCATGCGCGTCGGGCAGGGCGGCCGAGGGTACCGCCGGGGACGGCACACGGTTCGCCATGGTAATGGAGACTCCCGATCGCACTGTCGAGTTCAAGGGCGCCGCGCTCGGTGAGGATTGCAGCCTGACCGGAGTGGTCGGCGGCATCGAGACCGTCATCCTGCTTACCGGCGGGAAACTCTACACCCTCACGCCGGCGATCAAAACCGCAAGTGAGATCGATATTCCGGACCCGCCCGATGTCGATGCAGCGCGCTGGCCCGAATGGCTTACAGAGCCCGGCAGGGTGAACCCGCTCACGTTCGCAAAGCTGATCGGCCTGACCGACGATTTCAACGGTAAGAAGGCAATCGGTGAGGGTGAGACCGTCGGCCTGGAATTCACATCGGGTGTGCTCGACTGCATTTGCTTCCCCAACCCTGAAGGGGAGGGGACGATAACCTACACCTACACCGACTTTGAATCCGATCCCGGCATCAAGTCCGAAGACTTCGCGATTCCACCAGACTACCTCTACATAATCGCCGAGTAGATGACTCTGCGCGTGCTTTGCGGACTGCTTTGTCACCGTCCCCGGTTCTGGTTTTGCATTTCCCGATGGGGTATGATGCCCACCTGTCGAAAGTGTATGTCCGGAGGATCGAAATGGAGATCGGGCTGACTCTCAGAAGCGAGCTCAAGGACCATCAGGGTGGAATCAGGGACATTGCCGTGCATGAGTCGGGGCGCCTGTTCTATGTTCGCACGGACCAGATGATGGTTCTGTACGATCTTGCGAGCGCGGCCAAACTGAGGGGTTTCTACGACAGCGCGGGATACGATGCGGCGGTGTTCGACACGACCGGGCGCATGTTCCTGTACCAGTCCGCCGGGCGCATCCATTACTGGGACCTCTCCGTCTGGCAGGATCGTCTGGTCGTGCCGGGCGAGATGGTCGAGTTCCGCGACATTGACACCTATCCGAAAACCGGCCTGCGCGCGGACGGCACCGACGAGGGGACTATCGAGGTGAGAAGGATCGTCGCCGACTCCGACGACCCTCCGGAATTCGTGCTCGAGGGGCACCAGAGATATGTCGAATGCGTCCGCTTCCATCCGTCCGGACGCGTGCTGGCAAGCGGCTCAGCCGACATGACCCTCAGGTTCTGGAATCTCGAAGCCAGGTCGCAGATTTCGTCCCATAAGGTCCACGACGATTTCGTCACCGCTCTTGCCTTCAGCCCGGATGGCGCTGTGCTTATCTCCGGCGACTACTCGGGCGTCGTGAGAATCTGGGATTTCAGGATTGTCGGATGATAATCCGGGTCTCCCGCTTGATATGAGCGCGTTCTCTTTCAACCTTTCCTGCCGTTTGTCTGTCAACTAACTTGATGACCAAATCGACCGAACCGAATCCCCCCCGTATCTCGATTCCCCCTTCAGGCCGATTCCTCGCGCTGATCGTGCTTGTGCCGATGTTTGTCTGCGTCGCGACAGGGCCATCGAGCCCCGTCGTGGCCCAGGATGAGCCGAAGACAGCGACGGTTTCCCTGGCCGGGCTCGACGGTCCAGTGGAAATATCTCGGGATGAATGGGGAGTTCCAACGATAAAAGCCGGGACGGACCACGACCTTTTCATGGGGTTTGGCTATGCGATGGCGCAGGACCGCCTGTGGCAGATGGATGGAAGCCGCAGGCTCGCGCAGGGACGCATCGCCGAGGTCGCCGGACGAGATCAGCTTCACTGGGATATCTATCATCGCACACTGCGGCTCGGCAGCGTGGCGGATCAGTCCGTCGACATGCTCGATCCGTCCACACGCGCTTATCTTCAGGCCTTCGCCGACGGTGTCAACGCTTACATCGAAAATCACAGGGACACCCTCTCGTTCGAGTTTCTCCTCATGGGATATGAGCCGGAACCCTGGGATGTCGCCGGTTCCCTTGCCATCACAGGGCTTGTCGGCGCATGGCTGTCCGCCGACTCCTGGGACGAGGAGATGTACACGAACCTCATCAGTGCGCTGGGGGAGGAAATCGCGGCCGACATGTTCCGCCCGGTCCCCGACAGTGAGCCCGACTATTCCGGTGCAAACACGGAGGTTGGCGACTCGCTCGACCCGACGTGCGGGAAGAGCGCCCCCTGCGTCACGCCGGGAGCCTCCAAAGGGATTCTCCCGCAGGATGCCGGCGACCCTCGCAGGGCGCTGGTTGCCCGATGGCTGGAGCCCCTCGCGCGAATCGCGGCCGGGAGCCGGCTTGAGGCCAGCAACATCTGGGCCGTCGACGGATCCCTGACCGAAAGCGGAGAGCCGATACTTGCCATGGATCCGCACCTCAACTATTTCTCCCCCTCCATCCTCTACGAAGCCTGCCTGGACGGCGGCGGCTTTCATTGCTGGGGAGCCACTTTCCCCGGCATGCCGTTCCTGCCGTTCGGAGCCAACGACAAGATCGCCTGGGGCGCGAGCAATCTCCCGGCCGACTCCGAGGACTACTTCGTCGAGAAGGTCAACCCGCAGAATTCGCATCAGTATGAGGTGGACGGCGCCTGGGTGGATTTCGATGTCGTTCGCGAGACCATCCCGTACAAGGACGAGAGCGGCAATATGCAGGACTACCTTCTGGACGTACTGGTAAGCCGTCACGGACCCGTTGTGTACCAGGGGTACGGGGAGTACACGGCCCTGAAATGGACCGGCCTTCAGCCGAGCGACAATGTCACCAGCTTCGCCAAAGCGATGCGAGCGGGATCGCTCGAGGAATTCCACGAGGCGTTCAGGGGATATCATTCCCCCCCGCAGAACATGTGTGTTGCCGAGAATGGGCGGCAAGGTCGCGTGGGACAGGTCCTTATCGGCAACATCCCCGTCCGCAAGGGGTTTGACGGAACACATCCGGTCGACGGAAGCGATTCCAGCCTGGAATGGACGGGATTCATCCCGTACGACGACCTTCCCCATCGTCTCGATCCCCCGGAGGGTTTCGTCGCGCACGCCAATAATCTTCCTTTGGGTGGAATCGTGGGCGACACCCGCCCACTGGGGAGTTCCTTCAGCACAAACCATCGTGTGAATCGAATAGTCGATCTTATTCTCTCGCAGCGGCCGCTGAATTCGGACAAGATGCGGTCCATGCAGATGGACGATCTCGATCCGACCGCGGAAGTGTTCGTGCCCGCGATCCTGGCATCGTGGGAGCGTGCCGGGGAGAGCCACGCCGGGCTGTCGACATACGTGGAGGACCTTGCGGGCTGGGACGGAAGGCTCTCGAAAGACAGCGTACCGGCATCGATTTACCAACTTTGGATCATAGAACTTGTACAAACTTGTATAATGGACGAGGTCCCGAGCTACCTTGCCGCCTACCTTGCCTACGAGGACCGCTGGCTCCCTTTGCTGGAGGAATACGTGAACGGTGCCTCCACGCTAGATTGGCTGAAAGCCGACACTCGGGAAATGCGCGATGAGAAAATCCTGGACGCTCTCGACATGGCGGTTCAGAAGCTCAAGCAGGAAGTGGGGTCCGACGAGACAGCATGGACCTGGGGCGATCTGAACAAGGCGATCTTCCCCCATCCGTCCGGCATGACCGCGATAATAGGCGGCGGCACGCATCCGTGGGGAGGCGGGCGCTACACTCTCAGGGTGGGTCATTACACGATGGGGGGCGCGTTACCGTTCCAGAACGATTTCGGGGCCGTTTTCAGATCGATTGTCGCGAGTGAAAATGGACGCTGGAGCATCGAGGCGGTGTTGCCCCCCGGAGAGGGCGGGCTGGCATTCGGACCGCACGGGTCCGATCAGATGGACCTGTGGCTGACGGGCGATATGCGTCCGGTCGCTTTCGGCACCGTCTCGACCCCGCTGTCCATCCTTCGGCTCCAGACTGAATGAGAAATCCCGGTCCCGAATGGCACATGCTTAAGCAGAAAACGAATATGAAGAAGCAGAAGTTGGATGAGATCGGGGACTGGCTCGAATTTCGCTCATCACTGGCTTGACTCTTTCCATGCGGCCCGGAGCGAAATTCGTGCCTGTCCCCAGTCCCGAAGTCCCGCCTGAGAAATCTCGAACATATTCATCTTTTGCTTAAAAATGTGCCATTCGTCCCGGTCCCCTCGCCTCCGGTTACCGGGGTCATTCGCTCGTGAAAAATCCCGACAGAAGCATGGCAATGAAGGGGAAGATCACGATCACGGTGTAGTAGACAACCCCCGCAGAGAGCAGAAAATGGATGGCCTTGCGCACGTCGGCTTGCGAGAATGTCGTCCCGTACATTTTTATACCCCCCCTGTCGAGCCAGCCCCGCACCAGTATCAGCGAGATGAGCACCAGCGCAAGCAGCTTCGCGAGGAAGAAGTACCCACGCCCTCCTTTGAGGAAGAAATCGATGAAGATATTCGCCTCGCTGGCGAGAAGTCCGACTTCCTTGAGGTAAAGCGTCTGGAATATGTCCGCCAGGTTCAGTGCCCATAGCGTGACGAGGAGGATGAGGAAAGCCCCGGTCGACGGGGCCGGATGCGCCGTGCGGGAGCCTGCGGCCTTGGATTCATCGGTCATGTGGTTCGGATGCCCCTTCATGGCGCGCTGAGATCATTGGCCGGCGATGTTCGACGTGTATGCCTGCGCCTTGTGGAATCGGTACCACTCGTCCGTGACCAGCGCCCGCGCCATCCATATCGAAGCCTTTGAGGACACCCATTTCTCTTTCGGATCGTTCCATTGCTCGTCGTATTCCGTGTAGTAACCGTTGGCGTCTTCACGATAGGCGGGACCGGAGGTCTCAAGCCAGCTTGCGAGGAAATCGACATCCCCTCTGAACTCGCCCTGTGTCTCTTCGTTCAGCAGGACAACCGTATCATACAGCAGGATATGAACAATCGTGACCTCGATCGGTTTGAACCTCTCCGCCTCTCTCGCGTGATCGTACGCGGTATACAGCCCGAAGAACGTGTTCTCCGGGAACTGCTCCGGGGCGGGTCTGAGAAGCGGGCTGCCTGCCTGCCAGACGCCGTTAAGAACCGTCTTCGCGAGACCCAGTGAGTCCCGGTCGCCCGACGCTCTCTCGTATTCCACGATCGCCCGCACGGCCGAGAGCTGCTCCAGCGCGTCAAAGGTCATGGTGATGTTCGTGGAGCCCCCCTCGCCGACTGCAACCTGCTTGAACAGCATCTTGAACCGGTCGTCGTACAGCATGTCCTTCAGACCGTCGAAAAGGAAACGCGATGTGTCGATCAGCGCAGGGTCGTGCCGGCTTCCCCACTCCGCCAGCAGCGCCGCGTAATAAAAATGAAACGGGCTCGCGCTTCTTGCCGCGTTCCGCTGGAATCGCACAGCCTGCGATTTGGCCATAGTCAGGGGCGTGTTGGGATCCTCGGGACCCGTGCCCGCGCCGTATCGATCGGCCCACTGGAGGTATTTCTCCTCGCCCGTAATCTTCGACAGCGCCACCAGGTCGAAATACGGCCCCAGCGGCCACTGGTTCGTCGTGTGCCATTCTTCCGCGAAAATATCGCTCACCCTCTTGCGCGTTCTCTCAAGATCCTCGTCGAAAACCGCTTTGGCGTGCAGGCGACTATACATCTCCAGGGCCAGCAGGTAGCTGACATTGACTTCCAGCGAGAAAAGCCGCGCATCGCTCAGAATCCGACCGCCCGAGTCCGCATCCCACGACGTCACGAAGGTCGACGGCGGCGTACCCTCCGGGACGCTGTAGTAGTAATGCAGTCCGCTGAGGAGGTTATCCAGCAGGTTGTTGTAGAGCCTGGTATCTGCGGGACGGGGAGTGCCCGGCAACGGTGGCTCGGGCTCGACGGTCTTCGGCTCCCCTCGGTAGGTGATGTCGTCCAGCAGCGTCAGCCGATCCTGATTCTCGCGCACCTCGAGAGCCCCGAGGCCGGGGAGCTTTACGGGGATGGGCCTCTTGCCCCACGCTATAAAGCCTGCCACCCCGGCGAGAAGTCCGACGATTACTATCACCGAGAAAATCGTGCCCAGCGATCGAAGCAGTCCAGCGCGCACGTTAAAAATGCCTCCGATTCACGCGAAAATCCTTCCTGCAGTCAACCGGATTGTACCAGAGTAGTCCTAAAGGGGAAAGGCATCCGGTTGCGCGATCCGCACTCGATTAGCTGAGAGAGTTGCAGCCGGTCTGCGGTTCAAGTGCCGACTCACTACCATTCGACCCGCCCGGAAGGTATCATACCTCCACGGCAGAAAGGCAAACGATGCGACTGTCCAACCCCATAACGGTCAAGGAGCTCAGAGGCAGGATGCGAGGAATCCGCGCCATCCTTCCGATGATGGCCTACCTCGTCGTTCTGGGCATTTTCGTCCTCATTCAGTTCGCCGACTTCGGCGGCCAGATGCAGTACAGGGAGCTGGCCGATCGGGGAGGGGAGTTGGGCTTCTATCTTCTGTATGCTCAAATGGCCTTGGTGCTCCTGCTTTCGCCGGCGTACGCCGCCAGCGCCATCACGGTCGAGAAGGAGCGTGAGACGTTCGAGACGATGCAGACAACGCTGCTCACAAGCTGGGACATCGTGGCCGGCAAGGTCTTCAGCGGAGTCAGCTATGCGCTCCTCCTCGTCTTAAGCAGCCTGCCTCTGCTGTCGCTGTCGTTCTGGATGGGCGGCTTCGACTTCGTTCACCTGTTCTGGGGATTTCTGATAATCGCCATGGCCGCGATGGTGGTGTCCGCACTGGGTATCATGCTGTCGACGATTTTCACCCGCTCATACCTGGCTACCGGCGCCACCTACGGCGTCATCATAGGCGCAATTGTTGTCGGCTACGGATTCCGGCTCATCCTGGATCTCTATTTCTCGACCCACGCAGGGGCGTCCGGCGGATTCGCCTGGCATACGATCCCGTTCTGGCTGTCGTTCACATTGAATCCATTCGAGATGCTGACCTCCCTCCAGTCCGGCGACGTCAGCTTCTATTACCGGGGTTCGTCGATGGCCATGGCTAATCCCTTGATCGACAACATCAATTCCCTCTTGTCCGCAATGCACGTCCCGTACGCAGCCCTGCACGTTGTCATGACTTTCGTGCTGTCCTATCTCCTGCTCTTTCTCGCAAGTTATTTCCTCTTCCGTTCGAGCCGAGAGGGTCCCAAGTGAAAATCGGCCTTTCACTTGCGGCTGCCGTGAACAAGGGCGGCATAGGCCAATACCTCAGACTCCTCGCGCGCGGCCTCGTGCACCGGTTCCCCGAGAATTCCTACATCGGATACATCCCGGGCTTTCGCGATGCGGAAACGCGGCAAACGTTGATCTCAGAGCGGATCGAGGGCTGGGACCTTGTCACGGTCCCCGCGGCGAATCGATGGGCGTACGAGACCTCCGCGCTTCCTCGAGCGCTCCTCGAGAATCCGCCCGATCTTTTTCACGGTCCCGATTACCTCGCGCCCAGGGCTCCGTGCCCCGTGTGCGTCACCGTTCACGATCTCGCGTTCCGCCTGCACCCGTCAGGAATGGCCCTCAGAAGTGTGCTCCTTTTCAGGCTGCTTGCGCCGGAAAGCGTCGGGAGAGCGGCTCGAAGCGGGGTTGTGTTCTGCGACAGCCGCTCGACTCTCGATGACCTGAGGAAGTTGAGATGGCTTGAGGCCGATCAGGGTCGCGTCGTCCACCTGGCTTGCGAGGACGAATTCAGGGGGACAGTACCTGAGGAACAAATCCAGGCGGTCCTCGACAAGCATGATGTCCCGCGAACATATTTCCTTTACGTCGGTCCAATCGAGGCGAGAAAAAACCTCGGCGTTCTTGCCGAGGCGTGCAGGATCATGGGGAATGTCCTGGAAAAGCGCGGGAAGGCGATGCCGCCGCTGGTCGTGACCGGACCTCTCGGCGCTGGAGGCAAGAGGCTCATAAAATCGCTGGTCAAGACAAGCGAGGATCGCCTCACTTACATCGGATACGTAAGTCGAGACGAGCTGCGCGCTCTGTACGCCGGATGCACCGTTTTCTGCTACCCCAGCCGCTACGAGGGTTTCGGGCTGCCGCCCCTGGAGGCGATGTCCATGGGCAAGGCGGTCATTTCCGCGAACTCGACCAGCCTGCCGGAGGTCGTGGGCGACGCAGGCGTGCTCGTTGACCCCGACGACGTCACCGGATGGTCGCAGGCGATGCTCATGCACCTGACGAACGAGAACCTCCGTCATGAACGCGAGCAGGCCTCACTCGAACAGAGCCGGAGTTTCTCTGTCGACAAAATGTGCACGGAGGTCATGGAGGGTTACCGTGCGGCCGTCTCAGATCTCGCATCGAGTCCATAGTTCCCCGGCTGCTCTGCCTAGGTGCATTGAACGACCCGGCAATGTATCATTGATTTCCTCACCGATGACCGACCCGTCCGAAAACATCCCCTCCGAGACAGATATCGGCGATGCCGCTCCGCCCGTGGACGTGAAGCAGATCGGCAAGGTAGTGATGCTCGTGGGAAGCTTCCCCCCGATGCATTGCGGAGTCGGCGATTCAGCATACGAGCTTGCCCGCGAGCTTCACCGGAAGGGCATCGACATGGAAGCGGTCACCGATTCAGATGCGGATCCCGACTCAGGGTCTTTCCCGATCCATGCGGTTGTCGACAACTGGGGGCTGAGGGGGATGAAAAGACTGATTCGAACGATCGAGAGTCTCGAACCGGACATCCTGCACATACACTATCCTTCAAAGGCTTACGGTCACGGCCTCGGAGTGCCTTTCCTGCCGATGGTGCTGCGCTCGCGACGAAGAAAATTCAAAATCGTTCTGACCCTGCACGAATTCCGCCTGAGCCATTCACTCAGAAAGCTCGCGAGCTTCGTCCTTCTTGACGCGTGCGACGCGATCGCGATGCCTTGCACCCTCGAGCTCGAGGCCCTGGTCAGGAGGCACATGTCGGTCGCGGAGAAAATCAACGCCGCCATTCCTGTCGGACCGGTCGGACCCTCGCCCGATGCGCTTACCGATGATGAGCGGCGAAGGCTGCGACGGGAGATGCGGTCGAAATGGGGAGTCGGGGACGATGCCGTCGTGCTCCTGCATTACGGCACGCCGACGCCGTCCAAGGGGCTCGAGGTGTTCTTCAAGGCCCTCAAAATTCTCAAGCTCGAGGGATTGACCCCGCTCCTCGTTGTCGCCGGCGATCACCGTCCCGACGAGGACGATTTCCACAGGCTCCTTGCGGGTCAGCCGGGAGGACTCGGAGTGAAGGACCAGGTGATGTGGCTCGGTCGCAGGCCCACCGACGAGCTTGCGGGCGTCTTCAGCGCCGCGGACATCGGCGTTTTTCCGTTCATCGATGGATTCAGTTTCCGCAGGAGCAGCCTGGTCGGCGTCCTGATGTGGGACCTGCCGATCATCACCACCGAACCGGACGGCGACCTTGAGGGAATCGGCGGTCAGGAAAAGGTCAGGTTCGTCGAGAGAAACGACCCGAAAGCCCTGGCCACGGCGATCATCACTCTTGCTGCGAATCCAAAGGCACTCGACGCGGCGCGACGTGCGCCCAATCCGCTCAAGGAGTATTTCCGCTGGGACCGTATCGCGGATCAATATATCGACCTCTATCAGGAGGTCAGGCAGAAAAAATGAACCTGGCGATCGTGCATGACTGGCTGACCGGACTCGGGGGCGCGGAGAGATGCCTCAAGGTGTTCTCCGAGCTCTGGCCCGACGCGCCGATTTTCGTGTCGGTCTACAATGCCGAAAAGTTCGCTGACTGGTTTCCGACCGGGAGAGTGAGAACCAGTTTCATCCAGCGCTTCCCGAGGGCCCTGAAATGGTACCGTCATTATCTGCCCCTCATGCCGAGGGCGGTCGAATCGTACGACCTGAGGGGCTTTGACGTCGTCCTTTCGTCCAGCCATTGCGCCGCGGGCGGATGCATCCCGGAGGCGGACGCAAAACACATCTCCTACTGCTACACGCCGATGCGTTACGTGTGGGATTTGAAGGACACCTACGCGTCCCGCATGAACCCCATCGTACGCGCGGTTTTCTCAAGCCAGGTCCCCGGACTTCGAAGATGGGACGTGAAGCGATCGGAGAGAGTCACGCATTTTGTCCCGATAAGCGAAACGGTTCATGAGCGAATCCGGAGAATCTATGGGAGAAACGGTCGCGTCATTTATCCTCCCGTGCGCGACTCGCTCTTCCAGCCGTGCAAGCCCTCGGAAAAGGAGGACTATTATCTGGTCCTGAGCAGGCTGGTTTCGTACAAGCGCCTGGACGTCGCGGTTGAAGCCTGCACGCGGATGAAAAGGCGCCTGATCGTGGCAGGCGACGGCGCCGAGACATCGCGTCTGAAGAAGATCGCCGGCGACACCGTTGAGTTCATCGGCTTCGTGAGCGAAAGGGATGCGCCTTCACTTGTTGCGAAAGCGAGAGCGCTGCTCCACCCGTCGCTCGAGGATTTCGGCATCGTGCCGTGCGAGGCCGCCTGCGCCGGGACTCCCACGATCGCGTACGGCGTCGGCGGCGCGACCGAGACGGTGATTGACTCAATGACCGGTGTGCTCTTCCCCGACCAGACTTCCGACTCGATGATCGACGCCATCGAGCGCTTCGAGAGAATGACTTTCGACACTGCAATCCTCCGTAAACAGGGCGGGAAATTCGGGGAGGAGAGATTCCGAACCGAGATATGGGACGCAGTGACCGGCGCAGCAAAGGGAGAGTGGTGAGCTGGGTCCATCCGGCAAGAGCATTCCTCCGGGTGCGCGGCTTTTCCAAGCCGCATGTTATTGATGGTAAGAGCCGACTGGAAAGTCGGCGGACCCGGTAAGATTAAGCCTAGCCGAGAATCGGAGGTCTTGCGTCGCCCCGGTAGTACAGGGGAATTCGTTCCAGCGGGGCACTGGCTTCCACCCATTGACCGCCGTCCGACTTCGCTCCAGTCCAGACATCCGTCCAATTCGACCCCGAGGGGAGATACACCGCCCGGCCTCTCGCGCCCTCATACAGGATCGGCGCCACGAGAATGTCCGGACCGAACATGTACTCGTCCTCGATTTCCCACGAAATTCTGTCGTCGGGAAAATCGAAAAACAGCGGTCGCATAACCGGCAGTCCCGCTTCGTGCGCGATCTGCATCTGGTCCATGATGTAAGGCCGCAACCTCTCCCGGATGAACATGTATTCCCTGATGATCTCGTATGCCCGGTCGCCGAACGACCAGGCTTCGTTGTCCGCGCCGGTACCGTCCTTGAAAGGCTCCCGACATCCGTGAAGCCTGAACAGCGGACAAAACGCGCCGTACTGGAACCATCGCACGATGAGCTCCCGAAAAGTCGGGTCCTCCGGCTTGCCGTTCAGGAAGCCCCCGATGTCGGTGGTCCACCATGGAATCCCGCTCAGCCCGATGTTCAGTCCGGCGCGAACCTGCACGCGAAGCGACTCGAAGGTCGAGAAGATGTCGCCCGACCATACCGCGGACCCGAAACGCTGCGAGCCCGCCCATGCCGACCGGCAGAGCGTGATGATCTCGGTCTCGCCCTCCGATTTCATCCCTTCGTAGAATCCGAGCTGATGCGTCCACGGATAGATGCACCCGACCTCCAGGCCGCTCCCCATGTGATACCGCACATTCTCGGGATGATATGGATAGATCTCAGGCTCCATCCCGTCCAGCCACCATACCTTGATCCCGTGCGAGCGGTAATTGTCCCTGAACTTCCCCCACATGAATTTCCGGGCCTCCGGGTTGGTCGAGTCGTAATAGTAAAGGTGCTCATATCGCCCTTCAAGTTTATCCTTGAACTGAATGTAGAGGGGGATGCCCCGCTCGCTCCTCAGCAGAAGGCCGCGCTCGTTCATCTCCTTGAAGTTCTCGCTGTTCGGACTCACCGCGGGCCACACCGAAACCATGACCTTGACGCCCATCCCCTCGAGCTCCTTCACCATCGCCGCCGGGTCGGGCCATTCCTCTAAATCGAACCTCCAGTCGCCCATCATGGGCCAGTGGTAAAAATCGATCACGATAACCGACAGCGGAAGCTCGCGCTTCTTGTATTCACGCGCCACCGACAGAAGCTCGTCCTGCGTCTTGTACCTCAGCTTGCATTGCCAGAAGCCGGACGCGAAATGGGGAAGCATGGGCGGACGTCCGGTCGCGCATGTGTATCGCTCCAGGATCTCCGCGGGATTGTCGCCGGTCGTGATGAAATAGTCGACCTGCCTGCACGCCTCGGCGACCCATCTCGTCCCGTTCGCGCCCAGTTCCACCCTGCCTATCGCGGGATTGTTCCAGAGAAACCCGTAGCCACGGTTTGACAGGGCGAACGGGATCGCGATCTCCGAGTTCCGCTGCTCGAGCGGAATCACGCAGCCCTTCTGGTTGAGGAGGCCGCTGCGATGCTGCCCCAGGCCATAGATGCGCTCCCCTTCGTCGGCGAGAAACCTTGCCTCGATGCGCCACAGGTCGCTTCCGAGCGATTTGTACTCGCGACCCGCCGGGATGACAATGTGGACCGGCGGCTCCTCTAGCAGAATCTTCCCGCCGGGCGATGTCGCGAACCGGATTCGACCGTCGGAAGAAATCACAGCTTTGATCTTGCCGTTTTCTATCTCGCCTGAGCTTTCTCCCACACCGATCCGGGGGACGCATTTCTCGGGATCGAGAAGCGCCCACGCGCGATCGACAATCTCGGCGGACATTGTCGACCTGACCCTGAGGCTGTCCCGTCCCCAGGCCTCGATCTGAAGCGTCTCGTTTCCCTTCCTCCACACAAGCTTGTCGTCCTGTATGCTGATAAACGTCATGCGTTCTCCTCCATCTGGCGCCCCCCTGTAGTCCCCCTGTATGGACTAACTGCCGAACCGTTACTCAAACACATACCCCAGGCTCTGCAACGCCTCCTCCTGCTCGGGGGTCAGCGCAGGCGGATGAGCCCGAAGGCTTACGGGGACGCTCCAGAGGTACGCGCCGCGATCGTCCTCCCTTGCATAGTCCGGGAAACTGAACGCGATCACCGGGTCCTCGATCGTCAGCGTGAGATAATCCCCGATCGGCTGCTCGATCTCGACGCCCTCCGATGCAAGCTTCTCGGCCAGTTTCGTGAGAGACAGCTTGTAGGCCCCGAGCAGAATGGCATCGCGCGCGGACGCATCCCCGATCGAGCCCTCGAATGTGACGGACGAATTCTCGGGATCGGTCGAGAACCGGACCTCCACGATGTCGCCCGGCTTCAGATTCAGGTTCACTCGGAACGATGATGTATCTTCGGCGACAAGACCTTCCCCGGAGCCGTTCAGAATCTGCGTGACCAGCTCGGGGTTCTCGATCGCGCCTTCCGACCTCACCCTGAGGCCCACCGACATCGGCGTTTGCGGTCCCGCCAGCAGTCTCAGGTGCCATCCCGCCTGCGTCTTGTTCACGTACGTTTCCAGGAATTTCCCCAGTTCGTCGGACACGTCCGGCGTTTCCTTCAGTATGTCTTTCGTCTCCAGAGGATCGCTCACGAGGTCGTACAATTCAGCCTGGCCGGTCGGGACCGTGAGAATGTACTTGTACCGGTTCGTGACAACCGTCTTGGTCTCCGGCCCCCACAATGTCGACTCCGCGATCGTCCGTTGATCGGTATCCGCCGAGCCGCCCCGCAGAATCGGCACAAGCGAGACTCCGGACGGTTCGGTTTCCGACTTGAATCCGAACAACTCGAGAAGCGTCGGGTAGGTGTCGTATGTTGCGACGAGACCGTCGACCCGTCGCGACCCCGTCTCGCCCGGCAGCTTGATGAAGAACGGGACATGTATCTGCTCTTCATATTGCGAATGACCGTGTTCCCATCTGCCGTGCTGCCCGAACTCCTCGCCGTGATCGGAGAATACGATTATGAGCGAGTCGTCCAGAAGGCCCTTCTCCTCGTACCACGCCAGAAAATTCCCGATCGCCTCGTCCATGCCCGCGATCTCTGCATCATAGAGATTCTCGCACTGCTTCTGTTCCATATCGCCGAAACCCGCCCATACCGCGGGATCGTAGTGGTTCCTCGTGATAATCCCCCCGTGCAGAAACCATTTGTCCGCGTGCAGGCCGCTGTAATCGGGCGCCCTGAACTTGTCGGCCCATTTCCTGGGGGGAACGTACGCGATGTGCGGATCGAATAGATGTATGAAGACGAAAAAATCCTGGTCGGAATTGTAGTCGATCCAGTTCCGGGCCTGTTCGAGCGCCTGGGGAGCGGGAAGGTCCTGCACCTCCCACTGATGATCGACCCCCTGGAAGAATCCCGCCTCCTGCAGATGCGGTATGTTTACAAAACCGGCCGTGGCGAAACCGTTCCTGCGGAAGATCTCCGCCAACATATCCTCATGCATGGAAAGCCCGCGGTTACGTCTGTCCGCGCCGGTGACTCCCGGAAGCCTTCCGGAAAGCACCGCCGCGAATGACGGAAGCGTCCAGGGAGAGCAGGAATGCCCGTCTGTGAAAACCACCGAACGGTTCGCCAGTGAATCAAGAACCGCCGTCGTTTTCCGCTTGTAGCCGAGCCAGCTCACATGCCCGGCGGCCACCGTGTCGAGCCCGAACAGGATCACCCGTCTCGGCCTCTCCCTCGGCGCCACAATCTGCGGATGCCCCCAGTACGGAAGCACCGTGCCGACAAGGATTCCCTCCCCGCTGAACTCGAGTTTCACATTTTCGCCGGCATGGCTGGATAAATCGACCGTCACCGTCGACCACTCTGTGAGTTCCTCTCTCGAAAGCTCCTTGACAAACACCTCTTGGCCGTCGGCGGTGAGTCTGAACCTGATTCCGGACGGCGGGCGCACGTCTTTCCGGCCGTAGGCGTTTATGGGCGGGATCATGCTGAAAACGTTGAAAAGCTCCACCGGCGCGTCTCCCACGCCGACCAAACACGTGAGCCTCGCCTTCGGCGGGATTCGTCCGGTCCAGGTGAATGCTGCCGTGGAGCGTGACGTGATCGCGCGCGCGACTGTGTCTCCGATCTTCACTATGTCCAGCCGGACCGACTGGTCGGGCACGGGCTTGCCTTCCGCGTCGATCGCGACCATCGAGCCTGTCTGGTCGATAAGAAAAACGGGGGAGGGCCCGCCGGACGGTTTCGTCAGGTCCGGGACCTCCACTCGTCCCCCGCACCCCATGGCGAAAACCACAAGCAGAATTACCCAGAATCGTCGCATCCGGCGTATTATACCAGAGGCGCCAAAGCACAATCAGAGCCGCGAGCGTAAGCGAGCGGTCTCCCCGAAACGTTCACTACCAGAATCCCTAATCAGAGCCGCGAGCGTAAGCGAGAGGTCTCCCCGAAAGATCCTAAAATTCGACCTCACGATTTTTTCATTCCCCATCTATTGAACTTGAGCCGGCCTGCGATTATCATAGAATGTTTGGCGCTCGATTCGTCCGAGCGGAGGATTTCTTATGACCATCGTCAAGATTGACTGTGAGCCAAGGCAGGAAAGCGGATCGAAAGCATCCAGGAAGCTCAGAGCCTCCGGCTACATCCCCGTGGTGCTCTATTCCCACGGCCAGCCCGCCGCACCTTTCAAGCTGGACGGGCGCAAGTGGAGTAAGCTCTTCACCGAGAGCCTCCACCTGGTCAGGCTGGAGCTCCCCGACGGCGGCTTCCAGATGGCGGCTGTCCGCGAAATCCAGCGCGACCCCATGACCCAGGAAGTCATCCACGCCGACTTTCAGGGCGTCAGCATGGACGAGGCCACCGAGTTCAGGATCAACGTCGAGTTCATCGGCACGCCGATCGGTGTGAAGGACGGCGGAGTCCTGACGATAAGCAGCGACCACATCGTGGTCGAGTGCCTGCCGACCAGGGTGCCGGACAAGGTATCCATCGACATCGACGGCCTCGCCATTGGGCATTCCCTCAATGCCGGCCAGGTGTCGCTCCCCGAAGATGTCAAGCTTGTCAGCGATCCGGCGAGCGTCCTTGTGAGCATCACCACCGTCAGGGCGGTCGTCGAAGAGGTCAAGCCTGAGGTCGCCGAAGTCCCGGTGGAGGGCGCCGAGGAGGCCAAGCCAGGCGAGGAGAAAGAGGAGAAAGAGGAGAAAGAGAAGAGAGAGAAGAAAGAGAAGAAAGAGAAGAGAGAGAAGAACTAGAGAAGTCCGAGGACTAGTTCCTCTTGCCATATAGGTTGAGTCGTTGAATCGCGTCCGCGTGAACCTTGATACTAATGAGTGGCGCTTACGCGATCGACGCGGAGGCATGACGCGTTAGTTTGGAGCACTTGAGAGAAAAGTCACCCCCCCGGAATCCGAAAACCGGGGCTTTTGGCGTTTGACGCGAGAGGACTACCGGATCACCTGATGGCTGAGACGGAATCACAGAAGAAGCAGGCGAAGATCGACAAGCTCGTGGTCGGGCTTGGCAACCCCGGCGACGAGTACACCCGGACGCGTCATAACCTCGGCTTCCGGGCGCTCGATGCGTTCCTTCAACTGCTGGGCGTGCCGAAGGATTTCCGTCCTGCAATGAGATCCCGCGTGCAGGTCGTCTGCGTGGATGGGAAGCAAGTCCTCCTGGCTCGTCCGACCACCTACATGAACCTCTCCGGGAGCGCGGTCGCCGGACTCCTTGGGCAAACCGGTCTCGGCACATCCGACCTTCTTGTCGTTCACGATGAGATGGACCTCGACTGCGGCCGCATGAAAATGCGCATGGGCGGCGGCGCTGCGGGACATCGAGGCGTGGGGGACGTGATCGAGAAATGCGGCGAGGATTTCGCGAGGATCAAGATCGGGATCGGACCGCCCCCGGAACCCTTCAGGGAGGATGCTGCCGAGTGGCTTCTTACCCCATTGGATTCTCAGGATGGGGCGGTGTTCGAAGAGATGTTGCCCAGAGTAGCTCAGGGCATAAAGCGATGGATCGTAGACGGTACCGACAAAGCCATGACCTGGCTTAACACCGATATGAACGAGCCCGACGAACCCCCGGGTTCCCACTCCTGCGCGGAAGGGGGGGGGTCGGATGGCTAAGGCTCAGAGACCTCTCTGCCCAAGAATCGAAATCCATCCCGGCGTGGCCGCCCTTATAAAATCGGTCAAGGACCGGGATGTCAGGTCGGCTGCGCTCGGCGTGCGCGAAGGGCTCGCGGGAATGCTCGCCGCCCTGGTGCATTCCGGACGGTCCGGCGGTCCCACCCTCGTGGTCGCCCCCGAGCCCGAGCGCGCACGCGAGATTTTCAACGACGCCGTCTTCACGTTTGACCTCCTTGACCGGGACAGCGAGGAAGAGGTCTTTCTGTTCGAGGAGCTTAACCTCCTCGCGCAGGACTTCCTTACCCTGGGCGAGCTTGACGTGATCTTCTACCGCTATCGCGTCCTCGAAAAACTGATTGTCGAATCGCCGATACTCGTGGTCACCAGTCGCCAGGCGCTGGGCATCCCGCTTGTCGCGCCGGCTCGTTACCGCGAGAACCTGGTCACGATCAAACCCGGCGACAGCCTCGAAAAAGGCCGGTTCCTTCGGGAGCTGTTCAAAATCGGATACCGGCTCGTGAGCCGGGTGAGGGAGGTCGGGCAGGTCGCGGGTCGCGGCGGCATCATCGATGTCTTCCCGCCCAGCCGCAAACGTCCCGCCCGAATCGACCTCTTCGGCGACCGCATCGAGTGCATCAGGGAGTTCGATCCCGAAACACAACGCTCGCTGGGTGAGACATCGTCCGTGAGACTGAGCCCGTGTTTCGAGGCCGAGCTTCTCAGGGACCAGGACCCCGAGGCATTGTTCGATGTCGAAGGCGAGCTGAAAGATCCCGGTCAACTGCGAGAGGACCCGGTCAGGTTCAGGGAGTTCTCGCAGGAGGAGAAGGATGAGTTCCTGGCGCGAGGGTATTCGTATTTCGACAAGGCGGGAATATGGGATTACCTTCCTGCAGGCAGCCTGGTGATTGTGGACGCTCCGGGTCGGGCTTTGTCGAGATCGACCGCGATGGAGCTTCCGAAAGGTCCGGGAAGCGACGGCCTGATGCTGACGGAGCACGATGGACTTGCGCATTCGGTGGAGGACATCGCGAGCGGGCTGAGCATTTTCCCCAGGCTCGAATTCCTGTCGCCTCTGTGTCCCGTACCGAATGTAGACGGGTCGGTTGTCGACCTTCACGCACGACCCGTCGCTACGGTCGCGGGAAGCTTCGACCGCCGCCTGGAGCAATACCTGGTGCGGTTCGCCCCCGGACATTCCGGCGACTCGAATAAACCCGGCCTTGTCATCGTCTCGAGATCTGCGGAGCGCATCACCGAAGTTCTCGGCAGCGAATGGCCCGGTGTGACCGTCCTGAGGGGCGATCTGTCCGGCGGATTCGATCTTGCCCCGGACGGCCCGGTCGTGCTGACCGATTCCGAGCTTTTCCCGAGCCGCAAGCGCGGCCTGTCGAGATTCAGGGGCAAGACCAGGGCGTTCACTCGCGAGGAGCTTCGCGAGGTCAGGCTGGGCGACTACCTCGTGCACGTCCATCACGGGATCGGTGTGTTCAGGGGGATCGTGCAGCAGAAGGGTCCGAACGGCTCGATACTCGATTACATCCTCCTCGAGTACGCGAAAAACGATAAGCTGTACGTCCCGGTGGAGCAGATCGATCAGCTCTACCGTTACACGTCCGCCGAGGGCGCCGCGCCGGTCATCAACCGCCTCGGAACAAGCGACTGGGATCGCCTCAAGCGGAAGGTGAAAAAATCCCTTATCCGCATGGCCGAAGACCTTCTCAAACTTTATCGATCACGCGTGGAGGTCAGCGGGCACGAGTTCCAGCCCGACACCGTCTGGCAGAGGGAAGTGGAGGATCGTTTCGACTTCCAGGAAACCTCCGGCCAGCTCAGGAGCCTCGATGAGGTCAAGGGCGACATGGAGTCGCTGCGTCCGATGGATCGACTTATCTGCGCCGAGGTCGGCTACGGCAAGACCGAGCTGGCCGTACGCGCGGCGCTCAAATGCGTCCTCGACGGAATGCAGGCGGCTGTCATGGTCCCGACAACCATCCTCGCCCAGCAGCATTACATGACATTCGAGCGCAGACTGAAGGACCTGCCCGTCAACCTCGCCCTCCTCTCCAGGTTCAAAAGCCGGAAGGAGCAGCGTGAAACGATACGGGACCTTAACGAAGGCAAAGTAGATATCCTCATCGGCACTCATCGGCTTCTGTCCAAGGATGTCGAATTCCATAACCTGGGTTTGCTGATAGTCGACGAGGAGCAGAAATTCGGGGTCAGGCACAAGGAAAGAATCAAGTTCCTGAAAAATTCGATCGACGTGCTGACGCTGACTGCGACGCCTATCCCGCGCACTCTCTACATGTCGCTCATAGGGCTCCGGGACATCAGCATCATCGACACCCCTCCTCCCGACCGGCTTCCGATCCGCACCTATGTGAAGCGTTGGAACCCTCACATGGTGAAGAGCGCTGTCCAGGCGGAGCTTTCGAGGGGAGGGCAGATCTATTACCTGCACAACAAGGTGGAAAGCATCTGGGCCGCGGCGAGGATGATCCAGAGGCTGGTGCCCGACGCGCGCGTGGCGGTCGCCCATGGTCAGATGGAAGAAGCTGATCTCGAGAAAGTGATGATCGAGTTCATGTCGGCCGAACACGACGTTCTCGTCTGCACAACGATCATCGAGAACGGTCTCGACATCCCCAACGTCAACACCCTCATCGTCGAGGACGCTCAGAATTTCGGACTCGCTCAGCTTCACCAGATACGTGGACGAGTGGGGCGCAGCGGGGTCCAGGCATACGCTTATTTCCTCTTCCCCGTGGCCAAACCGCTGGCGGGCCTTGCCGCCAAGAGGCTGGAGGCGCTCGCGGATTTCAGCCAGCTGGGCGCGGGTTACGAGATCGCTTGCCGAGACCTCGAGCTTCGCGGCGCCGGCAACATCCTCGGGCCCGAGCAGCATGGCTTTGTCAGCCAGCTCGGGTTCGATCTTTACTCCAAGGTCCTCTCGGAAACCATCTCCGAGGTGAAGGACGGCGAAATCAATTACGAGCACATCGGACTCTCCGGGCACGTCGAGTGCGTGCTCAGGCTTCCGATAGACGCGCGCATTCCGTCCACCTACCTGTACGACCAGACCGAGAGGTTTGCGCTCTACAGAAGGCTCATCGCGATGAAGAACCTGGACGATCTGGAGGCACTCAAGACCGAGATGCGCGACAGGTTCGGAAAGCCTCCGCTCGAGGTGATGAACCTGTTCGAGGTGCTCCAGCTGAGGTTCAGGGCCATCGCCTGCGGAGTGGAGCTTATCTCCCACGACCCGAACAGGAAGGTGATCGAAGTGATGTTTCACCAGTGGATGTCGCGGGATGATCGATGGAGGCGCATCGGGGACCTTGTCCGGAGGGCCAGGCTGGCTCCCCACCCCAAGGGATTCCTCGTGCCCTCGAGTAAGGACCCTGAAAAGGTCATGGCGCAGGTCAGACATGTCGTGAGCGAACTGGAGAAGGTTTGCACTCCCATCGCGCGGCCGGTTCAAGGTGGCATCAGAACGTGAGGTCGACGGAGGAATAGGATATTCCTGCAGGCTCTTGTATCATACTGGCGATTATTCGGGGAGCTCGTCGAGGGTTCCCCGTTGGGAAAAACCCTAAGGAGATAGAATGAACAGCTCAAGATTGACATTCGCAGCCGGAGTCGTATTCCTTGCCTTCGCGCTGCTTGCATTCATGGGTGCGGCGTGCAAGGAAACTCCGCCTGCCGGCACAGCCGGCGGAACCGCTCAGGCTGGGGACTGCGACGGGATGGTAATCGCCAAGGTGGGGGATGTGGACCTCACCCTGGCCGATCTTTTCCAGATGCCCACCATCTATATGGCTATCGATGACGGCATGATCATGCAGGAAGTCCTCCGCCAGGAAGCCGCGCGTCGCGGCATTTCCCTCACCCAGGAGGAAATCCAGAAGGGGCTTGACGACTTCTACGCAGGCCGGGGTGGGAAGGAGAGCTTCCTGGGATCGGTCCCGCCTTCCATCCCGAAGTCCCTGGTCGACGGCGACATCCGCAAAATGGTCATCTCCCAGGCCCTCCAGAAAGCTATCCTTGAGAACGCCTGGGAAAAGGACCATGGCCCGGTTACCGATGAGGAGATTGATACCATCTGGAACGAGCGCGGTCAGATGTTCATCGACCAGACCGCCGCCGAACTCCAGATCGACCCCTCCCAGGTCACAAAGGAAATGGCCGTGAACAAAGTCAAGGATGAGATCAAGAATCAATGGCTGACGGAAAAACAAAACACGTTTTTCGAGGACTTGAAGAAGACCTATAACGCCAGAAACCTCCTGCGCGAGCGGCTCGGCGAACAAGAGACAGTTGAAGCCCCTCCGGCGATGGAAGAGACCACCCAGTCGAGCGGAACCCAGCCTGAGGAGACCGCTTCGTCAACGCCTCCCGGGGCATCCGGCGAGGGAACCGAGCAGCCCTCCGAGCCTGAAACCGGCACCGGCGGCGGTCAGAACGGCGAATGATTCGCGCCTGACCTCCGGCTTTGGTGAACCCGGCAAGCAATTGGCCGGCTGTGACAAGACAGGATTGCCATTCGAATGAGCACGCAAAAAACCCTTCGGGACGTTCTCATTGTTCTTGTCCTCGTCGCAGCCGCGATCTGGATCTTCGGCTCGCGCAGACAGGGACCCATCGAGCGCGCACACGACATGATGACCGGCGGCCCTCAGAACACCGCGGATACCGGCGAAATGCCCATGGGACACTCGAGAGCCATGTACCAGGTGTCCGACGGCGAAACGTTAGTCAGCTACAATGGGCAGTCGATGGGCAGCGACTGGTTTGACCAGGCTGTGGCCGCCAAGAAAGAGGAGTACCTGTCGGGCGGCGCCGACGACCAGACAGCCGAGCGGAATGCTCAGCTCGATGTCCTGGAGTCCGGGCTGACCGAGCTGGCCGTGCTCGACGCCCTTAGGGAATTCGACATCAAGCCCGACCCGAAGGATATCGAGGCCGCCGAGAACAGCTTCAGATCCGAGTTCAAATCTGAAGAGGAAATCCAGGGATTCCTTGACCAGATGGGTGTGACGATGGATCGCGTCCGGAAAATGTGGTCCGATGACTCCGAGACGAAGGCCCTGAAGGCCAGGGTGGCCGAGATGTCCGGAGTTGCGCCCGGCGGCGACGCGGCCGAGAACGCATTCAGCGAGTGGCTCATTCAGAAGGTCACTTCCACACAATGGGTTTTCGAGGATCCCGATCTGGAGGTCCTCTTCGGCACGATCAGGCAGGAAATTCTCAGTCCGGATTCGGAAGGTCGGGGGACTGAGGAACCTTCGGTCGATCCTGGGGCCGCACCACCCGAAAGTTCAGATACTAATTAGGCATTCAGTGGGGCACAACGGTCGCCGCATGCCTGCGGCACGACGTGTGCCGACCGAACGGAAGAGAGGAAGTCGCTGTGGCTGAAAAATGGGTTGTTCTTCCCCACGAGGGAAGCGCGAAAATGAAGGATCTCCTTGGAGGCAAGGGGGCGAATCTCTGCGAGATGTGGAACATGGGCCTTCCCGTGCCACCGTTCTTCATCGCGACCACCGAGGGTTGCGTCTACTACATGCGCAAGAAGCAGATGCCTCCCGGCATCGAGGAAGAGGTCAGGGAGGGTCTCGAGTTCGTCAAGAGCGTCAAAGCTCAGACCTACGGGGATCCTGAGAACCCGCTTCTGTTGTCCGTCCGTTCCGGCGCGAAATTCAGCATGCCGGGCATGATGGATACCGTTCTCAACCTGGGCCTCAACAAGACTGTTCTCGCAGGTCTCATCAAGGCGACGAAGAATGAGCGATTCGCCCGCGACTGCTACCGCAGGCTTCTGCAGATGTACGGCGAGGTCGTGCTCGGCGTCGACAAGGACCTCTTCGAACACGCCCTCACTGCAAAGCGCAGGGCATGCAAGGTCAAGTTGGATCCCCAGATCCCTCCCCGTGCCCTGAAAGAGCTTGGCGACGAGTTCGAGAAAATCATCAGGAACGCCGGACAGAAAGTGCCCGCCGATCCGATGGAGCAGCTTATGGCTGGGATCGAGTCCGTGTTCCAGAGCTGGAACACGCCCCGGGCGATCGCCTACCGCAACGCGAACCGCATCTCGCATGACCTCGGCACCGCCGTGAATATCCAGGCCATGGTCTTCGGCAACATCAACGAGGGCAGCGGGTCCGGCGTTCTCTTCACCCGTAATGCGTCCACCGGCGAAAAAATGATGTTCGCAGAGTTCCTCTACAACTCCCAGGGCGAGGAGGTCGTCGCCGGCACCCGGACCCCTCTCCATATCGACGTGCTGGAGAAAGAAAGAAATGAAATCTACAAGGAGCTGAGCGAATACGCCGGAAAGCTCGAGGACCGCTACCGCGACATGCAGGACATGGAGTTTACCTTCGAAGGCAGCAAGCTTTGGGTCCTGCAGACACGTAACGGCAAACGAACCGGCCCCGCCGCCGTTCGCATAGCCTCCGACATGGTCGATGAGGGACTGATCGATGAGGAGCAGGCGGTTATGCAGGTCGACCCGTTCCTTCTGGTCCAGTGCCTGCTTCCCGGAATCGCCCCGGGCCAGAAATACGAGGACAAGATCATCGGCAAGGGCCTGAACGCAAGCCCCGGCGCCGCTGTCGGCAAAATCGTCTTCTCCACCGAAAGAGTTCTTGAGCTTATCGCCGATGCCGCCCGCAAGAAGCTCCCCAGGCCGAAACTTCTGCTTGTGCGCGAAGAAACCAACCCCGACGATTTCCCCGGCATGAATGCGTCAGACGGAATTCTCACAAGCCAGGGAGGAATGACCTCTCATGCCGCGGTCGTGGCTCGTCAGATGGGTAAACCCTGCATAGCGGGATGCAGGGAGGCGAAGGTCGATCAGTCAAAGCACGTCCTGAAAATGAACGGCCGGGTGTTCAGGGAGGGCGACATCATCACGATCGACGGCTCGAAGGGCGAGGTCATCAATGCCGAGCTCGACCTCGTCAGAAGCCCCGAACCCGGCGAGTATTTCGAGCGCGTCATGGGCTGGGCCGACAAAATCCGCAGGCTCGGCGTCCGCGCCAACGCGGATACCCACGACGAGGCTGCGCTGGCCAGGAAGCTCGGGGCCGCCGGTATCGGACTCTGTCGCACCGAGCACCAGTTCGGCGGACATCGCAAGATGCTGGTGGCCGAGCTTATCCTCATCCTCTCCGACGAGAAACCGTCCAAATCCAGACTGCAGAGAAGAGAGGTCCTGATCAAGAAGCTGCTCGAGTCCCAGCGCGAGGACTTCATAGGCGTTCTGAAGGCCATGGACGGCCTCCCCACAACGATCCGCCTCATCGACCCTCCCTTGCACGAGTTCCTTCCTTCCGAGAAGGACATCGCGCTCCTCATCAGAAAATCCAAGACGAAAGCTGAGAAGAAGAAGTACGAGGAGATGGGCCGTCTGAGGGAAACGATAGTCGAGGCCAACCCGATGATGGGCACGCGCGGATGCCGTCTCGGAATTCTCTACCCCGTCATCAACGAGACCCAGGTGAGGGCCATCTTCGAGGCCGCGTGCAGGCTCAAGCGCGAGGGGTACGATCCCAGGCCCGAGATCATGGTCCCGCTGATTATGGACGCCAATGAGCTGAGGTACCTGGAGCCTGTCGTTCGAGAGACCGCGCAGAAGGTCATGGACGAGCACAAATGCCGGATCGACTATCTCTACGGCACCATGATTGAAATCCCGAGGGCCGCCCTGACGGCCGATGATGTGGCGTCGGTCGCCGAGTTCTTCAGTTTCGGCACCAACGACCTCACGCAGATGGGCATGGGCCTGTCGCGCGACGACACCGCCGCGATGCTGCAGAAATATGTCGACATGGGCGTCCTCGCCGTCGATCCCTTCCAGGTCCTCGACCGCAGGGGCATCGGGCGCATGATGAAAATCTGCATCGACGACGCTCGCACGGTCCGACCGAACATCAAGTTGGGCATCTGCGGTGAGCACGGTGGCGAGCCCGACAGCGTCGAGTTCTGTCATCTCCTCGGGCTGGACTACGTGAGCTGCTCGACCTACCGGGTCCCCGGCGCGCGTCTCGCCGCCGCCCAGGCCGCCCTGAAATCAAGATCCGGCTGATCCCTGCCGCATCCCGTGCCGCATCCCGTGCCGACCACGTCCCGTGTTTCGGATCCGTGCCGACCACGTCCCGTGTTTCGGATTCGTGCCGCGTGCCGGGCACAAACTGAGTGAGACGAAGTCGAACGTGTCTGTCCCCGCCGTAACATGTCCGGGTGCCCGTCACAAGCGAGTCTTCGAGCTTGTGGCGGATTGTGGCGGACCAAGTCACGTAGCCCGGCTTCGCGAACCATACCTTACATTCACACCCTCGATCTGCATCGCGAAGCCGGGTTCCTTAATAAATTCCCGAATCTATCAACTCATCCCGGCATCGCGTTCAGGGCTGACTCGCTTATGTTGCGTTTTTAATCCGCGATGCCGGGCTACGTCACTGGTTCTGTGCAAAGCACCGCGAATAGAGAATTTACGGGGGATTTTCTCAGCGCTAGCCCACGAGATTTCCTACTATTTGTGAAGATTGGCATGGCAAGAGGGAAGCACATCTTCTTTACTTGAAGCAAGGTGCCCGGCACCCAGCTTTCCTATGTGGTTATGCTCTCTTGGACTGCTTTCTGCATCAGCATCAATGATTGACGAAATTCCGATGCCTCCGCAAGCCGGGTAAACTCAACTGGCTTGCTGAAGTGCGTTTTTACCACGCTTTCGATATCCTGCAACGATGCCCTGAAGAATTCTCTCCGCAAGTTTATCTTATTCAATCTGCCTTGTTCGAAAGCCTTGTGTAAAGCGTTCTCTAGAGCTGGAGCGTCATCGCTGAAGATCATCACGTGCACGTCATACCGGAACGGCACAGATGCGTCTCCCAATTCATCGATTCTTTCCTGCGGCTCTAAACGACGAGTTACCCCAATCTTGTAGACATTTTCTCCGAACGATCCGATATTCGAGATTACATAGACATATCCGGCACGGGTATTTTGTTCGCGGTACTGGATGTCTAGCTTGTTCTTCTGTAGCTTAGCCATTTCTTCCTGAAGCTTGGTGCGCTCATCTTCGAGTGCGATTTTCTCTGAGTCGGTTTCCACTTTTTGAATCCTCTCAGAAATCGCATCAAGGGCATTGCTGAAGTGTTTTTCCTCTTTCTCGATTCTAAGCTTCGCTTCTTCAATCTCCTTCATTAGCTTGGCTTCTTCCCGCATTTGCTCTCGCATCCGTCTCTGTTCTTCTTTCTCTTGCTGCTTCTTCAGCTGATATTCGTAACAAAGATATAGCTCTTCTAGCTTGAGATTCAGGTAAGCGGCAGTAATGGCAATCTGCATACGTTGGGCCAGTTTGTTAAGTGCATCGTAAGCTTTCGTGATCTTCTTCTCGATTGACTGGATGTTGTTGAACTTGAGATTGGTGATGCTTGCGTCGCATTCATTATTGAAGGAGCGTACGATAAGCTTCGTGTAGTCCCTTATCATGCGTTCCCCTTCTTTCCTGCTGTCGTTGACTGTCCATGTGGCTGGACATTGCGCGGCTCCACCCGATTTGACCATCTGAGACTGGCGTTCCCGAATTAGATCAAGCCTTACTCTGTATTGATCAGAGGTCTGGAGCTCGTATCTAGGCTTATAGAGGCCAAATGATTGAAGAAGAATTTCGTCGTCCAATATGATCAGTTCGCTGTTCTTGTCAGCGATCTGCTGCTTCAATTCGGCGAGTTGCTGCTCCAAGGTTTGCTTCTTAGTCGCATAGCTTGCGTGTAGGGCGTCTATCTCATCATTAGCTTCTTGCCTTTTTCGTTGCAGATCAGATATGGCTTTTCCTATTTCGTGCAATTCCATGCGGTCCGTCTCGATCAAGATGTTTCTCAGCCGGTCGCATTCCTGCGTGGTCTCAGCGAGTTCTGCCTTGATCTTATTGATTCGGAATATATCTAATATTGACATTGCAGCCTCCTTGTGTTTCCTGCGTCAGGAATTGAGAAGGAGCATGCCTGTTCCCGCCAGCTTCCTCCTTTGAGAAGCATCCTGAGTTGTCAGACATGCTTATCTCCGCCTAATTATCCATCTGCAATGCTATGTCTGTCAAGAATCAGTAAGTAAGTAGCCCGGCATTTCCCTTGCCGGGATCCAGACATTCAATCATACTCTGCGTTCGCTTTGTGAAGCACATCAGTCACGTAGCCCGGCTTCGCGGACCATACCTTGCATTCACACCCTCGATCTGCGTCGCGAAGCCGGGTCTCATAATAGATTCCCGCGATTTATCGATGCATCCCGGCATCGCCACAAGGGCCGCTTATCTGTGCCGTTTGAGACCTTCGCACATCCTCCGTCGCCTTCCGGCTCCGGATGATGTGCGAAGGCCTCCAGCCGGGCCTCAGTCCACCTCGGCAGGAGTTGGAACAAGGAAGAGGTGCTCGTCGTCGCTCTCGAGAGTCACTATGAATGTGTGCCCAACAAATCGTCTGTATTGCTCAGATACTGTTACGCCTCTGCTCAGCTTGGTCTGTATAATCATGTTCTGTCCCTCTTCATCCAGCTGAACCCAGTACAGGTGCAGCCTCCCGTCCCGAGAGGTGTGGGTGTCAGTGATGCTTATGTGGGCCATCAACTCCGCGGCAGGCACGACAACGTTGGCGTATTTCCTCTGAGCGATTTCGTCCGGACTGTAGTCCTCGAAGAACCATTCGTAGCGTCGGGTCGGCAGGTCAGCCACAAAGAAGAACTCATTCTGTGCCTCGTGAGCCCAGACCCATTTTGCAAAGGTCTCAGGGTTGGAGGTTATCCAGGGGGGCACCCTTGAGGCGGAAGGCCTTCCGGACGAGGAGCAGGCCAAGCACAAGAGGAGGGCTGCCAGGGAGACGCGAACGAGCTGGCGCGCCAGACCGGGTGTAGTCCCAATCGGTATTGCACCGATGGGCAGGTTTCTATGTCCCAGCTTGAGATGGTTGCGCATCGGACTACTCCTCAGTCACGTAGCCTGGCTTCGCGGACCATACCTTGCATCCACAGCCTCGATCTGCGTCGCGAAGCCGCGTTTCATAATAAATTCCCGAATTTGTCAATGCATGCCGACATCGCCACAAGGGCCGGTGCCCTTCGCACATCCTCCGATGGCGCCAGCCGGTGGAGGATTTGCGAAGGCTTGTTCATCTGTGCCACTTGAGACCTTCGCAAATCTTCCGTCGCCTTCCGGCTCCGGTCGATGTGCGAAGGCCACCACCCCATTTTGTCGTATGCATATTCTACCACATACCTCTCCGGGCCGTGAGCGCTCGCGGTCGCGACGGTCATGTCGGCGACACTCGTTCCCGCGTTGCGATGGTGATAGAATGTGCACGGCGTTCGGCGAACGTCCGACGAACCTATGCTTGTCAGATCAGTCATATACCTGAGCGTCGCGCTTGTGCTCGTGGTGCTCGCGAGCATCCTGAACACGAGGCTCGGCTGGAACGTGGACGCGGCGTGGCTTCTGGTGATCGCGGCCGCGTTTGCGTACCCCGCCGAGGTCGCTCCGATCGCGGGGTTCGCGTGCGGGATCATCCTCGACGCTCTCACGGGCACGGTCGGCTTCTACACGATCTCGTACGGCGGTTTCGGCGCGATCGTCATGCTGCTGCGCCGCACGTTCTATCTTGACGGTCTTCTGCCGGCCTGGATCATCGCTCTGGTCGGGGCCGAGGCGCTCTGGCTCTTCCTCGGCGTCTTCGCGAGGGCCGTGACCCTGTTGGGCGGCTCGGCCAGAATCCCGCCGCCCCTCTCGCCCTTCCTTGCGAGCACTCTGATCGCCTTCCCCTTCGCCTATCTCTTCGCGAAGCTCCTCCTGAGAAAACCCGAGGAGCCGGGGAGGGTGCGAAGCTACGGCGCGACCACGAGGATTATCGATCGAACATGAGCTTCAGAAGGATTGGAAACGAGGAAGAGGATTTCTACCGCTACCTCCCGTCCGCCGAGAACCTGGCGATCAAGCGGGAGATAGTCGCTATACCCTTGCTCGCGTTTGCCCTGCTCGTGCTTCTGATCGGCCTGCTGATCCTGGCGTTCGTGCGATTCCCGTACTACCAGGCGCAGGCGGCGCGAAACCGCATAGCGCGGATCGCCCTCTCTCCGCCGCGCGGCGAGATACTGGATCGCAAGGGTCGGCCGCTGGCGGTGAATCATGCCGGGTACGACTGCTATTTCATCTCGACCGACGACATCGATGCCGACATTCAGGACCTCGGTGAGCTCGGCGGTTTTCTCGGGCTGAGCGATGATCAGCTTGCAAGCCTCGTGCAGAAACGTCGCGAGGCCGCAAGCGAGCGCAGCATGGAAAGCGAGCTATGGGCTGCGGGACGCGGGGCGTTCGGCGCGAGAAGCATCCTCGTGAAGCGCGACCTCAACCAGGTCGAGGTGACGGCGATCCTTGAGCGCAGAACGCGGTTCCCGAGCACGTTTCTGGAGCGCGCCTACCGTCGCAGCTATCCCGCCGGGGAAAGCACGGCGCAGGTCATCGGATATGTGGCCCAGATTTCGGAGAAGGAGCTCGGGGAATGGGAGCCGCTCGGATATCTAACCGGCGACACGGTCGGCAAGGCCGGAATCGAGCGTCAGTACGATAATCTGCTGCGAGGCAAGCCGGGCGAGAGGCTGGTGGCGGTGGACGCGAGAGGTCGGATTCAGGGCGAGGCCGAGACGGTGCCCGCAGTGGTTCCTCAGCACGGTGCAGTGGTGGTGCGCGGCGACGAGGTCGGGATCATCAGCGACGGCGAGGTGATCAATTTCGCCGGCGGCGTGCGGGTCTCGATGCGGGGAACGGAGCTGAAGGCGGTGGAGCCCAGGGGCGGGATCGTCGAAGAAAGCGAGCGCACCCTCTTCGTCGATAACGGACAGGGGGGAGCGTACGGCGACTGGCTGGTCTTCAGAAACCCGGGCGAGGTAGCGTGGCGGAACGATCAGCTCGTAACGAGACCCACGGTGGTGCCTCCGACCGGCGGCTCCGCGATCAGGCTAACCCTCGACCTCGACATGCAGCGCGCGATCGACGGCATCCTGGGCGACCATGTCGGCGGAGTTGTGGTGATGGACCCGCGCGACGGCTCGATACTCGCCATGGTGAGCGAGCCGGGTTACGATCCGAACGTTTTCTCGCCGGGGGGCGTCGATCCGGAGGGTTGGAAGGGAATTCTGGACGACCCGAACTTCCCGCTTCTCGACAGGCCCGTGCAGAACGCATATGTGCCGGGCAGCACGTTCAAAATCGCGACCGCGCTCGCGGCGGCCGATAACGGCCTGGCGGCATCGTCATGGAACTGCCCCGGATCGGTCGAGGTGGGGAACCGCGTCTTCCGGTGCTGGAATCGAGGCGGTCACGGGACGGTCGATTTCACCACCGCTATCGCGCAGAGCTGCGACGTGGCTTTCTGGAAGATGGCCGAGAATCTCGGGCACGACAAAATCGCCGACATGGCAAGGCAGCTGGGGCTCGGGCAGCCCCTCGGAATCGACCTTCCGGGCGAGAAGGGCGGCCTGATCCCCGACGATGCGTGGAAGCGGGGCAGGTTCAACGAGCGATGGTTCCTGGGCGACACGATGAACATGGCTATCGGCCAGGGATTCGTGCAGCTCACGATAATCCAGGTGGCGAGGATCACTGCGGTGGTCGCGAACGGCGGCCGGCTCGTCACGCCTCACCTGAACAGCCTTCTCACTCCCGACCCGGGCGCGGTCGAGCGCCTGCCCGAGAGCGAGTCAAATATCCAGGCGGTGAAGGTGGGGCTCAGGAGGTGCGTCACCGAGGGCACAGCGAGGGGCTGCAACCTGGGCTGGATCGAGCTTGGCGGGAAGACCGGCACCGCGGACGATCCCCCGAGGCCGGACCCGCACTCGTGGTTCACCAGCTACGGTCCCTTCGATAATCCCAGGCTGGTGATAGTGGTGTTCTGCGAGAACGGCGGTCACAGCGACGTGAAAGCGGTCCCCCTGGCTCGTCGCATATGGGAATGTGACCCTGTTCGAGCATATCTTGCGGAGCAGTAGCCCCCGGTTCTCCTGAGGCCCCCGTCGCATCCAGGATCGGTGGCGCCCACAAACGAGTCCTCGAGTTTGTGGGCGTTTCACATTATTCTCCTATCGAGACGTTTGATATTCCCAATGATTTAATCGGGAATGACATGAGACTCCCACAAGCTCCGAAGACTCCGTTTGTGGGCGTTTCACATTATTCTCCTGTCGAGACGTTTGATATTCCCAATGATTCAATCGGGAATGACATGAGACTCCCACAAGCTCCGAAGACTCCGCTTGTGGGAGCCACCCGCCCACGAGGCAATCCCCCGCGATCATTCGTCAGGGATGTGGCAGAAGCCCAGCAATTGCCCCATTCTGCTCAGCACATAACTGAATCCCTCGACGCGCGAGCTCTTGTTCCCCTCTATCGTGTAGAGGATGCCGTCGCGGACCTGGTGCACCAACCCGACATGGCCCTGCCAGCCCGCCAGATTCACGCGCCACCAGACCACGATATCGCCGGGAACGGGCATGTAACCCTCCCCCGGCGCATGAGCCCATCCCTTCGACTTGCATTGCCGCAGTATGTCCCGGGCACCGACCGAATACCTGAACGGCGTGCCTTGCGTGTCGCGGCTGAAGCACCAGCTCACGAAACCCGCGCACCATGAGTTGCCCTCTTCAACAAGGCCGTGAAGGTATTTCCTCACCCACTCGCCGCGATTGTTGCCGCCGATCTCGCACGCCCCCGCCGCCATCTCGACAATCGCGGCCGCCAGCGCGTTCCTGCCGCGGACGCTGCCGCCCATGTCTTCCGGCGGCATCTGCAGAAAATCGATGGGCCCGCGAGGCTGCGCGTTCGTGAGACTGTACCACGTCAGCGGCCCGACAACCCCGTCCACAACCAGAGGCTGACCGCGCGGATCGAGATGCTGACTTTGAAACGCCCTGACCGCCTTGTGGTTCTTCGTTCCGAACACCCCGTCGATCTCGACCGAATACCCCCGTTCGACAAGATATCTCTGGAGCTCCGCGACCTCGGGTCCCTGGTCGCCTTTTTTGAGAGTTTGATGCATGGCAGGATCCTCCTTTTTCATCTGCCTTTCGATGGATCTGCATGAGGGCTTATAGCAAGCGGGTCCGAACGAGTCAAGCGGCGGACCCGCCTCTCACCCATACAGGAAACGATTCATAGGTGGGAAAGCTGAATTGACAGCCCCCCTATGATCCCCCCCAAGGGGGGGATGGTGTTCGATGAAAGCCGCATGAATCATGGGCTGGACGACAAGTTGACATATAAACCGTCCCCCCCTTGGGGGGGACTACAGGGGGGCTATAGACCTTTTCCCGACCCGTCCCCGCACATGTAGGGCACCGGTCTATTTCTTCCCGTTCGGCACGGGCGGGTTGAAGGGGTCGCCCGGAACCGGGTGCGGTTTGAGCTCCCTGTTGAATTTCATGAAGCTGCCTGCGGTCTTGGCGAGGTTTATGAATGCCTGATACGAGTGAAAAGCGAAATCCCTCGGCACGAGGTACTTCGCGTCGTCCGGCTGCACAACGAGCGATACCTCGATGTTGGGCGCGGCCCCGATGGGAATCTTGTGTTCGCGGCACTTGATGTACATGTACTTCATGACCGGGACCATGTCCTCGTAGCGCGGGCTGGGCTCGGCTTCAAGGTCGCTTCCGATGATGGGTCGGAAAATGCAGATCGTCGGAAAGGCGCCGAGACCGGTGATGTAGTCGATGGCCTTGTAGGTCCACTCGATCGGTTCGAGCCCGACCAGAATCTCGCCCGAGCACTGTCCCTTCTGCGTCTTGCTGCACGCGTACTCCAGCGCCCTGAAAAATGTCTCCTGCCCCAGCGTTTCCTGTTTGCCCGGACAGATCTTCGCGAACCATTCCGGCGAATGGAATTCGTAGCAGAAACTGAAATGATCGGCGCCGCAATCGATGAGCCAGTCGTACTTCCACAGGTTCTCGGCGCCGGCGGGGATGGCCTGAATGCCGACCATGAGCCCGACTCTCTCCTTGATGGCCTTGACGAACGGCGCCATCTGGTCGAGGCCTTTGCCCTTCTGCCATCCCGTGTTGAAGTGGCAGAACGTGATCCCGCTCTCCTCCTTCGCGGCCTGCGCCACCTCAACCACTTCGTCCACTATCTTGTTGTGCATCTCGTTGATGCCGACGTTGAATCCGGTAGTGCAGAACTTGCAGTTACGTTTGGGATTGTCGTACCAGTACATGCACGAGCCGGAGATGTAGACGCCCAGGTAGGTGCCCTGCAGGACCGCGACCTTGCTCATCTCGTTCCCGAATGATGTTTTGCTGGTATACCATTTGGGCTCGGGCGGGATCTTGACCGGGTACTCAAGGTTGCTCCGGCTGTCGTGGACAATGTAGCCGGACTCCTTCTTTCTGAGCCAGTACGGGGTGGCCTGGACGAAGTCTTCCTCCACGGGGGCGTTCATCCAGATATCCTTCAGGTCCCCCGGAATGATCAGCTCGAGTCCGCTTCCCAGACCTGCGCGGGTGCGAGCGAAAATCCTCGCGTCGCTCTCGAGTGTGCAGGACTCATCGATCTTGATGCCTTTGCAGAACAGGTCTATCTCGAGCTCACATGGATTCAGCTTTTTTGTCTGTACTTCCGTTTGGGTCACGCAAGGCCTCCGAAAATGCAGTGCGAATGTTCCGGACGATCGGTCGAGGCGGGTACAAGGGAGCCGG
>Ga0315294_10000571_pt1 | contig 39569 bp, 49 predicted proteins | sample YL17G13_40_MG_FD_203626 | JGI IMG/M metagenome (GOLD analysis project Ga0315294, IMG submission 203626) | Sediment microbial communities from Yellowstone Lake, YNP, Wyoming, USA - YL17G13_40 | ecosystem: Environmental > Aquatic > Freshwater > Lake > Sediment | place: USA: Wyoming | collected... | reverse complement strand
ACAAATCAAACGGACAATGGATGGAATATAATTCTCTTACAAATAAAGAACATCCAATTGAAATTCCCTTGTTGTAAAATATGTTAAATTCCACTTTCCATATTTCATGCTCTTCTCTGCTGGCCTAGAGGGCGGCATGTTGATAAGCATTTACTTTGGCATTCAATCCTCATCAAACTTAGTAAATTCTAATGTTTTACCTGGTATTAAAATTCTAGTTCTTTTTATTTTTATATTCCAACTGTTCAGAAAATCTTCAAATAATTCTGAATTTTTTATAGGTATAAGAACGACAGCATTTGTAAATTTTATGCCATCTAATTCTTTTATCATACCTTTTTTATCTCTTCTTCCTTCCAAAGCATAATAAAACATCATTCTTTTTGAGGTTCCAAAACCCTTTAAACTGTATTTAAACATTATAAAACTTTCATATCCAAAGGATTGTGATATGTTTTTATTTAATGCTAAGCTGTACCCGTCTGATAATATATCTTCCCTAGGCAAAAATTTTGTAGAAAGCATGTTTTTGTATGTTTTTCCAGTAACTTCTACCTTTAAATTAATTTTTTCAAGCACCTTTCTTAATTCATAATTTAAGTCAATATTTTCCCTTTCTTTAAAGAGAATTAAAATGTCTATATCTTCAGGTTTTTCCTTACCTCTGATTGCTGAACCAAAAATTATTATATCAATTATCTCTTTCTCATTATTTTTTAAAAATTTTCTTATTTCAGATTTGAATTTTTTGTTCTTTAATAATTCTAATGGCATAGCTTCTCACCAAATCACAATCACTTTTGCTTATAGAAGTTGAATAAGTGTTTCTGTATATAGGGTACAATTTATCTAGATTTTTATACAAACTTGGAAAGTGTGTTTCTAAAGTTCTAAATCTTTCAGTGTGGTCCTTAGGGATTTCATAACCAGATATTAAAATTACATAATCAAAAAGAGCAAATAAAACTTTGAAGTAAAGAATGCAAGATGATGTATAGTCATTGTTTTTATAAACAAGCTCTGCTGAATTGAAAAAACTTCTTATGTTTTTTATTAGCTCTTCCTTTATACCCATGTTTATAGTATTAACCAAAGAGCTTTATAAAGCTTTATTAGTTAATACTGTTAACAAACTGCCTTTGCATTCATTTTAATGTCGCCTCGTATCAAGTCTATAGCATGTTCCCTACATTTAATTTGCCAAGAAGGACGGAAATAAGTATTTAAAGATTAATTTTAATTTCGATTATATGTGATAGGGTATGGAATATTCCAGAGTAAGTAAAGTTGATAGTCAATCGGCATCTTTTGTTTTAAGTGTATTAGGACGCCTGAAAGGAGCAAAAACTTTTGACGAAATTAAAAAATTAAAGCAAACATTACCTTTAAGTAAACTTGGTATTTTATCTTATGAAGATGATTCACGTCTTATATTTGGAGGTTATGATAAAAATGGACATTCAGGCGTTACTCATCAATCTTTACTTGTTGAAAAATTAGATGAAAAAACAAGGTCCATTTTTACAGAAGTACTATTTACAGGAGATGTTGTTGAAGAAATAAGAGGATGGAAGGGTAATCAAAAATCTTCTCAAGAATACTATATTTACAAAGTTAACGATAAAGTTTTAAGTAGACGATACAAGAAAGATGCTCAAAAACTGGTAGGAGTAACAGAGGATGGATTAGAAAATCTTTTGAATTAGACGCCTTAAAACCATCAAGATTGATAATATGACCACTAAAGGAAGAGGGTTGAGAGAGAGACATGTTCTCGATAAAGCTTCTTCAAAATCATAAGAAAGAAATTCAATTACCATTAATCTTTATTCTGGTTCCATTATGATAGTATTTGCAGTTTGACAGTCTCACCCACCTGACTTCCTTTTTTAGAACGCTTAAGATCTTCGCTAACGTAAAGCAGATAAAAGAAATCGCGGCGTCATACGTTAGGTAAGGCAGTATGAACGGAATCAACCTTTTCTCTTTCATCCTGATCAATCCTATTGAAAGCGCCAAGGCTGAGATTAAGAACGGAAACAGAGAGAAGACGCTTAAAAATAAATTGCCTGCAAAAACAAATGTAATCAATGAAAACATGCTTACGGTCTGTATTGACCATGGGATGATTGACAGGTACGTCGCGACAATTTTATTCTTGCGAAAGACAAAACTCAATGGGGCGCTGTACCATCTCAGTCTCTGCAAGGCAAAGCCGTGCAAGTCTTCTACCTCTTCTTGCCATACGGCAGCGTCAGTGACAGCTATCTTCCATCCTTTATTTTGCAATCTGCTGGCCACCTCTGCGTCCTCGATGAGAGTTTTGCCATGGCCTCCAACATCTTTCCAGGCTTTTCTCTTGAAGGAATAGTTGGCTCCACAGATGAATTGCACATCGCTTATTTTCGCTCTTCCCAGCGATGCGACATCTATCATCCACACATCCTCGATTGCTCTCATCCTAGTGAAAAAGTTTTTATGCCAGTTGCCACAGAATATCATTCCCATGGACGCCCCGATTTTCTTGCTGCCCATCAGGCTGCAGACGTGCTTCATCAGCCAATCCTTCTCGCATATACCATCAGGGTCGGTAAGAGCGATTATGTCCCCTTTGGCAACGTCCCTTATCACGTCGTCAAGGACCAAACCCTTTCTATTATAGCCCTTTTTGCTTCTGTAATGCTTTATCAAACCCCTTTTCACATACTCGTCAAGTATCCTTTGGGTCTTTCCAGTCGAACCATTGTCATAGACTATTATCTCATACCTGTTCCTCGGATAATTAAGATTAAGAAAGTTCTCTATTTTTCTCTTTATTACGTTGCCAGCCCAGTCGTTTTTATAGGCATAGGTCATGACGCTGACCTTCGGCAGGACTTTTGGTTCTTTTGGTGGATCAGGTTTCTTGAAGTAAAGGGCATAGAAGAGGCTGAACAATGATGCTATAAGAAATATGGATGATAATATTTCTATTGACATACTTAATTATTGGTGGTATTAAAATAAGGTTTTCACTAATAGTAAGGCAAACGCTCTGATTGGTTGGGTTGGCATCAAATCTCTAAGAGAGAAGGACAAGGTAGCAAAGAAAGCCTACATAAATTATAGGATAGTCTTATTGTTCCATATTAAATATATAACTCAGGTATTCTAAATTAGATTATGAAAAATAAACATTGTTTGATTGTTGGAATTTTAATTATTATGGTTATAATTGTTTCAATTTACATCTATAATTATACCAATTCTTATGATTATTATGAAAATGAAAGAGAAAAATCATGTACAAACTCAGGTGGAGTTGTTAAAACAATTTCATGCTGTAATACTGTATTTGCTTCTAATACAAGTAAAGGTATCATAGGTATTAATTTCGTAGATACGTGTGAATGGAACTTGACTTCAGTATGTAATAATTGCTCCTCAGAAAATATCATTTTTGAACTAAATTTCTGTGATTGTGGAGAGGAAAAATGTCAGAATTACGTAGGCAATTGTATAGTTCGTCCTTCTGTTTATGGACTACCCCAGTAAGAAATGGATAAGTTCTAGAAATATATTTAATATTCCATAATAAGAATATAGGATGTATACTAATCACTCTGCTCTTATCTCTTCGTTGTGCTCCTGGCAGATGACGTAACCGTCTATTTTCGAAGGCAGGCAGTCCCTCACAGAAATGTAGTGCTTGCCTTTTTTGCAATAAACTTTCTTGTCCCCGGTCTCTCCAGAGGCCTTTGCTATCTCCTCTTCCAGTTTTTCTATTGCTTCCTTGCTCTGCTTTTTCATTTCGTTGTAAGCGTCCTCAGACAGCATTCCGTCCTTCTTTTCCTCGTCCAACAAATCCGAGGCCCCTTTCAATTTCTCCAGCTCTTCTTTTGCGATTCCTATGTTGGCGTCCTTTTTCTGCGGCACAATAAATTCTCCTTTCTCAGCTTCTTTTGGAGGTTTTGAGTCTTCTTCTGCTCCGTCAATAATGTCCTGTTTCAAGTCTCTCTTATCTTCCTTTGCTCCAGAGCCACGGTTCTCAATGAACTTTGTCACAATAAAGAACAGTATCGGCCATATGAACATCACAACAGCTATTATTATTCCTAGGAACATCTCGCCCATGTAACTGAATACGGCTAAAGCCATGACCGCGAGAATTGCCACCAACGGGAAAACAAGTTTCATCCTCATCCAATCACATATTATTATTTGTTCCCCTAAATAAAAAGAATAATAAAAAATTGTTTGTGAAAAACCGTGTGCGCTGGTTCAAATCCTGCCCCCCGTACCATACTCCAGGTTCAGTTCCGACTTAACTTTTAGATATTTTTCTATATTCAGAATATGTTTTAAGAGCTTGTGAAAACCATGTGCCACCATCATTAAATGGTTCTTTTATTGGGAAACATAATCCTCTTCTTACCTTTACAGAAAATTCTTTAGTTGAATTTAATGCCCTATAATAATAGAGAACACAACCAGGATGTATCATTTCTTGGGGTTGGTACCATAAGCTTTCACCGCAAACATCAATATTGATAACGCCTCTTTCCCTTAAGAATGGAATAAGTTCTTTTTCACCCAAGTATTTGTTCCATCTTTGAGGGTCGTCTCTATCTTTTATTATTGTTGATATTTTAGGAACTTTGAATGGTATACTTCTTTGCATTAATCTCTTAAAAGTTGATTTGAGTGGAGGAGATGTTAGTATAACAGAATCTCTTTGCCAAACAGAATCCTTTAGCTCAGTCAAATATTTTTCATAATTCCCATATGCTTCTTCATTTCTATATTCCTGTTCAGAATGTTTCATGCTTCCTGGATGTACAACTACTAAAATTGAGTTGCTGTCATTTCTATGGTTGTGATATAACATAAATTAAATTTCTTTAGAAAATTTAAATACTTAATCCGCTCTGAACCCTAAACAAAATTTGCCCTCCGCACATCTTATGCTCTTCACCGCTGATGGATGGCGGCGTGAATTTAAAGATTATCTTATAAAGGATTGTTATGGAAAATAATCATTTTCCAAGCAAAGTTAAATTAGCACCAGAACAGGCAGCACATATAGAAAAGTATGGGACAATTCCTTGGGAAGTTTTAGAAGCGAGATTTGTCATGTGTGCAAAAAAGGAAGGTTTAGCAGGATGTAGCAAAGCTTTTCTTGAGCATAAGGTTACTCGTGATGATATAACCTCTCTGTTTAAAAGAATTGGATATACCCCACCTTCAAAAGATGCTCCGATAAGTGTACAGCTTCATGCTTATCTGGAAGATAAATATAGAGACTATATCTGGGAAGGTTATAGAGAGAATCATATTCATGGAGATGATAGGGTAGGAAATTTGGATGAACAGACTGCTAAGGAAATTGCTTCTGAGTTCGGGAATTTATTAAAAATAAGGAAGAAAGATGGGTCACGCTTCTTCTAAAGAATGAACTCACCGCAAAGGTAAAAAAAGTTTAAATACAATTCTATTTCATAATAGAGTGTGATGATTTGGAAGCCGTCATTATAATTTGCGAAAAACCTGATTCTTGTGCTCGCATAGCTAACGCTCTGGCAGAGAGTAACTTGAAGACAAAAAGAAGCAGATACGGTGTCAATTATTATGAGTTCCTGAGAAAGGGAGAGAGACATATAGCAGTATCAGCCGTAGGTCACTTGTTCGGTCTAAGGCAGGTCGAAAGCGGTTCTGATTATCCAATATTTGATGCCGAGTGGGTTCCTTCTTTCGAGAATGTCAAAAAGTCCTCATTCTCATCAAAATATTTCAACACTATAAAAGACGTTGCGAAGAGCAATAGAGAATATGATATCGTCTCGGCTTGCGATTTTGACAACGAGGGAAGCCTCATCGCGGAAAGAATAATAAGACTCATCTTCAGGAAAAGCGACGCCAAAAGAATGAAGTTCTCTACACTGACAAAATCCGACCTGATAGCTGCCTATGACAACATGATGCCTCATCTGGACTGGGGCAATATTCTTGCAGGCGAGACGCGTCACTATCTCGATTGGTTTTATGGCATCAACACGTCAAGGGCATTGATGTCTTCGATCAAGAAGGCGTCTAAAAGGTTTGCGATATTGTCAGCAGGACGTGTCCAGGCACCGACCCTAGTATTGTTGGCAGACAGGGAGATTGAAATAAGAAACTTTGTTCCGCAACCTTATTGGCAATTGCAATTAATTCTGTCGGTTGGTGGCAACGAATTCATCGCCTTGCACGAGAAGGACAAGATATGGGATAAAGAGGAAGCAGAAAAAATATTTGACAGATGTAAAGGCAAACCTGCTATTGTTGGCGAGGTAAGAAAGAGAAAGTATTCCCAACCGCCTCCACCACCATTCAACATAACCTCTTTGCAGACAGAGGCTTACAGGCTTTTCGGTTTTTCTCCACAATACACAATGAGTATCGCCCAGAAGTTGTATACGAATGCCTATATCTCATACCCCAGAACATCATCAGAGAAACTGCCTCCTCAGATTGGTTACAGAGAAATATTGAATGCATTATCAAAGATAAAGAAATACGAATCGATGTGCAAGTCATTGCTGTCTTTGTCATCGTTAAAGCCTGTTGAAGGAAATAAGGCTGATCCTGCTCACGAAGCCATACATCCCACTGTTGAACCACCGAGAGACATCAAATATCTTTCTCAACACGCTCAAAAGATTTATGACTTGATATGCAGAAGGTTCCTTGCTTTGTTTGCAAAGAACGCGATAAGAGAGAGCGTAGATGTTGTCATCGATGTTGATGGCGAAAAGTTCCTGACAGGCGGCAGAAGGACCTTGGATAAAGGATGGATGGAATTCTACGGACCTTATGCAAAATTCGACGAGTTAATTCTTCCTGATTTGAAAAAAGGAGACAGACTGGATGTCAAGGATTTGGAAATGTTAGACAAAGAGACTGTCCCTCCACCAAGGTATTCCCAGGCTTCGATAATAAAGGAACTGGAGAAAAGAAACCTAGGAACCAGGGCAACAAGATCCGCCATACTCCAAACCTTGTACGACAGGAATTACATAGCGGATAGAAACATATGCGTTACAAACTTGGGTTTGAAAATTTCTTCTGTTATCAAAAAATATGTTCCTGACTTTGCTGACGAGAAGCTGACTAGGAAATTTGAAGAAGAACTGGAAGGTGTAATGTCCGGAAAAGAAAAGAAAGAAAAAGTCCTGGACAATGCAAAGATCGCTGTCACCAAAATATGCGACGAGTTCAGACAGCATGAGGATGAGATTGGAAAGGAACTGGGAGAGGCGATAATGCAGATGCAGGACGTCAAGTCTGTTTTAGGCAAGTGCCCAAACTGTGGCAAGGATTTGAAAGTGATGTTCTCACCGAAAACTAGGAAGCATTTCGTTGGTTGCACAGGTTATAAGGATGGTTGCAAGACGGGATACCCATTACCTCACGGAGCTTCTTTCCAACCTCTAAATAAAATATGTGACAAGTGCAAGACACCGATTATAAAAGTTATCAGGAGAGGCAGAAGAACTTTCAACATGTGCCTTGACCCGAAATGTGAGACAAAAGCTGACTGGGGTAAAAATAGAAAGAAAAAATAGATATTTATTTCTTACTTTTTTATTTTAATTTATGGAGACAGTTATAAGATCATACTTGGAAGAATATTATCAAGACCTACCAGCGTTCTTGTTTGGATCAAGGATAAACGGTAATTCAAATGGAAATAGTGATTGGGATGTTGGTGTTATAGGCGCAGATAAAAGAAGAAGAATTGGAAACATAGAGTTTATACCAATAAAATGTTCTGATATAGAAGAAAAAGCTATAAAATTTCCTTTTTGCAGAGAAATTTTTTCTTTTGTTAAAAAAATTAAACCTTTAGTAAAAGAAAATGTTGTGAGAGAATATGAAAGAAAAGCTAAAGAATATGCGATCAATTATACAATTCAAAAATCTGGTAAAAGGAATGTTTCAGGTTATGATGTTATTAAATTTTATACTAAAATGAATGTAAATTTTAATCCTTTTTTTAGACAAAAGGGTTTAGACTTCCTTAAATCAGAAGATTTCATCTTGTTTTCATCAGAAGATTACAATGACATTTTGAAAGATTTTAAACCGTCAAATAACCATATCTATAGAGATATGAGAAAATCAGACTTGGTCTTTCAGTTTATAACCGAAAACTTTAGAGATTTTAAGGAAGCTTACTTTACACCTAAAAAATCTCTTGGAACTTTAAAACGTAAGTTAATCTGAGTATTTGATTTTCTTCAAGACTTTAACTATCTGCCAGCCATTCCAACAATCAAAGAGTAAATTCCCTTTATCGTCGGCAACAGCCAGAACCATGGAATAGAAAAGTTAAATACCAAAATCACTCCTGCTATCACGTCAATGAATCCCATTACGTCGAAGAAGTACTTCACCGCAAAACTACCTACAATAGAGGAAATGCCCTTTAGCAATATTATGACCCCTATGTAAAAAGCTAAGAAGTTAGGAAATGCTAGAGAAATCCCTACCACAATATCAAATAAACCCAGTATGGCTAAAATCATGAAATCATCATTAAAAGTTCTTCTCAATATCTCTTATCTTCTCCACCCTTCTCAAGTGCCTACCTCCCAGAAAATCAGTCTTCAACCAAACTTTAATTATTTCCTTTACATTTTCTACGTCTATCACTCTTGCCCCTATTGTTAGTATGTTCGCGTCATTATGCTCCCTGCTCAGTCTGGCCGTTTCGGTGTCATAGCATAATACGGCCCTTATGCCGTTAACCTTGTTTGCTGCTATGGACATTCCCAGACCGGTTCCGCAGAACAGTATCCCCCTTTCATACTGTTTCTTGGCGACGGCATTCGCGACCTTTAGCGCAAAATCAGGATAGTCCACCGGTTTTGTGTCTTCTGTTCCAAAATCTTTCACAACATGTTTTAGATTTTTCAAGAAAGGTTTTATGATTTCCTTCATTTCAAAGCCTGCATGGTCAGAGGCAATCGCAATTTTCATATAAACTTAATTAAAACAAAGGTATTTATATTATATGGAAATCCTGATGGGGGAAGATGACTTTGCAAGGCAGATGGCAGATGAGTTGAACATGGAGTTCGTTAAGGTCAATACTTCTATATTTCCTGACAGCGAGATAAAACCGTTGATAGAGAATGAGGATAGGATAAAAGGAAATAAGATTTTACTAGTCATAAGAACTAACAGATTCAAACCTTCTATAAACGATTGCTTGATGAAAATATATTTCATCTGCAGAACCTTGAAAAATGCTGAAGAGGTGAATCTGTTCCTGCCTTATATGTTCTATTCAAGACAGGATAAGAAGTTCTTGCCAGGGGAACCTGAATCATTTTCCGACATTGCTAACCTTTATGAAAATTTAGGAATTAAAAACATCTTTACTGTTAATTCCCATTTGTATGGAAAGGAAAAAACGCTTCAGGATTATTTCAAGGGAATAAAAATCCATGATGCAAGCCCCTCAAAAATGTTCGCCGATTATTTGAAGACAAAGAACCTTAAGAATCCGATTGTTCTCGGTCCTGGCGCAGGGCCAGCGGTCATGGTTAAAGAATTAGCAGAAATGCTGAACGCTCCCTACGAATGCCTGGCAAAGGAAAGAAACCGTAGGACGCAACAAATATTCATGAGGCCGCCTAAGACAGACTTGAAGTATAGAGATGTGATAATCTATGACGATGTTGCTGCAAGCGGAGAAACAATAATCAGAGCTTTCAAACTGGCAAAAAAATTCAAGCCAAACAGAATCTTCATAGTCGTTTCTCATCTAATGACTAAAGAAGGGGTAAAGAAACTTTACAGATTGAGAAGCGATGAGATCATAACGACAGACTCTTTTAATTCTGAAGAAAAAATCAGTTTCACAGAGGTTTCTTTGATTCCTGCTGTCCGTCAGTTCCTTTCATGACTGCCGGATTCTGCGGCTGTATCGGTTTATACTCTGTAATTGAATTCTGGGGCATCTTGCCTTACGCCAAGTTCAGCCAGCCACTTGTTTATCATCGGTCCAAAATCCTTCATAAGTTCCGGGTGACCTCTTGTTATTACCTCTAAAGGAGCCTTGCTGTTTATCCTGCCATTTATTATAACTTCTGCTAATCTTTTCTTAAGATAGTCAGGATTTTTTAAGATATAATTTTTTGACCATTCGATAGGATTTTCAACGCATTCTTTAAAAATTTCGTATTCTTCTCCTGTTATATTTTTATTTTTTAGTGCTGCATTGATAAAATCATCAGACATTTCTACCAATGAATCTTAATGCCCAAGTCAAAAAACGATTTTGAAGTTCCATGGTTTCTATTAAATACAAAGCAATAATCATCAATATCAGCATTGGCGCGTTTAACCGCGTCTATAACTTTAACAGCATTTTCATCTGCAAATAGATAATCAACACCAACTGCATCTTCCCCCTTTTCTATGCATCCAAACCTTGGCAAATAAGCTATTCCTACTCCCATTTTATATCCAACCATGGAACAAATAGGTATGTTATATTCTGCGCTTGTTAAGGTTTCCCCCGATTCCACTAGTTCCATCTATAAGATCAGCCATCTCTTCAACAATTACTTTCCTTTGATTGGGATAGGAGTTTATAACATTTGGATCCATGAAATATGGAGTGAGCTGCCTGATTGATAAAATTGAAGGTTTATCAATTTTTGATTTAAAGCATCCTGGTGTATCTAATATCGCCTTCGCTACCCTTTCATTCATGTTCATCTGTAATTATTTGCTGAGAAAAATTCTTATGCTTATTTGACATTACAAGAACAATACAAAAATGTAATTACTTTAAAGAGTGTTTTAACAATTTTTTTGAATTTGATGATTTGCGGAAGGTTTAAATATTTTTTCAAACATATCTAATCCATGGATGAACAAGAACTTGCAAAGCTAAATGAAATGCACAGACAGATAAGGGAAAATTGTGAAACCTACAGAAAGGTTGGTTGCTGCGGAGAAAACGTATACAAGAATCTTTTAGAAAAAATATATGATAAAACTATAAAGCCGGAAGATCTACTTATCATTGCAGCCTCAGAATGCCAAGACAATGAAACCTGTTCTGCATCTACGAAATAATCTAAAACAACCTTAATAACAGTTGGTGCCAACATGTTAGAAAATCTTAGGATGTGTTACAGAGAGAGAGCTGAAGGAGCTTTAAATCTGGCCGCAAAAAAACTTTTTGAAATTATGGATGCCAAGAAAACTAATCTGGCTCTAGCGAACGACGAGATTGACTCCAAAAAATTCTTGGAACTTGCAGAAAAGATAGGACCGGATTTAGCAATACTCAAAACACATATAGATATCTTGAGAGATTTTTCTCCGGCCATAACCAAAAAATTGTTGGAACTTTCGAAAAAGCATAATTTCCTTATCTTTGAGGACAGAAAATTTGCAGACATAGGTAACACTGTTAGATTGCAATATGCCGAGGGGATATACAGGATAGTCGACTGGGCTAATTTTGTAAATCTGCACATCGTACCGGGACCGGGAATAATCGAGGCCATTAACAATGTCATTAAAGAAAAGAGAGACGGATTACCCAGAGGAATACTGATACTGGCTCAGATGTCCTCTGCTGGAACTCTGGCCTTTGGAGAGTACACTAAAAAAGCAGTTGAAATGGCTAATGCTAACAGGGAAGTTGTGGCAGGCTATATTGGAAACGGCGGAGACACGAAACAGCTAAGGGAATTAGCTTTAATGACTTTTGCAGGTCACGTAATCCTAACTCCTGGCGTTCAGATTCAAAGCAAGTCCGACAAGCTTGGGCAGAGATATACGACTCCTGAAGAGGCTGTTCTAGCTGGTTCCGATTGCATAATAGTTGGAAGGGGAATATATGAGGCGGAAAACCCGTTGGAGATGGCCAAAAGATATAGAGAGGAGGGATGGAGCGCCTATCTGAAAAGGGTTGAAGACTGATGATACCAAAGGAAAAAGTTGCAGAAATTTTATTGAACATAGATGCTGTTGATATAAACCCTGCAAACCCATTCAAATATGCGTCAGGACTCCTAAGTCCCATTTATACTGATTCTAGAGTGCTAATCTCGTTTCCGAATGAAAGAAAGGTCATTATAGATTCCTTTGTCGATTATATTGACAATTTAATAGGGAGAAAAAATGTAGGCACGGTTGTTGGCGTGGGCCATTCCGGTATCTCATTGGCAACTTGGATAGGCGGAAAACTCAAAATTCCCATAGCTTACACGAGGTCCTCTGCGAAGGATCATGGAAAAGGAAAAAACATAGAAGGCATTTTAAAGCCTGGCAGTAAGGTGCTGTTGGTAAGCGACATAATGAGCACCGAGACAGACATACCAGTGGCTGTTAAAAATATAAAGGAAAATGATTGCGAGATTGTAGGTTGCCTGGCAATTTTCAGCAACCAACTCGGAATTATAGAGAACTTTCTGAGGGGAGAGGGCGTGGAGTTCTATTGCCTGACGGACATTGACACCGTGTTAGAGGTGGCCTTGTTTAAAAAGAAAATATCTGATGAAAATGCAGCTCGCGTCAAAGAATGGATGAATGATCCTGAGAACTGGGACAGGATTAGAAAGGATAAAATAGGAAAGATCATGGCTGAGAGCAAGGAGAAGATAGCTGGAATACTGTTAAAAATAGAGGCAGTCACTATTGATGTGAAAAAGCCTTACAGATATGCTTCCGGAATATTGAGCCCCATTTACACTGACTGCAGGCTGCTTATGTCTTATCCAAGTGAATGGGAGACCATAATAGACTCGATGATAAGCATTATAATAAATGAAATAGGAATCCAGAACGTCAATGCGATAGCAGGGACTGCCACTGCTGGGATTTCTCACGCTGCCTACATCGCTGAAAAGCTAAACTTACCGATGATTTACGTAAAATCACAGGCAGAGGAATACGGCAAACAAAATAAGATAGAAGGCGTGATAAGAAACGGGAACAAGATTCTTCTCATAGAGGACTTGATAAGCACTGCTGGAAGCTCTATCTCTTCTGCAAAGACCATGAGAGAGGCCGGAGGATTGATTGAGAATTGTTTGTCTATTTTTACCTATGGTATGGAAACCGCCAAGAAATCTTTGGAACAGGAGAAAATAAAATTAATTTCTTTAACCGATTTTGACACTCTGGTTGACGTTGCGGTCAAAGAAAATTATATTGAACCTGAGAAGAGGAATATAGTTTTGGAATGGGCCAAGGATACGGCTGGTTGGGGAAAGAGATTTGGTTTCGAGTAACATGACTTCCAACGAAATATTAGAAAAAAAGTTAGAAATACTTGATGACTATAATAAAATCTGGAAATTAGCACAGTTGGAAAATATACCTAAAAATCCTAAACAGGCGAATAGTCTTGATTGGGAATTCAAAATCAAACCTTTGGCTGAAACCGCACTCAGATACAAAAACTTTAGTGCGATAGAGATTCTGATAAAAAATTACTTGGAAAAAAATCCGTTTGACCATAAAAAAGTTCTGAGCATTGGTTGCGGTGCTGGCAAGGACCTAGAAGGCATTAGAAAAATATTTCCCGCATCCCAATTGTGTGGGATTGATCAAAGCAAGCACGCCCTAAAAGAGGCTAAAAAACACTCGAATGCTGATTTTATCTGCGCTCTGGCAGAATACTTGCCTTTCAGAGACGATTTAAAGTTTGATGGATTTATAGCAGGTCATACTCTAGATATTGCGCCTAATGCGGATGACTCGGAAAGGATCGTGGGCGAACTAACAAAATACGCAGCTGAAAAAAGTAGGTTCTACATGACTTTTTACTGGCACGGATATATTGAAGACGGAACCTGCCCAGATCTGGAATTAGGAGTATGCACGCCGGTCGGTAATGCCTTAGGAAAGTTTGGTTGGGTTCATAAGCAAGAAAACTTCGATTATAGTTTAACAAAAAAATCACCCTATGCAGAGGGCGTGTTTTGGGTGGTAGAAAGGAATGAAGTCTAAATTCAAGAACTATGACAAAGCAAAAGAATTTGCCGAGTTCTACAAACTGTTCTACCCAGAAATAGAATTTAGAGTTATAGAGATTCAAAGCTAATCGTCAAACCATACGATATTTTTAAATCTTGGTTTCTAATATAATCTTATGGACAAAATAGAGATTCTTGGGGGTATATTAAAAAGGGTTGGAAATTTTAGCATGAACTCACTTGAAGATAGAATAGTCTTTCAGAAAACTGTTTATTTTCTTCAGACGTTTGGTATAAATTTAAATTATGACTTCAGTTGGTATATCAGAGGTCCATACTGCCCTATTCTAACAGATGATGGTTTCATATTGAAAGATAGAATAAACAAAATAAACGAAGTCTGCTTTAAAGAGAAAGATTTAGAGGTAAAGTTTAATAACTTTATTCAGTTTATAGGAAAGAGAAAGAACGATTCAATATGGTTAGAAGCGTTGGCGTCTGTTCATTTTTTGAAAACTCATTTTCTAACGTTAAGCAAAGACGAAATAATAAAAAAGGTTAGAGATAAACAAGATTATCTAAGCAAAGACAACGTTGTTGAAGATGCTTGGTATTATTTGGAAGCATTCAATCTTATGAATGATTAACATGAGAAATGAAAGATTTTTTAAGCCTGTTAAAAGTTTTAGAGAGATTAGTGAAAGCTTGAACATAAGAGATTGTAAACTTAGAACTAATGTATTAGGAAGCGTTTTAGCTGATATTCCCAATGATGGGAATGGTAGGCCATTAAACTTTTTTACTATATCTAAAACTTCCTTTAGAAAGGGTCCTATGCCAAAGGTAGAGAAACTAAATTCTAAGAATAGGAAAGCTATCGAAGAAATGCTTTTCAAGCGCAATGAAGCATTCAAGAAGCTTCATAGGCTTTAAGCAAGGCATCATATGGCTCCCAGAACATTTAAAAAATGGGAAATATACTGGGCAAATTTTGGTAGTGAAGATAAATATGAATACGATCCTAAGTTTGGTAAAGTAATTGGTCATGAACAAGGAGGCAGGAGGTCAGTAATAATTCTAAATGAGAATCAAGCCCCAGAAATGGTTCTGGTAGTCCCTTGTACAGGTCAATTAGATAAAGAATTATACAAAGGTCTACCATGCATTCTTCTGAAGAAAGAACATAGTGGAATGAATGACAATAGCATGATACTCATGCATCAAGTAAGGCCCATATCAATTGAAAGAATATCCAGCAGTCGAGTTGGTTATGTAAATAATGAGGAGATTAAAAGAAAGATAACATTAGTATGGAATAACATGCTATAATCATATAGTTTAGATTTAAATCCCGATTATACTTTCGAAATCAAGTAGACATTAAATTTCTATTTGGTGCTTTTCTCAATCCTTTTTTTGACTTCAAGAGAAGCTCCCTCTTTAGTGTCTACTCCTAATCCTATTTCTGATTCTTCTTTGATTTGAGCTACTCTCAGTTCTTTATGAAGGAAATTTGTAGCTTCTTCAATTTGTTTTGGAGATGCTCCACATTGCAATAAAGTTCCTATAACTTTTTCAGATTGTTTTGGAGAAAACGGATTAAAGATTGATTCTCTCTTATATTCGTTATTTACAGCAACACCAACTTTAATTTTATCAACATCCTGAGACGGAAATGTAAAAACTGTTATTGTGCTACCTGTATCGGTTATCCATGTTGTAGCATGACTTTCATAACTCATGATATTTTTTTGTATCTAAAATTTATAAAGCATATTCAACCGATTATTAACAACCGAAAATTAACAAGAATTCTACTTACGACGTATCAACCGAAATCACAACAGAACCACCAATAGTTAGATTTAAATAAGTAGATGTAGGTATATACTAACTATGAGAATAGAAATAAGGAAAAGAAAGGAGAACACAGCAATTCTGATAAGCTTTGATACGGTGAAGGAGAAGTTCGAGTCAGCCTCAGAAAGAAACAGATTCTATTGGGAACTTCATGGAAGGAAGCAGGTCGTGATAAAGCAGTCTGGAAGATATGAATATGATAAAGAAGGCTTGTTAGAGGAGATTCCAAACATCAAGGTTGCAGATTCCGTTTTCATCGTTGCCATGGAGAACATGAAGAGGATGATGCAATTCTTCAAGGGATGGGAGGACAAGGTCGAGTTTGAGACATTCCCTGTTCTGCTTGACCAAAGGAAGAAGAAAGAGCTGGAAGAAAAAGAAGTTGAGGTAGAATGAAAAAATTAATTTATACTGCAATGTCAAAGAAAAACTTTTTTCAGAAATGGAGGATTGTAAAATTTGTTTTAGAAAAAGGATCAGCTCCGCTAAATCCCTTTATGCTTTTTGATTATTTTTTAGTAGACTCTGTGGACCATGATTTAGTTAGAAATGCAAACAACACAATTATAGAAAAATGCGATGAACTTTGGGTTTTTGGAGAAATAGCTGATGGGGTTAAAAAAGAAATAGAAGTAGCTAAAAGATTAAATAAACCAACAAAGTACTTTGACATATCAAAACTACCAGAAAAAATCAAAGAGATATCTGAAAAAGAAACTATTTTCGAGGGTGATTAAATGGTGGAGAAAGAGATAAAACTTAAAGTAGGCGAGCTGACAGGAAGAGAGGACTTCGGAAGAGGCATAGCTAGGCTTGATACAAAGTTGATGAACAAGCTTGACGTAAAGGAAGGAGACATTTTAGAGATAGAAGGCAAGAACAAGACAGGGGCAGTTGCAATAAGGAGCTATCCCGCGGACATAGGCATGAACGTCTTAAGGATAGACGGTCTGGTAAGAAAGAACTGCGACGCTTCTATAGGCGAATCTGTTGCTGTTAGAAAGTCTGATGTCAAGGAAGCTAAGAAATTAGTTCTAGCTCCTGCCCAAAAAGGTTTCATGCTTCACATCTCGCCAAACCTGATAAGGCAGAATCTTTACATGAGGCCAATGACAAAAAGAGACATTATAATAACCAACCCTGTTTTTAAGACGAGCAGGAATCATGATGATATATTTTCTATTTTTGGCATCGACATAGAAGAAGTTTTCATGCCGATGGGAACCGAGATGAGGCTGGTTGTGGTCGACACCAAGCCCGATGGCATAACGAAGGTGACTGACATGACCGAGGTTGAGATTCTGCCGGAGGCTGTTGAAGTCGCAGAAACAAAATTACCGACTGTCACGTATGAAGATATCGGTGGTTTAAGCCAGATAGTTCCAAAGATAAGGGAGATGATTGAGATTCCATTAAGGCATCCTGAAATATTTGAGAGATTAGGCGTAGAGCCGCCAAAGGGAATTTTACTGTTCGGGCCGCCAGGCACAGGCAAAACATTAATAGCAAAAGCTGTCGCAAACGAATCAGGAGCCCATTTCGTCTCTGTTGCTGGGCCAGAATTTATGTCGAAATTTTACGGCGAATCCGAGGAGAACCTCAGAAAAATATTTGAAGAAGCGGACAAGAACGCGCCAAGCATAATATTCATTGATGAGATAGACGCCATCGCTCCGAAAAGGGAACAGGTTGTAGGCGAGGTTGAGAGGCGTGTCGTATCCACTTTATTGACGCAGATGGACGGATTGAAATCTCGAGGCAAGGTGGTGGTTATTGCTGCTACTAACCTGCCAAACATGCTTGACCCTGCTTTGAGAAGGGTCGGAAGATTCGACAGGGAAATAGAAATCCCGGTTCCAGACAAGAAAGGAAGAAAAGAAATTCTACAGATTCATACGAGACAGATGCCTTTGGAAAAAGATGTTGATTTGGACCACTTATCAGACATTACATACGGTTACGTGGGGGCAGACATTTTAGGTCTAGCCAAAGAGGCTGCGATGCACGCCCTGAGAAGAGTCATACCAGAAGTGTCAGCATTAAAGGAAGGCGAGCCCATACCTAAAGAGATTTTAGAGAAATTAAAAGTCACAAGAGAGGATTTTGATTATGCGTTGAGAATGGTTCAACCGTCAGGCATGAGGGAAGTTTTGATAGAGATACCCAAGGTTAAGTGGGAAGATGTCGGAGGTTTGGAAGAGGTCAAGGAAGCTTTGAAAGAGTCCGTAGAGTTGCCATTAAAGAATCCAGAATGCTTCAAGAGAATTGGAATAAAGCCTCCCCGCGGAATTCTTCTTTACGGGCCGCCGGGAGTTGGAAAGACGTACATAGTGAAAGCTTTGGCAAACGAGACAGGAGTTAATCTAATTGCGATCAAAGGCCCGGAAGTTTTAAGCATGTACGTTGGCGAGAGCGAGAGGCACGTCAGGGAAGTTTTTAGAAGGGCGAAGCAAGTCTCGCCTTCGATAATATTGTTTGATGAGATAGACGCGCTAGCGCCAAAGAGAGGCATGGATGCTGGAACAAGGGTTACCGGACAAGTCGTGTCACAGCTGTTGACAGAGATGTCTGGCATTTCCGAAATGGAGGGAGTTTCGGTAATCGCTACTAGCAATAGGCCTGATATTTTAGATCCGGCCTTGCTAAGACCGGGAAGGTTTGATAAATTAATTTACGTGCCTGCCCCGGACGAGAAGACGAGACTAGAGATTTTCAAGGTTCATACAAAGAGCATGCCTATAAAAGGTGTCGATCTTAAAAAATTGGCAAAAGAAACGGACGGCTATTCAGGCGCAGACATCGAGGCGTTATGCAGAGAGGCGGCCCTGTTCGCTTTAAGGGAGGATGTGAAGGCTAAAATCGTCGAATCAAAACACTTTGAAAAGGCATTAAAGAGAGTAAAGCCATCGATAACAGAAGACGTGTTTAAGAGATACCAGAAAGCCGTTGAGGACCTGAGAAAGACCAAAGTGGAGGAAGAGGAAAAGACAAATAGATATATTGGGTGATTAAAATGGAAAAAGAAAAAAGAATCAATGTGAATGTTGAGCACGGGGATCCTGTGTTCTTCTCAGATAACGTTACGGTCTCGCACAATCAGAGCAAGTTCATAATAGACTTTTCGCAGACAGTGCCTAGTTTCGACAACGTCGCGGGCAACATGCAACAGTCTATAATAATAAAGCACAAGTCAATTTTGATAGATCCGCAGTTCGCCAAGATATTCTCAGACCTGTTGGACAAGAACATCAAGAAATACGAAAAGAAGTTTGGCAAGATAAAGATTCCAAAGAACACGGAGGAGAAGGCAAAGGACATCGTGGAAACCGAGAGGTCTTCCGAGAAGTCAACGAGATACATTGGTTAGCATGGATAAATACTTTATCAAAAAACTAAAGGAATCCACTTCGATTCCAGACATATTCGAGATTGTCAAAGAGGTTGTCTGGAAGACTATCAAAAGGAGCAGGGCTGGTTTAGATTTAGGCTTGGTCGAGATAGGGAACCAACCTCAAGGTTTTTTGGGCGCGTACCATGTGTCCGGTTCGAACATAATAGTGATGAACGAGACGCCCTTGAAAAGAATGCAGGAGACTAATCCTAATCTTCTGGTTCCCTATATGTTCTCTGTTCTGCTTCATGAGTACTTGCACAGCTTGGGGGTCTTTGACGAGGGCAAGGTTAGAAAGCTGACCTATGTGATAAGCACTGAGATATTCGGCGAAAGCAGCGTTGTAGCGCAGATAGCAAAGGACATGAGAAAGTTCTTTCCAAATTTCATCTATCCCGAGGGTGCGCCTCAGATCAATGAACCGATAAAGCTTGTAGAGGGCTTTGATAGGTCAAGCATAAGATACATAGGATAATTCTATTACGTGGTAATAAGATTATGAATTTAAATTTTTAACTTTTCTATAGAAGTATATGAAAGATAAAATTGAAAAACAAATTGATGAACTAATAGGTGAATTTAAAGGTTTGGGCATTGATTTTTTTGGAGAAATGAAAAAAGGTGGAGTAGATGAAAAAACAAGCAGATACCTCCTAAGAGCGTTGCATGACAAAGAATTGTTTAAAGAAGCGTTCGGAGCTTATCCTGATGAACATTTTTTGATGCAGGAAGGTCTTACACAAGAAGAGGCTCAATATATATTAAAACATCCTTGCTTAGAAAACGCCGAGAGCAAATGTGACTATCATAAGGAGTATGGTAAATGCGTTCCTTGGGGCTGTACCAACTTAAATGGTTGGCTATATTTTAAAACAAGTGTTAATGAGAAACATAGACCGAATTACAAAGCTTGGAGTCGGTTACCTAAGGAAACTCTAAACCTTAGCAAAGAAGATGTTAAAGTGGGAACAGCTGACGAAAAAACAAAAGATTTTCTAGACGAATATTAATTTGTGAGTCATAATCTTATTGCTGGGTAATAAGAATATAGGATAATCTTAACATTTTTTGTGAGATACATTCTTCAACATCAGTTCGCTTTGATGTAGAAAAGGTTTGATTCTAGCCTGTTTGATATGTTTTTATTCATTTGTAGGCTTCATCATGATGTTCGTATCTTCTAATAGTCACAATTTTCCTCTGCTCATCTATATCATAAGCCAAAACAAAAGAACCTATGTGAACTCTTCTCATATGTTGCATAGGATACTTCAAAAGCTTAAATTGATGAGGATTTTCTAAAATCTGTTGAATTTTCTCATTTATTTCCTTCATTTGATTTGAGTCTTTCTTCTCTAATTTTCTAAATGCCTTATATACAGTTTTTACAACTTCTAAAAAATACAAAAAATCACTTTAGATGAAATTCTTTAGCAAAATTCTTAATCTTAACAGTCTTCTCTTTTTCAGACTTTTTCAAACTTTCAATAAATTCAGGTCTTAGCTCAGGCTCTAATTCACATTCCTCAAAGCGTCTGACAATTATGCTCAAGGCCTGACTTTTGTCCTTGAGGCCGTACTTGGCTTTCACTATGTTTATGACTCTATTTTCCTCTTCATTTAGATTTATCATGCTTTTTACCATTTTGTCACCTTATGTTACGCTATATAACATCATATAATTTAACACTATTTAAAGATTATGATAACTTTCCCACCACATAACTCAATCTATCCCACTGAAACTTTCATCAAAACCAACATTATACCCATGAAAATAACCGAGTCATAATCTTAATGCTGAACAATAAAAATATAGGATAATCTTAACAATGTTTGTGAAGTATATAACCAAATTATAAGAATTCTGATAAGCTTTAAATTTTTAACTAATTAATAATTGCTATGGGAATTTTTTCAGATGGTCAATTTGATGTAAAGAGTCGATGGTACATTTTTAATCCTAAAAAAAGAAGCTTTGAAAAAGGTAATATTGTTCAGCCAAATACAATTCATTTACATTATGGAATTTCAGAAATGGATAAAGTTTCTTTTGACAGCAATCATTTTACTCTTACGTTATTTGAAAATGGTGAAGATATGAAATCCTCGATTATGGGAAGCGTAGAAGGAGAAATATATAGAAAGGGCCTGAATAAAGATTATTACAGTAAAGTAAATTACATGAGAAGAAAGGCCACTGAGATAGTTGAAAGAAAAAAACAAGAAATGATAGATGCAAGAACAACTATCGGTTAATTAATTATATTTCTAAAAATAGTCCAGCCGTAATCTTAACAAACATTGTTATGAATATAGGATAAGCACTTCTCAAAATAAGCTTAAATTTTATCTTCTTACTAAGACTATGTAAAACTTTTATATTCTTTGGTGCAGTATTATTTATTGTAGGGATGATTCTTTGCCAGACAGTTCAAGAGTTATTGTGTTTATCGACGGCAGTAATTTTTATCATAGTGTTAAGGAAATATTCGGCATTCATGACAATGTAGTTATAGGTGCTGGCGGTTTTGAAAAGATAATAAATGAAATTGTTAATAAAAGGATTTTGATAGGGGTCTATTATTACAACGCCTCTTTAGACAGAGGTTTTAATGAGGAAATATACTGGAAGCAACAAAAGTTTTTCAGCGATTTAAGAAGAATCCCAGGTTGGCACGTGATTATGTGCAGAATGAAGAAAGACACTACTGCCAAAGAGCCGACGTACATAGTAAAGGGGGATGACATAAACATAGCAACTGATATGGTCGGCCTTGCGTATGAAAATGCATATGACACCGCAATTCTGGTAAGCGGCGACGGGGATTTTGTTCCTGCCATTAAACGTGTTCAAAAATTAGGAAAAAATGTAGAAAATGCGTATTTTAGCGTGAGCCGGTCCGACTTTCTTAAAAGAGTGTCTAATGTTTCAATCAGATTGGATGAAATTGTAGAAAAAATATTAAAAATAACCCAGCGTCGCTGAAGCACGAAGCTTCATACAAGGCTGGGGAACATATGTTAATTATTATGGCATGAAACGTATTTAAACCTTTTTCTTTAAAGACCTAATTCCACCACGTCTTTGACTGGTGGATTGATTAAGATTTAAAATCCTTTACCATCTAAAATCTACTGTTATTTAATGGCTCCAGAAACATACAAACTTTTTGATCAATGCGATATTCTTGTAAAGGTGCCTGGTAAAAGCGGGGATATATTAGATAAAAAAATTAGAAATAAGATAAGAAAAAAAGCACAATGACGCTCAAGGTTTTGTAGGAATTTCAAAAATTATTACTTTTAAACATAGATAAACATATTCCTTTACATATCGGAATATATCATATTCTTATTATGAGAGCGATAACCCCTGTATTCTCCGTTCTGCTAATAATAATTTTGTCAGTGGCCCTAGTAGGTTTCTTATGGCTGTTTGTCACAGGAACCTTTAACACATTGAGGCTGTCAGGCACTTCCACGGTCAATGAGTCGTTGGTTACGATATCCTCTTGCATGAAGATAGAGTCTGTTTCTGGAAACCAAGTCTCTATAAGGAATTGCGGTAACGGGGTAATCACAGGAGACATTCTGAGTGCTTATATTGATGACGTTCCCTTGGGTGTAACATATGTAAAATATTTTGGAGGCATGAGCATCGGAACCGGAGTAGAGGCATATCCAGGTAATGATTTAGGAGGTTCCAGTTATGAGGGTGGCAGCGTGTTCACGATGCCTGAAGATGGCATTATAACGATGATAACAGCATACGTATACCAATACGATAGATCTTCAACTGCTAAAGCATTGATTTATTCTGATAACAACGGGGTACCAGGAAATTTATTAGCAACAAGCTCAAATACAGTTCCCTTGCAAACCTCGCCTAGATGGGAAAATTTCTCAATAACCTATTCAGGCAAAGCAAACACGCCTTACTGGTTAGTAATATTCGGTTCCACTGGCCATCGTATAGGCTATGATAATGGAGCCACAAATCAAGAGTCATCTTCATGGGGAAATTCATGGCCAAACGCACCCAACCCATTTAATCAAAATTATGGACCATCGTATCACAATTTTAAGGATAGCATTTATGCCACTTACACACCTGTGGTAAAAAAAGACGGAGTTGAGACAGTGAGCTTGTCCGGCTTGTGGAATTTTAACTTAGGGGGCCATACATTGAGAATTGCAAATCCCAGGGTTGTAACGGAGATTCCTGTGAATGCCGTTTTGCCTGACTCGTGCGTTTTATCTTTAGACTTTGACGAAGGTTCAGGCCTCGTTGCTTATGACAGTTCTGCTTACGGAAACAACGGCACCCTGAAAAATTATACTGGCTCTTGCGGCTCGAGCGCTTGCCCTCAATGGGCTGATGGAAAGTTTGGAAATGCCTTGCAGTTCGACGGCATAGGAGATTACGTGGAGATTCCTTACTCTGACATTTTTAATATCACTGATGAGATGACAGTTTCTGCTTGGATTTATCCTTCAACTAGCCAATCTACTGGAGGTTCCAATCAGATTATTCAAAGGCTTAATTGGAATAACAATCAAGGATTCTTTTTAAGAGAAGGCTACGGACCAAGTCAATATCATAATCCTCAATTCTCTGTTGGAAACGGAAGCTGCGGACCAGCTTGTTGGCAGTCTGCTTCTGCTGGCTCTATTGCCCCAGAGAGATGGCATCACATTCTTGGCTCTGTCAAGGCGAATGATAAGATAAGAATATATTTGAATGGGGCTAAAAAAGCTGAAGGAAACTATTTAGGAATTATAAACCAAACTTCAGACGTGATCAAGATAGGCATAGAAAATCCAACAAAGGCTTTTAACGGCACTATAGATTCAATAAGAATTTATAACCAAGCTCTAACTCCCGACCAGACAATATCTCTAAGACCCGTAAGTTATGATTAAACGTTCTTTCTTGCCAGTTCAATGTCCTCTTTTTTAATGGTCTTCCTGCCGGCGTGCTTTGAAAACCTGACAGCGTCCTTTGCTATTTCAAAGGTCATCTCCTTGACTATGGCGGCCAGGGCTTGTGCGGCTGGTTCTGACACCCTTTCCGCGCCTGCTTGCTTAAGAATCTCTGCCATTGGGGCAGCAGCTATTATGGACCTCTTTCGTGGCATATTGAATTTATTTAAATGGGAATATTTATATGTATCTTTATAATATAAAAAGATTACAATTCAACTCTTAAGAGATGATTTAATGAGAAAATGTAGTGTGCTTGTAGCTTCGTTGCTTTCTCTATTCATATTGTTTTCGTTCAGAGGATACGCTATTGAATATAGTGTTAATTCGACTTCTCCAGATAATAATACTGTATACGACCATTCTGCTGTTTATTATTTTAACATAACATGGGTTAATACAATTCCTGATGAACCTTTAACAGAAGTTAATTTTGCGCTGGTAAGACCTGACGATTTAACAACTGTTTATACTCTAACTACAAATTCAATAAATATATCTAACAATTCTTCAACTTTACCTTCAGAAACTTGGATTACGTTTACTCAAGATCAACTTGGGCCAGCCGGAAATTATAGTTATAGTTGGTCAGCAAGTAATGGTGCAGCATGGAATACCACATTTCCAACAACAATGTATTATGTTCAGAAAGCTGAAGCATCAATTAATTTATATCTAAATGGAAGTACAAATAATCAAACTTCTTACTATCCCAACTCAACCATTAATGCAACAGCTGTTTCGAGCATTTCTGGATTATACGTGCAGTTATGGGGAAATAATACGCTTTTAGATAATGAGACGAATGTTTCGTGGAATATTACTCAATGGCCTGTTCGAAATAATAATTTCACAGCCGTAGTTGTTGGCGGACAGAATTATACTGATAGTGCTCCAGTTACGTTATGGTGGAATGTAAGTAACGATATACCTCCTACATATTCTGGTGGTAATGTTAATACTTCTATTGTTGGACAGCCAGCTAGCTTCACCCTAAATTGGTTTGATAACTATCAACTGGCAGGTTATATATTCTCTACCAATAATACTGGTGCATGGGTAAATTCATCTTATGTTAATTTTTCAGGTACATCTAATACTTCTCAGAGTGTTACTATTTTGAATTCAACTGTAGGAACAGTAGTTGGATGGCTTTTCTATGCAAGCGATACTTTTGGCAATTTGAGTGCTAGTAGTATAGTGACTTTTCCTGTTTATTTTGCTAATGGTTATTCACCATGTACCGTGGACACTCAATGTATTTATGGGCATTGCGTTCATAGTTTTTGCAGGGATTCTTCCCCATATTGTGGTGATGGGCATTGCGACACAGGTGAAATATGTACCTCAGATAATTCTGGCTGTTCTTCTGGTTATTCATGCACTAATGGTTGTGTGGCTCCAGTCACAACCACTCCGCCCTCTACAGGTCCCAGCACACCGACAGGCAGTTTCCTCATAAGTGGCCTAACTTCAAGCCTAACAGTAGTGGCAGGGCAAAGTGCGTCGACACCGTTTACGCTTTCAGACACCTTGAGCAACAACATAGTCAATGTGAGCATTTCAGTATCAGGTATAGATTCAAGCTGGTATACTTTATCCAATTCAACAATATCAATCCTCAAAAGAAATGTTCCGCAACCAATGACAATAACATTCAAAATACCCAGTAGTGCGGAAGCAAAGAGTTACGATGTCACGATAAGCGCCAAAGGAAAGGCTTTGGGTGAAACTTCCTCAAGAACTGCTACCAAGACAATGACGCTAATAGTTAACTCATCCCAGCCGCAACCAATACAACCTATGCCCAGTCAAAACGTTACCTCAAGCCCAGAGAGCAATGTAGTTGAGAATAAAACTCAAAATATAACCTCCAACCAGACAAGCGTGGTGACAGGCCTAGCGCCGGCATTCGAATTCTTCAAAAACAATCTGGTGATAATACTTGCAGTGGCGGCCTGTCTATTAATATTCATCTTTAGGAACAACCTTACCACAGCTCTGACAGGAACGTTAGGAAAAGAGGAACCTGAAGCTCGCAAGGCTAAGACAGCATCGCCTCTAAAAGGCATCAAGGACAAGCTCAATTATAAATTGGTTGTTAATCTGAAAAAGGAAAGCAAGGCAAAGAATCTGAAAGAACCAACAGAAATCCAAGGCGCAGAAAAGGTTCCTGAAATGGTTCCTGAAAAACAGCCAAAGAGGCCTGCCGTATTGGAAAAGGAAATCAAGAGGGACATAAAGGAATTGCAGAGCATTCTTGACGCCGAGAAGAAGGTTGGCAAGAACAAGAAAAAGTTCAATCTAGGAAACAATTAAAAGCTAAAAACTCAATTATATTTATGAAGAAATTTCTGTTATTATTGGTTTTAGTCTTGCTAGCATTGACCATCAATCCAGGCTCAGGCATAACTGGTTTCCTGATACAGGCAGCTTCGACAATGGTTACAATAGCAAGGTCGGTCATCAAAGAAATCTTGTCATTTTTCATAAAAGTGTTGTAATAATTGGTTTATCTCTTATAATCAATGTGTGCTCAGACTGCGCGACAGGCTTGAAAGAAACTTCTCTCAACGGCTGGTAGCCATAAAGAGCGTTGGCAGCTGTTAATTCCTTCAGAGCAAGCTCAACCTTCATCGGCGAGAACTCTTTCTGGATCCACCTCTTGGCGAACGGCAGCCTCTCGAACCGATTTTTGGCCATCTCCAGAATCTTCCTGCTCTCTATCATTCTCGTGGGCCTGTCATTAATCCATCTGAATATCAGCGGCGAGCCAGAGTCCTTGACCAATCCGTTACCGGTGGTGCAGAACGGTTCTATAGCGATAACATCATCCTCCCTTAGTTGATATTTAGAATCATTCTTTACGTTAGGCACTGTCAACCCTGCGTGAACATCGTAATGCCCTAGGCTATGGCCTGTCAGATTTCTTATCGGGTTAAAGCCGAATTCTTTTGCGGTGTTCTCTATTGTTTCTCCGATATCTCCGATGGTTGTGCCGACGGTAATTATCTTTATTGCGTTCTCAAGCATCTTCTCAGAGCAGATTATCAAATCATCCTTGCAGTCCACTCGTATGGTAGCGGCAGTGTCGCCTATATAACCGTCAACATGCACGCCAACATCCACTTTGACATAATCCTCTTCCTTTATCGTCAGCTTGTCGTTAATTACGGGATGATAATGTGCGGCCATGTCGTTTATAGAAATATTAACAGGAAAGGCAGGTTTACCTCCCAGGTCAAATATCTTCTTTTCAATCCCTTCTGCTATATCAACAACCAATGCATCCTTCTTTACAAGCAACTGGGCATAGTCCCTAACCTGCGCAGCTATCCTTCCAGCTTTGATGTGCTTGTCCAGTATTTCTTTTTCCATAATCTTTTTATTTAAGGTTCTATATTTATAAGCCATATGATGAGAGAAAAATGTCCGAACAAGAAAATAAACGAGGAAGCATGCCCCTGCGACAACACGAACTGCGAAAGGCACGGAGTATGCTGTCTGTGCATAAGGCACCACAAGAATAACCGAGAGTACCCGGCCTGTTTAAGGTAATCAATGAACATGAAATTTTACGGTTTCCATCGCTTTGAATGTGAAATGCTCCCTAGAAGGCTTCTTTGACTAAACATTTAAAAGTGGAGCATAAACAGTTTTTGATAAGCATATAAAGATTAATTTTTTACTAATTAAAATGGAAGTCAAAGATTTTTCAAAAGGAATAGCAATAGCAGCTATAAAAAATACTAATGGGAAGACTTTTGGGAGATGGACAACAGTAATTGGTGCAATCTCCTCGGCTTTAAGCGGCGGATTAACTTTAGACTATTTAGGAAATCCTATCTATCATCTCTCAGGATTAATGACATATGTCCCAAACAGAATCATAGACTATTACAGTACGTATAAATTAGCTAGATTGGCTGAAGATTCACGATTTAAAGATTATGAACTTGGAAAATATTTCTTTGAAAGTAATCCAATTTTACCCAAGCATCCCTCAAGAAAAGACCTTTTCACTAAAAAACAAGTAGCCATACAAATTAGTGCTGGTGTTGCTTCAGCTATCTTTCCGCCTGCAGGTTATGCTTTTTTGACCACAACACCCTTTATTTACGAAAGTAACCGAACAATAAAAAAGTATATTGAAAAGTCGTTAGACATCGGGGATGTTGTAAAAAGAATGATAGATAGCAATCTGTCCAAGGAAGGCATAAACGAGTATCTAGCTTTGCAGTTAAATAAAGAGAAGAGACAACATAGAATTTAAATTTTTAATTATTATCCCTTCTTCTCCCAATTAAGCATGTGATTTAGTAGTTATGCTTCAGTCCTACGTCCCTGTTTACGTCCCATTTTAAAGCTTCCACTTTCATATTTTTATCAACCCAAAATCCAATATTTTAAAGATAGCTACCAATAATTTAGTAGAACTTAACGGTGAAAGTGATGAAGTTTTACGATTTGTTTGTTCAAAAAATACGTTAGATATTTCGATAATTAGCTCTTTTTATACTTTTAAAATTCTAGCCTGTCCCCGACTTTTATCTTCAAATCAAAGGGAGTCTCTAGAATGTACTTGCAGGGTTTGCTGGGCGAGTAAGTCTTCCACGTGTCAGGGTCAGAGGTTATCGGCTTTCCTTCCTTGATGTCAATCACAATCTTGTTCTTGTCGATGAAAATCATTCTTATCGGATAATTCACTAGGAACATCCATAGGGACCATTCAGACTCATAGGGCATGGGAAAGAACATGTTCTTCTTTTCAGACAGGCTCAGACCCATCAAACGCTTGTAGAATGTGTCTGCGACGTCAGCTTCTATGGTTGAACCTTTGTGTTTAATCTTCATTGAAATTCCTTTGGTATAAATTCAAATGCCTTTTTGCTCATCGTTCATAGTCATTCGCTTACTGACATTTTATTTTTCAAAAAACTCCCTAGTGTTAGCTTGGCGGGCGGGCATATGCCTTCAGGTAGATCTTTGATGTCAAACCATTTCCACTCTTCCCAATCTTCTTTATTATTCAGCTTCTCCTTGCCTTCAGCTTCCACCAAAGCTCCTATATTGATATAATGATTGCCCAGCCAGAAGTTGGCGTTCACAGAAATTATTTCAAACCCCTTTAATTTCATTCCCAATTCTTTTTCCAGGTTCCTTTCAATTGTTTTTTGGAGCGTTTCACCAAAATTAATGTCTCCGCCTGGGAATCCCCATTCTCCTGCGGGAGTTCTCCACTTCTTGCTTAACTTACCTAACAGGATTTTGCTGTCTTTCTTTATTATTAAATCAATGCCCACACCAATTTTTTTCATGATTTCGCCTAAGCCTTTCCTTCCCACTCGTCAAAGAACCTCTCTAAATACTGCTCCATGAACTTATGTCTTTTTTGTGCAATTCTCTTACCAGTTTTCGTGTTCATCAAATCTTTTAACAGAAGTAATTTTTCATAGAAATGATTTACGGTTGTTGATTCTGCTGATTTATATTCTTCGAAAGTTTTATGCAGTTTAATTTTTATTTCTGGATTATAGATTTCTCCCCCTTTATATCCCCCGTAAGCAAATGTTCTGGCAATTCCTATTGATCCTATAGCATCCAATCTGTCAGCATCTTGAACAACCATGCCTTCCTTTGTGTTTATCTTAGATTTTACTCCAGCACCCTTAAAAGAAATTTCTTTTATTATTTGACAAACGTGGGATATAACATCTTCTTCAACCTGTAATTTTTCTAGCCACGCTCTTGCTAATTTTGGTCCAACAGAGTCATCACCTGAGTTAAACTTCCAATCGCCGATGTCATGCAACAATGCTGCTAATTGTATAACAAACAAGTCGCCGCATCTCTCCTCCTTTGCTATCTTTAATGACATTTTCCAAACTCTGTAAGCATGCCACCAATCATGTCCAGAGCTTTCGCCCTTTAGAGTTTTCTTTACGTGTGCTTCTGTTTGTTCAATTATAGATTCTTTATCCATAATTTCACTTCAAAAAATTCTTTAAATTTTCTCCCAACAACTCCTCTTCTGTTACACCTAACACAGTTAGCACGCGCAGGGCAGCAGGAACTATCTGATGGCTGATATAATAATCATTGTCTATGTCATTAATATCAACATCTTCAAACGGTTCTGCCCTCTCAGAAATAGATCCCTTACCTTTAGTTATTACAAAAATTATAGGCATTCCCTCGCCGATTGGTCTTCCTCTTTCTTTGATTTTCCTAGCAGCGACAACATGTGGTCCAATCAATTTGTACTCTGATAAAGGCTTTGTTAACTGCTCTATTATTATCAGGTCCTTAAGAGGAATCTTTCCGTCGTTCAATTGCTTGATAACATACTTCACATATTTTACCGCGCCTTTGACATCCTCCCTCTCCAGTATCAGTTTCAGAACCATTTCCTGCGTATCCTTCGCAACATTGCTCCAGTCCCTTCTAACTTTTTCAAGACCGCGAATGGTTAGAACACCTTTGTCATCTATCAACGCATAACGTTTCTTGGCTGTCCCAGGTCCGACTCCCCTTGGTATGAATATGCCCCTCTTATAGATTCCTTGCAAGTCTAGTTTTATTATTCCAGGAAGAATTTTGTTCATTTTCTCTAAAAATGTTTTTACTTTTCTTTTCAAATCAGAATCAGCTTTAACAAACATCGAGTCAGTGTCCGCATAAATGACCGTAAACCCTTCTTTTCCTGCTTCATCAATAACCTTACTGATATAAAATCTTCCAAAAGCGGCTGATGCCTCTGCGCATTGTCTGCAATACCATTTGCTTCCTGCGAAATTATAATATCCGTATGTAGCGTTCGAAATTGTTTTAATGCTGAACTGCTCATTGTTTAATTTGTTCCATTCTTCAGTACCTTTTTTTAGCTTTTTCATTTTTTCTTTTATTTCAGCTCTTTTTTCTATCAATTCCTTGATGAGAATCGAGACAAATCCTTTCTTCCTCTTGCAGAACCAGTAATTATGCTCAGGGACCTTATAACCGTCTTTCCTGCAGTCTATGCAATTCAGCATCTCAGGAGAAATATTAAAGGTAGCAATTATCGACGGATATAGGGATCGGAAATCCATGACAGCTATATCCTCATGCAGGCCTCCGATAGGTTCTTTCACAAAACCGCCCGTGTAAGGCGAGTAGTCTCTTCTCCTCTGTATCTCGTCCCATTTGGGTTGATTGGGTATTATTATGTCCATCGCAAACGCCTTCTTTGACAAGTACCACTCTACCAACTGCGAATAGGTCATTCTAGACGTGTCGAATAATAATTGTCCTGACAATTCTGCCAGTTCATGGATTTGCGGCATTATGAACTCGCCCAACCTTAAAGTTAAATCAGAATCCTTTAGACAATATTCGGCCAGTTTGCCAAGGTCTTTTCCCTTTCTCCAAGACTCTATTATCTCTTCATATTCCATTTCTATCTTATTGTCTCCCAACAATTCTGCGGAGACAGCATCTAGTGTTAGAACCTCAGTTTGTAGTTGAGACGACAGAACATTGTTTATGAACTGGAACAAATCGACGTGGACAATACCTTTGAATCTAGCTGTTGATATCCTAGCCCTTCTGGCGAACTTCAGCTTTGAGAAGTCCCTCGACATCGCCAAGTCAACTTTCAATTCTTCTGCTCTTTGCTGAATCACTTGCATGTCAAAAAGATCCGAATTATAACCTAGAAGTACGTCAGGGTCCTGCTCCTTTACCAATTCAACAAACCTTTCAAGCAGTTCCTTTTCATCTTTCAACACTTCCACATATTTTCCATAATGCTTGTCTTTTTGATAGGTCAGGACCTTTTCGAATCCATTCGATTTTAGGGAGAGCATCACTATGACCGGTTTCCCTGCCTCGTCCACCGATTCTATATCAAAGGACATTAATTTCAGCTCAGGCATCTTGTCAGAACTAACAGGCTTTATCTTCTTTACCTTGATGACTTTGTCCGCCCTGTACTTTTTCTTTATCTCATCGCCTTCAACATCAATCCATTGCTCTATCTGATTGTCAATCAAGTATCTCTTGTAGAAGTTTATCGAGTATTCGTATTCATCTTCAACGACGTCCTTCCATACCTTTACTATCTCTCTAGCATTCGGGACGTCGGTCGATAGGAAGCAGAATACTTTTACAAACTTTCTTTTCTCTCCGGACAGCGTTCTTTCTATGATTTCTGCGCTCTTAACTTTTACAGATTTTATCTCTTCAACCCTTTTCTTCAATTCCTTTTCTTTTCCCTCCTTAGGCAATATGTAGAAGTACGGCTCGAAGCCATAGTCTAGACAAACTATGGTCTTTCCTTTGTTGTCCTTGCAGAAAAGCCTGATTACGGATTGATTGTTCTCGTCAACATAGTCTGCATCAAGGAGACAAAGTTTCATAATAATATTTTAACAAGAGAATATTAAGACCTTTTGTACAAGTCTCTTGTAAATAAGTATAAACCGTAGACAATCATTCCAAAGCCTGCGATGCCTATGACAAAACCGCCGCTGCTGCCTACCCTCCCGGACAGCATGTCCTGTATGCTGGGAAGAGCCTTTAGGAATGAACCCACTGAATATAGGGGATTGGACTGCTTAAGCAAGTAATCGACCACCCATACAGGTATGACTTCGTACAATACGTTTCCTAGTGTCAATAAGATGAGACCCTTCAACCAATCTTTCATAATAATGATTTTAGAAAGTAGAATATAAACTTAAATTCATTGCCAGAATCGTTTGTTCTTTATCCAATCTCTCTCGGCCTTTAAGATTTCCTTGTAAAAGCCCTCTTCGTTCTTATACATCTTGGCAAGGATTCTCTTGGCTGTCTCAGGCCCGACACCTCTTCCAGCCATTGCAATGACAGCCTTCTTGCCATAAACTATAACAAGGTCAGCAGATTTCTTGATATGTCTGAGTTTTTCCTCTTCCTCTTCGGCCAGTTGTCCGCCTTTCAGCCATTTGCTAGCTATCTTCTGAATCTCAGTCTGATAGATTCTTAGCGCGGCTATCAATCTTGACTGGCATTTCCTGCACCTAGGTTCCTCTTCAATGTCCTTGACGTATTCGTTGATGGAGTACTTGCCGCAGTTGATGCACAATAATCTAACCTTAGAATTCATCAGCCTGTTCTTAAACAAATTAAATATTTCCTTTTCAGGCCTTTCCGGCTTTACCACGTCCTGCAGTTCATACCTAAACCCAAGCTCGGCCAGGGGAGACAGGCCTTCCTCCTCTGATATCATTATCTCCTTGCTCTTAATCTTACCAATTATCTCTTTGGTCTTTTCCAGGTCCATTTTTTCAGTGAACAGCTCCTGCAGCGTTTCCGTGTGGATGGGTGAATTCCAATAGGCATCTATCATCCTGTCAATGTTAATGGTGTTGAAAGTCGCGCTCCTGCTTATTGCACCGAATCTTTTGGCGATATGAATGAACCTGGACTTGAACAGCGATGACCTTGACAAGGACTTTTCCAATATTATCTGCACATCCTCCGGGTTATACTCTGTCAGAATCTTTTTTATTTCCTCAATAGTGCATCCCTTGAATATCATCCTGTAGGGGTCGCATTTGCTCATTATTAATTCGCCATGCTCGGCTGACAAAATAGTTGATATGAACCTTGACAATGTCTCATTGACCTTGTTTCCGAACAGAGAATGCAGAACAACATAGTCTTGGAATCTTTCGCACACGATCTCGTCCCCTGTAGGCAACTTGTGCTTTTCAATTTGCCTCTTGATCAATTGAATCATTTTTACCGCCGACTGCGAGGAGACAGGATACTTTTCCTTTAACTTCAAAATCATGTCGTTTGTTTCCAGGTTTTTGCCAATCATATTCTTAATCTCTTTTCTAAGCTCTCCGACTCCTTGCGATACCTCGAAAGGAACAGGTATTAGCTCGCCTTCCCAGGCAGGTATGGCAGAGGTTATATCATCAACGCCTTCAACGTAAATTTTATCATTTTCAATAGAAAGAATCTTCCAAGGCCTGCCTCTGACAATAAATGTGGAACCGGTATCCGAATGCGTGGCAATGAATTCCTCGTCTAGGTTTCCAACAAACATATTTGTCGTGGTGTCAATTATCTTATAGTTCCTATGATCAGGAATGACTGACAGGTTCTCGAAATAATATTCAAAAACTCTCCTCTTCCTCTTTATCTCAGTGTCAATGTAGATTAAGCCTAGCTGAGTTGACAAGAAGTTGAGCAGTGTCAAGAACTCACCCTCCTTCAAATTCCTGAACGGATAAGCCTTCTTGATAATCTCGTAAACCTCCTTAGGGTCCATCTTATAATTCTCTATCAGCATTCCCATTATCTGGTGTGTCAACACGTCCAATGAGTTCTCATGGATCACTATCTGTTCCAGTTCGCCTCTCAAGGCCTTTCTTGCAATCACAGCCGATTCAAAGATATCGTCACCTTCGCCTGCGATTATTATTCCTTTAGAGACTCTGCCAACACCGTGACCACTCCTGCCAACTTTCTGTGTTATCTTTGTTACCTGCCTCGGAGACATGTATTGTATTACGATATCGATAGAGCCGATGTCAATGCCTAGTTCGAGCGATGAGGTGCATATAAGTGTTTTTAGTTTCTCTTCCTTGAAATCCTTCTCGGCCTTTATTCTCACTTCCTTGCTCAACGAAGAATGGTGAATCTCGTGAGGAAAGTCTTTGTCTAACAGGCGTAATCTTGACGATAGAATCTCAGCAGCCTCCCTCGTGTTCGTAAAGGTCAAGGCCGATTTGTGCTCCATTATGATGTCATGAATCCTTCTCAGCCTTGCGACAACAGAATCTCCTATGAATATCTTCTCGGCTATTATCTTGTCTTCTGTGGTCGGATAAGGGCTCTCCACATTTATCTGCATGTCTTTCGGAGAGATTGCCTTGACAATCTCATACTTGTTATCAGAAAAAATGAACTTGGCAGCTAGTTCAGGCGAGCCGACAGTGGCTGACAGGCCGATTATCTGCGGGTTGCCGCAATATCTCTTTAGCCTTTCTAAAGACAGCGTCAGTTGAACACCTCTCTTGCTAGTAATTAATTCGTGGCAATTATGAACTACAATATCATTTGCTAAGAAATTGTGTGTTTCGTCGATTGTCAAATCGTACACATATTTTTCAGATATGACGTTATCATTTATAGAAGCTATTTCATCAATTAACACATCATTTCTGTAATAATTTTTAATCCATTTAGCAAAATCAGGAAATCCTTTTAATATAGCTCCCTTACTTTTTTGCCAAATTCTTGCGATATTACCGCCTCTACTGCCATACTGAAAGCCTTTTGAATTCAATTGTTTATCAAAGGCCAAATGTCTGGATATTTGTGGATAACTCTTTCCAGACATTCTCCATTTAGAAATTTTGTTTTTAAGGTTAATTTTATTACATCTTGCAAACTTCTTACAAATTAAATAATTTGAAATATTCTTGTAGCTATCAAGCATTTCAGAATTATAATGTATTCCAATATTTTGTATTAAATTCATAAGGCTTTCTTCAGAATTTGAAATTGTGAATACTATTTTTTTGCTTTTAGTACGATTTTTACGAATATTTCCATCATATACCTTTATTTTGCTAACCTTAACCCCAAAATCGTTCAAAAGCGATTTCATGCTTTTTACCAATTTTAATCCAGAAGCCAATTTGTCTTCTCTCTTGTAAACAGAAACTCTTATGGCATCAAAATCAAGATGTTTTCTACCGCTGATTTTTGAGAATTCCGAGCCTATAAAAGATGATAGAAATTCCCTTTTAATTCCGTTATCACTTTCTAATATCCATTTCGGTATGTTATAATCTTTATCAGTTTTTTCTCCATATGGCACACCTAAAGATAGAAACAGAGAAACTAATGTTCGACTGCCATTAATCATCTGAGAACTCGTGCCATTAACATAAACAGATTTGCCATTTGTATTTATCACAGATTTTGTTAATCTTTTAGTTTTCGCTTTAGATTTGAAGCCTAATACATTCAGGTCCCTCTCGATATTTTTCAAATCTTCAGTGTCAGCTGAGAAACCAACACACTTTGTCTTGTTCGTGACTGTTATCCATCCGTCTCCCATTATATGTCCAATTAATCTTGCTAGTATCCTAGTTTTATAATAATTAGATTTCAAAGGCAACAGTTTTTTAGATTTTAAGTCAGAAACAATAGATTTTAATTTTGTTTTTCTTATCTTTGCAGCCTTTCCGCCTAGCTTACCGAAGGAATTCAAGTATGTTTTAACGAATTCTTCCTCTTTAAGTATTATTCTATTTTCAATATATCTGCTATCGCTTCTTTTTGCTTTGTTTAAATTAGGAGTATTGATTAGTATTTTATCCTCAATTCTAACATCTTTAAGTTCTCTCCAAACAGCCTTTTTACCGTTCTTTATTAGAATCTTATGGTCTTCGGTCCCTTTAAGCTCTATATTATAAAATTTTGTTCTCAGATAAAAAAGTTTTTTATTTAATGATATTTTATGAACCATTTCTAATCTTGAATCAACAATTTTCCCATTTTTACCCAATGACTTGACGTATATTTTATTTTTAGGTTTTTCAGACAATTTTTTTCTGGTTAAATTATTCTCAACTAATTTTTTAATAGAAATCTTCTTACCATTAGAAAGTGTAACTTTCGCATCTCCTGTCAAACACTCGTCAATGACAACATATTTTACATTCCTAAGATATTCCTTAAGCCTTTTGCCAACTAACATTGCATTTATTTGTTCCGGTGTTGATATCAGAATATGAGGAGGATTTTCTACTTGCATTTTTCTTTCATAAGCGGTTGTGTCTCCATGCCTGACAGAGATGTCCAGGTCAAGCTTGTTGCACCACCATAACAACCTGTCTAACAGATCTCTATTCAGAGCCCTCATCGGAGTCAGATACAATAAAGCAATGGGTTCATGTTCCCTTTGAACTAATTTGTTAAACAGACCAAGCATCACACTCTCAGTCTTTCCGCTGCCTGTCTCAGCTATAACAAGAACATTTTTTCCTTCGAGAACCTTTGGTATGGCTAACTCCTGCACGTACGTGGGTTTTTCAAATCGAGATACGGCTAGCTCTTTTATCCTATTATCTAATATGTTGAACACTTCCGACATTTTCTAGCCGTCTAATAAGAATCTGTTGTTCAAAGTTTTTAAATAAACATGAACTTTTGGTAAAACTAATTACAGTAAAGCTAGCAAAACCAGAGATTTGAGATTTATTTAGTTTTTCCTTGGACTAAATTCAATAATGAAGATTTATACTGGGAAAATTGTTGTGATAATTCAAATGGTTGATATGCAACGTAAGGAGCTTTCGAAGAATCCCCTAAAACCTTTTGTCGCTTTTGCCTTTCTTCTTCAGTTACTTCTCTAGTCTTCCATTCTCTTTTAGCAACTATCCCCAATTTAACAAAGTCATCAAGAGCATCAGCAATTGTAGCAGCTCCTATTTTGGGGAATGCAAGCCTTATATCACGATAAGCACATTTTGGGTTATCAATAACATATTTTAATACAGAAGGACCGCTTTCAGTTGTTAATGCTTTTTCTAAGGCTTCAGAAAGTTCTTTCGGTATCGAGCATTCTTGATTTGACATTTTTCTCATTTAATATTAACGACATTAAAAATTTAAACTTGCTCTCAAACTGCATATTTTACATTTAAATCCGATTATAATTAGTCTTACCGAAAATCCAAGTTGTTTAAATAATTACCTGATGACTAAAGCATATATATTGAGTTTAAATATTTTCTTCTCAATATAAATTTCAGGTGATGTTATGGCTGATGGTGGAGAAATGAGCCAACCAGATTTTGCAAAAATACCTCCAAATCAAAGAGGCATGGCTCTCTATAGATTTCATACAGGTAAAGAAGATTATGGCAATATGGATGAACATTTCAAAAACTGCCCAACTTGTTCAGAATTATTAAAAGATATTGAAGAACTTAAATACGTTAATCCAGAACCAGAAACTAATGAAGCACAAAGTAATTCTATCTCAAATAGTGGAATTAGGGGTCAATTTTAGAAAAAAGAATTAGAAAATATATTTGCTGGCGAGTAAAGGTAATTTTTAAATAAATTTCTTCTAGAATAAGCATATACTTTTCTTAGCTTATATCAAGAGTTTTTAAATGTTCTTGTTCAAGTAAATGTTTTTATTAAATTGTGCTTGGAATACTAGTTATGGAAGAAGAACAGGAATTGCTGGATGTCGTAGACGACAAGGATAAATTCATTGGAAAGGACACCAAAGAAAACAAATTCCTTAAAGGGTTTATATCTAGGAATGTCGCTATTTTCATTCTGGACGAGAGCAAAAAACTCCTCATAGTCAAACGCTCTCCTGACAAAAAAAGCTTTCCGAACAGATATGACCTTGCGGTTTGTGGCAATGTCAAGGCAGGCGAAAAATACCCTGAGGCCGCTCAAAGAGAGCTCATGGAAGAATTAGGCATCAAGTGCAGTTTAAAGCATTTAGGAAAAATCTACAATGAATTCAAAGAGAATGATAAGACAGTAAAATACTTTACGTGCATTTTCTTAGGTCGCCATGCCGGCAAAGTTAAGCTGAGCGATGAGCTGGTAGAGCTCAAGAAATTAAGCATCAAGAACGTTGAAGAGCTGATAGAGAAGGAAAAATACTTGTTTACGCCAGGTTTTGTCAATGATTTCATGCATGTTAGAGATAGACTGAAATAATCCGGATGCAAGATTATCATTATGAATAAAAGTTTAATCCTTAATTTTCTAGAAAGCATGTATGGAAAGCATATTGATAGTTCTAGGATGAAAAAACAAAAAGTGTTCGAGTTGCTAATAGAGACCGTCCTATCTCAAAGGACAAGGGACGAGAACTCTGAAAAAGCCGCTCGACAATTATTCTCGGTTGCCAAAACACCAAAGCAGATAATTAAACTGCCTATTAAGAAATTACAAAGTTTAATAAGAATCTCAGGTCCATACAGGCAGAAAGCTAAAAGAATCAAACAGATATCTAAAACCATTCTAGAAAACTATAAAGGAAAGGTTCCCAACACTAGGGAGGAGTTGATGAAATTGTATGGCGTGGGATACAAAACAAGTGCGATAGTGCTTATGTACGGATTCAATAAACCAGCCATAGCTGTTGATGTTCACGTAGAAGTTTGCTCTAAAAGATTAGGCTTAGCTTCTAAAACTGCCAAACCTCAAGAAATAGAAAAGGAATTAGAAAAGATATTCCCTAAGAACAAGTGGTATCTGATCAACCTAGGCTTTGTCAGTTTTGGAAAAGAAATCTGTAAGCCAAGCCCCATGTGCATTAAGGATACTAAATTATGCACATGGGGCTT